>Ga0214473_10003073_pt1 | contig 20349 bp, 15 predicted proteins | sample RVTome_7_FD_203509 | JGI IMG/M metagenome (GOLD analysis project Ga0214473, IMG submission 203509) | Soil microbial communities from uranium-contaminated site in the Upper Colorado River Basin, Wyoming, United States - RVT98D197 | ecosystem: Environmental > Terrestrial > Soil > Contaminated >... | reverse complement strand
GCGACGCGGGGCGCGACGCGGGCCAGGACAGCGGTCGCTACCGCAGGCCGGACGCCGGGCCCTGGTTCCCGGACATGCCCGTGCGCATCGCCTTCGACCCGGACGTGCGGTGCACCGCGCCGCCCGAGCCGCGCAACGGGTTCGCGCCCGAGCCCGCGCCCGGCGAGACGCCGCGGCTCGCCTGGACGGTCCGCCCCTTCCAGGACCCCGTGGCCGTGCCCGTCCTCCTCGCGAGCGGTTTCAGCAACGGCTACATCGCCAACCTGCCGTTCACCGAGATGCCGGATGGCGACGTGATCTTCCTCCTCAAGCACATCGCCTTCATGGCCCTCGACCGCGACGGCCGCTTCGACGGCCTGCAGTTCGCGGGCTCGGAGATGGATCCCGCGATGCTGCCCGCCATCGCCGCGGGCGGCGACTGGGCGCTCTATCGGTACGTGAAGGGCGTCGTCGCCGTGGACATGCCCGTGACGCCGACGCCGACTAGCGGAGGCGTGCTCAACCTCTTCGACGGCGGGATCGACTGGCCGGAGGAGGCCCTCGAGGTGACGCCCGTGGCGGTCACGACCGACGGGCGCACCGTCGTGCCCTCGGGCGGCGACTGGCTCGTCGGGAGCTGCGCCCTCGACACGGCCGTGCGCTGGGTCATCCGCTACGACGTGTCCGGGGTCGACCCGCGCTACCGGCAGTACACCCGACGGCGGCTCGCCGTCGCCGACGACGACACGATCTTCTTCTATGACGGGGAGGGCGCGATCTACCGCTTCAGCGCCGACGGCGAGCTGCTCGGCACCACGCTCGGGGCCGCGGGCGCCCCCGAGAGTCGCCGCAGGATCCTGGGCTACATCCCCGGCTGCGGGCTCTACGTCGAGGCCGAGGGCCACACGGTGGAGATCTGGACGCGCGAGCTCGAGCTCACGGCCCGGTGGGAGGATGTCGAGGTGCAGGAGGACCGCGGCCTCGAGATCTCGCCGACCGCGGACTGCGGGGCCGCCTACCACGTCCGACGCTACCACCACCCCGAGGGCTTCTTCATCGGCGTCGTGAAGCTCGATGCGAGGGGCGAGATCCAGTGGGAGCGCGAGACGGGCGACTGGCTGCACGGAAGGCCCATCCCCGTCGAGGGCGGCGGCACGCTGTCGCTCCGCCAGGATGAGCGCTCCCTGTGGCTGCTGCACCTCTCGGCGGAGGGCGAGGAACGGATGAACCTCGAGGTGCCCGCGCCGGGCGCGGTCATGACGGTCACGCCGGTGCTGGGCAGGCACGGACGGCTCTACTTCGGGATGGACCGGGCGGCGGGCCTCGCGTTCTACGTGGCGGCCGTGGACACGGGCCTGCGGCCCCTCGCGATGGCGGGCGACCAGTACTCCCCCAACCCGCGGCACACGAGCGCGGCGGTGTGGCGATGAAGGGGTTGTTGCAGGCCGCCCTCCTCGTCCTGCTCGCGGGCTGCGGCGGCGGCGACGGCGGCGACGCGGGCCCGGGCGACGCCGGCCCCTGGGTCGCGCGGATCGGGGTCCCCGGACCGGGCGGCGTGATCGGTGTGTGCTGCCTCCCAGACCCCCACCCCGACTGCGACTGCTCCCCCGAGGGAGGCTGGTCACGCGATCCTTTCGAATGCGCGCTGGGCTTCTGCGACGCGCCCTCCTGGTGCTACATGCCGGACGTCGACGAGTGGGGCTGCCCGTACAACCGCTTCCTCGGCTACTCGTGCATCGGCGGCAGCTGCCTCTGACCCTCGTGCCGCGACCGAGGAGTAGTGCTCCCTCCGATCCACGTGGGTCGCGGCACTTCGCGGGGAAGGCCACTGCGCTTGGACCGCAACCTCGTGCCCTCCCCGCGGGCCCTACTGGGGAGGCGCCACGCCGCGCCTCCCCGGGCCCCTCCGGCGAGTGCTCCGGCCAGAGTGGATCAGAACCCCCCGGTCGGAGCACCGGTGCGCGTCGGGACGCGGGCCGAGGCAGCGCCTGCCCCCGCGCCGCACGCGTGCTCGAACACGCGGCAATGCGCGGGGACCGACTGCTGCGATGGTGCCGGCACGTGCTCTTCGAACGTGTGCACGATTCTCGGCTGAGCGCCGTTGCGGTCAGGACAGCACGCTCATGAGCGAGCGCACGCCGTGGACGCGATCGCCGATGCGGTGCATGCGCGCGAGCTCGTCGTCGTTCATGGGTCCGGTCGACAGGACCTCGAGGGCGGTCTGCATCTCCGCGTCGTTCTTTGGCCCACAGATGGCGACGTGCACGCGGGGGTCAGAGAGCGAGAAGCGATAGCAGTCGCTGGCCGTCGGCGGCGTCTCGCCGTCGGGCATGTTCTTCGGAAGCAGGAGATCGCCCCAGCGCGTGTTGGTGAAGGAGACGATGCCCGGTCCGCCCTCTGCGGGAAGCAACGGGAACACTTCGCTCTCGGCACCGCGGTGGGCGGCGTTGTAGCGAACGTGGAAGATGTCGTGGCGGGGATCGCCCAGGAGCTGGACGAACAGGGGCCGCTGATGCGACGAGACGGCGAGGAAGCGGACCAAGCCTTGCTCGCGAAGTCGCTCGGCCCCTTCGAGGAGCTGCTCGGCCGGCAGCTCGTCGTGCCACCCGAGGAGCAACACGTCGGCGTGGTCCACGCCGAGGCCGGCGAGCCCCTTGTGCACGCTGCGCTCGAGCCGCTTCGGGGACCGCAGATACGATTCGAGGACGATGATGATTCCGCCCCGGTCCCGGCGCGCGATGTCGCGGATCGCGACACCCATGCCAGCGGTCCGCACCGAGCCCCAGAAGAAGTAGTTCACGCCCGCATCGAACGCCGTGCGGCAGGCCCGAGTCGAGACGCCATAGGACGACCCGACGCCCAGGCGGGACACCTCGAGCCCGGTCTTGCCGAGGACCACGCGCCGAGAGAAGTCGCTCACTTGGGCTCCTGCCGGTCGCTGCCGCTGTCGTCGGGCAGGCGGGGCCATCCAACGAGCTCGAGGAATCCGTAGAACGCCGTGCCAATGCGTCGAACGAACCGCTTGAAAAGACGACGGAGGTTCACGTCTGGCTCTCCCTCCCGGCAGGCAAGCATTGACACCGCGGCGGCGCAAACGAAAAAGCACACGCGCCCCGAGCGGGGTCGACCCCGAGGCTCAGGCCCCGCATGATCCTGGGGCAGGTGAGCTCGTGCGCGTCTCTCGCAGATCCGCGTCTTTGCTGTGCGCGCCGTGGCTCATGTCGGCGGCTGCCGCGTGCCAGGGTGCGGGCGGCGGTGTCGACGCGGGCGGGGCAGAGCCCCCTTCGCCGCGATTCATGGAGGTCGCGGCCGAATCGGGCATCGACCACGTCCAGAGCGAACCCGCTTCTGCGGCGTCCTGCAGCCTCGAGTACGGCCTCGCCTGCGGCGCGGTGTTCATGACGGGTGGCCTCGCGGTGGGCGACTACGATGGCGACGGGTGGACGGACGTGTACGCCACCGTCCAGGACGGCCCCGATCGGCTGTACCGGAGCTCGGGCGACGGGCGCTTCCGCGACGTGGCTGCCGAAGCGGGTGTCGGCGCAGACCTGCCCACCAACGGCGCAGCCTGGGGCGACGTCGACGGCGACGGTGACCTCGATCTCGCGGTCGGCACCGTGGGCGGTCGCCGTCTGTACCTCTACCTCAACGGCGGCGACGGCACGTTCGTCGAGGAGGCGGAAGCGCGTGGAGCGGCGCTGGTCGACGGCGAGGAGCACGTGCTGTTCAGCCTATGCTTCGCCGACTACGACCTCGACGGCTGGCTCGATCTGCACGCCACCGAGTGGCGGCCACACCGATCACTCGTCGATTCGGTGCCCTCCCACGCACGGCTGTTGCACAACCTCGGGGCAGCGAGTCCCGGTCACTTCGAGGACGTCACCGAGGCCGCCGGTGTCTCCATGGACGCGGTTGTCGCCGACGGCGTGTGGGCGTTCACCACCGCAGTCACCGATCTCGACGATGACGCCGTGCCGGACGTCGCGGTCGTAGCGGACTTCGACTCGAGCCGCCTCTTCTGGGGTCGAGGAGACGGAACATTCCAGGATGGGACGGTCGCCGCGGGGGTGGGCACCGACGAGCACGGCATGGGCACCGCCTTCGGCGACTTCGATGGCGACGGGCGCATGGACTGGTTCATCACGTCGATCTTCGACACGCGGGCCGATTGCCCAGACTGCGGATGGGGGAGGACGGGTAACCGGTTGTTCCGCAACGTGGGCAGTCGTCGGTTCGAGGACGTGACGGACACGGCGGGGGTGCGTGACGGTGGCTGGGGATGGGGCGCCGCGGCATTCGACTACGATCTCGACGGCGACGTCGACCTCGCCATGACCAACGGCATGAGCTTCGGCGGCTCCCTCGCGCCGTTCCCGGACGATCCCATGCGCCTGTGGCGCAACGCCGGCGACGGGACCTTCTCCGAGGTCTCGGCCGACGCCGGCTTGCTCGACAGGGGGCAGGGGCGAGCCCTGGTCTCCTTCGACTACGACCTCGACGGGGATCTCGATGTTCTAGTGGCAAATCACGCGGGGCCGGCGCGCCTCTTCCGCAACGAGGGCACCGCGAGCATGCACTGGCTGCGGGTCAGGCTGCACGACACGGGTCCAAATCGCTTCGGCGTTGGCGCCCGCGTCACGCTCCGCACTGGCCCCGGCGGGATGCCCCAGGTCCGCGATCTCGGCACATGTGGTTTCCTCGCCCAGAACGAGGCCGTCGCCCACTTCGGTCTCGGTCCGTCAAGGACGGTGGCCGAGCTTCGCGTTCGATGGCCCGGTGCGGTCGCCGAGCAGGTGCTGCGCGACCTGCCCGCCGACCGGACCATCGACGTGTGGCGCGAGTAGTTGCTCAGGTGCCGGTGTAGGTGACGCGCGTCGCGGGGAAGTTGAAGTAGAACCACCAGCCCCGGGTCGTTCCGTCCGGTCCCATGTCTCGGTCGTCGCGGGCGCTGCAGTTCCCCGTGCCGCCGGGGAGCACGCTGCTCAGGGGGTCGCCGCCGACCAGGGCTATGGACATTGGGAGCAGGGTCGCGTCCGCGTCCGCCTCGCTGATGAAGCCGCGAAGCATGCCGCCGGTCATGCTGGTGGCGGGATTGCCTATGTACGTGGCCGCGATCTGCGCCCCCCGAAGGCGCACGGGAATGCCGCTGACGTCGATGGTCATGTCCTCGGGGTCGCTGACGAAGCAGGGCGCAGGCGTGCTCGCCACAGCCGGTGAGTAGCCGCCTGTCGTCCCCACGACGGGAGCCAGGCACATGCCCGTGGACATGTTGGTGTGGTTACTGACCGTGGGCGTGGTCATCGGATCGATGTCGCAGCTCGTCCCGGCCATGGGCGCCGTGCACGTACCCATCGCGAAGTCCATCGGTCCGCCTGGCCCCGTCTGATTCAGCGGCCGGAAGATCAGCAAGAAGCTCAAGTCCAGGATCCCGTCCGGAGGCGTGTCCGTGTCGGTCTGGATCGCGTCCTGCAACGCCTGATTGAGGCCCGGATTGCCGAGCGGCGCCGTCGTGGTGATGTCCGTGCATCCGAAGAACGGAACGCTCACGAAGGCGTGCGGATCCCGGAGGTCGAGATCGGACATGCGGAACACCGTGGGCGCAGCCCCCTCGGAGCGGCACGTGGCGCTACAGCCGTCGCCAGCCGTGGTGTTGCCGTCGTCGCAGGTCTCGGGTGGCTCGATGACGGAGTTGCCGCAGATGGGCGTGCAGTCGCTGTCAGTCGTGGCGTTGGCGCCCGTGGGGCAGCACATGTCGCCGTCGACGAGCACGGTGATGCGCGGGTGCCTGCAGGCGGCGAGACAGGTGCCGGGGTTGGCCACCCGGTCGCGGGTGCAGGCATCGCCGTCGTCGCAGTCAGCGAGGATCGGGCACGCGCCAGCGGTCCCGTGTGCGATCGCGGTGTCACAGGTCTCGGGCGCGACGACCGTGCCGTCGCCGCAACCCGCGACGCAGTCGGCGTCGGTCGAGGGCGTGGCTCCCGGCGGGCAGCAGCCGTCCCCGTCGGCTGGAGTCGTGATGGCGGTGTTCGTGCAGGCCGCATCACAGGTCCCGCCGTTCTCGAGAGCGTCCACGGTGCAGAAGTCGACGTCGTCGCAGTCGGCCATGACGGGACAGGCTCCTGCGCTCCCTGCTGCGATTGCCGTGTCACAGGTCTCGCCGCTCTCGACGACGCCGTTGTCGCACATGGCGCCGCAGTCCGAGTCGTCGAGGCTCGTGCCACCTGGCGGGCAGCAGCCGTCGTCATCCGCGAAGACGGTGATGTCCCCGTGGATGCACTGGGCGTCGCATTCGAGACCGGAGAGCGAATCGGCGGTGCAGGCCATGCCGTCGTCGCAGTCGGTGGGGCAAGCCCCCGTCATGCCGGCGGCGATGGCCGTGTCGCAGACCTCCGCCGCGTTGACGCGGCCGTCGCCGCACGCGAAGGTGCAGTCGTTGTTGCACTGGTCGTCCTCGGACGTGTTGGCGTCGTCGCACTGCTCGGCGCCTTCGACGAGGCCGTTGCCGCACACCTGGCCCGCATCCGGGCGCACGATCATGCCGTCGGTCCTACCGCCGTCGGTCCCCGCGTCAAAGGGCGCGGGCTCATCGTCCCCACCACAGCCCGCGACGGCGAGTCCCCCGACCAGGCACAGGCAATATCCCAAGCGAAGAGAATTCCCAAACATCGACCACCTCCAGGGAGCGGAAGGCCACAGTGTACAGGCCTCAGCGGATGGTCTCAACGCTCGGCGCGCGGACGAGCTCACGGCCGTCGGCTACTGCCGTCACTAGAGGCGCAACACGATCCCGATCCGGCCCAGGACGTCGAGGCCCGATTGCTCCGATTCGGAATCGCCCGAGCTGAGGCCGACCAGGCCGCCCAGGCCGCCCAGCCCCGAGGTCTCCGCCTCGTAGGCGCGCGAAGTGTGGGCGTAACGAAGCCCCGTGTCGACGACCACGCCGAAGGACTCGGTGGCAAGGTATTGGACGCCGACGGTGGCGAGCAGCTCGACGCTTCGGCCGGTCCACGTCGTCTCGTTGCCCTCCTGACGGTTCGTCCCCCGATGGAGAGTGTAGGCCGCACCCAAACGAAACGCGGGCGTTGCTTGGCCGGCCTCGGGAGCCTGGAGCGTGAGCTCGACCTCGACCGGGAACGTGAGCGAGGTTTCGCTCCAGGTCGAGTACGCCGTGCTCAACTCTCCGTAGCCTCCCCCGATGCCCCCGAGGACCACGACGTGCTCGCCGAGGGGCACCCCGAACATCACGTGCGCTCGTGGCACCGAGACCACCCTGAGGCCCATGGGCCAGGACTCCGACAGCTTCGCTTCCAGTTGTACGCTCTGCGCCTGCGCCGGGTTTGGCGACGCGATCAAGGCGATGCAGCCCGCGATGGCTGCGAGGGCTCGTATCATCTTCACCTCCTTCGCCTCCGTGCGTCGCAAGCTGCGTGCCGTTCGGAAAACGCCGCATCGCGTGGTGCTCAGCGCCAAGCCGATCGACACCCTGTCCCACGTCACCGCGAGCGACGCGACAAACGGTCAGCGGGTTCCGCGCGCGACCGCGCGCTCGAAGTCCGGTAGAGGAATTTACCTGTCCCCAGAATTGCGGGATCAGAGCCCGACGGCGGACAGATCGAGGCGCCCGTCGGCGACGGGAGGGCACCAGAAGTAGCTGCCCGTGACCGGATGCGTGAAGCGGAATAGACCGTCCGCAACCCCGTCGTCGAGCCCGACCATTCGGCGGAGCAGCGCCTCGAAGGCGTCGAGCGATCGGCCGAAGGCGACGAACACCAACCCGTGCTCCCGCCCGTCCGCCCAGGGCATGGAGCGTCGCAGCACGAACGCCGGAGGCTCGAAGCTCTCCTGCGCCGCGCGCTTCACGTGCGCCGAGGGCGGCGCATCCCCGAGCTCCTCGTTGTCCGCCCGACGCCGGCCGATGACGTTGTCCTGCTCGGCCGTGCTCATGCCGTCGAAACGCGCCAACTCGTGCACCCACCGCTGCACCGCCACGAAGCTCGACCCGTCGAGGCCCGCCCCCGCGCCCCCGACGAACGCGGCGTTCACCGCGTCGTCGCCCTTCGGGTTCTCCGTTCCATCCTCGTACCCCGTGAGATCGCGCCCCTCGCGATACTGAAACCCGTCGGTCACCTCGGAGACGTCGAAGGCCGCCTCGAGCACGGCGGCGAGCTCTCTCCCCGTGTGCAGCAGGTCCCCGCGGTCATCGCCGCGGAGCCAGCACCACAGGGCGGCCGGGGTGGCCGGAATCTCTATCCCCGCGCCGACGAGATGCGGAAAAGGACGCAGTCCCTCGACCGCGGCGCCGAGAGCCTGCACCAAGGGAGCGCCGAGTCCGACGACCAGGCCCGGACTGGTGGGACGAGATGCCAGTGCGCGCAGGGCGGCCTTCGGGTCGGTGTCGGGCTTCACGGCGAACGTTATGAATCTCGCCATCCGGGGCGGGTCGGGGAGAATGCCGGGCTGGGCGCGCATCAAGGTCACCTCCGTCGAGCGTCGTCGACGGCAATAGCCCAGCCGCGATCACCGCGCAACGGTGGACGGGACATCGGCCACCGTGTCATGGAAGTGCGTGAAATCGATCATGAGCCGAGCATCGGGCAGCTCGTGGAGCACGTCCACGAACCTGTGGTGCATCAAGAGCGGCGGCCGCGGCTGGGGTCGCCCCGGGGTCGCCCCGGTGCTACCTAGGCTCGCACATGATCGCCAACGCCCCGGCCCTGATCCCGTCCCCCACGCTCGAGCTCGAGCGCCCCAAGCTCCGGGGCGTTCTCCACTCGTGGGCCTTCTTCGCGTCGGTTGCGCTCGGTGTCGTGCTGGCGACGACGACGAACGCCGAGGCGGCCGTGCCGGCGGCCCTCTACGCGGCGAGCGTGGCGGCCCTCTTGGGCACGAGCGCCCTCTACCACCGTGTGCAGTGGTCCGTTGCGGGTCGGGCCCTCGTGCGCCGCCTCGATCACGCGATGATCTTCGTTCTGATCGTCGGAACCTATACGCCCATCTCGTTCGTGGCCTTGAGGGACCACGGCGTGGGCATGGTATTCGGCGGCGTGTGCGCGGCCTCCCTGCTCGGCTTCGTGATCACGGTGGGCTGGGTAGGCGCGCCCAAGTGGCTCCTCGCCATCATCTACGTCCTCGTGGGCTGGCTTGGAGTCCTGCGGGTGCCGGAGCTGCTCGCCGAAGTTGGCATGTCGGGCACGCTCATGCTGTTCCTCGGCGGCGTGCTCTACACGGTTGGCGCTCTCGTCTACGCGCTGAAGCGGCCCAATCCCTCGCCGCGCGTCTTCGGCTACCACGAGGTCTTCCATGCTCTGGTGATCGCCGCAGCGGCGGTGCACTTCGCGTTCGTCGCGTTCTGGGTCCTACCGCACTGAGAATGTTTGTTCACTGCGCATCAGATCGGGAGCGCGTATGATCGCCGCCCGATGAACACGCTCGACCCCGATGCTCGCGCGCGCTACGAACGACGCGTTCGCGAGCTCGAGGCCTTCGGTCATCGCGGCTCGGCGACGGAGCACGAGGCGCGTGCGGCCCGCTATCTCGCGGACGAGCTGAGAGGCATGGGTCTCGAGCCGGTGGAGGAGCCGTTCGCGGGCTCGGGCTCCTCGGGTGCTGGCCCGTTCTTGCACCTGATGCTCGCGCTGCTCGCGGCCGGGCTCACGTGGACGTGGCCGGCGGTCACGCTGGGCGTCGGCGCATTCGTCTTCGCTTCCATGCTCCTCGAAAACGCGCTCCAGATCCGCGTGGTCTCCGCCGTGCTGCCTTCCCGGCCTTCGCGCAACGTGGTGGCGCGCTTCGCGCCCAGGGGCGCGCCCGCGCACGCGCGCCTCGTGGTGCTTGGTCACTACGACACGCAACGCACGGGCATGATGTGGAAGGAGGGGATCGTCTCGAGGGTCGCGCCGGTGCTGGCGCGGTGCCCGAGCTTCACGCAGAGCCCGTTCTTCCTGCCCATGCTGGCCATGGCGGCCGTTCCAATCGCGGGCATGATGGGTCTGCTGTCCTCGGCCACGGCGGCGACGGCCGTGGCGATCCCGGCGCTGGTGATCCTGGGCATCGCTGCCGTGCTCGTGGGGGACTGGTGCGTGGGTCCGTATGTGCCCGGCGCCTCGGACAACGGAACGGGGACCGCAGCCGTGCTGGCGATCGCAGAGAGCTGGCGTCGCGATCCGGTGGAGGGCGTGGAGCTCGTCGCGCTGCTCACGGGTTGCGAAGAGTCGGGCTTGCTCGGGGCCACGGCATTTGCCCGCGCGCACCGGGAGGAGCTGGGCCAGCTGCCGACGCGGTTCTTGAACATCGACAGCCTGGGCTACGGCAGGCCGCGATTCCTCGGACGCGAACATTCCCTGGCGGGCGTGCCCGCGGTCTATCCGCGCGACGCGCTGGAGCTGTGCGTCGAGGTCGCCGACGAGCTCGGGCTCGCCGGCGCCGGACCGAAGTCTCTCCCCGTGGCGACCGACGGCTTTGCCCTTCTGAAGGCGGGAGTGAAGGGCGCGAGCGTGCTGAGCTTCGAGGACAACGGCCACATGCCCAACTACCACCAGCTCACCGACACCTCGGACCGCCTCGACTTCGACGTCGCGTGGCAGGGTGTGCGCTTCGCCGAGGCCCTCGCGCGCCGTCTCGCAGGGCAGCTGGGCTGAGAGCGAATGCGGTTACGTTACTGTCGATTCTCCCCGTGTTTCCAAGGTATTGGCGGGGGGGTGCATGTCCCCGTTACAATGCCGAAGTGAAGAAGGCAGTGGCTCTCGTTGTGCTGATCGCCGTCTCGGGCTGCGGTGGAGCGGAGGAGCGCGCGGACGCTGGCGCGGACGCGGCTGCTCGAGACGCGGGGCCACCCGACGCGGGGCCGTTCATGCCGGACCTCGAATGTCCCGGTGGACCCGGATGCACTGCGGGTGGCGACGGGATGCTCTTCGCGGGCGCGGCGGCGGTGGCCATCACGCCCACGGTCGACGACACGACCGAGGTGCTGACGCTCGACGTGAACGGCAACGGCTCCTACGACCCGGAGGAGGGCGACACCTTCCGGGATACCAACGGCAACGGAGCGCTCGACGGGATCTGGATCGCAGGCTTCGGAAACGGCCGGGCTGCGACAGGCGTAAACGACGACCAGTGGGCCCGCGCCCTCGTCCTGCGCGACGGCGACATCACCCTCGCCATCGTGGCGGTCGATGCGGTGGGTCTGTTCTACGACGACGTCCTGCTCGTGCGCGAAGCCCTCTCGGACCTCGACGTCGACTACGTCACCCTGGCCGCGACCCACAGCCACCAGGCCAAGGACACGATGGGCATCTGGGGCCGGACCTACTTCGAGACCGGTCTCGATCACGCCTATCAGGAGACGATCCGCGCCGCTTCCGTGCGAGCCGTGCGCGAGGCCGTGGCCGGTCTCGAGCGCGTGAACGTGCAGTACGCATCCCTGCGCTTGCGCGATGTCCCGGGGGGCGTGCTCCGTTACGTGGGAGACAACCGCGACCCGCAGATCCTGGACGACGAGGCGCGCGTCATGCGCTTCGTGCGCGCGGGCGCGGACACGACCGTCGCCACTCTCACGAACTTCGCGGCCCACCCCGAGTACGCGGGAAGCGAGAACACGCTGCTCTCGAGCGACTATGTTCACTGGCTGCGGGCCGGCATCGAGGACGGCGTCACGGGAGCCGACGGTGCCCGGCGCGACGGCGTGGGCGGGATCGCCGTGTTCGTCAATGGTGCTCTCGGTTGCCAGATCGGTCCGAACGGGATCGATCCCCGGCGCTGGGACGGAACGCCTCCGGACCGTGGCCTCGACCGGGCACATACGATCGGCGAGCAGCTCGCCTGGCACGTGCTCGGCGCCCTCGGCCCGGACGGCGGCTCGACCACGGACGAGACGGCAGTCCTCGGTGTCCGCACACGCACGCTCTTTCTCGACGTGCAGAACCGCAAGTACCACTTCGCTGCCGTTGGCGAGCTCTTCGAGCGTCGGACCTATCACTGGGACGAGACGCGACCGCTGCTCCCCGGCCGCAACGAGCCGGACGTCATGACGGAGATCGCGGTCATCGACGTGGGCCGCGCCCAGTTCCTGACCGCGCCGGGGGAAATGGACCCGGCCCTCTTCGTCGGCGGCTATGACGGGGCGTACACGCCCGAAGGCGTGATGATCGTGGATCCCGACAACCCCAATCCTCCCGACCTGTCCCGCGCGCCGCCGCCGCCCTACCTGCGCGACCGCATGCGTGCGGACGCGGAGATGCGAGGGGTCTTCGGGCTCACCAGCGATCAACTCGGCTACCTCATCCCGAGCTTCAACTACGAGCTCGCGAGCCCGGGCGCCTACTTCGACGAGGCCGCGGGCGACCACTATGACGAGACCAACTCCCTCGGCCCCGATGCCTGGCCCAACCTCGAGCGGGAGCTCAATGCCCTGCTCGCCTGGCCGGCCGAGCCCTGAACGACGCTCAGCAGCGATCGAGTGCGGCGCGAACCCTCGCGGACGCCGTGCCGAACCCCGGGACGGACACCTCGAGCTGGATGTCGAAGGGTCCGGGCATGGCGCAGTCGAAGGGAATGATCTGCTGGATGACCATGGATTGCCGGCACCGAAAATCGATCTGGATCGACTCGGGGTCGCCCGAGGCCCCGGGCGCGGTCATGGTCACGGTGCTCAGAATGCAGGCCGGCGCGTCCGCACCGTCCACCACGAGCCGGTACTCGATCATGGGCAGCCCCTGGGGTCCCCACACCACGGGCACCATCTCTCCGTCGGCGAAGGGTCTGAGCTCGTCGCGGGGCGTGCGGATGCCGACGGTGGCTCCCGGAATGGGCGTGATGTCGGCGGTGCACACCGCGCCCGCGGGGCTCACGAAGGGCGTCCCGTTGAGGCATGTGATGGCGAGGGCAGGTGCCCTATCCGAGCACGAGTAGACGTGGCGGGTGAGGTCGTCCCGGCCGACGTAGTCGCAGGAGAAGGTGCCCGAGCATGGCGTGTCGCCGGGAGGCTCCCGCTCCGGACATGCCATCAGGGGATCGGGTCCGGGCCAGGCGTCGGCGTGAATCGGTCCGGCGTCATCCGCCGCGTCGGCGCGCGGGCCCGCGTCGGGTGTCGCATCAGCCGAGCAGCCCAGGGCGACCATCACGGCCCCACAGAGCGCGGCTTCGAGGATCAGGCGTCGCGGGCAAGGCAAAACAAGCAACTTTGCCACCGGTCCGGTGGGTGTGACAAGCCGACCTGGCCTGCGGTCGTGGCGCCGGCCGATCAGGGCGTGCACACACCGGCGACACAGAGCTCGGGGGCCGTGCACGCCACGCCGCCCGCCCCGACGCAGCCCCCGCAGTGCGCCGCGCTGGTCTGCGTGTCGACGCAACTCGGATCGCACCAGGTCAGGCCGCCGGAGCATCGCGGCGCACACGTGCCCGCGTTGCAGTATTCATCTGCGGCACAGGACGTCGCGCAGTCGCCGCAGTGGTCGCCGTCGGCGTCCGTGTCGACGCAGTCGGGGTCGCACCAGGTCAGGCCGCCGGAGCATCGCGCCGTGCACGTGCCGGTGTCGCAATACTCGTCCGACGCGCAGCGCACCCCGCCCGCACCAGGACATCCGCCGCAGCTCGACTCGTCGTTGTTCGTGTCGATGCACGTGTCGGTGCACCAGGTCAGGCCGGTCGAGCAGCGATTCTCGCAGGACCCGCCGCGGCAGAGGCGGGCCGCGCCGCAGGCGTTGCCGCAGGTGCCGCAGTGGTTCGGGTTCGTGTTCGTGTTGACACAGCGCCCGGAGCACACGGTCTGCCCGGTCGGGCACTCGCATGTCCCCGCGTTGCACGTCTGGCCGGTCACGCAGGCGACTTCGCAGCCGCCGCAGTTCATCAGGTCCGTGGCCAGGTCCACGCAAATCTCGCCGCAGCCGACGCCCCCGTCCGCGCAGCTGGCCACGCACGAGCTGAACTGACAGAAGAGCCCATCGTCGCAGGGGAAGCCGCAGCCTCCGCAGTGGCGGGGGCTCGACGTGGTGTCGACGCAGAGCGTCCCGCACGGGGTCGTGCCTGTGGGGCAGCCCGTGTCCCTCCGGGCATCCAGGGTCCCCGCGTCGGACGCGGGTATGTCATCCCCCCCGCAACCGCAAGGGAATCCCGGCAAGAGAAGCGCCAAAGTCAGTAAAGCGATCCGCAAGGGCACGGGTTCCTGGGGCATCATAGAACAGCATTGTCCCTGGTTCCAGGCGGGCTCGGCCCGGGGAACGCGGCCGGGCGGGGCCCGATCGCCCGAGCCGGGGGCCAGGGCGCTCCGAAAGGCCGTCCTTGCCCCGCTCGCCGCCCCTGTGCTACTCACGGCGGGTGCAATCGGCATGGAGAGCCGGCGCCCTGCTCGGCGCAGCGTTGCTCTTCGGGACCGTAGAATCGGCGCAGGCCCAAGACGGTGACGAGGACCTCTACGCCTCAGTCGCGGTCCAGAACCGTATCCACACTTACACCAACGAGTTCACGGTGTTCGGTGGTGTCCTGCCCCTCGACGCGTTCCGGAAGGGCCTGACCATCAGCGGTGCCTACACCCTTCACTTCTCGGATCTGTTCGCCTGGGAGGTGATTCAGGGCTTCAACTCGTTCCATGTGGACACGGACCTGAGCGCGGACCTGGGCGCATTTGACCTGGCCCCGACGCCCTTCGAGGTGCTCGACCAGATGGTCACGAGCAACCTCGTGTTCAAGCCGGTCTACTGGAAGGGCGCCTGGCTCAACGACTCGTTGATTTACGGCGAGCTTCTGCTGATGGTCGGCGGCGGATACGGATGGTTCACGCGCTCGTCGAAGCCTCTGATCGATCTCGGGCTGGGCATGCGCATCTTCGTGAGCCGTGCCTTCTCCTTCCGGCTGGACATCAGGCACCACATGTTCTTCGACGACAGCGTGTTCAGCAACCCGGACTTGCACCATGAGCTCTGGACTGGACTCGGTGTATCCCTCGCCCTGTAGCGGTCGCCTCCGCCGGGGGTGTTGGACCGGCGCGGTCGCGGCGGCCCTGTGTGCGGCCGCGTCCGGCTGTGGAGGCGCGGCTTTTGGAGACGTTCGCGAGACGACCTTCGGGGCGGCGGTCGAGGCGTCCATCGACGAGGACTGGGAGTACTCGGCGGAGGCCGCCCACGAGTATCTCGTCGGCGCGACGCCCGACGACACGCGCTACGACCGGGCGCTCATGCTCCTCGCCGAGGCGGCGGAAAACCTCGGCCTGAGCTATGCCGCGTCCATGTGGTACCTCGACGTGGGCCAATCCCGCCGCAGCCCGGAGCTGGTCGACAAGGCGGTCGCAGGGCTCGAGCGTGTCGTGCGCGCCGGACCCCACGACGAGGAGACCATCGTCCGCGGCTACCTCGCGAGCGCCCAGATCTCCGGCCTTCGGCCCGAGCTCGAGGCTTTCGTCTCCTACCAGCAAGCCCTGGACAGCATCCGTCGCGGGCTCGACGACTGGGCAGACACGCAAATCGCCCAGCTCCCGGAGCGCAGCCCCTACCGCGTGCGCGGCCGCTATGTCCAGGCAGTGAGGGCGCTAGCGACCGGGGACACCGATGGGGGCGCCGAGGCGCTCGAGGATCTGCTCGACGACCCCGATCTACCGCCTGACGTGAAGACCGACGCCCAGCTCGCCCTCGCGCGCCTCGCGATGGAGGAGCGGCGGTTCGACGACGCCGTCGAGCACTACGAAGAGCTGCGCCGACTCGCTCCCGAGCGGCCGGAGCTGCTCCTCGAAATGGCCTGGGCCCACTTCTACGGAGGTGATGCGCGACGGGCCCTCGGCTTGCTGATCGCCCTCGACGCACCGGTCTACGGAGCCCTGATCGCGCCCGAACGCTACCTGCTCGAAGCGCTGTGCTTGACGCGCCTATGCCAGTTCGGTCCCGCCCGCATCGCCGCCACCCGGCTGGCCGAGCGACACGGCGATGCGCTGGCCGAGCTGCACGCGGGGCTTCCAGCGCTCGAGTCGCATGCCCTCCTCCAAGCGGCCCGCCGTCGCGGGGAAGGGCGGGACATCTTCCGGTTCGTGCAGGTGCTCCGCCGCGAACGGGAGCACGCCGACGATCTCTTCCGAGGCCGTTTGGCCGCCGAGCTCGACCGCATCTACGGCGTCGGGCTCGAGGAGACGCGCCGGCGCGAAGCCGAGATCCTCCAGCTCGAGGTGCAGCGTCTCGCCTCCGAGTTGATCGACGCCGAGGACGGCGTGCGGCTCATCCTCCACGAGCTCAGCGTCGGATTGCTGCGCGGGCGAGCCAGGCCACCGGGGCCGCCCGAGGCCGACCGCGTGGAGATCTCGGCCGGCGGAGATCAGGTGTCCTACGGGTTCCGCGGCGAGTTCTGGACCGACGAGCTCGACGACCTGATCGTGCAGATCGAAGACCGATGTCTCGAGTGAGCCATGAGAGGAGGCGCGTTGTCGCCGCCATTGTCGCCGCGCTTCTGGCCGCGACGGGATGTGGCGCGCACGCCAGCCTGCAGGCCCACGATACCGCGCAGGTCGAGATCCTCCGTATTCAGATCAGCAAGGTCCGCCACGCGATCGAGGAAACCCGGGAGACAATTGCCGGGTCCCAGGGCGCTTCCTACCTGCCCGAGCTCTACCTGAGGCTCGCCGAGCTGCTCAGCGAGGAGGCCCGCTATCACTACCGCGTCGCCCTCGAGCGCGAGCAGGCGGCCGGCGAGTCGATCCACGTGCCGCAGGTGCGCCTGCTCAAGGAACAGGCCATCGGAGTCTACCGCCAGATGCTGCGGCGCTTCCCCGATTCCCGGATGACGCCCCAGGTGTTGTTCAACATCGGCCAGGAGCAACGCGAGCTCGGCAATTTCGACGAGATGCGGGAGTCCTTCGAGACGCTCGCCAACGAGCATCCGGACAGCCCGCTGCGCTACGAGGCGCTGCTCCTGTTGGGCGACTACCACTTCGATCGCAATGAGCTCGAGCCGGCGCGCGGCTTCTACGAACAGATCACGGCGGGCCCGCTCACCCGCGTGACGGATCTCGCTCACTGGAAGCTGGGATGGGTGTGGGTCAACCTCGGCGATTGCCCCAAGGCCCTCGTCGAGTTCGAGAGGGCGCTCGAAGCGGCGCAGCAGAGGGTGCAGAGCGAATCCGACCGGCCCGAGGAGAGCGCAGAGGGGGACGAGGGGGCGGCCGAGGCGGGGGGCGCCGAGGGAGCTCGCGGCGAGGACGAGGCGCCGGCCGAAGCCGAGGCGGACGTGAGCGGCACGGACGACTCCATCGACGTGCGCCGGACGGCCCTCGTGGACCTCGTGTACTGCTACACGGAGGAGCGCCCGCTCGATGCGGCGGTTCCTTATCTGCGAGAGCGCGCGTACGACCGGTCCACCTACGTCGCCGCGCTCGAGCGCATGGCTCGGCGTCTGGGCGTGCTCGAGGCCGGCCCTGCGGTCCTGCCCGTCGTTCGCGAGCTCCTGCGGCTCGGTCCCGCGGGGGAGGACCGGCTCGAGGACGCGCGACAGCTCCACACGGCCCTGCGTGCCGTCCGTGACTTCACCCAGATCGGCGCCGACTCGGAGCTCCTCGTGAGCGCCCTCGTGCGCTACTGGACGCACGTGAACATCACGGCGGAGGCCCGGACTCAGCTCAGCAACGAGTTCGAGGTCTATCTTCGGGATCTGCTCACCCGATCGCAGGAGAGGCTCGAGAGCGCGCCCGAGGCCCGGCGCGTCGCTGACGCGCGCGAGCTGGTGCGCGGATACCGCGCCTACGTGGACACCTTCCCGGGCTCCGAGGAGTCCGTGCCCATGCTCCTCAACATGGCCGACGTCGCCTCGACCGCCGGCATGCACTTCGAGGCCGGGCAGCGCTCGCTCCAGGCCGCCCGCATGCTCGACGCAGGCGAGGAGCGCCGCGACGCCCTGTACGACGCCGTCGCGCGCTATCAGGCGGCCCTGCAGGAGGAGACCTCACCCGAGCACCGGGAGCGCGTCCTCGCGCGCGCCGCGCTCCGCAGCGCCGCCATGGATCTGCTCCGCTTCCAGCTCGATGACGAGCAGCAGCGTCGCGTCAAGTTCGCCATCGCCGAGAGCTACTACGACGAGGGGATGTATCGGCAGGCGATCGACCTGCTCACGGCAGTCGCGCATGAGTACCCGCGGACCGAGGAGGCCAACGCGGCCGTGCAGCTCGTCCTCGACTCGTACAATACGCTGAATGACTACGAGGGCCTGATGCAGTCTGGTCGGCGCTTCCTCGCGGCGGGGAGCCCGGCATCGGAGAGCACGCGCGCAGAGATCCAGCCGGTCGTCGCGGCGGCCGAGCAGCGCATGCTCGACGAGGTCTCCCTCGAAGCGGCGGGGGACGAGGGCGGAGACCTGAGCCCGCTCGTTCGATTCGCCGAGCAGCATGCCGGCAGCGAGCTCGGGGAGAGGGCCCTTCAGAACGCCTTCGTCGCGGCCCGTGCCGTGGGCGACACCGAGCTACTCTACAGGCTCGGGGGTGAGTTTGCCAGGGGCTATCCCAACTCCGATCAGCTCCCCGGCATGCTGGCGACGCTCGGGCAGATGGCCGTGAGCAGATTCGAGGTGGAGCAAGCTGTCGACTTCCTCCGACAGGCGGCGAGCACGAACTCGGAGCAGCGAGTGACACTGCTCGTGGGCGCCGGCGAGCTGCACGAGGAGCTTGGGGACCTCGAAACCGCCAAGGATCGCTACCTCGAGGCCATGCGCGGAACCGATCCGCGTGCTCGCGTCGTGCCGCTCGAGCATTTGGCGCGCCTCCTCGAGCGGATGGGCGACTTCAGGACGATGCTCACCATCCTCGGAGCGACGGCCGAGGACGGCAACACCGAGGTGCTGTCGAGGCTCGGGATCGCGCAGATCGCAGCCGAGGACACGGAGTCAGCGGAGCGGACGCTGCAGACGGTGCTCGGTGCGGGCACCTCCGCGTCGCCCGGGGCTCTGGCGCGAGCACACTATGGGATGGCCGAGATCCTGCTGCGCACGCTCGACCAGTATCCCCGCCTCGAGAACACGGACCTCATCGAGGAGTTCGTGACGATCGTCGACGTCGTGCAGCAGTCCTACCTGAACGCTGCCCGACAGGGCAGCGCCGAGTACACGCCTGCCGCGCTGGGCCGCCTGGCGTTCATGGCTCGCAATGCGGCCGGGCGTCTGCGAGGAGCGAACCTTCCGTCCGATTTGCCAGCCGACGCTCGCCGCGCGGTCCGTGAGGCCATCGACGCTCGCGTGAGACAGCTCGAGCAGACGGCGACCGAAGCACTCACGGCCTGCGGGCAGCAGGCCTTCAACCTCGGTTCCTGGGGTCCGACGTCGCGCAGGTGCCTCTCGAACGAGCCGCCGGAATTCACGCTCGTGGAGTTCGATCGCATCCGGCCACGCCGCCAGCGTCCTGCGCCCCGGGGCATCGAGCCGCTCAAGGAGAGGCTGGCCCGCAACGCCGAGGATCTCGAGGCCCTGCGCGAGCTCGGCCGGGCGTTCCTCGCTGGCGGTGATGCGCACCTGGCCCGGCTCGCCTTCGCTGCGGCCTCGGAGCGAGGCGGCGGGCCCATCGAGCGCAACCTGCTCGGGATCGCGAGCTATCGGGTCGGCGATACGGGCGGAGCCCTGGCGGCTTTTGCGCAGGCCGCGGAGGCTGGGCTCGAGGCTGGACGCCAGAACATGGCCGCGGTGCTCGGCGAGCTCGGCTTCTCCGACGCCGCCCGCATGGCGCTCGAGCGCTATCCACGTGGCCGGCCCGGCGGCGAGCTGCTGGGCGGTCGGCGAGGAGGCTCACGATGAGCCGTCTCGCACGGGTCCTGCTCATCTCCGGCTGCGCGCTCGGCCTCGTCGTCGGCTGCGGCGCCAGCGTCGAGCCCCTCGACCCGCGCGACCTCACGCTGCCGCCCGAGACGCGCCGCTTCGTCGCGGACGCGGAGGACGGGATGATCGTGGCGCGGGCGCGCCGGGATGCGGCCCGGGAGGATCTGCGGGAAGTCGAGGAATGGCGAAGCCGCCTCCTCGACGAGGTGGAATGGGGTAGCGCGGGCGGCGTGAACATGGACGACATGCTCGAGACGCTGATGGACGCGCGCGTCGAGCTCGCGCGTCGCGCGCTGATCCACGTGGAAGCCGTCGTGGAGCTCGCAGAGGCCAAGTACGATCTCGCCAACGCGGAGCGAGCCGTGCTCCATGACCTGGCGAGCTACGACCTCGAGCCGATTCGCCAGCGGGTCGATGATCTGCGCCGAGACGTTGCCACCGCGCGCGACCGGAGCCTGTCGCAGCGCCAACGCGTGGAAGCCCAGACGACCCGGTTCTGGACGGCCTTCTCCCGGTACGCCGAGGCGGGCGGCGATACACGGAGCTACTGGACCGCCGCCTGGACCCGGACGGAGCGGGGCCTCGCCGAGCGCAGCAGCGAGTAGC
>Ga0214473_10003072_pt1 | contig 20354 bp, 17 predicted proteins | sample RVTome_7_FD_203509 | JGI IMG/M metagenome (GOLD analysis project Ga0214473, IMG submission 203509) | Soil microbial communities from uranium-contaminated site in the Upper Colorado River Basin, Wyoming, United States - RVT98D197 | ecosystem: Environmental > Terrestrial > Soil > Contaminated >... | reverse complement strand
GGGTGAGGGGCCGTCGGGTGAGGGGCCGTCGGGCGAGAGGCTGCCGGGTGACGGGCCGCAGCGTGCGCGCGCGGTGTCGTCGAAGGCCCAGGCGTGGCAGCCCGGTCGGGCGGTTGTGGCTTTAGCGCGGATTATTGCGGTCGGAAGCGCACGCGCGTCCCGCGATTCGGCGCGTACGCGTTTGGTCGCGCTATGTGCCACCAGATGCCGAACCGGATCGCGCCACGCGCGCGGTTGTGCATCTGACCACACACCCTCGCCCGCGCACCGCGCCTTATGCTGCGAGCCATCCGGAGGCCGGCGCGGACGGTGGTGCAGCGCGCCTTATGCTGCGAGCCGGGTGGGCGGCCGCCAGGCGGGCGGCCGCCGGGTGAGGGTCCGCCGGGTGAGGGTCCGCCGGGTGAGGGGCCGCCGGGATCCCGCCAGCCGTCAGCCGCTCACCCCTTGGCGAAGCCGCTGGCCATCTTCTCGCGCAGGTCGCGGAGCGCCTCGCCGAACTGGCGGGAGAGCGTGGTGGCGTCTTCGCGGTAGGCGCGGGCGGCGGCGGACAGGTCCTCCTTGTAGGGGGCGCGCTCGTCGCCGCGGTGGCGATACTCGCCGCGCAGGATGCGGTCGTATTCGCCGGCCTGGATCCAGTCGCGCGTCTCGGCGGCGCGCAGCACGTGGAAGGGGTGGGTGGCGCCGAGCAGGTTCAGCACCTTGAAGACGATGTCCACGGCGTCGCCACCATCGCGGTACTCTTCGGCCTGGATCATGAACTGGTCCAGGTTCATCTCGTCCCGCACCAGCTCCTCGCTGCTGCCGGCCAGCTTCATGAAGGAGCGCATGACGGCCTCGGGATGCTGCACCGTCAGGAGCCCGGCGCGGTCGGAGGACAGCTCCGCCTTGCGCTGCCACTCCAGCAGCCCCACCAGCACCGCCCGCGCGGCCAGTCCCACCACCGGGAAGCCCATGGTGGCCAGCTGCGTGAGCAGGACGATCATGGTGCGGTAGAGCACGTGGCCGCTCATGATGTGGCCCAGCTCGTGGCCCATGAGGTAGGTCAGCTCGTCCTCGTCGAGCAGTAGCAAGGAGCCCGAATTCAGCACGATGAAGGGGTGGTCCATGCCGTACGCGCCGGCGTTCACCAGCGGGGTCTGGGAGACGAAGAGCGGATAGTCCTCCTCCGCGTCCAGCGTCTTCAGCACCTCCACGTACAGGCCGTGCAGCCGCGGGTACTGCTTCGGCCCCACGCGCACGGCGTTGGACTGGAAGGCCAGGCGGATGGCGCGCTCGCCGAAGATACCGAAGACCGTCCGCAGCACCTGGTCGAAGATGGGAATCCGGCGCACCGCCTGGAGCGCGGCGCGGTCGGCCGGGTGCTCCCACGAGGCCGGGTCGATCTCCGTCAGGATGCGACGGGTGCGCGGAATGTCCTCGGTGCTCATGCGGTTGCTCCGTCGAATGGGGTGGCGCTCACCGGCGCCGGATTACCTGCCCGGCGCGTGCGTCGATGAAGCGTCCATCGTCCACCGTGACCACGCCGTTCACGATCACGTAGGGGATGCCGTCCGGGTACTGGTGCGGGTCCTCGAAGGTGGCGCGGTCGATCACAGCGGCCGGATCGAAGAGCACCAGGTCGGCCGCGGCGCCCGCGGCGATGCGGCCGCGGTCCGCCAGGCCCAGCCGGTCGGCGGGCAGCGTGGTCATCTTGCGCACGGCCTCCTCCAGCGTGAGCACGCCGCGCTCCCGCACGTAGTGGCCGAGCACGCGCGGGAAGGTGCCGTACCAGCGCGGATGCGGGTGGCCCTGCCCGGGGCGCACGAGCCGCCCGTCGGAGGCAATGGCCGTCCACGGGTGCGCCATGATGCGCTCCACGTCCCCCTCATCCAGCACGTGGTAGATGGCCCGCGCGCCGCCCTCCCGGATGGCGCGGATGACCAGCTCGGCGCCGGTCTCGGGGGTGGAGGGCAGCCCCTCGCGCTCCGCCCAGTCGTGCAGCGTGCCGCCCTCCAGCGAGCTGTCCCAGTCCACGCGCGCCAGCTGCACGCGGCGCAGATCGTTGCCGCCGCGGTCGTTCACGATGTTCCAGACGATGCCCGCGCGCACGCTGTCACCGAGCTCGGGGCTGTCCACGCGCTCGAGGAAGGCGCGAGTGCCCCCGGCCAGCGCCCAGGGCGGCACGAGGATGTCGATGCCGGTGTAGGTGGCGGTGTAGGGGTACTGGTCCACCATGGCGTCGGTGCCCGCGGCGCGCGCGGAGTCGATCATGGCCAGCGTCCGCGCGCTGCTCCCCCACATGGGCGCGCCCACCACCTTGTGGTGGGTGAGCACCACGGGGATACCGGCCAGGCGGCCGATGTCGAGCGCCTCGGCCACACCGGCGATCAGGTCCAGCCCCTCGTCGCGCAGGTGCGACGTGTAGATGCCGCCGTGCGCCGCGGCCACGGCGGCGAGCGCCACCACCTCGTCCAGGTCGGCGTAGAAGCCGGGCGTGTAGCGGAGCCCCGTGGAGATGCCGAAGGCGCCGTCCGTCATGGCCTCGGCCACGAGCGCCTTCATGCGCTCCAGCTCGTCCGCGGTGGGCGCGCGGTCGTCCATCCCCATGACCTCTCGGCGCACGCTGTTGTGCCCCACCAGGTGGGCCACGTTCAGCCCCACACCCAGGGCGGCGGCGGTGTCCAGGTACGCGCCGAGTGGCAGCGGGCCGCCGCCGTCGGGGCCGCCCAGGGCGAGCGTCACACCCTGGCGCACGTGGCTCTCCGCGTCGGGCAGCTCGAGCAGCGGGTCCAGGTGGGCATGCAGGTCCACGAAGCCCGGCGCCAGCACCAGGCCGTCCGCCTCGATCACGCGAGTGGCGGCGCCCCGCGGCAGCGGTGTGGTCGAGACCTCCGCGATGCGGCCGTCGAGCACCGCCACGTCGGCGGCGAAGCCGGGCGCGCCGGTGCCGTCCACCACGGTGGCGCCCGTGACGAGCAGGTCCCAGGGACCTGCTTCATCGTCGGCGCAGCCCCCGAGCGCGGCGGTGAGGAGAACGAAGCAGATGCGGCGGAGCATGCGTGGCCTCCGGAAGGTGACGGGCATCGTCGCTTACGCCTGTGCCAGTGCCTGGTCCAGGTCCTCGAGCAGATCCTCCACGTCTTCGATGCCCACGGAGAGGCGGACCAGACCCTCCGTGACGCCCATGGCCTCCCGCATGTTGCGTGGCACCGAGGCGTGCGTCTGGAGGGCGGGCAGGCCGATCAGGCTCTCCACGCCGCCGAGTGATTCGGCCAGACTGAAGACGCGCGTGGCCTCGACCATCCGCTTGGCGCGCGCCGCCGAGCCCATCTCCATGCTGATCATCCCCGTGAAGCCGCTCATCTGGCGCGTGGCCAGTTCGTGTTGTGGATGAGAGGGCAGGCCGGGGTAGTGGACGGCCTCCAGCGCGGGGTGCTCGGCCAGCCACTCGGCCACACGCTGGCCGTTCCGGTTGTGGCGCTCCATGCGCACGGCCAGCGTCTTGGTGCCGCGCAGTACGAGCCAGGAATCCCACGGGCCGGGCACGGCGCCGGCGGCCTTCTGCAGGAAACGCAGCTCCTCGGCAATGCCGTCGTCGGAGGTAACCACGATGCCGCCCACCACGTCCGAGTGGCCGTTCAGATACTTGGTGCTGGAGTGCACCACGATGTGCGCGCCCAGCTCCAGCGGCCGCTGGTTGTAGGGGGAGGCGAAGGTGTTGTCCACGCACACCTGGATCTCCCGCTCGTTGGCCAGTTCGACCAGCGCGCGCAGATCCGACAGGCGCATCATGGGGTTGGTGGGCGTCTCCAGGTGGAGCAGCCGCGTGTTGGGGCGGAGGGCGGCGCGGACCCTGTCCAGGTCACGGCCGTCCACCGGCGTGAACTCCAGCCCCAGGCGCGCCAGCACCATCTGGAACATGCGGTGGGTGCCGCCGTAGACGTTCTCCTCGTAGACCACGTGGTCGCCGGCGGAGAGGCGCTTCACCACCGCTTCGATGGCGGCCAGGCCACTGGCGAAGGCGGCGCCGTGCGTGCCGCTCTCCAGCGCCGCCACGTTGCGCTCCAGCGCCTCGCGCGTGGGGTTCTGCACGCGGGCATACTCGTAGCCCGCCTTCGGGTGGCCCAGCTCAGGCTGCACGTAGGTGGATGTCTGAAAGACGGGCGGCATGATGGCGCCGGTGGTGGGTTCGGGCTCCTGGCCGGCATGGATGGTTTTCGTGGCAAAGCGCTGCGCGTGGCTCATGTGGCTTCTTCGGGCGTGAGGGCGGACGGCGCGGACAGGGGCGAAGATATGGCCGGAGCCTTGCGGTGCGCCACCGGCCGGCCGACCGTTGGGCCTACCGATCAATCCGAACCGGAGCGCCATGCCAATACCCCTGCTGGCCCACGAGAAGCTCACCGCCGAAGGTGCCGAGCCCGAGCGCTGGCTCCTGGTTCTGCCGGGCATCTTCGGCAGCGGCCGCAACTGGGCCACCGTGGCGCGCGGGGTGGTGCGCGCGCGTCCGGACTGGGGGGCCGTGCTGGTGGACCTCCGTCAGCACGGGGACTCGCAGGGCTTTCCGCCGCCGCACACCATGGCCGCCGCGGCTGCCGATCTGGTTGCGCTGGCGGAAACGCTGCCTGGTCCTGCGGCGGCCGTGCTGGGCCACTCCTACGGCGGCAAGGTGGCGCTGGCGTACGCCGGACGGGCGCCCGCGGGGCTCCGCCAGCTCTGGGTGGCGGACTCCACGCCGGATGCCCGCGAGCCGGCGGGCAGCGCCTGGGCCATGCTCCGCGTCGTGCGGGAGCTGCCCGCTGCCTTCACCAGCCGGCAGGAGCTGGTGGACGCCCTCACCGGGCGGGGCGTGGAGCGGCCCGTGGCGCAGTGGATGGCCACCAACCTGGAGCGGGAGGCGGAGGGCATTCTGCGCTGGCGCTTCGACGTGGACGCCATCGAGGCGCTCATGCGGGACTTCTTCCGCACGGATCTATGGCAGGTGGTGGAGTCCCCGCCCCCGGACGTGGAGATCCACGTGCTCCGGGCCACGCGCTCGAGTGTTCTGACGGACGACGCGGCGGCGCGCGTGGCGGCGGCGGCGGGAGCCCGGTTGCACGTCGTGGAGGGCGGCCACTGGCTGAACGCGGACGCGCCCGACGCGCTGGTGGCGCTGCTCGGTCAGGAATTGCCGTAGTGCCGTCCAGCGCCGTGGCGGTGTAGATTCAGGTAGCGTCTCGTTTCCCACTGAACGGCGGGTAGCCTTGGATCTACGCATGCCACCGCGAACCATGCACTTTTGGACCCGGTGGCCCGTGGTCGGTGCGCTGCTGGCCGTGGTTGCCGGGGTGGGGTGCGGCGAACCTGAGCCGGTGGTGGTGGGTGTGGCCATGGGGGGAGAGTCCCGGGCGGCCCGTATGGCCTTTGCCGACGCCGCCGCCGCCGGCCTCTCCGGCGTGGACACCCTGTTCATCCTGGCGGCCAACAACCTGGCCGCGCCCGCGTTGGACGCGGCCGAGCGGCTCGTGGCCACGCCCGGTCTGGTGGCGCTGGTGGGGCACTCCAACAGCGCGGCCAGCATCACGGCCGCGCAGATCTACAACGACAATGCCATCGTCCAGCTGGCGCCCCACTCCACCGCGCCCCTGTATTCCCAGGCAGGCCCCTACAGCTTCCGCATGGTCCAGTCGGATGAGCAGCAGGGCGTCTTCCTGGCCGGGGTGCTGCGCCGGGAGCACCCCGACGCGCGGGTGGCCCTGGTGTACGTGAACGATGACTACGGGCGCGGGCTCCGGAGTTCCTTCCTGCAGGCGCTGGAGTCCGGGGACCCCCAGCCCGTGCTCGACTTTCCGCATGTGGAGCTGCCCGATTCCGCGGCGATCTTCCGACTTCGGGCCGCCATCGTGGAGGCCAGGCCCGACGTGATCCTCTGGCTGGGGCGCTCCGCGGTTCTGGCCCGGGTTCTGCCGGCGGTCCACGCGGAGCTTGGCAGGGTGCCGGTGCTGGGCAGCGACGGCGTCGAGGGTGCCCTTGCGCAGCCGTGGATCGAGAGCTGGCGCCAGGTGCGCTTCGTGGCGCTCGTGGACATGGATCAGGGCGGGCGGCTTACCGACTTCAGCCGGCGTTTCACTGAACTGGTGGGGCGCCGGCCCAGCAGTCCCGAGGCCCTTACCTACGACGCCACCGCCCTGCTGCTGCGCGCCATTGCCGATGGGGCCCGGAGCGGCGAGGCCATTCGCGCGTGGCTGAACGAACTGGGTCGGCAGCGGCCGCCCTTCGACGGTATCACCGGTCCCGTGGCCTTCGATGAGAACGGCGACGTGGCCCGCGACTACGTGCTGGCCCGGATCCCGGAACCGCGGCCGTGACGCGTCCCGGGCTGCCGCCGCGCGGCTCGGTCCGGCGCATCGTCCTGCTCGGCGCCTCGCTCTCCGTAGTCCTGCTGCTCGTGGCCATGAGTGTCCTGCTGCAGGCCCAGGCCCGGATGCACGTCACGCTGACCACCGCCACGGACGCGTTCATCGAGGAGCAGCAGATCGCCGACCGGCTGCTGCGCGCCTCCTCGCTCCAGCTGGTGGCGGCCGGCTTTGCGGCGGGACCGCGGGACGAGCAGGTGGTCCATCAGTTCCGCACCGGCGGCGACCAGGTCTACGAACAGATCCGCCGCTATCTCTTCCGGCCGCTCACCGGGGAGCAGCGGCGGCGCCTGGAGGCGGTACGCGAGCAGCACCAGCAGCTGGAGGTAGCGGCGGCCGAAGCATTCACGCTGCAGGAGAGCGGCAGCCTGGCGGATGCCCGCGCGGCGTCCGCCGAGGCGCTCACCTATGCCCTCCAGTTGCAGAGCACCCTGGATGATTTCCTGGCGCTGCGCGAGGCCGACCTCGACGCCCTCCAGGAGCGGCAGGCCGCCGCGTTCGCCTCCCTCCGCCTGGCCGCCATCGGCTTCGGCCTGCTGGCGCTGGTGGGGCCCCTCCTGCTCGTCCCCTTCCTGGAGCGGCGGCTGACCCGGCCGCTGCTGGAGCTGGCGTACGCGGCGGGGCGCGTGGGGGGCGGCGAGCGCGGTGTTCGTCTGGCCGTGGCGCGCCATGACGAGGTGGGCGCCGCCGCCAGCAGCTTCAATCGCATGGCGGACCGCCTGGATCGCGCCCGCCAGGAGCTGCGCACCCGCAACGAGGAGCTGGCGGCGGCGCTGCACGAGCTGGAAACCACCCAGGACGAGATGGTGCAGACCGAGAAGCTGACCGCCGTGGGGCGCATGATGGTGGGGCTGGCGCATGAGCTGAACAATCCGCTGGCCAGCGTGCTGGGCTACGGCGAGCTCATGCGGAAGCGTCTGGCGGAGGAGGGGGAGCCGCCCTCGGCGGACGAACTGCGGGCGGAGTACGTGGATCCCCTGGTGGAGGAGGCCAGGCGGGCCCGCTCGCTGACGCGGCACCTTCTCGGTCTGGCCCGCAAATCGGAGGATCGCCTCTCGCGGGTGCCGCTCGACCAGGTGGTGGAGCAGACGGCCGCCCTGCGTCGCTTCAGCTTCCAGCAGGCGGGGCTGGACCTCGAGGTGGACGTTCCGGAGCTGTCCGTGGTGGGCGAGCCGCAGCGCATCCAGCAGGCCTTCCTGAACCTGGTCAACAACGCTTACGACGCCATGGCGTCCCGAGGCGCCGGTACGCTGCGCATCACCGGCCGCTCGGAGAACGGGCGGGTGGAGGTGGCGTTCGCGGACGACGGCCCGGGGTTCGGTGAGCCGGCGCGCGCCTTCGAGCCGTTCTACACCACCAAGGCGCCGGGGCAGGGGACGGGACTGGGCCTCTCGCTGGTGCACCGCTTCATGGAGGAGTTCGGCGGTTCGGCTCGGGCTTCGAACCGACCTGACGGCGGTGCGTGCGTGGTGCTCTCCTTCCCGGACTCCGTGCCGCTGGATCCGCCGCCTCGCGAGGCGGAGAAGGCCGCGCCCGCCGCTTCGCCAGGAGATGAGGACACGATGGACGCCGTCGGCAAGCCGCGCCTGCGCGTACTGGTGGTGGAGGACGAAGCGCCCATCCGTGAGCTGCAGCGCCGATTTCTCGGCCGCCTGGACGCGGAGGTCACCGTGGCGGCGTCCGCTGCCGAAGCGCGGTCCATCCTGGAGCGTCAGACCGTGGACGTGGTGGTCTCCGACGTGAAGATGCCGGGGGAGTCCGGCGTGGAGCTCTACCGCTGGGTGCAGCGGGAGCGGCCCGAGCTGGCGGAGCGCTTCCTCTTCGTGACGGGGGACATCGGCGACGCCGAGGTGGCGGCGCTGGCGGCGCGCCGCCCGCAGGCGATCCTCCACAAGCCGTTCCTCATGCAGGAGTACCTGGCCCGGGTGCGCGCGCTGGCCGACCCGGGTTGACACCTGCCGATCCCGGCGGCGAATATGGGCGCCAGCCGGGCCGCCGGCGAGGCCGCCGCAGGGCCCCGCTCGCGGCCCGCGTTGGCAGGCGGCCGGTGGGCCGTCCCCGTTCCCCGCTCCAGAGGACAGTCTTGACGTCTCCGCTGCCGCCCTTCCCGGTGCCCGACGATCTGATGGTGAGCGTGTCCGGCGTGCGGGGGCGCGTGGGGGAGGGGCTGACTCCGGAGGTGGTGGCGCGCTTTGCGGCGGCCTTTGGCGCGTGGGCGCGCGAGGCCAGCGGCCGCGCGGACCCCACCGTCATCCTGGCGCGCGACAGCCGCACCTCGGGGCCCATGCTGGCGCGGGCCGTCACCGCGGCGCTGCAGTCCACCGGCTGTAACGTGGTGGACGCCGGCCTCTGTCCCACCCCCACCGCGCTGCTGGCCGTGCGCCACCACGGCGCCGCGGGCGCCATCATCGTCACGGCCAGCCACAATCCGGTGGCGTGGAACGCCCTCAAGCTGGCCTCCGGCGAGGGGATGTTCCTGGACGCCGAGCAGGCGCCCCGCATGCGCGCGTATGTGAATGAGCGGGAGATCCCGCGCGCCGCGTGGGACGCGCTCGGGGACGTCGCTTACGACGAGGGGGCGGTGGAGCGCCATCTGCGGGCGGTGCTGGCGCTGCCGCAGCTGGACCTGGACCGGCTGCGCGCCCGGCGCCTGAAGGTGGCGCTGGACTGCATCCGCGGCGCCGGCTCCGTGCTGCTGCCGCGGCTGCTCGAGGAGCTGGGCTGTGAGGTGCACGCCATCCACGCTGAGCCTGACGGGCGCTTCCATCGGGAGCCCGAGCCCGTGGCCGCCAACCTGGGCGAGCTGGAGGCGCTGGTGAAGCAGGTGGGGGCGGACGTGGGCCTTGCCACCGACCCCGACGCGGACCGCCTCTCCCTGGTGAGCAACGAAGGGCGCGCCATCGGAGAGGATTTCACCCTGGCGCTGGCCGCCGAACTGGTGCTCCGCCGCACCCCCGGCCCGGTGGTGACCAACCTGTCCACGAGCCGCGTGGTGGAGGACGTGGCGGCGGCGGCCGGGGTGCCCTTCGAGCGGGCGCCGGTAGGGGAGATCAACGTGGCGCGCGCCATGCAGAAGGTGGGGGCGGTCATCGGCGGCGAGGGCAATGGCGGCGTGATCCTGCCCGACGTCCAGCTCACGCGGGACGCGGCGGTGGCCGCCGCCCTCATCGTGCAGCTCCTGGCCGAGTCGGACGCGCCGCTCTCGGAGCTGGTGGCCGCGCACCGCCCGTACGTGATCGTGAAGGACAAGCTGCCGCGGGACGCGGGGGATCTGGCGGCGGCCTACGACCGCCTGGAGAGCTCCATGGACGCACCCGAGGCGGACCGGCAGGACGGTCTCCGGCTGGCCTGGCCCGCAGAGGCGCGCTGGCTGCATCTGCGCCCCTCCGGCACGGAGCCCATCCTGCGCATCATCGCCGAGGCCCCGTCGGAGAGCGGGGCCCGGAACCTGGTGGAGGACGCCCGCTCGGCCCTCAGGGGCTGAGGCGCGGGGGAGAGAAAATATATGTGTGGCATCGTGGGATACATCGGCAACCGGGACGCCGTGCCGCTGCTCATCCAGGGTCTGAAGCGCCTGGAGTATCGCGGCTACGACTCGGCGGGCGTCAGCGTGCAGGTGGACGGCAAGCTGGACGTGCGTCGCGCCGTGGGCAAGATCGTGGAGCTGGAGAAGCAGATGGGGGACCACCCCCCGCGCGGCACCGTGGGCATTGCGCACACGCGCTGGGCAACGCACGGCGCGCCCACCGAGCCTAACGCGCATCCCCACGCCACCGAGGACTGTGACATCGTCCTGGTGCACAACGGCATCATCGAGAACGCCGGCACCCTGCGTAAGAAGCTGATTGAGCTGGGGCACACCTTCACCAGCGAGACGGACACCGAGGTGGTGGTCCACCTCATCGAGGAGGTGTGGCACGAGGGGGACCCGCTGGAGATCGCCGTGCGCGACGCACTGCAGCAGGTGGAGGGCGCCTACGGGCTGGCCATCCAGAGCGTGCGCGACCCCGAGAAGATCGTGGTGGCGCGCCGCGGCAGCCCGCTGCTGCTCGGCATCGGCGACGAGGGCGAGCTCTTCGTGGCCAGTGACGTGGCGGCCATCCTGGCCCACACGCGCCAGGTCATCTACCTAGATGACGGCGAGATGGCCGTGCTCGGCCGCGGCGGCTACCGCACGCTCTCCTTCGAGGGGGAGGAGCTGGACAAGGACATCAAGCGCGTGTCGTGGGACCTGGGCGCCATCGAGAAGGGCGGCCACGACCACTTCATGCTGAAGGAGATCTTCGAGCAGCCGGAGAGCCTGGCCAACGTCATGCGCGGGCGGCTGCTGCGCGAGGACGGCACGGTGAAGTTCGGCGGCCTGAACCTCACGGACGAGGAGTTGCTGGCCTTCGACCGCATCGTGATCTGCGCCTGCGGCACCTCCTGGCACTCGGCGCTCATCGGCGAGTACGTGATCGAGGATCTGGCCGGCATCCCCGTGGACGTGGAGTACGCCTCGGAGTTCCGCTATCGCAAGCCCATCGTGAACCGCAGGACGCTCATGCTGGTCATCAGCCAGTCGGGCGAGACGGCGGACACGCTGGCCGCCATGCGCGAGGCCAAGCTGCGCGGCGCCTCCGTGCTGGGCATCGTGAACGTGGTGGGCTCCACCATTGCCCGCGAGTCGGACGGCGGCGTCTACCTGCACGCCGGGCCGGAGATCGGCGTGGCCTCCACCAAGGCCTTCACCGCCCAGGTCATGGCGCTCGTCATGTTCGCCCTGCGCATGGCGCGCATGAAGGAGCGCATCTCCGCGGAGGAGGGCGGCCCCATCATCGACGAGCTGCTGGCGCTGCCCGACAAGGTGGCCCGCGTGCTAGAGCTGGACCCCATGGTGCGCAACCTGGCGCGTACCTACAAGGACGCCACCAACGCCCTCTACCTGGGGCGCGGCTTCAATTTCCCCACGGCGCTCGAGGGCGCGCTCAAGCTAAAGGAGATCAGCTACATTCACGCCGAGGGGCTGCCCGCGGCGGAGATGAAGCACGGTCCCATCGCGCTCATCGATGCGAACATGCCGGTCGTGGTGGTGGCGCCCCAGGACGCCATCTACAGCAAGGTGCTGTCGAACATCCAGGAGGTGCGCGCGCGCGGCGGCCGCGTCATCGCGGTCACCACCGAGGGGCAGAACGGGGACCTGGCCGACCTGGTGGACACCCTCATCCCGGTGCCGCCCACGCTGGACATGCTGACGCCCATCCTGTGCAGCGTGCCGCTCCAGCTGCTGGCCTACCATATAGCCGTCATGCGCGGCTGTGACGTGGACCAGCCGCGCAACCTGGCCAAGTCCGTGACGGTCGAGTGAGGACACGCTCGTTCAAGCGACGTCCCCTTTCCACGTCCGCGCGCCGCCGCGCCTGCTGATGCGCGTCGTGCTCCAGCGGGTTACTCGCGCGGAGGTGCGCATCGATGGCGCGGTGACGGGGCGGATCGGGCAGGGCTTTGCCCTGCTCGTGGGCTTTGCCCACGGGGACACGCAGGACGCACTCGTCTGGATGGCGGACAAGGTCGTCTCCCTGCGCCTCTTTCCCGACGCCGACGGGCGCATGAACCTGGGGCTGGAGGAGGTGGGCGGTGGCCTGCTGGTGGTCTCCCAGTTCACACTCTACGGGGACACCCGCAAGGGCCGGCGCCCCAGCTTCATCGGCGCGGCCGAGCCGGCCGAGGCCATCCCCCTCTACGAGCGCTTCGTGGCCCTCCTGCGGGAGCGCGCCCCCGGCGCCGTGGAGACCGGCGAGTTCGGCGCCATGATGGAGGTGGAGCTGACCAACGATGGCCCCGTGACGCTGCTCCTGGAGCGGGGCGCGGACGCATGAGCCGGGGCGCGGACGCATGAGCTCGGGCCCGCCGCCGCTGGTGCTGGCCTCCCGCTCGCCGCGGCGCACCGACCTGCTCACCATGCTCGGCCTGGCGCACGAGACCGCCCCCGCCGACGTGGACGAGAGCTGGCTGCCGGGGGAGGCGCCGGTGGCGCACGCCGAGCGGCTGGCGCGCGCCAAGGCGGCGGCGCTGGCCGCGCGCCGCCCCGGCGCGCTGGTGGTGGGCAGTGACACCGTGGTGGTCATCGACGGGGAGCTGCTCGGCAAGCCCGCGGACGCCGCGGACGCCGTGCGCATGCTGCTCCGCCTGGCCGGCCGCACGCACGTGGTGGCCACCGGCGTGGCGGTGGCCCGCGACGGCGTGGTGCACGCCGCCGTGGAGACCACGCGCGTGCGCATGCGCCCCTTCGGTGAGGATCTCGCGCGCGCCTACGCCGCCACTGGCGAGCCGCTCGACAAGGCCGGCGCCTACGGCATCCAGAGCCGCGGCGCCGCGCTGGTGGAGGGCATCGAGGGAGACTTCTTCACCGTCGTGGGGCTGCCCGTGGCGCGGCTGCTCGCGCTCCTGGAGGCGCACGGCTGGCGCTACGCGTTCGGCACACTGGAGGCGCTATGAAGGCCGTGCTGGCCATCGATCAGGGGACCACGGGGAGCACGGCCATCGTGCTGGATGAGCACGGCGCCGAGCTGGGCCGTGGCTACGCGGAGTTCACGCAGCACTACCCGCGGCCGGGCTGGGTGGAGCACGACGCCACCGAGCTGTGGGACACCACCCTGCGCGTGGCGCGCGAGGCCATCGCGGCGAGCGGCGGCCGCGTGGGGGAGAGCGCCCGGGGCGGCGGCGCCGGCCAGGCGCCGGAGATCGTGGCGCTCGGCATCACCAACCAGCGCGAGACCGCGGTGGCGTGGGACCGCGAGACCGGCCGCCCGCTGCACCGCGCCATCGTGTGGCAGGACCGTCGCACGGCCGCGCGCTGCCGCGAACTGAAGCCGCGCGAGGACTGGCTGCGCGAGCGCACCGGGCTGGTGGCCGATCCCTACTTCACGGCCACCAAGCTGGAGTGGCTGCTCGAGCACGCGCCCGCGGTGCGCGCCGCCGCGGACGGCGGCCGCCTGGCCGTGGGCACCGTGGACGCCTGGCTCATCTGGAAGCTGACGGGCGGCGCCGTGCACGCCACGGACCCCACCAACGCCTCGCGCACGCTTCTCTACGGCCTGCGCGAGCGCGCCTGGGACGAGCAGCTCCTGGAGCTCTTCGGCGTGCCCGCCGCCGCGCTCCCCGAGGTGCGCCCCTCCAGCGGGGACTTCGGCCACACCACGCCCGACCTCTTCGGCGCGCCGCTCCTCATCGGCGGCGTGGCCGGCGACCAGCAGGCCGCGCTCTTCGGCCAGGGCTGCGTGCGCGCCGGCATGGCCAAGAACACCTACGGCACGGGCGCCTTCCTGCTGCTGCACACCGGCGACGAGCCGGTCCCCTCGAAGCACGGGCTGCTCACCACCGTGGCGTGCGGTCCCACGGGCCAGCCCGCCTACGCCCTGGAGGGCGCCATTTTCATTGCGGGCGCGGCCGTGCAGTGGCTCCGCGACGGGCTGGAGATCCTGGGCACCGCCGCCGAAACCGAGGTGCTGGCCGGCTCGCTGGAGAGCAACGACGGCGTCTACTTCGTGCCCGCCTTCGTGGGGCTCGGCGGCCCGCACTGGGAGCCGGAGGCGCGCGGCACCATCGTGGGGCTGACGCGCGGCAACACCCGCGCCCACCTGGCCCGCGCCGCCCTGGAGGCCATGGCCTACTCCACCTTCGACGTGCTGGAGGCCATGGAGGCCGACTCCGGCGTGGCGGCGCGGGAGCTGGCCATCGATGGCGGCGCCTCCGCAAACGACTGGCTGGCCGGCTTCCAGGCGGACATCGTGAACCTGCCCGTGCGGCGCCCGAAGATGGTGGAGACCACCGCGCTGGGTGCCGCGGGTCTGGCCGGCATCGCGGCCGGCGTCTGGAAGGACGCGGACGCCTTCCTGCACGCCCGCCCCGAGCCGGACCGCTTCGAGCCCGGACCGCGCGCCGCGGAGCGGGAGGCGCTCATCGCCGGCTGGCGACGGGCCGTGGAGGCCGCGCTGACCTGGGCGCGCGCGGGGCATGCCTGAGCGGCCGCCCGCACCCGGCGGCGCTGCCGGCACCGAGCGCCCCCTGCGCATCGCCGTGTGCGGGGGGGGCACACCCGGGGACGGCGGGGACGGCGCGCCCGGGGACGGCGGGGACGGCGCGGCGGAGGCCGTGGGCCGGGCCATCGCCGCGGCGGGCGCCGTGCTGGTGTGCGGCGGGCGCGGCGGCTGCATGGAGGCTGCGGCCCGCGGCGCCGCTGAGGGCGGCGGGCTGGTCGTGGGCGTGCTGCCGGGCGACCGCGCCGCGGACGCCAACCCGTACGTGACGGTGCCGCTGCCCACCGGCATGGGCGAGGCCCGGAACGCCCTGGTGGTCCGCTTCGCCGAGGCCGTCATCGCCATCGGCGGAGCCTGGGGCACCCTCTCGGAGATCGCGCTGGCCCGGCGCATGGACGTGCCCGTGATCCTGCTGCACCCCACCCTGGCCGCCGATCTGAACGTGCCGCACGCCCGGGATGCCGCCGACGCGGTGGCGTGGGCCGTGGACGCGGCGCGCGCGGGGCGCGCCGGGTGAGCATCGTCGCTTTGCTACTGCTGCTGGGGACGCCCCCCGGTGCCCCCTTTCAAGCGACGTTCGCCGAGGCCGCGCTCGTCCGCTCCGCACCACCGACGCCCGCCCCGTCCGCGCCTGGCCTGTCCGCGCCCGCCCTGTCCGCGCCCGCGCAGGACCCGGCCGATCCCTGGTTCGGACAGGACAAGGTGCGCCACGCGCTGCACAGTTACGCCGCGGTGGCCTTCGGCCACGCCATGGGCACGGCGGCGGGGCTGGAGGCGGACGCGGCCCTCGGCGGCGCGATCGTGGTCGCGGCGGCGCTGGGCGTGGCCAAGGAGGTGGTGGATCGGCGGCGCGGAGGGCGGTTCAGCGTGCGGGATCTGGTGTGGGACGCGCTCGGGATCGGCGTCGGGGCGCTGGTGATGGGGGGCGCGGGAGGTCGCTGAAGGGGGAGGGTTTCGTGACACCTTTCGTAGCGCTCTGGAAATGGCCGTGGTCGCGCAAAGTGAATCCATATGTTCACACGCGCCTCGCCTCCTGGAGAACAATGTGCCACAAGGAGTTACAGGCGTGCGTGCCCTCCGAACAACGAGAAAGTCCCCCGGAATATATTCTATAGAATATTTTGGCTCAACCACGCGCTCGCGCCCGCAATTCTCCGAGCGTTCCGGATAGGAACGCGGCGGCGTTCTGCTCACCGGCGGCGCTTCTCTGGCTCGCCTTCCGCCGGCTCGCGTTCCGCCGGCCCGCCTTCCGCCGGCCCGCCTTCCGCCGGCCCGCCTTCCGCCGGCTCGCCTTCCGCTGGCTCGCCTTGCGCCGGCCCGGCGCTGCCACGGTCCGCCGGTCCCGGCGCCGCCGCGGTCCTGGCGCCGCCGCGGTCCCGGCTCATTCGCTGGCCTATTCCTGCCCGCCCGCGCTAGTCCCGATACGGGTCGAACTCGTTGGCGCCCGCCATGCAGACGATGAGCGGCGTCAGGGTGTGCAGCACCTCGATGGTGTCGCCCTGGGCGGCCAGCACGTCGGGCAGGCGGCGGTAGGCGTGGGGGCTCTCGTCCAGGCCGCCGCCGCGCAGGGTGACGCCCTTCTCCCGTAGCCACGCCGCCATCATCTCCGGGCTCACCCTGCCGGGGCGGGTCACCTTGCCGGTGCGGCGGTTGCGCTTGCCGGCGGCCTCCGTGCGGCTCATGACGCGGCCGGCCCCGTGGACGGTGGAGTAGAGGGCGGCCCGCTGTGCTTGGTTGTCGGCGGCGGCGCCCTGGAGGATGACCGAGTCGTCACCCATGCTGCCGCCCACGAAGCCCTTCTGGCCGGGGAAGGCGGGCGTGGCGCCCTTGCGGACCACCACGAAGTCCTCCCCGTCGTGACGTTCCCGCCAGGCGAAGTTGTGGTGGTTGTGCACCAGCTCGAGCTCCGTGCCGCCCAGGATCTGCACGGTCTTGCGTGCCACCCACTCACGGCCGGCGTAGGCGTAGGTGCCGGCCAGGTTCATGAGCTGCCAGTAGGCGTCGCCGAGCGGCGTGGAGAGCTCCAGCAGCGTCTCGCGCTCGGGCACCCGCTTCCCCCAGGGCGCGTTCTGCGCCAGCGCCAGGAAGCCGGAGGCCACCGTGTGGCCGAAGCCACGCGAGCCGAAGTGGACGCCCACCCAGACGCGCCCCCGCTCGTCGCCGAAGACGTCCACGTAATGGTTGCCGCTGCCCACGGTGCCGAGCTGGGCGCGGGCCTTGTCGCGGAGCGTGTGGCGCGCGGCGGCGGGCACGGCCTGCCACGCGGGGTCCGCGAAGAGCGGGTGGTCCACGGGCGCGTCGTCCGCGCGGTTGCTGCGCCCCACGCCGAAGCTGATGGTGGCCTGGATCTCGTCGGCCAGCGCGTCCAGGCGGGGCAGCACGTCGTGCACGCTGAGGTCCGTCAGGATGGCGGCGTTGCCGCACGCGATGTCGAACCCGACGCCCACCACGCTGGCACGCTCGCGGTAAGCGGCCACGCCGCCGATGGGCATGACGTAGCCCACGTGCCCGTCGGCCATGAGCGCGGCGCGCTCCGCGCGGCCGGCCACGTCACGGAACTGCGCCAGCGTGTTCTCGTCGTGCCGTCCGAAGACCCGGCCGGCCGGCTCGTTCATGTCCACCTCCGCTCGGTTGTGGGCGTCCCGGCCGCGTGCGATATTGGCGCGCATGGAAATGGCCGTTGTCATCCTGGTGGCCCTCGTGGCCTTCGGCGCCGTGGTCTGGCCGCTCTTCCGTACCCGGGACGAGGCGTGGGATCCCCACCTGGAGGACGATCCCGGTCCGGCCACCGGCGAGGCGGCGCTGGATCGCACCCTGCGCGCCGAGATCGACAGCTATCGCGAGGCGCTCCGCGCCGGCGCCGTGTGCGCGCGCTGCGCCACCGCCAACGCCAACGGCAGCCGCTTCTGCGCCGCGTGTGGCTTCCGCCTGGAGACGGACGAAGGCGTCCTGGACGAGGCCTGAGGCCCTCCGCCCTTGAGCACGCCCGTCGACCTCCGCTCCGACACCGTCACCCGCCCCACGCCCGGCATGCGCGCCGCCATCGCGGCTGCCGAGGTGGGCGACGACGCCCTGGGGGAGGATCCTACCGTCCAGGCGCTCGAAGCGCGCGTGGCGGCGGTGCTCGGCAAGGAGGCGGCGCTCTTCTTTCCCAGCGGTATCATGGCCAACCAGGCGGCGCTGGCCGTACTGGGCCGCCGCGGCACGGAGGCGGTGGCCGAGGCGCAGGCGCATGTGATCGACTGGGAGCTGGGCGCCGCCGCCATGCTGGCGGGCATCCAGCTCCGTCCGGTGCCTACGGAGGACGGCGTGCTCCGCGCGGCGGCGGTGGAGGCGGCCATCCGGCCGGACTTTCCGCGGCAGCTCCGCACCAGCCTGATCTGCCTGGAGAACACGCACAACGGGGCGGGCGGCCGCATCCAGCCGCTGGAGGTGACGGCGGAAGTCCGGGTGCTGGCCGACCGCCTGGGGCTGCCCGTGCACCTGGACGGCGCCCGCCTGTGGAACGCCGCCGTGGCCAGCGGCCTGGAGCCAGCCCGCTATGCCGAGCACGCCGACACCGTCATGGTGGCGCTCTCCAAGGGGCTCGGCTGCCCGGTGGGCTCGCTGCTGGCTGGCCGCGTCGGGGATATCGACCGCGCCCGGGAGGTGCGCCGTCGGCTGGGCGGCTCCATGCGCCAGGCGGGCATCCTGGCCGCCGCTGGCCTCTACGCGCTGGACCATCACATGGAGCGCCTGGCGGAGGACCACCGCCGGGCACGCGCGCTGGCGGAGGCCGCCGGCAAGCTGACCGCGTTGCGCGTGGTGGCGCCCGACACCAACATCGTCATGCTGGACGTGGAGCCCCCCGGGTTGGATGCCGCGGAGGTGGTCCGGCGCGTGGCCGAGCATGGCGTGCGCCTCATTGCGTTCACGCCGCGGCGCGTGCGTGCGGTCACCCACCTGGACGTGGACGATCAGGGCATCGACCGGGCCATCGAGGCCCTGCGGAAAGCAATGGCCTGAGCCGCTTGACCCATCCGCGCAGGCGATCGTCCCACGTCGGCCTGTTCAAGCGGCCCTCCCGGGCCCATATTGGACGCACGAAACCGAACACCACCCGAAAGCCACCCGGCACTCCCCGAACGAGGCAAGACGCAATGGCGGCCGATCCGAAGGACGAAAAGACACGCGCGCTCAACGCAGCCATCTCCCAGATCGAGCGGAACTACGGCAAGGGCGCCATCATGCGCATGGGCGTGGACGGGCCGAAGATCGCGGTGGACGCCATCCCCACGGGCGCCATCAACCTGGACGTGGCCATTGGCGTGGGCGGCATTCCCCGCGGCCGCATCGCGGAAATCTTCGGCCCGGAGTCCAGCGGCAAGACCACGCTCTGTCTGCACATCATCGGCAACGCCCAGAAGCGGGGCGGGGTGGCCGCCTTCGTGGACGCGGAGCACGCCCTGGACATCGAGTACGCCCGCAAGCTGGGCGTGGACGTGGACAACCTGCTGGTGAGCCAGCCGGACACGGGCGAGCAGGCGCTGGAGATCGCCGAGCTGCTCATCCGCAGCGGCGCGGTGGACGTGGTGGTGATCGACTCGGTTGCGGCGCTCGTGCCGCGGGCCGAGATCGAGGGGGAGATGGGGGACACGCACGTGGGGCTGCAGGCGCGCCTCATGAGCCAGGCGCTGCGCAAGCTCACGGGCGCGGTGAACCGCTCGAAGACGTCGGTCATCTTCACCAACCAGATCCGCGAGAAGATCGGCGTCATGTTCGGCAACCCGGAGACCACCTCCGGCGGCCGGGCGCTCAAGTTCTACGCCTCCGTGCGCCTGGACATCCGGCGCATCGGCGCCATCAAGGAGGGCCAGGAGCTGACGGGCAACCGGACGCGTGTGAAGGTGGTCAAGAACAAGGTGGCGCCGCCCTTCAAGCAGGCGGAGTTCGACATCATGTACAACGAGGGCATCAGTCACACCGGGCTGCTCGTGGACATCGGCGTGGAGCAGGACATCGTGCAGAAGTCCGGCGCCTGGTTCTCCTACGGTGAAACGCGGCTGGGCCAGGGGCGGGAGAACGCCAAGCAGTACCTGCGCGAGAACCCCGAGCTGGCCGACGAGGTGGAGGCGCGCATCCGCGCGGCGCTCGGCACCAACCGTCCGGGCGTGGCGGCCGACGGGGACGACGAGGACTACGAGGAGTGACGCGGGGCGGTGCGGGGCGCCGCGGGGCGGTGCGCCGCGCCGCATCCGGAAGCCCGTGGGGGTGGTCGTTCCCCCGCGGGCTTCGTCGCGTGTGGAGGTCGCATATCCACCGCGAGCCGGGCCCGCCCTTCGCAAGCCACACCCGCCCGCCTATATTTACCGGTTCGACCTCGAACGCGTGATACAAAGGATATGACGGCAGCCCAGATCAGGCAGAGCTTCCTGGATTACTTCGAGCGGCACGGCCACGCCGTGCAGCCCAGCGGTCCGCTGGTACCGGCGGACGATCCCACGCTGCTCTTCACCAACGCGGGCATGGTGCAGTTCAAGCGCACATTCCTGGGCCAGGAGGAGCGGGCGTACAGCCGCGCGGCCACGTCCCAGAAGTGCCTGCGGGTGAGCGGCAAGCACAATGACCTGGAGGAGGTGGGCGTCACGCCGCGCCACCACACCTTCTTCGAGATGCTCGGCAACTTCTCCTTCGGTGACTACTTCAAGCGGGACGCCATCCGCTACGCCTGGGAGTTCCTGACCAAGGAGCTGGGCCTGCCGCCGGAGCGCCTCTGGGCCACCGTCCACCACACAGACGACGAGGCGGAGGGTCTGTGGCAGGAGGTGGCCGGGCTGCCCAGGGAACGCATCGTCCGCCAGGGCGACGAGGACAACTTCTGGCAGATGGGGGAGACGGGGCCGTGCGGGCCGTGCTCGGAGATCCACTTCGATCGGCGCCCCGCCGACCAGCTGGGCGGCGCCCTCACGCCCGAGGCCTTCGTGGC
>Ga0214473_10003071_pt1 | contig 20357 bp, 12 predicted proteins | sample RVTome_7_FD_203509 | JGI IMG/M metagenome (GOLD analysis project Ga0214473, IMG submission 203509) | Soil microbial communities from uranium-contaminated site in the Upper Colorado River Basin, Wyoming, United States - RVT98D197 | ecosystem: Environmental > Terrestrial > Soil > Contaminated >... | reverse complement strand
TGCGGCAGGATGGTGTAGGGGATGCGCAGGGACTCCCGGATGCGGCGCGCCACGGTGGGCATGAGCACGGCGTGGTTGGCGTGCAGCGCCCGGATGCCGTGGCGCTCCACGATGCCCGCCACGGCGGCCACGTTGCGGCCCAGGTACGCCTCCACCTCGGCGGTGGGCAGCTCGGTCATGGGTACCACCCGCGCGAAGGCCTCGTAGCGGTCCGGGACGTAGACGGGCAGCGTGTCGCCGATCCAGGGGCGGTGCAGCGTGCAGCGGCCGGGGAAGGGGGTGGGCCGCTCGAACAGGACGTGCACCGAGCCGTCCTCCCGCACCTCGTGCGCCGCGCCCACGAAGGGGAAGTGCTCGGGGTGGGGCTCCTGGCAGACCAGGTGCACCTCCTGGCCTGCCGCGCACAGCGCCTGGACGATGTTGCGCGTCCACAGGTTGCTCCCCGAGCCGTCCAGCAGATAGCCGTGCAGGATACCGATCATGGCGCTCCTAAGCTCCATTCCGTGCCGTTGCCGGCTGCCCCCATGCACGGAGCGGTCCGCGTGCGGCGCCCTCATGGCCACGCCACCGTGGCGGTGGCGTTCACGGCCGACCTATATTGTGTCCAGAATCGTACACCCCGTGGCCGGCCGCACTCGCCCCTCCCCGGCGGCCGCGCCACCCCTGCAACCGCTTCCCGAGAGGTAGCCATGTCCCGGCGCCCCGCGCTGCTCGCGCTCGCCGCCGCCGTCCTGCTGGTCGGCATGCCACGCCCCGCCGAGGCCGATCCCATCCGCTTCATGCGGGATCCGCACGTGGCCAACGGCAAGGTGGTCTTCTCCTATGTGGGGGACCTGTGGATCGCCGACGTGTCGGGCGCCAACCCGGTGCGCCTGACCGCCCACATTGCCCGCGACCAGGCGCCGCGCTTCTCGCCGGACGGCCAGTGGGTGGCCTTCAGCAGCGACCGCATGGGCAACATGGACGTCTGGGTGATGCCCGCCGCCGGCGGCGAGCCCACCCAGCTCACCTTCGAGAGCGGCGGCGACGGTGTGGAGGGCTGGACGCCCGACGGCAACGGCATTGTCTTCACCACCTCGCGCGGCGTCTTCCCCTTCGGCTCGCCGCTCCACGTGGTGCCGCGGGAGGGCGGGCTGCCCACGCCGCTGCCCATGGACATGGCCCGGACGGGCTCCATCAGCCCGGACGGCCGCTTCATTGCCTACAACCGGAACGGCCTGTCCAGCGCGCGGAAGGGTTACCGGGGCAACAACAGCACGGACATCTTCGTGCAGGACGTGAGTACCCTGGCCGTCCGCCAGCTCACCGACCCCGACATCCTCACCTTCCGCGAGCACGTGCATGACGGCGCCCCCATGTGGGGCGCCGACGGCCGCATCTACTTCGTCTCGGAGCGGGACGATGTCTTCAACGTGTGGAGCATGAGCCCGGCGGGCGGCGATGTTCAGCAGGTGACGCGGTTCCGCACCGGAGGGGTGAAGTATCCCTCCATGAGCGCGGACGGGAGGACCGTCGCTTTCACCCAGGAGCACGAGCTCTACCTGGTGGAGGTGCCCGGCGGCGCGCCCCGCAAGCTCACGATCGACCTCAGCTTCGACCCCAAGGAGAACCTGGTGGAGTTCGTGGAGGTGGAGGACCGCGCGCAGGGTTCCGCCGGCTCGCCCGACGGCAAGACGGTGGCGGTGGACTTCCGCGGTGAGCTCTTCCTGGTGCCCGTGGATGCGGAGACGGGCGAGAAGGTGCAGGTCACCCGCTCCGCGTGGCGCGAGCGCTACGCCAGCTTCTCCCCCGACGGCAAGCTGCTGGCCTACGTCAGTGACGAGGACGGCGACGAGCAGTACTGGGTCTGGGACGTGGCCACGCGCGAGAGCCGCAAGCTGACCAGCCACGACTCGCAGAAGGGCGGCGGCTACATCTGGTCGCCCGATTCCAGGCGGCTCACCTTCGAGGCCAACAATGACCTGATCGAGGTGGACGTAGCCACGGGCCGCGCCACACGCCTGGCCCACAACGAGGCGGGGGGCTACGCGCTCCAGCAGTACTCCGCCGACGGCCAGTGGCTCCTCTACCGCCGGAGCGACGAGCGCCAGGACTCGGACATCCACCTCTTCAACATTGCCGACCGCACCGAGGTGAACGTCACGCCGAACCCCGCGCGCGAGGGCAGCGCGGCGCTCACGCCCGACCAGAAGACGGTGGTGTTCAGCTCCAGCCGGGACGGCGACACACAGCTCTTCGCGGTCTCGCTGGCGCGGGTGACCGCCGATCCGGAGGACCCGCTCGTACGGGCCAGCACGCGGCCCGAACGCTCGGACAGCGCGGCCCCGACGCCCATCAGCGTGGCCGCCGCCGGCATCGATCGACGCGTCCGGCAGCTCACCAGCGGCAGTGAGAGCGCGGGCTCCTTCTTCCTCTCCGCCGACGGCGCCACGGTGTACTTCACCAGCCAGGACGACGAGGGCCCGGCCCTCTTCTCCGTGCCCGTGGACGGCGGTGAGAGGAAGCGCGTGGTGGCGGGCTCCTTCCCGGGCCTTACGCCTACGCCCGACCGGAAGTTCGCCTTCTACACGGCGGGCGGCGGCGGCGCCGGCTCCGAGGTGCACCGGCTCACGCTGCAGGGCAACCGCAAGGAGCAGGTGCAGTTCAGCTTCACGGTGCCCGTGGACATGCGCGCCGAGTGGGAGCAGATCTTCGAGGAGAGCTGGCGCGTCATGAAGCACCGTTTCTACGACCCCGACATGCACGGCGTGGACTGGGAGGCGCAGAAGCGCGCCTACAAGCCGCTGCTGGCGCACGTGGGCACCTACGAGGACGTCTACGACCTGGCCAACCAGATGATCGGGGAGCTGAACGCCTCGCACGTGGGCGTCAGCGGTCCGTCCACCCGCTCCATGCCGCGCGGCTACAGCACCCGCTACCTGGGCATGGAGCTGGAGCCGGCGGACGGGCGTCTGCGCATCAGCCACATCTATCGGGACGGCCCCGCGGACCGCGAATGGCTCGACCTGGAGGCGGGGGACTACGTGCTGGCCATCGACGGGCAGCCGGTAGACGCCAGCACCAACTACGCCCGCATCCTGAACCACGCGCTGAACGAGTACGTGCCGGTGCGCGTGGCCAGCGGCGCCAACGGCCAGGACGCCCGCGACGTGCGCATCCGCACCATCACGTCCATGTCCAACCTGCGCTACCAGGACTGGGTGGAGCGCAACCGGGACTTCGTGACACAGGAGTCCGATGGCAGGATTGCCTACGTCCACATCCGCTCCATGAACCAGGCGTCGCTCGAGGTGTTCGAGGAGGAGATCGACCGCTACTGGGACGCGCAGGGCATCGTGGTGGACATCCGCTTCAACGGCGGCGGCAACACCGACCAGCAGATCATCGACATCCTGGAGCGCCGCCCCTACGAGTACTGGAACAGCCGCTGGGGCGCGCGCACCTGGGGCCGCCGCCCGCGCCAGGCCATTGCCGGGCCCAAGGTCATGCTCATCAACAACCGCTCCGGCTCCGACAGTGAGGTCACGCCACAGGGCTTCAAGGACCTGGGCCTCGGCCGCGTGGTGGGCAACCCCACCGCCGCCGCCGTGATCGCCACCGGCAGCTACGGCCTCATCCACGGCGGCAGCATCCGCACGCCCGGCTCGCTGGTGGTCACCTATGACCCCACGCAGCCGCACAACTACGGCATCAACCTGGAGAACTTCGGCGTGGAGCCGGACGTCTTCGCGGAGAATACGCCCGAGGACAACCTGCGCGGCTTCGACCGCGAGCTGAAGGCCGCCGTGGACGAGGCGCTCCGCATGCTGCGCGAGGGCAACTACCAGTTCATCACCGAGGACGGCGGGCGCTCCGGCGGCGGCTGAGGCCCCGGATCCGCCCCACGAGACGCGCCCCGGGAGGCTCTTCCCCCCGGGGCGCGTTTTCTTTCAAGCGACGTCCCCCGTCCACCTTCTGGAGTAGCGCCGCCAGCTACGGCTCAGCTGCGCTGCCGCCGCGCTGCGGCGAGGCGCCGATGCTGTCGCGCTACACCTCGACGCCGCTGCCGCCGCGCCGCGGAGAGCTATCCGCCTGCTCCGCCAGCCGGATGCGCGCGTCCGCGGCAATGCCGCCCTCCTCGAAGACAAAGAACGGGTTGATGTCCAACTCGGCGATCTGCCCCAGCTGGCCGGAGAGCTGCGAGAGGCGCTGGATGGTCTCCACCAGGGCGTCCAGGTCGGAGGGGGCCTCGCCGCGCATGCCCTCGAGCAGCGGGAAGCCGCGGATGGCGCGCACCATCTCGCGGGCATCCACGTCGCTCACCGGCTGCACGCGGAAGGTCACGTCCTTGAGCGCCTCCACGTAGATGCCGCCCAGCCCGAACATGAGCACGGGGCCGAAGGTGGGGTCCTGGCTCATGCCGATGATGGTCTCCCGGCCGCCCTTGACCATCTGCTCCACCAGCACGCCCTCCACCTCCGCCTCCGGCAGCGCGGCGCGCACGCGCTCCAGCATGGCCTGGAAGGCGGCGCGCACCTCCTCCTCCGTGCGGATGTCCACCACCACCCCGCCCACGTCACTCTTATGGGAGATGCTGGCGGAGAGGATCTTCAGCACCACCGGCAGGCCCAGCTCCCGGGCGGCGGCCGCGGCCTCGTCCGCCGTGGTGGCCACGCGCTGCTGGACGGTGGGGATGCCGTAGGCGTGGAAGACGGCCATGGCGTCCGTGGTGGTGAGCTCCTGGCCCGGGCCGTAGCGCGCCAGCACCGCCTCCGCGGCGGCCCGATCCACCTCGAACGTGCGCTCCTCCCCCTCGGGGCGGTCCAGCCACAGCCGATGGCGATGCATGGCGGCCAGCGCCCGCGCGGCCGACTCCGGGAAGATGTAGGCGGGCACGCCCGCCTCCTTCAGCTCCGCGCGGCCCCGCGGCAGCCCCTCGCGCCCCATCAGCACCGCCAGCAGCGGTTTGTCCGGGCGGGCCCGGTGGGCGTCCACGATGGCTTCGGCCACGTCCAGCTGGCGCACCCAGAGCGGCGGCACGAAGGCGGCAATGGCGGCGTCCACGCCCGGATCGGCCAGCGCCGCATCCAGCGCCATGCGGTAGGAGTCCGCCGTGGCCGAGGCGATCATGTCCACCGGGTTGCGCACGCTGGCCTCTTCCGGTAGCGCCGCGCGCAGAAGCGCCTGCGTCTCCGCGGAGAGCTCGGGGAGCACCAGCCCCTGGGACTCGCAGGCGTCCGCGATGATGATGCCTGGCCCGCCTGCGTTGGTCACCACGGCCACGCGGTTGCCGCGCGGCACGGGCAGGTGGCTGAAGGCCATGGCCAGGTCGAAGAGGGACTCCACCGTGTCCACCCGGAGCACGCCGCACTGCGCCAGCAGCGCGTCCGTGGTGGCGTCCAGCCCCGCCAGCGCCCCCGTGTGCGAGGAGGCGGCGCGCGCGCCGGCCGCCGTGCGCCCCGCCTTCACGGCTATGATCGGCTTGCTCTTCGTCACCCGGCGGGCCAGCCGCGTGAAGCGCCGGGGATTGCCGAAGTTCTCCAGGTACATGAGGATGACGCGGGTGGCGTCCTCCGCGGCCCAGTACTCGATCAGGTCATTGCCGCTGACGTCCGCCTTGTTGCCCACCGAGACGAAGTGGTGGACGCCGATGCCGTACTCGGCGGCGTAGTCCAGGATGGTGACGCCCATGGCTCCGGACTGACTCATGAAGCTCACTGGCCCGGGCGGTGGCATGGTCGGCGCGAAGGTGGCGTTCATGGCCGCGGACGGGTCCGTGTTCAGCACGCCCAGGCAGTTCGGCCCCACCAGGCGCATGCCGCTCGAACGCACCACCTCCATCAGTTCGTCCTCCCGTTCCCGGCCGGCGCCGCCCACCTCCTTGAAGCCCGCCGAGATGACGATGACGGCCTTCACGCCCACCGCGGCGCACTCCCGCACCACCTCCAGAACGCGCTCCTTGGGCGTGACCACGATGGCCAGATCCACGCTGTCGGGGATGGCCGCCATGTTGGCGTAGGCGGGGACCGAGTGGATGGAGCGGGCGTGGGGATTGACCGGATAGACGGGCCCCGTGAAGCCGTGGCGGAGCAGATTGTCCACCACTTCGTAACCGATGGTGCCCGGGCGGCGGCTGGCGCCGATGACGGCAATGGACGCGGGCCGGAAGATCGGCTCGAGCGTGCTGGGTGCTGAGGTCCTGGACATGCCCCAAGCTACGGCACGGCCAGCGGCGTGTCAGCGGGGCAGGACCCCAAGCGCTGTCGGGAAAGCTCCGGTCACGACGGTGGCCCGCCGCGCCCGCTATACACCCGCCAGACCTTCTTCGGCACCCAGGTGAGACCCCGCCACGTCCATCCGGGCGCCCGCACCGCGAAGCGGCCCACGGCCTTCGGCGCGCGCTTCCAGAGCGGCGGCCCCGTGCGCACCGGCTCCACCCAGGTGCCCGCCAGCACGAGCCGCTTCTTCTCGGCGCGCGCCTCGAACAGGTAGTAGAGCGCGGGCGTCACCGTGAGCACCAGGAACATGGAGCTGGACAGGCCGCCGATGAGCGTGTTGGCCAGCGCGTTCCAGATGCGCGAGTCCGCGGTCTCCGAGAAGAGCACCAGCGGCAACAGCCCGCAGATGGTGGTGAGGGAGGTCATCAGGATAGGCCGCACCCGCTCCACGCTGCCCCGCACCAGCGCGTCGTGCAGCCCCAGCCCCGCCTTGCGCCGCAGCTGGTTCACATGGTCCACCAGCAGGATGGCGTTGTTGACCACGATGCCGCTCATCATGACCACGCCGATGTACGCCTCGCGCGTGAAGGTGGCGCCCAGGTAGAAGAAGATCAGGAACACGCCGATGAGCGCCATGGGCACCGTAAGGAGCACCACGAGCGGCTGCTTCAGGCTCTCGAATAGCGCCGCCGTGACCATGAACACCAGAATGATGCCCATGCCGATGAGGCCCCAGATCTGGCGCCGCTCGTCGGCCCTGATGTAGAAGCCCTGGTTGGTGTCGATGGTGTAGCCGGGCGGCAGGTACATGGCGGCCAGCACGTCATCGCGGATCTTGTCCCCCAGCTTGCTGGGGCCGCGGAACTCGTAGCCCACGGTGCGCTCGTACTGCTGGTTCTCGCGGCGCACCTCGGAGAGGACGCGCCGCTCGTCGATGGCGGCCACGTCTCCCAGTCGCACCGTCTGCCCGCCCTGCGTGTAGAGCGTGGACTGCAGCAGGTCGTAGGAGTCCATGTCCTGGAAGCCATCGAACTTGGCGGCGAAGCGCATCTCCTCCCCGCCCACACGGATGCGGGTGCCGGTGGGATCGCGGCTGCGCGTGGCCGCGGTGACGAGCTGCGTGACGTTGGCGGCGGAGAGTTCGTTGAGCGCCAGCCGATCACGGTCGGGCGTGAGCGTGAGCTCGGAGGCGCGCGCCGCCGAGTAGCCGCCGGAGGCGTTGGTGTCCACCTCCTGGATGCGCGTGTTGCCCACCAGCTTCTCCGCCAGCGCCTCCGCCAGGTTGGCCACCTGCTCGTAGTTGTAGCCCAGGATCTTGATGCGGTAGTTGGGCGAGCTGCCGCCCATGCCGCCCGTGGAGAACCCGGGGCCGATGCCCCGGATGGACAGGGAGAGCCCGCCGAAGCGGCCTGACGCAAAGGCCTGCAGCTGCTCCTCCACGGCCAGCGGCACCGAAGTGAGCTCCAGCTCCTCGGGAAACTCCACCATGATGGAGCCCTGCATGGGGGAGACGCGGGTCTCGAAGGTCTCCACCTCCGGCATCTGCCGCAGCCGGTCCTCGAAGGAGCGGATGAAGCGGTCGGTGTCCTCCAGGTTGGTGCCGCGCGCCTGCCGCAGGCTGATGCTGATGTAGGTGCGTTGCGCCCCGATGCCGCCGCCCCACACCCGGCCGCGCGTGACGTAGCGGTCGAACAGGTAGTAGGAGCCGCCGAGCATGGTCATGGCAATGATGAGCGTGGCCCACCAGTAGCGCACGGAGCCCCGGATGAGGCCGCCGTAGGCGCGCACCAGCAGCGTATCCTCCGTGGCGGCGCCGACGCCGCCCGGCGCCTGGCCGCTGCCGGGCTGCACGCGTTTCACCCCCTTGAAGAGGCGCGAGCCCAGGGAGGGGATGAAGGTGAAGGCCACGAACAGGGACGCCACCAGTGAGATGCCCACCACCACGGCCAGCGGCACGTAGTAGACGCGCAGCTCCCCCTGCAGGTAGACGAAGGGGACCACCACGATGACCGTGGTGGCGGTGGCGGCCAGGATGGGCAGCACCACCTCGGTGGCGCCGCGCTCCGCGGCCTCGATGGCGGGCACGCCCTGCTTGCGGTGGCGGAAGATGTTCTCCAGCACCACGATGGCGTTGTCCACCACCAGCCCGAAGCCCATGGCCAGCCCCATGAGCGTGAGGATGTTCAGGCTGAAGCCCAGAAAGTAGATGGCGTTCACGGTGATGAGCACCGCAAAGGCCACCGTGGTGAAGACGATCAGCGCCGCGCGCACGTTGCGCAGGAAGAGCAGCAGCACGAGCAGGACCACAATGGCGGAGATGACGGCGCGCTCGCGCAGGTCGGTGAGCTGCTTCTTGATGTCCTCGCTCTGGTCGCGGTAGAGCTCCATGCGCATGCCGCCGGGGAAGCGCGGCTCCAGCCCCGCCATGGCGGTACGCACGCGCTCGGCCACGTCCACGGCGTTGGTGCCGTTGGCCCGGTACACCTGCATGGTCACGGCCGGGTTGGCGTCGATGCGGTGGTAGCTGGTGGGATCCTCCCAGGTCTCGTAGGCGTCGGCCACGTCCGCCACGCGCACGATGCGCCCCTGGTTGGTGAGCAGCGGCGTGTCCAGGATCTCCCGCGTGGACTCCACCGTCTCCCGGATGGCAATGGTGCGCAGCGTGCCGTCCCCGGCGGCCACGTGGCCGGCCTCCTTGATCCGCTCCAGCTGCTGGATGCGCTGGGTGACCTGAGCCAGGGAGAGGCCCAGCGCGCGCGCCTGCGCCTCGTCCATCACCAGGTTGAAGACCCGCTCCCGCCCGCCGCTCACGCGCACGTCGTCGATGCCCGGCAGCCGCCGCAGCTCCTCCGCCACCTCGTCCAGCAGGTAGGCGCGCTGGAATTCCAGCGTGTAGGGCCCCGTGACCACGTACGTCAGGAGCGCCGCCTGCGACTCCTGGAACTCGGAGGGCACATAGGCGGAGACCGTGGGCACCACGCCGTCGGGCAGGACGTCATCCAGTGAGGCCAGCCGCTCGGAGAGCTCCAGGCGCGCGAAGTCCATGTCAGCGTCGCGCTCGAACTTCACGATGATGGAAGCGGCCCCCTCGGTGGACACGGAGGTGATCGAATCCACCGCCTGCACCTGCTGGATGGCCGCCTCCAGGGGGGAGGTGAGGAACGCCTCCGTGACCTCCGGTGAGGCGCCGGGCAGGTTGGCCCGCACGGTGAGCTGGGGGAGCACCGTGTTGGGCATCAACTCCAGCGGCATGTTGCGCCAGGCCAGGAACCCCAGCGAGGCCACCACCGCGTAGGTCATGGCCACGGCCACCGGCCGGCGTATGGCGGTGCGTATGATCATGTCAGTCCGCCCCCGCCACCGGCTCCAGGAGCTCGGCCGCGCCGGCCCAGGGCGTGGCCACCAGCGCCGGTTCCTCGTGGCCTCTGGCCAGGCGCATCCGCAGCCAGTTGCCGGCATCGTCGAAGATCTCGTAGAACACCGGCAGCACCAGCAGGGTGAGTACGGTGGAGGTGACCAGGCCGCCGAAGATGGCCACGGCCATGGGCGCCTGCAGGTTGGCGCCGGCGCCGATGCCCAGCATCATGGGCAGCACGGCCACCATGGTGGTGATGGTGTTCATGACAATGGGGCGCACGCGCGCCTGGCCCGCCGCCAGCACGGCGTTTCGGGTGCTCATGCCCTCGTCCCGCATCTGGTTGATGAAGTCCACCTTCACCACGGCATCGTTGTTCACGATACCCACCAGGATCACCAGCCCGATGATGCTCACCACGTTCAGGCCGCTGTTCATGAGCCAGAGCGCCACCACGGCGCCGATGAGGCCCATGGGCACGGACAGCAGCACGGTGAAGGGATGCAGGAAGGACTCGAACTGGGCGGCCAGGATCATGTAGACCAGGAGGACGGCCAGCCCGAACGCCAGGCCCAGCTCGCGAAAGCTGTGGCGCATCTCCTCGTTCTCGCCGCCCACGGTGACGCGCATGTCCTGGCTGGCGGGCGGGGCCGCCGCCACGGTGGCCTCCACGGCCGCCACGGCAGCGTCCACGCCGCCCCGGTTCACGTCGGCAAAGACGGGCACCACGCGGTTCTGGTCCACGCGCTGCACCTCCACCGGCCCGGTGGCCTCGCGCACCTGAACCAGTTCGGAGAGGGGAATGCCGCCCACCCTGAGGTTGTTCATGGTCTCGATGCTGCGCCGATCTTCCTGCGGCAGGCGCACCCAGACCGGAATCTTGGTGTCGAAGGCCACGAAGTCCGTGGCGAGCGACCCGTACATGTAGTCCTCCACCGTCTGCGCCACGGCCGCCGGACTGATGTTGTAGGTGGCGGCGCGCTCATTGAGGATCTCGGCCACGTATTCCGGCTGCCCCAGGTCGGTGCCCAGACGCACGTTGGCCAGGCGCTCGTCGGCCGCCAGGATGCCGGCCAGGCTTTCGCCATAGGCCATGGCGCCCTCCAGGTCCTCGGCGCGGATGCGCACGGCCAGGTCGGCCTCGCCCGCGCCGAGCAGCCGGCCCATGGCCGTGGCCTGGCCGGTCTCCATGGCCAGTGTGCCCGGCGGCAGGTCGGCGAAGCGCGCGCGCAGCCGCGCCAGCACCGGCGGGGTCACCTGGTCCTCGTGCAGCCGCACCTCGAGCAGCGCGGTGTGCAGCCCGCTCTCGCGCTCCTCGAAGCCGGCGGCGGCCAGCTGCTTGCCGATGCGCGAGAAGACGGCGGCCACGGCGGAGTCGGCCAGCAGCGCCGCCTCCACCTCGGCGGTGAACTCCGCGGTGCGCTCCAGCGGTGTGCCGCGCGGCAGGTCGATGCGCACGCGGAACTCACCCTGCTCCACCTCCGGCAGCATGGAGCGGTTCAGGTCCAGCGCCAGCGGCACGGTGAGCAGGAGCAGCGTCGCGGAACCCGCCAGTACGGCGGCCCGATGCTCCAGGCACCAGCCGAGCGCGCGGTGGTAGCCGTCCGTGAGGGCCGCCCAGCCGCGGTCGAAGGCCCGCAGCGGGGCCGCCAGCACGTGGCCGACCGGTGCCCAGGCCCGACCCAGCCGGCCCGGCGTGCGCCGCCGCGTATCGTCCCAGCGCGCGGCCATGGTGGGCAGCAGCGTCACGGCCACCAGCAGCGAGGCCAGCAGTGAGAAGGCCACGGCAAAGGAGAGCGCCGCGAACAGCTCGCCGGCCACGCCGCGCACGTAGATGATGGGGCCGAACACGGCAATGGTGGTCAGGGTGGAGGCGGTGATGGCGCGCACCACCTCCTCCGTGCCCACGGCGGCCGCAACGGCCGCCATGGTGCCCTTCTCCCGATGGCGGAAGATGTTCTCGATCACCACGATCGAGTTGTCCACGAGCATGCCGATGCCCAGCGCCAGCCCGCCCATGCTCATGATGTTGAGGGACACACCCGCCAGGTGGAGCAGGGCAAAGGTGCCGATCACCGAGATGGGGATGGCCAGCGCGATGGCCACCGAGTAGCGCGCGTCGCGCAGGAAGAAGATGAGCACCACGAAGGCCATCAGCGCACCGAGCAGCATCTGCTGCTTCAGGTTGTCGATGGCCCCGGCCACGAACTCGGCCTGGCTGGCGGCCACGTCCAGCTCGATGTCCGGGTACTGCGCGCGCAGCTCGTCCAGGACCTCGTACACCGTGGAGGTGACCTTGACCGTGTTGGAACGGGGCTCCTTGAAGACCAGCAGCCCCACCGACTCGGCGCCGTTGTAGCGGGCAATGGTCTCCCGCTCCCGGAAGCCGTCCACCACCGTGGCCACGTCCCGCAGCAGCACCCTGCCGTCGGCGCGCGGCGCGGTACCCGGCGCGCTGGCGCCGACCGGCCGGAGCGCCACCACCACGTCCTCGAGTTCCCGCACCTCCACCAGCTCGCCGAGCGTGCGCAGGGAGAAGTCGAAGTTGCCGTGGCGCACCGTGGCGCCGCCGCCGGAGGGGGCGTTGGCCGCGTCCACCTGGCGGGCCACGTCCTCCACCGTGAGCCCGTAGGCCGCCAGGACCACGGGGTCCACGATGACCTGGATCTCCCGCTCCAGCCCGCCCGTCACCGAGGCCTGCGCCACACCGTCGATCTGCTCCAGGCGGCGCCGGAAGACCGTCTCGCTCAGGTCCTTGAGCGACCACAGGTCCACCTCGTCGCCGGACACGCTGATGGACAGGATGGGGTCACTGCGGGGGTCCGTGCGCAGCATGACGGGCCGACCCTCGATGCCGTCCGGCAGGCTGGCGCGGATGCCGTCCAGCTTCTCACGCACGTTGAGGCTGGCAAAGTCCATGTCGGTGCCCCACGCGAAGCGCACCGTCACCAGGCTCATGCCCTCCCGGGTCACGCTCTCCATGCCTTCCTTGCCGGGAACGGCGGAGAGCACCTGCTCGATGGGCTCCGTGACGAAGCGCTCCACCTCGCGCGGGGAGACGCCGGGGTAGCTGGTGTAGACCACCAGCCTCGGATAGGCCACGTCGGGCAGCAGGTCCACCGGCAGGCGGGTGAAGGAGAGACCACCCAGGATGGCCACGGCCACGAAGAGCATGGCCACGGCCACGGGACGCCCGATGGAGATGCGGGGGAGGGACATGCCGCCTCGCTACAGCTGCGGGTCGATGGGGCCGCCGAGCTGCTGCTCGAGATTCAGGCGGCGATTCAGGAAGTCGAAGCGTGCGTTGAGGGCGCTCACCTCGGCCTGCGCGGCGCTGTCGATGACCTGCTGGAAGGCCAGGGAACTCAAGACGCCCAGGCGAAGCTGCTCCTGCGCCAGCTCCAGCTGCTGCCGCGCCACCACCGCCGTCTGGTCGGCGATCTGCAGGCTGCGCCACGCGTTCTCGAGCTGGATGATGTAGGTGCGCACGTCCCGCTCCACGTTCAGCCGCTGGGCGCGCGTCTGGTGCTCCGCGTCGGTGGCCGCCATGGCGCTGGTGGCAATGTTGGCCGCGGTGCCCACTGGACGGAGGAAGGGCAGGGACACCGTCAGGCTGAGGCTGCTCTGCCGGGTGTCGTTGGGATTCACCTGGCTAAAGGCGCCGTAGTCGGCGGCGAAGGCGTTCCGGCTGAGCTGCCAGCCGAGGCCGAGCGAGGGCCACCAGGCGGTGCGCCGGGCCAGCGTGCTGCGCTGCGCCGCGAGCCGCTCCGAGACCTCCTGCGCCTGCAGAGTGCGATTCTCCCGCAGCGCCCGGTCCACGAGAGCATCCGGGTCGAGCACGGCGGGGTCGAAGGGGGTCGGCACCTCGGTGGTGAGCTGCCAGTCACCGGCGCCGCCCACGCCCAGTTGCGTGGCCAGCGCCAGGCGTGCCGAGCGGGCGGCGCCCTGGGCATTGGCCAGCTGCTGCTCCCGGCTCAGGACGTCCAGCTGTCCCTGCTGCAGCTCCAGCGCACTGGCGGCAGCCAGCGGGATCTTCTCCTCGGTCACGGCCAGCCGCTGCCGCGCCTGACCGAGCTGGCGCTCGGCAAGTTCGATCTGCGCCTCGGCGCTCTGTGCCTGGTAGTACGCCCGGGTGACGTTCACGTCCAGGTCAAAGGCCGCAGCCGCGGTGGTGCGCACCACCTCTTCCTTCTGGGTGTGCGCGGTCTGCAGGCTGTTCCACCTGCTCGCGTCCAGGGTGAGGCTGGCGTTCAGGCTCTGCGAGGCCGTGCTGCTCTCGTTGGTCACGGCCGCCCGGCCGGCCGCGTTGTTGACCTGCGTGTTGCGTCGGCCGGAGAGGGTGAGCGGCTGCACGCGGAGTGACAGAAAGCTCTCATACGCGCCGCGCACGTCCCACGTGCTCACGTCCTCGTCGTTCAGGCGTTGCTGAAAGCCCGGATTGTTGGCCCGTCCCATGCGCAGCGCCTCGTCCAGCGACAGCGGGGGACCCTCCTGCGCGCCGGCCGCGGCAGGCGCGAGGAGGAGGGCCACGGCCAGGATACGATGCGGCTTCATGAGCACGGCTCCATGATGGGGAGTGACCCGTGGGCGAATGTTTGCGGGCGTGCGCTCACCGATTGCCGGTGACCACGCCGTCCACCGTGCGCACGCCGCCGCCCAGGCGGACCTTGGCGTCGTGCTCGAGGTTCTTGTGCCCGCTCACCAGCACGATCTCGCCGGGATCCAGCAGGCGGTCACGCGGGTCGTTCGGATCGTCGATGATCTCGTAGTGCGTGTTGTTACGCCGGCCGAGCGTCACGTACTGCCACTTCGCGCGGCCGGTGTCCCCCTCGCCCTCGAAGAGGAAGACCAGCGTGCGGCGGTCGATGTCCCGCTCCACCACGGCCTCCACGGGAATCATGACCACGTCCGGGATGTCTGAGAAAGGCAGCCGCACGTTGGCGTTCATGCCGCTCACGATGCGGCCGTCGGGATTGCGCACCATGAGTGTCACACGGGCCGTGTTGGCGTCGGGGCTCACGATGGGGTTCACCGTCTCGATGCGCCCCTGGAAGACCTCTCCGGGATAGGCCACGAAGCGCACCTCCGCCATGCGGCCCGGACGGATCTCCGAGATGGCGCGCTCGAGCACCTCCACCTCCACCTTCATGGGGTCGGTCTGCAGGATGGTGGCGATCGGCGAGCCCTGGTTGAGCTGCTGGCCCTCCACCACCTGGAGATCCGCCACCGTGCCGGAGAATGGCGGCTTCACCTTGGTGCGCTCCAGGTTCAGCCGCGCCCGCTCGATGGCAATCTCGGCGCCGGGCAGGCCGGCGCTGTTGCGGGCGGCCGCCTCGGCCGCGGCGCGCACCTCCGGATCGAAGGACTGCGATCCCGCAAGCTGCGCCAGGTACTGATTCTGGGCCCGGGCCAGCGCCGCTTGGCGGTCCCGCAGGTCCATCAAGTAGTCGGTGCTGTCGAGGACCACCAGGTTGGTACCGGGGCCCACGCGCTGCCCCTCGCGGATGCCCACGTCGAGCACGCGCCCGCTCACCTGGGCGCCGACCACGCTCTCTCGCCAGGCCGCCGCCAGCCCGGTGGCGTCCACCGTGCGCACCATTGTGTCCTTGACTACCGGCACGCCCTGCACGTCCACCGGCAGCGCGTCGTCGAAGAGGCTGTTGGCCGATACCGAGGGCAGCGGCGCGTCCGACCCCTCCTCGGCGTTCGCCGTGGCGTCAGCGGCGTCCTCACCCTTGATGCGGTGGTAGATGCCGAAGCCGCCGACCGCCAGAATGAGCAGTACGACGCCGAAGCCGATGAGCTTGCTGGGGATCTTCATGCCAGGCATCCGTAGCTGGAGGTGAGCAGGCCGATGTACCAATCATACACGTGACCCCACGTGAGGTCCCCGCGGCGGGCGTTGGTCATGCATGAGATGCCGCCCGCACACATCGGGTTGCTTGCCACTGCAGTGGGCCCGAGCGGCCTCCCCGAGGGCAGGGTGGGAGGCCGGTCACATCGAGTTCTACGCTATTATAGGGCTAGTTGTTTCATCGGACCACCCCCTCGTCAGCGCCAGCCCGTCGGCAGCCGCCGCACCACCACCCGTTCCACACCCAGTTCGTCGCGGTCCAGCCAGGCCGCCAGCCCGGATGCGCTGACCGCCGCCGGCAGCGGCGTGTCGCGCAGCGTTCCCAGGTAGCGTCCGTCCATCGTGAGCAGATCCACGGGACCCGGCTCGCTGAAGTCCGCGGCGTAGCGCTCCACCCAGATGCGCCCCTGCGGATCGGTGATCATGCGCCGCGCGGCGGGCACCACGGCCGCGAAGGTGAGCGCCGCCACGCGCTCGTCGATCTGCTGTGGCGTGAGTTCGGGTGCGCCGCCACCGCTGCCGAAGGAGGTCACGCCGTTCTGCACGGTGACGCTCACGCCGCCAGCGCCGGCCTCGCCGCCCTCGAGGCGCGCACGCTCGACGGCCCGCGCCTGGCGCTGGATACGCTCCGTGACGGGGCGCGGCTCCAGCGGCCGCCGCAGCGTGGCCGCGTGCGCGCCGCGCGCGTCGTTGATGCGGATGGCGTACGCGGCGCCGTTCAGCGTGGCCACCCGCCCGTCAGGCAGCACGCCCCAGCTGAAGGCGGGCGTGAACATGTCCCGTCCCGGACCCACACGCATCATGACCCGCTGCCCGCCCGCCGAACTGGTCTCCACCTGGGGCGGCGGATCGTTGTGCTCGTGCAGCACGGCCAGCTGCGCGTCCGCCCGGACCGGCTGCTGGAAGACGCGCACGGGGATGGGCTGGCGCAGGGCGCTCATGTCCCCGCCGGGGCGCAGGACGGGCGCCGCCATGGAGCTGGCCACCACGCCCTCACGCGGATGCGCCGCGAGCCGCTGCACGGAGCGCATGTCATCCGGGTAGGGCACCGCGCGCACGAAGGCACCCGCGCTGTCGAACACCTCGTAGCCGCCCATCATGTCCGCCACCACCACGGCGCCGTCGGTGGTCACGGCCACGCCGCGGGGCAGATTGAACTCACCCGGGCCGCCGCCCTGGCTGCCGAACTGGCGCACGAAGCGCCCCGCCGCATCGAACTGCAGCACGCGGAAGTTGCCCGCGTCCACCACGTACAGGTGGTCGCGTGCGTCGAAGGTCATGGCGGCCACGCCGTTCAACTGCTCCCAGTCGCGGCCCGTGGCGGTGCCCACGGCCCACACGTCGGCCGGCGTTCCTGGCAGGGCGCGGTCGGCGCCCTGGAGGTCGATGACACGCTGCGCCGACGCGGGCAGCGTGCCGAACAGGAGCGCCGTTGCCAGCGCGGTGCCGAGGGCGGTCGAGGGGGAACGAGGCATGGGCTTCCATCCGGGATCAGGACGTTTCGCGCCGCGGCCAGGATGGCCCGGTTGCCTCATACGACTCCCCCGCGCGCCCGAACGTTGCCTGGCCTCCAGCTCCGCAGCCATTGTGTTTCCGGACGCGCGCGCGTACGGTTTCACCCGTGCCGCGCCGCCTGGCGCACGTCACCCGTCAACCGCGAGGCAGGGACATGAAGGCTCCGAACGTAACGGCGGCCGTGAAGGGCGCCAAGGACAGGGTCACCAGGGCCGGCCGCGCGGCCGCCGACAAGGTGCGCGGGAGGAAGAAGACCACCGCGAAGAAGAAGAAGACGGCCGTGAAGAAGAAGACCGCTGCAAAGAAGAAGCCCGCCGCGAAGAAGAAGCCCGCCGCGAAGAAGAAGCCCGCTGCGAAGAAGAAGCCCGCCGCAAAGAAGAAGCCAGCCGCGAAGAAGAAGCCAGCCGCGAAGAAGAAGCCAGCCGCGAAGAAGAAGCCAGCCGCGAAGAAGAAGCCAGCCGCGAAGAAGAAGAAGGCGGCGGCGCGGAAGAAGGTGAAGTAGCCTCGTCGCTTACACGATATGCGCGGGTTGCGCCCGGCCGGCACGGACGCGGCGCCCCTCCTGCATCTCCCGCCCGGTGCGGCACCGTCCCGCAGAGCCGGCTTCACGTCCACGCGGAGGAGGCAGGTGGAGGAGCAAGACATCCCTTCGGAGGAGCCCTACGGGCGGAGTGTGGCCGCGCGCTTCGAGCGCCGCCTGCGGCTGAACGTTCCCGACCGCGCCAATGAAAAGCTGCGACGCGTCATCGAGCGCATCAACGCCGACGACGAGCTCTACGGCTACTGGCTGGCCGCCAACGTGAACGCCATCGAGCGGCTGGGCATGACGGACCACGGGCCCGTGCACGTGAAGATCGTCATGAACATCGCGGTGAAGCTCTTCCGCCTGCTCGTGGACGCGGGCGTCCAGCCGAGCCTGGTGAAGAACTACGAGCTGGAGGTGCACCACGCGGAAGTGGTGGTGGTGCTGGCCGCGCTGTTGCACGACATCGGCATGTCCATCCACCGCTCCGACCACGAGAGCTACTCGCTCTTCATCGCGCAGCCCAAGGTGGCCGAACTGCTCGAGGGCATCTACGAGCCGCGCACGGCCACCCTCATGCGCGCCGACGTGCTGCACGCCATCATCGCGCACCGCTCGGGCGGCAGGCCCCTCACGCTGGAAGCCGGCATCGTGCGCATTGCCGACGCGCTGGACATGGCCAAGGGCCGCTCACGCATCCCCTTCGCCACGGGCTCCACGAGCATCCACTCCATCTCGGCGGCCGCGGTGGAGGCGGTGCACATCGAGGCGGGTGAGACGCGCCCCGTGCGCATCCGCGTGGACCTCTCCAACTCGGCGGGCGTCTTCCAGCTGGATCAGCTCTTCCGTGAGAAGCTGGCCGGCAGCGGCCTGGAGGAGTACATCGGTCTCGAGGCCACCATCGAGGGGGAAGGGGAGAAGCGCATCTTCCAGGAGTTCCGCATCTAGCTCCAAGCGACGATGCCCGTCACGTTCTTCGTGACGGGCCCCGTGCTCCGCGTGCGCAGGACCCGCTAGGCGCCGCCCTCCTCCTCACGCACCGCGCGCTCCGCCGCTTCGAAGCCGAGCTTCGAGTGCGTGCCGTCGCAGAAGGGCTTGCGCGTGGACCCCCCGCAGCGGCACAGACTCACGGCCGGCTTGCCGGCGAGGTCATACTCGTTGCCGTCCGCGTCCACCAGCCGGACGGGGCCCTCCACCCGATAGGAGCCGTTCTCGCGCACGGTGATGGTCACGCTGTTCTCTTCGGCCATGCCTGCCTCCTGGAAATGAACGATCGTTGTGGGGAGGGTCGCAAGGCGCGGGCCCGCTGTCCAGGGTGACCCCGTCCGGCCCGCCCAGCGCCGCTTGCCGCGGCGCTCCCCACGGCCGACCTTCCTGGCCCGCGGATCCCTTTTCCAACGAGCGCCATGGACGCCCCCGAACCCCCCTTCATTCCACTACCACAGCGCGCCGATCTGCGTGACGAGGAGATCATTCAGCGGGCCGTAGCGTTCCACGAGCGCATGCGCCAGCGCCGTACGGTGCGGGACTTCTCCAGCCGGCCGGTGCCGCGCGCCGTCATCGAGGACGCGCTGCGCGCGGCGGGCACGGCGCCGAGCGGGGCCAACCGGCAGCCGTGGCACTTCGCGGTCGTCACCGATGCGGCGCTGAAGCGGCGCATCCGCCAGGCGGCCGAGGCCGAGGAGCGGGAGTTCTACGAGCAGCGCGCGCCCGCCGACTGGCTCGCGGCGCTCGCCCCACTGGGCACGGACGCGCGCAAGCCGTTTCTGGAGACCGCCCCCTATCTGATCGCCATCTTCGCGGAGCGCTGGACGCCGCAGCCGGACGGCGGCCGGGCCACCAATTACTACGTCACCGAGTCCGTGGGCATTGCCACCGGCATTCTGGTCACCGCGCTGCACCACGCGGGGCTGGCCACGCTGACCCACACGCCGAGCCCCATGAGCTTCCTGAACGAACTGCTCGGCCGACCGGCGCACGAGCGCCCGTTCCTGCTGCTCGTGGTGGGCCACCCGGCTGCGGACGCCCGTGTGCCGGACATCCACAGGAAGCCGCTGGAGGCCATCACGAGCTGGCGTTAGCGCGGGCGGGTTTGCCGCGCGTGACGGGGGCGGCGTATCTTCACGGCGACCACCTCGTCCCCCATGGTGCAGCCATGACCGACCCCTCGTCGAACCGCCGTCTCCACCCGGAGATCCTCCTGGCGCGCCGCCGCGCGCACCTGGAACGCGTGCTGCAGCATCCGCTGGTGCGGCCGCGCTCCTCCAACTGCTCGCCCGAGCGCCGCGCCTACCTGCTGGAGGAGGCGGAGGAACTCTACTGGAACGAGCTGGAGTGGGAGAAGCTCACCGAGGAGGAGATGTCGGAGGGGGGCAGTGAACTCGTGGAGCTGACCTTCCCCGGCTTCCTTGCTTTCGTGGACGGACTGCTGCTGAAGGAAGTGGCCTCCGATTCGCCGGCGCCCGCCTCGCCGCGCCCGGAGGTGGTGGAGGACCTCCTGCTCTTCCTGGCTCGCCGCTACCTGGAGCTGCTGCCCGAGACGGACAAAGCCCGCAACCTGGAGCGGGAGATGACGGGCCGGCTGGTGGACCTGGTGCTCTACCGGCTGCACGCGTTGCCGGTGGACGGTGCGGGCCGCCTGGAGCTGGCGGGGCTCGACGACGACTGACGTGGCCTGCGCTCGCGAGCATCCATGAAGCTGCGCTACATGCTCTCCGCAGGCGCGCTGGCGGGGGGCGCCTACCTGGCGGCGCGCCGGCGCCTGGCCCCTCCTCCCGCGGCGCTCCATGCCGTGCTGGCCGGCTCGCCCCTCCTGGTGGCCCACCGCGGCGGCGCGGGGCTGGCCCCCGAGAACACCCTGGAAGCCTGCCGCCGCGCGGACGCCTGGTGGCGGGCGGACATGGTGGAATTGGA
>Ga0214473_10003070_pt1 | contig 20367 bp, 12 predicted proteins | sample RVTome_7_FD_203509 | JGI IMG/M metagenome (GOLD analysis project Ga0214473, IMG submission 203509) | Soil microbial communities from uranium-contaminated site in the Upper Colorado River Basin, Wyoming, United States - RVT98D197 | ecosystem: Environmental > Terrestrial > Soil > Contaminated >... | reverse complement strand
GGATCAGGGCTCGGACACGGAGGCTCGGCTGTACCAGGAGATCGGACGGCTGACGATGGAAGTGGAGTACTTGAAAAAAAAGCTGGGGCTTTGCCGTTCGAGCAGCGTCGAGGGATGATCGAGACGGCGGGGTGTGACTTGGGAGTTGGCCGGGGAGTTGGGGCCGTGTCTTCATTATTCATTATTGGGCGGTGATCGATTTGGCAATCTGGATTGGAGATGGGGGCTCTTGCTCATCGGCCGTGGCCGTTTGGACGCTTGGGCTTTCGATCCTTGGTATCCGTTTCGAGTTTCGAGATTCGGGCTTCGAGATTCCTGCATTTCGTGAGGAATGCAGGCAAGTTGTGTCGCGACAAGGACTTACGGGTGGGATTTTTGTTGTTTTGTCTCTTGACCAATTGACCATATATCGGTAGGATATGGGGAACGTCGCGTGTGGCGGCGGGATCTCGGCCGGGGGTCGTCACCGGCCGGGGATGGATGGGCGGGCACGTGCTGGCCTGGAGCGAGTATGGGCGACCTTTGACAGGAAGGGAGAAGGCGATGCGTGCAGAAAGCTGTTATAAGTGCATCTATGCGTGGTTCGACCCGGAGGAGTGGCCGCCCCAGCGGCGACAAGAGGTGCACGCACAATGGCAGAAGGAAAACAGCAAGCGAAAGGGCAAGAGGCGGAAGGCAAAAGCGACGAGCGTCAAGCGTCACGCCAAGACACCGGCACGCAAACTCCGCAAGCGCCCGGCGTGCAAGGCAAAACGGACCGTCGGCCGGTCGCGGCGATAGGCCCTGCACGGTTGATGGATGATTGCGGAGGGGCGGAGTGCGGATTGGGGGCTGCGTGGCTGGGTCTTACCTTCAGTCCTTTGCCCTCTGTGGCCTCGGTGCTCTCTGTGGCTGAAAAGAGATTGCTTTGCTGCGCCGGCAATGACATGGAGCATCTGTCGATATTGTTGCGGCGGGGTCATGGGCAAGATGCCCATGCTACTCTGGGAGGGGCGGCAGGGGGAAGTTGACGCGGAGGGTCATGGCGGCCAGGTCGTTCTGGGTGAGCAGGCGGGCGCGGCCTTTGTTCATGCTGATGTGCGGGAACTCCATGCCGCGGGCGTCGGCGAGGCTCCGGGCCAGGCCGGGAGACCTGTCCAACTCGACCAGCAGGCCGGTGAACGTCTGCCGCATCATCATGCCGGAGGTCGAGAGCAGCGAGCTGCCGCGGGCGGGCGCGTCGGAGCTGCCGACCAGGGCGGTCATGTCCTTCTGGAACTGCTCGGCCAGCCAGCGGACCATCGCCACCTTCTGGGCTTCCTCCGTCGCGTAGGGCGTGGTCAGGATCTCCGGACCGACGACGAACTCGCTGTCGAAGACGAGTCCCTTTCTCGGCGGGAGGAAGTATTGCTTCTTGGCCGCGGGGGCGGTTTCGGCCCGCTCATCGACGAGGAAGAAGTACTTTCTCGTGGCCGTCAGGCGGTACTCGTCGAAGACGACCATGGTGAGCCAGAATTTGCGCCGGTCCGGGGTCCGGCCGGAGAAGGCGACGGCCGTGTCGCTCTGGGTCAGCAGCAACTCGTCCGCCGTGCCGCGCTCGAACTGGTACTCGGGCGCGCGAGCGAGGTTCAGCACGTCGAGCGTCGCGCTGGTCTTGAGCTGCGTGTTCGCGTAGGGAAAGGCGAGCTTGGCGTAGGGCAGCCGGCCCGGCGACACGTAGCCCCGAGCCGCGCAGCCGCACAGGCAGATCGCGAAAAGGAAAGCCGCCATGCACAGAATCCGTCGTACCGCTTGGGCCTTTCGGCGGATGATTCGCGGCCTCCCGGTCGTCATAGGGCTCTCCTTTTCCGAATTACCATTTACAATTGACAATTTATTATTTGGCCCTGTCCACATGGCGAGGTCGCCGCGGCCGGCCGCACAATCGTAAATAGTAAATCATAAATCGTAAATCACGAGCTACACTTCTTTGGCGTCGATCCATTTCATCATTTTTCGCAGCCTGCGGCCGACAGTCTCCAACTGGCTCTTGTTGTCCTTTTCGTACAATTCGTTGAACTTCTTGAGCCCGGTCTGGAACTCGTTTACCCATTCGCGGGCGAAGTCGCCGGAGGTGATCTCGCCGAGAATCTTCTTCATCTCGGCCCGGGTCTGCTCGTTGACGATCCGCGGCCCACGCGTCAAGTCGCCATACTCGGCTGTATTCGATATTGCCTGGCGCATATAGCTCAGGCCGCCCTGATAGATCAAATCCACGATCAGCTTGACCTCGTGGCAACATTCGAAGTAGGCGATCTCGGGCTGATAGCCGGCGGCGACGAGGGTCTCGAAGCCGGCCTTGATCAGGGCGGAGAGGCCGCCGCACAGGACGCACTGCTCGCCGAACAGGTCCGTTTCCGTCTCCTCCTTATAGGTCGTTTCGAGGATGCCGGCGCGGGCGCCGCCGATGCCTTGGCCCCAGGCCAGGGCGATCTGTTTGGCGTTGCCGGTGGCGTCCTGCTTGACGGCGACGAGGCACGGCACGCCGCCGCCCTTCTGGAACTCGCTGCGGACGAGGTGCCCCGGGCCCTTGGGGGCGATCATTACGACGTTTATTTCTTTCGGCGGCACGATGTAGCCGAAGTGGATGTTGAACCCGTGGCAAAAGCCCATCGTCTGGCCGGGCTTGAGGTTCGGCGCGATCTGCGTCTGATAGATCTTGCCCTGCAACTCATCCGGGAGTGTCACGATGATCAGAGCGGCCCCGTTCATCGCCGTCTTGATGTCGCCCGGCTTGAATCCGTGCTCGGTGGCAAGCTGAAAGTTCTTCGTCCCCGGCAACTCCGCCACGGCGACCTCGATCCCGCTGTCACGAAGGTTCAGGCTATGCGCGTGTCCCTGGCTGCCATAACCGATGACCGCCACTTTCTTGCCCTGCAGCGGTGCGATCGGAGCATCCTGTTCATAGTAAATCTTTGCTGCCATTGTTGCGTTCTCCTTTCTGTCTAAGGTAAGCACGAAGCACGAATGTCGAAATCCGAAACGAATTCGAATTCTAAAGGACAGAAACGCTGTCGCAGGTTCATGAGTCGTTTTGGATTTCGGGTTTTCATCGTTCGTGCTTGTTTCGTATTCCGATATTCGGATTTCGAGTTTTCCAGGTTCGGAGGCGTTCACGGCCTCTATTCCTGGCCCGGCCACATGTCATGGTAGCTGACCAACTGAATGTTGCGTTTTTTGATGACCTCTTTGACCTTGGGACTGGTGAAGGCCTTCGTCACGCCGTCGCGGTGCGAGGCGACCTCCCAGTAGCCCTTGTGTCCCATTGCCTGCATCTCCGGCGTGTCGAGTCCCGGATGCTCGATGACAATCCAGGTGCCCGGCCCGAGCCCCTCCAGGGCTTTGACCAGCGCGGCCTCGCGCTGCTCGGCGGTGGCCTTGCTGTCAGCGAGCCATTGCATGTGCCGCGCCCCCGGCGTCTCGATCGGCAGCTTGTACTCCTTCGCCAGCCTCTGCACGAGCGCCCGCAGCTCCGGCGTGCACGTCGGTGTCCCCATGTGGCTGCTCAGGTGCGAGACTTGCGGGATCATCTTCTTCGCCAGCTCGATCTGGGCCCGCAGCTCCCGTTCGACCTCTTCGATCTTCCAGCCGCATTCCAAGAACCCTGTATTCGGCGGAAAGTCCTGCCGCTGGCTCGTCATCGGGTAGAAATTCCCCTGCGCGTCCACCAGGCTCGGCGATTGCGTGAGCGGGCCCCACTTGTAGTTCTCCCACTCGCTCGTGAGCGTCAGATGCACGCCGACATCGTAGCCGGGGTTCTCCCGCAGCATCTTGGCCGCCTCGTTGAACCACGGGCACGGCACCTGCACCTCCACACTCTTTACGATCCCCTCCCGGTAGCACCGGATGCACGCGAGATTCGCCGTGTGGCACGACCCGATGTCATCGGCCCGCACCACCAGCTTGATCGCCCCGCGATCCTCCTCGCGCGTCTGAGCGTCGCCCCGGCCGTACCCAATGACCCAAGCCACGGCCAACGCACCCGCCAGCCACAAACAAAGCACTCTTCTATTCATCGAAGGTCCACCCAACAACTACCGTGCACGGAAAGCCGATACGCCCTGCTCGTCTGCCGCTTACGGGACGAACGTCAAGGCCCGTCATTATATGCCGCAACGCCTGCCAGGCAAGCGATTTGTCGCCCGCGAAGACCCCGGTGTCTGTAGAGATTTCAGGGCATTGAGGATGGGTGGCAGCGGCAAGCGCAGCTTGCCGATGGCTTTCACATACTGCGGAACACCATCGGCAAGCTCCGCTTCTCTCCGCTTGCCGCTGCCACCCGTCGCACGACATCTTCAGGCGAGCGGGGACGGTCCATCCTTGCCATATCTGTGTCGGCGGGCTAAAGTGGCTCCTCCAATCGACCGATAAGTGCGTAAAATGGTGCAGTTTCCGTGGTGCCGAGGTGAACGAGAGACGCTATGGTCAAACGCAAATGTGAGCAATGCGGGCGAGAGTTCCCCATGAACGAGACGATCCGGGTGGTCGATCGCATCCTTTGCGACGCCTGTTGCGATCAGTACCTGGCGGGTCGGGACTCGCCGGAAACGAACCTGGAGCGCCAGGTGGATCCCACGATCTGCGTGAACTGCAGGAGCGACAACGGGGCTGCCGAGTTGCCAAGGCTTGCAGGGGCGCCGGTGTGCGGCCAGTGCGAGGCCTTCTTCAGGAACCGGCCCTTTCCTCCGTGGATCAAGCTTGCTTTTGCCGCTGTCCTTGCGCTGGTTGTGGTCTCCCTGGTCTGGAACCTGCGGTTCTTCCAGGCTTATGCGGCCTCCAAGGCTTCCTTCACCTCTTTGGCACGGGGAGATATCGAGGCGGCGTCCGAACGCATGGCCGCAGCGGCAAAACATGTCCCGGAAAGTGCCGACCTGCGAGTCATGGCCACATACTTCGAGGGCGTGACCCTGTTGCGCGGGGATCGGTGTGCTGAGGCCCTGGCCAAGCTGGTGCAATGCAAGGACAGGCTGCCGGCCGAGCTGGGCGTGGAGATGCTCATCCTCCAGGCCAAGTGCGGCGCCGCTTTCGATGCGAAAGACTACGACGGCTTTCTGGCGGCGGCGCAGGTCCTGGAGCAGAAAATGCCCACGTACCACATGGGTAAGGCAACTCTCGCTTCCGCATGGGCGTGCAAGTACGTCCAGACAGGAGACCCAGGCGCCCGGCAAAATGCCCTCTCCTATCTGGAGCAGGCAAGGACAATAGCGCCGGATGATCCGGAATTGAAGGAGTATGAAAACCGTATTCTGCACCGTCTTTACACCCGCGAGATCCTCGCGCGAGCCGAATTCGCCCAGCGATTCCCGAACGGCTGGAGCCAAGAGAAGGAGGAATAAATCGTGTTCATCATTCCCGGCCAGCTCATCGCCCTTGCCACGTTTCCCGGCGTCATCGTCCATGAGGCCGCTCATATGTTCTTCTGCAAGCTCCGGCGCATCGCGGTCTTCGATGTTCGCTTCTTTCGCGTCGGCAATCCGGCGGGCTACGTCGTGCACGAGCCGGTGGACAAATTCAGCACGGCATTTCTGATCTGCTTCGGCCCCTTCCTGGTGAATTCGCTGCTGTGCATGCTGATCTGCTTCCCCGCGTTCATGCCGCTGCGTGTTTTCGGGGTGACGCATCCGCTTTCCTACGTCCTGCTCTGGCTCGGCGTATCCATCGGCATGCACGCATTCCCGTCCATTGTGGACGCCCATGGCCTGCTGACCCAGGCGAAGAAAGAAGTCTCATCATTGAACCCACTGGCGATCGTCAGCTTCCCCCTGGTGTGGGCCGTCTACGTGGCCAACATCCTGCGGTTCTTCTGGCTGGACTACCTCTACGGCATCGGGATCGGTCTGGGCCTGCCCGCGCTGGTCTTCTGAGAACCCTGTGCAGAGGACCCTCTTCTGAAAGGCACGACCGATCGCTGTGGCCGCCCCGCTGCGCTCTTGCGCAGACGGACCCGGATGAACTCTGGTCAGCCACGGCTCGTGGCGAGGGCATCTTGCCCTTGCTCTTTCCCTTCGCAGGCCGACGGAAGCAAGGGGCTCGCGTCCTCGCCACGCTAAGATAGCCGGTGTTGTACGGTGGGCTCCGCCCACCGCCCTTCTGAAAGCGTCCCTCCCGTCTCCGTCGTCGGGCCTGCAGCCTTTCCTTCTGCCCGCTCGCCTGCCGCTGTTTCCCCCTTGCCTCAGGCGGCAATCCAGACTATGATGCCTGCGCAAAGATGACAGCGGATTTTGACTTTTTCGCAGGAGTGCGATTATGAGCGACAGTGTGCCCGAGGAATTCACGCCGCAATATCTCAAACAGGCTCTCAAGGCATTCAAGAAACGCCTGAAACTGACACGCCTCGACGAGGAGTCCAGCCTCGGCGGCGGCCCGTTCAGCAAGGGGGGCGGCTCCGGCATCTTCGCCATCCAGCCGCCCAACCAGTATCCCCGCGCCGTCTGGGAAAAGCTCGTCGAACAAGGCAAGCTCCGCGACGCCGGCTCCGGCATGTACGAGCTCGTCGAAGACGCCAACACGCCCCGCAGCAGGGAATAGAGGGCCCGCACACAAATAGGGTCCGTCCCTCCCGCCACGAAGAGTGCGAAGGCCCCAGCGCGGCCTTCGGCCGCAACCAAAATCATGTCACGCAGAGACGCTGAGGCGCAGAGAAAAGCGAGGTCCAAATGTATTCTGAACCCTGCGTCCCTGCGTCTCCGCGTGAGATACAATCCCTTTGGCTGCCTCGACTTATGCTCCCTCTTTGCAGGAATCTGCGCAAGAAAACAAGATTCTGACAAGTAGTAGTACGAAAACCTGTTGGACACGGATTTCGCGGATTCACACGGATTTCCAACTGACAAGTGCTTTTTCGACCGCAGATCATGTCATTGCGAGCATAGCGCGGCAATCTCCCGCTTCAATCATCAATCGTAAATCGTAAATCATAAACCCAAAGGCAACCAATCTTGATCCGCAGATTTCTAACTGACAACCGACGACTGGCTACGTGTGTGACTAACTTTCGTGGGAATGGCCCATTCTTGCGGTCGGCACCCGCAGGAATGGGCCAGAAATCAGGGTTCCCCACAAAACGTAGTCACACACCTGGCTACCGACGACTGCTTTTTCCCTTGTCTCTCCCGCTCGTGTCCGGTATAATACTCCCAAGTGGATACCCCTGACGAAAGTGTGACGAATGAGGGTTGGGGTCCTCCGTGGGCCAGATAGATGTGGTGAGCCCGAAATGAGTGGCATGGCCATGAAGGTGAAGGCCGAGGGATGAATGAGACGAGAGAAGGCGGAAATAGGTGACTATCCCGAATGGCGGTTCCAGGGACAAACAATAACCGAATCGGCAAGGCGATGTGTATGAATTGGCGAGTACATTGCTTTGCCGAGAAACACGGGAAGAACCGCATTTTTGGTGATTTCGTCAACCCGTGCCCGAAAGCTTCAATAATAGTGAAAAACAAGGCCCTGCAATGCTTAAGGAACCGCCATTCGTGACTGTCCCCATTGGGGATGTTGTCGTGCTTATTGCAGGACAGGTCCAAGGCTTGGAGTCAGCCACCTGAGACTCCGTGCAGGAGTGAGTAAGAAAGACAGTCGTTGGCTTTTCGGAGGGTCGAGAAATGAAGCGCACAACCGTATCTCTGATTGCTGCCATTGTTGTTTCGTCGTTTTGGGAGGGAACTCTGCTCGGACATCCAACGACTGCCTATGAAGCGGAGATGGTGGTCAGAGGCTGGCTTCGACTGGATCCAGAACCATTGGGTATGACCCTTGGGCGAGACGTGGCAAGCGTCGAGACCTTCACCGACGATACCGACGGGCCGATGTACTACATCGTCCATCTGGCTCCATCCGGACTTGTGATTGTCTCGGCGGATGACCTGGTTGAGCCAATCATTGGGTTTGCCGAGGAGGAAATCTATGATCCCTCGTACAACCACCCCGTAGGATCGCTGGTCAGCACGGATATTACGAGGCGAGTCCTCTCGGCGCGAGCACAGGAGAAGGGACTGCACGCGATGGGCGAGACGCCGGGGGATTCCAATCGGGCCAAATGGAGAAGATTGGAGGCACTGGCCGAGAGTCCCCAAGCGGAGATATCAGTGGCGGGGATCACCAGTGTCTCCGATGTTCGTGTGGCACCCTTGATAAAGACCAAATGGGGCCTGATGGATGTGTGCTCGGACTACTGCTACAACTACTATACACCCAACCACTACGGGTGCGGCTGCGTTGCGACGGGCATGGCACAATTGATGTACTACCATAAGTACCCAAATGTTGCGATCAGCAAGCGGCAATTTCCGATCTGGGTCCACGGAATTATGGAGTACGCCTACACCCGCGGCGGAGATGGGAATGGTGGACCGTATGCGTGGAACCTGATGGTACGCGAACCGGATTGTCTCACGACGCTCACCCAGCGCCAGGCGATTGGGGCGTTGTGCTATGATGCCGCGCTGGCAGTTGAAACCGAATGGGTGTTCACCAGCGATGGCGTACAGGGTCTCAGTGCCCCCAGCTATGCCAGGGATGCGCTGATAGATCCCTTCAAATATGCCAATGCCGTTATCGGCTGGAACGACGATGCCAATATTGGGTGGGGTCTGAAGGAGATGATCAATACAAACCTGGACGCCAACTGCCCCGTGATTCTTGGGATTACGGGCGGGGGCGGAACAATCGGTCATGTCGTGCTGGCGGATGGGTATGGCTACAATTCATCTACGCCCTATCACCATCTCAATGTGGGCCCGAACCACGACTATGATATCCGGAATATCTGGTACAATGTCGACCGGGATCCACCGAGTATTGACATTCCATCGGATGACCCGGCGAATCCAGTTAGGGTATACAATTCAGTCGAGCAATGTATATACAACATCTTTCCCCGGAGCAAAGGCGAGATTATCAGCGGGCGGATCACCGACGCGTCGGGCAATCCGATCTCTGAGGCCGTGGTAACGGCAGTAGCGCCTTCCGACCCCAACGCACGATGCGCGACAACCAATGACAAAGGCATCTATGCCTTCGTGGGAGTCAACTCAGGATCGACATATCGTGTCAGCGCAGCAAGGTCGGGATTCGCATTCCAGGAACAGACCGTGTCGGTCGGACAATCTATGCAATGGGACTTCGTCTCCGGCAACAGATGGGGTGTTGATTTCGTGTCGAAAATCCTTGTTGACGCGGGTATCCTGTACCCAGCGACGGACGTCTTCGCGGCCAGTAAGTACGATAACATACACACCCAGGAGGCCGACAGCATGGGTGCCAAGGGCTCCTTCGAGGTGTGGCAGGAATCGAGCGCCAAATACGTGACCGCTGTCGTTCGCGTGACGGGGCTGCTACACAACACGGTGTATAGAGTCTACTTCGATGAAAACGGAATCACTCCTCTCGTCGTGGGCACAGCCGGGCCCTGCATGTACATGGGTCTGCTCTACACAGATGATAGCGGAACTGCTACCTGGACCTATACGTCAGCGCCTGGTGACTGGGACCCGGGTATTCACATGTGGTCTGTGTACATCAATAAGATTGTTTGGAGTGATGACAAGTTGGTGGTGAACCACACGGTCCTGATCAGCGAAAATCTTGAATTCGAGATCCAAGGCCAAGTGACGGAACCAGGCCATGCGCCCTGACAAACAAATAAGGACAGGGCAGGGTCAAGGGTCAGGTCTTGAATTATGATTCCGCTGAAAAACTGCTGTTTTTGGAGAGGGTGTATCGTGCATGGGGAGGACCTATTTGGCGGCACGGGCCTGCAACGGAGGAGGTCTTGCGAACGTGCCGGAGGTCGTACGTCGTTGACGCACTGGCTTGTGGAAGGATACTGTCGTTTCCGTACGGGTACGCATCTCCTTTACTCCTGAGTTATAGAGACACCGCGCAGTCCGCGCTCATCCGGTACTGCAACAGACGGGGATATCTGGGGGATATCTGGGGGATATCTGGGGACGCCATACTCAATTCTAGACCACTATGGGTAGGCTGTCTGCGGAATTGCGAGGACATTGCATCCCCTCAGGCATCGTGGTAGAATGATTCAGGCTGAATGTGTGTTGATCGACTATTGCTTGGCGAAGACAAATGAAGACTGAAGAGAGGCGCATGGATACGCGGATTGTCGATAAGCTACATCAGGGGTCGTGGCGATGAAATCACAAAGCGGATTCACACTCATTGAATTGCTCGTGGTCATTGCGATCATTGCGCTGCTTACGGCGATCCTCATCCCGGCGTTGAGCGTCGCAAAACAACAAGCGGGTTCTTCCGTTTGCCTGATGAATGAAAAACAGTTGGTCTTGGCCTGGTCGATGTATGCCGAAGGCAATGACTACATCATGTGCGGCCCGATGACGAGCAATCCCGGCAGTCCCAGGTATGATTGGGTTGGGCCGCCCAGGGACCTTGTGTCGGGCGCTGCGAAGATGTCCAACTTCACCGCGGAAGAGGAAATTCGCGGGATTGAAACGGGCACATTGTTCCCGTATTACAAAGAAGCAAAGCTGATGAATTGTCCGACCGACAAGCGTTCCGCAAGGGCCCCGACTTACCCCGGATATGGAGGCACCGGAGGCTACAGGACGTACTCGTTGCCCTATCATCTGAATGCGCCGGCGGCCGAACTGGCCACCCGGTACGGGGCTGCAGCGGGCGACGACCGTATTGTCAGGGTAACGCAACTCAAGAATCCCGGCTCGACGTACATCATTGTCGAAGAAAATGACAATCGGGACTACAACATGGATGCGTGGGCGTTTGACCCGTACAAGTTCATCCTGATCGACACCATCGCTGTCTTTCACAACAATGTGACCATGTTTGGATATGGCGACGGCCATTCGGAGAAAAAGACCTGGGACGATCCGCGAACCCAGCGATGGTCCAATGAAATACGGGAAGGGACCCGCTATCCTGATATGACCGGACTGAGCGACCCCGACAATGCCGACATCCGTTGGCTGGCAATGCACTATCCCCGAAAGCATTGACATCCCCCCGGTCTCGCATCCCTGGGTGGCGGAGACCAGTCCCCTTTGGATCTATGATTTACAGTTTGCGATTGATGATTGAACCGGGAGATTGTCGCGCTACGCTCGCTCGGTTGGAAACCTGCGGCTGCATTGTCTCTGTGTCCTCGGTGCCCTCTGTGGCGGACGAACCTGGATTCCCGCCCCCGATCAGGTCGAGGGCAGGCCCTGCGCGGGAACGCCATTGGGGGGCGTTGGTCACACACGGTCGTCCTGGCGGAACTTGATCCACTCCAGGCACAGTCCGCTGGCTGGGACAAGATGGCCTGCCGCCATGCGATTGCGGGGCTTCAGGATTGTCGGGCACGTGGGTCCGGCGCCGCAGCAGCGAGGCAGCGGCCTCACAGAGCGTACCTTGGACCGTCCTGAGGCCCGGCTGGATCTGCCAGCCGTGGTACTCAGTGCCGTCATAGGCGATTACCAGCTTGATCTTGCGTCGGGCAGGCATGGTGGGAGACTACCAGAGGCTGCACCCGAGTCCAAGCGAAAAAGGCTTCACTGTCGCGCGCGGAGCTGGACTCGCCGCCACCCGTCCAGCGAGCAATGTTACCCGGCCTTTGAACCAGGCGGCGACTCACGGGCCAAGAATGAGCCGCACGGGGCCCAGGAGGCCGGATTCGATGAGATCACGGCCCTTGAATCTGGCGTAGCGACCTTCGGGATACATGCGGCTCACCCGTTCGGCTTTCGGCAGGGCCGCATCGCGAACGAGACGATTGTGCCACGTGGTCGTCACCCGCACCTCCAGGCGGTTCTCGCCGGAGCGCAACACGTCGGTGACGTCCACCCGGTACGGGGCCTGCCAGGCGATCCCCACGCGCTGCCCATTGAGCCACACTTCGCAGATATCCGCCACCCGGCCCAGGTCCAGTTCCGCCTTCCTTCCTTCGGAGGCGTTTTGAGCGACAGTGAACGTCGTGCTGTATGTGGCGATGCCGTTGAAGTGCCGGACCTCGATGTCCTCCATTTGCGTCCAGGACTTCAGGCTCGTTAGAGTGACCTTCTCAGGCGTCTTCCAGCCTGCCGGAAATCTCAACTCCCACGGTCCTTCGATGGGGCGCTCGCCGTTCGTCGCTCGCCGCTCGTTGCCCGTCGCTCGCCGCTCGTCGCTCGCGACATCGCGGAAGACGACGAAAACCGACGCGTAGGGCTCCAGCTTGACCGTCACCGATACCCCTTCGGGGGTTTCCCGCCAGGGAGCCGGCTCGATCCGGCCGGATTCAGCCCACCAGAACTCCGGCCGGCGCCCCTTGATGCGGAACGTGACAGCGGTCTCGACGGGACGTGTTTCAGCAAAGAGCTGATGCACGACAGCGCCGCTGTCCGCCTTCCTCGCCCATAGCAGGTCGGTCATGTCCTTGTAGTTGTCCAGCAGTCCCCGATGGGTGATGAAGAAGATGTCCGCCTTCGGCAGACGCCGATGAACGAACCGCAGCGGGACATCATCGGACAGCCGCCATGCGGGCGGTTGGGCGCTCCGGGCAAGCATCGGGACGAGTGCGCTCCAGTCGTGCTCCGGCAGCCTCGTCAGCCGCCGGTCTGCCTGCAATTCCTTGACCGCAGCTTCATAGTTCACATCTGCATCGGGCTGTCCCTTCAAGCTCGGAGATCGCTTCGGCAACTCGCCCGCCCAGACCACCGTCGCGCCCTGGCGAACCATGTCGCGGATCTTCGCCAGGCTCTCCAGCGGCATATCCACGCGCGGCTCCGTGAAGGTCGTGGGTTGCGGCCCCATTCCACCGGACGAGACGACGGCGGGGGGAATATACAGCATTTCGTACTTGGCGCCGGAGGGCATCACGATCCGGCCGTCTTCAACACGCATGTGGTTCACGAGGAGGTCATCGCTGACGTAGTCGAAATCGTATTGCCTGGGAAGGCTGGGGAGTTTGTCGTCGTCGGGAGACAGCCAGAGCATTCCCTGGCGGCTCTGAAAACTGTTGTACACAGCGACACTGGCCACGGGTCTTCCCCATTGCAGCAGGAAGCAGCAGCGGGCAAGATAGTCGAAAAGCGGGCGAGAGAGGGACCACCACGTCTGGCCCAGGCCCAAACGCCCGGGTTGAGAATGGACCCATCCGGGATACCCCGCCTCGGGAGGCGTATAATCGACGCAGGGAAGGCACAAGTAGTTGGCGCCAAGCAAGAACGATTCGTCGGCCCGCATTCTCAGCAGGGCCGGCGTGGGAGCGTAAAACCAGGGCTTCTGCGTCCCGTATTCAAGTCCGACCAGCCGCTTGCCGTATGTATGAGCTGCCGAAGAGGCCATTTTGACATACGCACGCCCGTGAATCCAGGTCTCGCCCATCGGGATATCCACGGCGCCGCAGGCGGTGAGGAAATCGTGCGTATGCCGATGACTTGGCCCGCCGACACACTGCGCCTCGAAGGCGACGCCGTGCTCTCGGCACCAGGCACTGTAGTGACTGTAGTGGTTCGCGACAATGAGGTCCCCGACGGTCGTCCTGAGATCGTAGAGGAATCGCTGGCCGGGCTGGCCAAGATCATAGCCCGCCAGGACAGGGAAGAACGGAACCGGGTCGTAGCCGCACCGCTGCATGAAGAACTGCCGCAGTCCCGGCGTCCAGGTGGGAAGGCCCAGCTCGAAACCGTCGCTGTTGAAGCCGTCGAAGGCGGTGTTCTCGAATCCGCCGAGCCTCGTCCGCATCCGCTCCATGAATTCCCGGATGTGAAGGTCGGCCGCCGCGGCACTGAGGTTGTCGGCATGCAGGCCGCCTCCGCTCGCACTGGTTGACATCAGTCTCTTGCCGGAGGGCTTGCCATAGCACGACAGCAGGCTCCAGCGGCCGCTCGGGACACTCCACACGAGCGTGCCGGTCTCCGACACGTGCGCCGTCAAATCTACCACGCGACGGTCGTCCTCACACACGGCAAGCACAAAGGCCTGTCCGCTCTTGAACTGCTCGGTCGTCGGACCAGGCTCCTGTGGTGTCTCACCCCGGGCGACGGGTTTTCGCGCTTCCAGGGCTTCGCGGGGAATCGGTCCCGAGTAGGTTGCCGGCCCCTGAAGCGGCTGCGACTTGACGAAGGCCAGTGTCTTGGAGGACATTTCCGGCGGAATCCACGGCCCGCCCTCATTCCAGCCGCTACCCGACCGGCTGCGGCATATCAATCCGAGACGCCCGCACTCGGCTACAATGTGCGCGAACATGTCCAGCCACGGCTCGCTCATGAACGGAATATCTTTGATGTGCGCCGTGTGTTCGTCGCGAGGCATCTCGTCCGTGTCCTTGATCGTGACGCCACCCATGCCCCTCGCCTTGAACTCCTCGAGTTCGCGGGTGATCTCGTCTTTTGTGAACGGACTGCCGGGCGGCTGCCACCAGCATTGGACGCGCGAAATCGCCGGCGGGTCCCGGAAGCCCTCTTCCAAGGGAATCACCGAGCCGGACTTGTAGAAACCCAAGGCGCGCGTGGGACCGCCGCTTTCAACGCGGTCCGCTGTGCCTGTACCCGCACCACCGGCGGAAATAGAAGGGAGAAGACAGACGAGGGAAAGTACGCTGCCTAAGAGCATCCTTGGGGTGAATATCATTCTCGGATCCTTTGCCTTAGTGAGAGCGGGGCCCGTACCTGGTACAGGCCCCGCGGTGTAACATGATCCTGTTGCTGGAATCACCGTTTGTGTCGTGATCTGTAAGGCCGCCGCGCCGTCGATCTACTCCTGCGGAGGCTCAAGAGGCTCGGCACGCAGATAGGCGATTGCGTTGCGGAGCATCTCCTGCCCCTCGGCCGTGAGGTTGAACGCACCCTGGAGAGTCGCTCCGACTTCCTGGGTGCCGGCGCAGAACAGCAGTCGCTTTCCGCCGGCGATCTGGCCCGACCCGGCATAAAACTCGACTCCGGGTTGCCATTCCGCGATCCAGGCATAGTCGCCCGTGACCGCCTTGGCGATCAACAGGCCATTGCCCATATCGAGGCCGGCGACGAACGAGGTGATGCCCGTGCCGACGTTCGGGTCCACCACGGAGACGAGATCGCGCGGCGAGTTCGGGTCGTTCGGGTCGCGCGGATTCAGCGTCACACCCGCGAACACAGGATGATTCGGGTCCAGCACCTGCAGCAAGGGAGAGCCCGTGTCGTTGGTTGCCGTGGCGGAATTGATCCACTTCCAGCGGCTGTTGCGGGCCATGTAAGCCTGGAAGCAGATGACCGGCGGCTGCAGGGCGTTCCACGCGGCGATCTCATCTGCGCCGTCGTCATAATCCCCGGTGCTCGCCGAGCGGCTGACGATGATCAGGTCCGCGGCGTTTAGCTCGGCGACCTTATTGGGATCGAGTACGTTCCAGTAGTCGAGCCGGAAGTCCACGGTATGGCCCTCAGCCGTCAGCCAATCCACCAGACCCTGGTCATCCTGGATGCCGTCGACGTCTTTGTCGAACGCATCCGAGACCACGATAATGTTGGCTGGCCCGAGCACGCCATACGTGTACAGCCGGCCGATGGCACCCGATGTCAGCGCCTCATTCCACAAGGCGACATCATCGAGCATGCCGTCGTTGGCATCGGGACCGCCAAAATACCTGGTGGCCTCTCCCTGATAGCCCCTGCGTCCCAGGACGATCATGTCCGACAGATTCACCATATTGCCCTTGTAGTCCGGGCTCTTGCCGACCGACACGCCGTCAATGTAGACCGTGCCGCCATCTGCGGCGGAGGAAGTGAGCGTGTACATGTGCCACTGTCCATCCACCAGTCCCGTCCCAGAGCCCTTCGTATCCACGATGAGTAGCGGACCGGTCGAGCCTCGGAGATTGTTCGGATCGGCGGGGTTCTGGAGCCTGGTATGCGTCCTCTGGTCACCCTCGGCGCTGCGGAAGTAGATTGATATGTTGTTGCTCCTGTTCGTCATGCCATGATTGAACAGGTAGGGAAACCCGTTGTTGGCGGGTGTCGCTGCTATGCTCTTGACGTTGAACCAGAACGTGAGACTGAACTCACCCGAGTCCCCTGCGTACTTGAAGGGAGCAATCTCCACGTAATCGTCGGTCCCATCGAAATCCATCGCCAAGCCGAACCTCCCCGGCGCATATCCGGGGCCGCCGTAAGCGACCCCCGCATGTCCATTCCCTGTGCCATCGTTCGCATCGCCTTCGAATCCATACCAGGCCACCAGCTCGCCGCAGGCACTGTTGGCAAGTGCAAGCAACAGCACGACACTGACTGTAGACAACAATCTTTTCATCATCATACTCGTCCTCCTCGTTCATTCAGAACTGGTTCTCGTGGGTGGGTGTCCATGCGTCTGCACCTCACACAAACATGTGTCGAACGGTTTTTCCCGTCACGGCCACAGTTGCACCTGAAGCCACTGCTGAGCCAGGACGGCAAGATCCCTGAAATTGATACGTTTGGACAGAGCCGGCTCCTTGTCATAGATGTTGGCCGGCGAGACAATCGGGTAGTACGCGGCGCTATCCAGCCCTTTGCCATCCATGATCGTGGCGATTTCCTCCGGAGAAAGCACGCGATCGTGAATGCGAACATCATCGATCAGACCGTTGTTTTCATCGAGACTGCCGAAGAACCTTGTGTTCTCGCCCACGAAACCCCTGCGTCCGAGATTGATCGTGTCGGTCAGATTCACAATGTCGCTCTTGTAGTTCGCGTTGGTGCTCCTGACCTGGCCGTCGATGTAAATGGCGCCTCCCGTCCCGGCCGAGGATGTCAGCGTGTAGAAGTACCATTGCCCGTTGGCCAGTCCGGGGACGTCATACGTGAACAGCGGACCGCCCTGCCCCCTGACATCCGTCGGATTGGCGGGATTCATGAGCCTCGTGTGCGTCCTGAGAGCGCCGCCGGCACTGAGGAAGTAAACGGATATGTTGTTGCTCCTGTTGGTCATTCCATGATTGAACAGGTATGGGAACCCGTTGTTCGTGGCCGTCGCATTTACGTCGTGGACTTTGAACCAGAAGCTGACGGTGAACTCACCCAGATCATTCGTGTACTTGAACGGCTGGATTTCCACGTAATCGTCGATGCCGTCGAAGCTCAGCGCCTGGCCAAAATCGAACGTGACGTACTTGGGACCGCCGAATGTGGTGGCGTGATGCCCGTTTCCGGAACTATCCTCGCTATTGCCTTCGAACAGGTACTCGGCTTTCACGCCGGCCGACGTGCGGTCGGCCATCAGCCAGTCGTTGGCCATGATCTGAAGGTCTCTGTAATCGACCCCGCAGTCTCCGTTCAGGTCGGCAGCCGGTCGGTACCGGGCAAGGCACCTGCTGACGTAGAGGCGTATGTCATCCACGTAGATCGTACCTGAACCGCCGCGCGCCGTCCCCTTGGGATCGCCAATCCCAATGGTCACTTTCGCCACGCTGCTCAGGTTCACCCCGGCATCGCTGAACTTGCTCAGATCGATATTCCACTCGTGCCATGCCTCTTTCTGTATATCAGACATGCTGCCGTCATACGGGATGGCGGCGATGTGGCCGGCGGCGTCTTCCAGGGAGACCTCCATGCGCTCCGTGGCGCGTATCTGGTTGTCCGCATCTCCATGGAAGTACAGGACCAGAGCCTTGGCGCCGGCCGTCGTCCAATCCGATTCGACACCGAGCGTACTGAGATCCACCGAGGCTCGCGAGTATCGCGCCGTGTCCGAATTGTCATAGGCCAGCGGCATGGACTGCCTTCCCCCATGAATGATCTTGGTCTCCACAAAATGCTCATCCCGCTCGAAGTCAGGGTCGGGATAACCGACCGTAGCGCCGTTGTCGGGGATCTCCCAGCCGTCTCCCCATGTGTCGAACACCCGATCCGGCGGAAAGTCGTTGTAGTCCTCGAAACCATCGACTTCGAAGAAGGGAATCGTGGTGAACACCCAAATATCGCCTTTCACTGTGGTCCCCGCGTAACTCTCATCCACTCGCCAGTAGTACGTCATGCCCAACCCCAGATTGCCCGGCTGGAACTGGCCTGTGTCAAGGCTCTTGAATTCCACACCCGGGTGGCTGTCTCTACTCGCTTGATCGACCTGGTTGAACAGGGTCCCCATGTACAGCTCGTGCTGCAAAGGAGGCGCAGCTTCAAGCTGCCCTGCCGTCCAGCTCAGCGTCGCATCGATGGGCACATCGATCGTCCCATCGGATGGACTGGGGTCGAACGCCGCGGAAGGGTGCACCGTGAAGCTCCAGATTTCGCCCTTGTAGGTGTTCACGTCATAGATCGCGTCCACACGCCAATAGTAGGTCGTGCCTGGCGCCAGCGGATCCGCAAGATCGATGCTGTTGACGTCCACGTGAAAATATCGGACACCAGGATCATCGCCGCCCGTCGCCGTTCTCACGTCGTCAAGACTTGTGCCAAAGTATACGTCATGCGAGAGCGGCCGGACGTTGCCGTTTTCCTCCCCGGGCGACCAGGACAGAACTACATGTTCACTGACGAACCCCTTTCCCTTCGGAACCGGGTTCCAGGCCCGCGGAAACACCAGACGCGCGCCAGTCATGATGATGCCTATTTCTTCCGCCGTCAGCGTGTGATCGTAGATGCGAACGTCGTCGAGCAGGCCGTCTTCCGGATCCGAGCTGCCGAAGTATCTTGTCGCTTCACCCTGGAAGCCTCTGCGTCCCAGGTTGATCTTGTCGAAGAGATTCACCATGTCGCTCTTGTAGTTCGGGTTGGTGTTCATGACCTTGCCGTCGATGTAGATGGCGCCCCCATCCACGGCCGACGACGTAATCGCGTACATGTGCCACTGTCCGTTCGCCATCTCTGCGGCGGGAAGGTCGGTGATCCACACCGGCCCGCCTGCACCTCTCACATCCTCAGGGTTCGCAAGATCCATCAGCCGAGTGTGCGTCCTCTGATCGACCTCAACGGAACGGAAATAGATGGATATGTTGTTGCTTCTGTTGGTCATGCCATGGTTGAACATGTACGGAAAGCTCTGGTTGTTAGCCATATTGGGAATCGCTTTCACTTTGAACCAGAACGTCAGGCCGAACTCCCCCTCGTCATTCGTATACTTGAAGGGGTCGATGTCCACGTAATCGTCAATGCCGTCGAAATGCATCGCCTTGCCGAACTTGCCGGGCACGTAGGTGGGACCGCCGTTGGCGACGGCGCCGCGGCCGTACCCCGACGTGTCGTTCGTATTGTTCTCGAACTCATACTGGGCGACCAGTCTTGCGGATGCCGTACCTATGAACGTCAATACCAGCAGTGAGCATAGCAGGAGAAATGACTTCCGACACATCACACACCTCGTCTTTGGAAAAAGGGCCGCAATCCAACCTCTATGGCTACTACTGCAGGTCAGTAGTCTTTGAGACTTCTCATCCATTCCGGCCATATCGGCTCAGCCGTATGGACATCATAATGACGATGCCATTTCAATCGCCAGAGTTCCTTCAGTCCGATCTTTCTCGTGGAGAAATCGCAGAAAACAGCGTTCACGCCGCCATTGTGGCGATTGATGCAGAAACGGCCCATATAGGCGGACGTCTGATCCCCCTCGAAAACAGGCGGCTCATCGAACTCATCCGGATGGGTCCCGCCCCATGTGGCGTCGGCGAATATCGGGATATTCTGGGCCTCTTGCACATACGGGGTCCGCCACTTCCATCTCTTGGGCCTGCCCCACGCGTTATCACCCTCCCCGAACTCGTTGAAGATCCACATGTTGACCCCATAGCTGCCCTGATGTCCTGAATACGACCAGGATTGGTAAGTGCTTCCAAACCAGCTTGACGCACCGCCCGGCTCGGTACCGGCGGGCAGGGCCGCTCGTTTGGCCTCCACGCAGTAGGTCATCTCCTGTTGACCATACCAGGGCTTCAGCGTAGCGAACCAATCGACCCCTCCGCCGCCTTTGAAGAAGCAGCCTTCGTTGTCATCCGCATAGAGCTTCATCACCAGGCCCCACTGACGCAAAGATGCCTGACAGGCAACGCTCCTGGCGCTCTTCCTGGCCCGTTGCAGAGTGGGCATGAGAATCCCCATCAACAGGGCGATGATGGCGATGACGACCAGAAGCTCTATCAGTGTGAAACCCTGAACTCTTCTCACAGTGCTACTCCTTCCTCCCTCCCGTGCCGATCACATGTGCTTAACGGTGTCCACTCCGAGGATCACCTGTGAAACCCGGGCTCATCCTTCATAATGGATTGTAGCTGTCTCGCCCAGATCTCCGAACGCCACTTTGCGCCTTTTTCACCCCCATTTTGCGCATGGGGCCTTCTCCGCTCCATGTGTAACGAGTATACTGCCCATATTGAACGTGACGTTTACGAGCGGTAATGTCGATCCGACGGATATGCAGGCGTTCTGAAACACAACTGGACTTTTGCAGAAT
>Ga0214473_10003069_pt1 | contig 20374 bp, 16 predicted proteins | sample RVTome_7_FD_203509 | JGI IMG/M metagenome (GOLD analysis project Ga0214473, IMG submission 203509) | Soil microbial communities from uranium-contaminated site in the Upper Colorado River Basin, Wyoming, United States - RVT98D197 | ecosystem: Environmental > Terrestrial > Soil > Contaminated >... | reverse complement strand
CGTCCGTGAGCACCTGCTCAAGACGCCGGCCCGCGTGCTGCTCCACGCCCGCCGGGCGGTCGTGGTCATCCACGACATCGCCGCGTACTACTGGCCGGCCCTGGCCCGCTTCCTCGCCACGCTGGCTCTGCAGCCGCCCACCGCCCTGGCCCGCGCCCCCTGACCCCAGGCAACCTGCTGTTCGGCCACCCCGGCGCCCGGGACAGCGTGGGGGTTGGGGGCCGTCTGACCCGACTGCCACCGACCCACCTGCGCCGGCCGTTCTTACGCCGCGCCGGCCGTCGCACGATGCATCGAAAGCGGCGCGGTGAATAAGACGGGCTGAAACATCACTCCAAAGTGACGTCCGCTAATCTCGTCATCCCTGTCCCAGCAATATCCGAGCGGCTCGACCGGAAACACGCGGCTTAAGAATAGAGAGCGGGATACCTTTCCGAGGAGCGCGCTCTTCAGGATCGCCGCGGTGCCACCGTTACGCGTTTTCCCTGCATGGCAGCCCTGCCAGATTGTTGTCTTGTCGTAAAGGCGACATTTCGGGTCAGTGTCCTTCCGACTAAATAGAAAGACCCTATCCTTGTATTCCAGTAAGCCACACGGAATCACTTGTACGTAGTCGAAATTCGACTCGGCGTCGTGGCGACGCATGAATCGTCTATGCGTGTCGATGCAGGAGAGCGCCGCGTTGATGGCTTCCGGACCGAAGGACCCCCCGCCTTTCAGCGGCAGCCGTACCAGCTCGTCCCTTGGCATCACGAGGATTTCAGGATTAAGAAACGCTTGAAAACCCTCCAGGATGTTCTCCGCCAGCTCAACCAGAGACTCCCTGACACTTTTTCCCGTCGTTTCGCAGTGGACCACGCTCCCAAATAGCGCGACATAGTGTTGAACAACGTGATCAACGGATTCGTTGATGATATTCAACACTTCTGGATTCATGACGCTGCCGTCCTTCTGAGTGATTCGTTGGCTGTTCTCGCGACGCATTGCTTCGTCGACCGACACAGTCATGACGACGGGCATGTCGATTACGCTTCGCCAGCGGTCAAGCAAAAGAAACGACTCGATGGTCCTGGCCTCAGCCGCATTTACCTCACCTCGTCGTTCCTGCATGGTGAGCCACATTAGAGCGTCAAGTAGTCCGCGATCCAGGATGATGATGTCTGTCTCTGTTTCAACGTTGGCAAGCAACTCTGCCAGCATACTTGCGGCGCACCAGGTGTTGAAGAACAGGTGCCCTTTCATTGGAATGGGGCAAACAGAGGCTCGCTCGACAAGGACGTGCACACGGGAACCTTGCTCCGAGAAGAAATGGCGGATGCCTTCGATCGATGTGCTCTTCCCTGATTTTGGAGTTCCTGCGAACTCGATAACGAAGGCCCGCGACGCATAGGTCAGCAGCAATCGGGTGTAGCTGGCGCGTTTTTCGAGTTCCGCTACTCGGCTTGAGGCATCTTCGGGCATTTACGTCTCCTGCATGTGACCGCCAGTGCGCTTGATGCTATCGCAACAACCGCGGTGCGCCAATCCGCCTGAGGCTTCCCGGCCGGCCGGCGCCGGGGCGAGCGTGCGCTAATGTCCCAGGGCTGCGCCCTGGGCTATTCTCCGGCGCCTCTACGAGGCTTTCGTCGCCGTGGTTGGGGGAGCAACGCAGGGTTGGCGCTGGTGTCGCCAGTCGCCAACGTAGGTCGCGAGGCACTTCCGCGTGGCACGGCCGCCACGGGGGGCGAGCTTGAGAATCAATCGGGTGGTACAGGCGTCTCGCCTGTGTTTTTCACGGGGCGGGACGCCCGTGCCACCCCGGGAGTTCGGATTCTCTCCCAAGCTCGGCGACCGCTACAGCGGGAGTGCGTGCGCTAGCGTAGGGACTCGCAAAAAGTGCGGCATTCCGAGCTGCGACCGTCAGGGAGCGGAGCCTTTTGGCTGCGCGGAAAACCGCTCCCTCACGGTCGCGGCTCGGATCGGACTCGCGGCTCGGATCGGACTCGCCGCTGCCTCACTCGCATGGGCCCGCGGCCTCCGGGGAGTTGAGGCTTGAGGTGTTGGCGACATCCGACGCGCGCTGGTCGCTCCGAATCAACACGATGCGGGCTGCCCATGCGGACAGCCCGCGCGCGGTGCGACCGGTTTCCGACCTGGGCGATCACGGCCCCGTGAGCAGGTCCACGAACGGGTCGATGTCGAAGTTGTCGACTTCGCCGTCGCCGTTCACGTCGGCCAGCACGCGGTCGCAGCTCGGAAACGCCTGGGCGTACGCGGCCGGATCGGTGAGGGCGAGGACGAAGGGGTCGATATCGAAGTTGTTGAGGGTGCCGTCGCAATTCAGGTCGCCGACCATCTGAAACAGCAGTACCGGGGCCAGCGCGGCCAGAGCGACGTCGTTGCTCCACCAGCCGATTTCGGTGATGGGCGCGCCGCCGGGGTCTTTTACGGCGGAGAGGCGCAGGCCGTCGCCCCGCAGGCTGACCACATAGCCCAGACCGGTCAGCCCGGCGACGACCCGCCGCAGCAGCGACGGGACGGACTCGCCGGCCACGAGCTTCTCGTCGATCTCCTTGCCGTTCAGATAGAACCGGCACGCGCTCGGGAGGCCCATGAACGTCTTGCCGGCGACGGTACCGGGCCGGAACGTGTAGCTGCCACGGACGGGCGGCGGCGGGTCCAGGTGGTAATCCCGACAGCCCGAGCCGTTGTCGGAACGCACGCCGAGGGATTGCACGCCGGTGATCAGCACGTTCGTGGGATCCGCCGGGTCCACCTGGGCGTTGACGCCGCCGATCACGCGGATCCAGTCGGCAATGAGCTTGGCCTGCTCCTCGGCGGAATTGCGGAAGAAATGGAGACGCCGGAGGGTCTGGCCGTTAATCGTGATGTCGATGCCCTCGGACATCACGAAACAGTCGGTCTTGATGTGGGCATTGCCGCCGCCGGCCAGCGCGGGTGTGGCGCCGGCGAACGCCAGCGTCCAAGCGGCCAGGCCGAATAGAATCCCGTGGTGTCGAAAACGCGAGGGTGTCATGGCACAGCTCCTGAAGCATCGCGTGCGGTCACGCGCTGAGGGCGACCGTTTCCCGCGGGTCGCGTCGCGGGGGCGAAACACTTGTTTCGCTCGTTGGGGAACGCGATAATCGCGCTGAAGACCTGCACGTCTGTGACCGGTTTGTCTGGAGACCGCAATGATCGGGCCGGCGGATCCGGATACGACGCAGATTCTGCTGGACGTGACGCGGGGCGAACGGGACGCCATCGCCAAGCTCTTGCCGCGGGTCTACGACGCGCTGCGCGAGCTGGCGGGGGGCTTTCTGCGGCGCGAGCGGACGGATCACACGCTCCAGCCGACGGCGCTGGTGCACGAGGCGTACTTGCGGCTCGTGGATCAGACGCGCGCGGACTGGAAGAGCCGGGCACAATTCATGGCGGTCGCCGCCGAGGTCATGCGGCGGATACTGGTGGACCACGCCCGCGGGCATCGCGCCGCCAAGCGGGGCGGCGGGCGGCACCGCGTCGATCTGACCGCGACGCTCGACGTACCGGCCGGGCCAGCGCTGGAAGTGCTGGATGTGGATGATGCGCTGTCGCGCTTAGCGGCGCTCGATGAACGTCAGGCCCGGGTGGTCGAGTTGCGGGTTTTCGGCGGGCTAAGCGTTGCCGAAGTGGCCGAGGTTTTACGCGTATCTGAGCGGACGGTCGCGAACGACTGGCGCATGGCGCGGGCGTGGCTGCGCCGCGAGCTGAGCCGGGAGAACACGCGTTGACGCCGCAGCGCTACCAGCACATCAAAGAGCTCTTTGTCGCCGCGTGCGAACTATCGACCGCCGAGCGGGCGACGTTTCTGGACCAAGCGTGTGCTGCGGACGCGGCGCTGCGAGCGGAGATCGCTTCGCTGCTGGCGCACGACGAAGACACGGCGGAGTCGGCGGAGATGCGGCACACGCTGCCGGCGCGCATCGGGCGGTACCGGATCCTGGGGGCTCTCGGCGAGGGGGGTATGGCAGTGGTGTACCGGGCCGAGCAGGACAACCCGCGCCGCACCGTCGCGCTCAAGGTGATCAAGCCGGGGATCGTCTCGCGGGAGATGCTCCGGCGATTCGAACAGGAGGCCCAGGTGCTCGGCCGGCTGCAACACCCGGGCATCGCACAGGTTTTCGATGCCGGGATGTTTGAGGGTGTCGGGGGTCCCGAGCCCTACTTCGCGATGGAACTCATTCAGGGCCGGCGGCTGACCGACTACGCGGACGAGCGGCGGCTAAGCGTGCGCCAGCGGCTGGAAGCCCTGGTAAAGGTGTGCGAGGCGGTGCAGCACGCGCACCAGAAGGGCGTGATTCATCGCGATTTGAAGCCCGGCAACATCCTCGTGGACGAGACCGGGCAGCCCAAGGTGCTGGACTTTGGCGTCGCGCGGGCGACCGACAGCGACGTGCAGACGTCCACCCTGCGCACGGACGTTGGGCAGCTTATCGGCACGCTGGCGTACATGAGTCCGGAACAAGTCGCGGGCAACCCGGACGACGTGGACACGCGCTCGGACGTGTACGCCCTGGGGGTGATCGGGTATGAGCTGCTGGCCGGCCGCCGGCCGTATGAGGTGCGGGACCGCACGCTGCCCGAGGCCGTCCGGATCATCCGCGAACAGGAAGCCGTCCCACTCAGCTCGATCAACCGGGTTTTCCGCGGCGACGTGGAGACCGTGCTGGGCAAAGCGCTGGCGAAGGAGAAGGCGCGGCGGTACGCGGCGGCGTCGGACCTGGCGGCGGATATTCGCCGCTATCTGAACGATGAGCCGATCGTGGCCCGGCCGGCCAGCGCCGCGTACCAGCTTTGGAAGTTCGGGCGGCGACATCGGGCGTTGGCGGGCGGTGTCGCCGCCGTGTTTGCGGCGCTAATGCTCGGCATCACGGGTACCACGCTCGGGCTGATTCGCGCCACGCGCGCCGAAGCCGAAGCGCGCACGCTCGCACAGGCCCAATCCCGCCTGCGCCAGCAGGCCGAGGACGAGCGCAACCGCGCGGTCGCCGCCGAAGCGCTGGCGAAGCAACGACTCGACGAGGCGACGGCCGCACGGGATGAGGCCCGACGCGAAGCCGACACGGCCAACACGATCCAGGATTTCCTGCGCCGCATGCTGTCTTCACCCGATCCGGCCCAGGTCGGGCGAGACGTCAAGGTCGTGGACGTGTTGGATCAGGCCGCCCAGAACCTCGCCAGCACGCTCGCGGATCGGCCAGAGGTCGAGGCGGCCGCACGCGTGACGCTGGGCAACAGCTACGAGGGACTGGGCCTGTACGTCGAGGCCGAACGGGAGTTCCGTCGGGCGATCGAGCTGTGTCAGCGCGAGCTGGGCGCGGAGCACGAGGATACGCTCGACGCGCAGGCTGAGTTGGTGCACCTTCTGTTGGCGTGGGACCGCTTGGCCGAATCCGAGCCGCTGGTGAATGAGGTACTCGAGGTCCGGCAGCGCGTGTTGGGTGCCAGCGATGCGGACACGCTCGACGCGCGCAACCTGCTCGCCTCGCTGCTGGACCGGCAGGGAAAGCTGGCGGAGGCGGAGGTGCAGTACCGCGAGCTGCTGGCCGTGCTGCCGCACGTCCGCGGCGAAGACGACGCGCTGAGGCTGGCCGTCATGGACAACCTGGCCGGCCTGCTGTGGGTGCAGGGCCGGCCCGCCGAGGCCGAGCCGCTGGCGCGCCAGGCCCTCGAGGGATACCGCGCGGTGCATGGCGCCGAGCATCCGGACACGCTGACCGCGCTGAACAATCTCGCGAACATCCTGTCGGATCTAGACCGCACGGCAGAGGCCGAGCAGCACCTGCGCGAGCTGGCCGAAGCCTCCCACCGCATCTGGGGCGCGTCGCACCCCAACACGCTCGCCGCCCGCGCCAACCTGGCGACCCTGCTGAGCAAGCGCGGCGAGCTGGACGAGGCCGAGCGAATCCGTCGCGACGTGCTGGAGCAGAATCGCCGCCGCGAAGGTGAACGCCATCCCCACACGCTGATGGCGATGCACGATCTGGCGCGGCTGCTGCTCGCGCGAGACCGGGCCGCGGAGGCCGAGCCGCTCTCCAGGGCCGTCGCGCAGGCTGCCCCCGAAATGCTGCCGCCGGGAAACTGGATGATCGGCGTCTACGAGAAGGCGTACGGCGAGGTCCTTACGCGACTCGGTCGCTACGACGAAGCGGAGGCGCGCCTGCTCGCCAGCGTCCGCATTCTTGAAACGGCCCTGGGTGCGCAGCATCCGCGGACGCGCGGCGGGATCGACGCTGTGGTCGATCTCTACGCGGCCTGGTCAAAGCCGCAGACCGCCGACGAATGGCGCGCGAAGTTGGCTCGACCGCCGCCGGCGACGTCGCAATCCGGCGACGAATGAACGGTACGGGCCGCTCGCGAAGAGCGGCCCGCCGTCGGCTCGCCCCTTCCCGCCTCAACTCCGCTACGGACCCGTCAGCAGCTTGACGAACGGGTCGATGTCGAAGTTGTTGACTACACCATCCTCGTTGCAGTCCGCGAGCATAATGTCGCAGAATGGATACGTGTTCTTGTAGCCGTTGGGATCGGTGATCGCCAGCACGAACGGGTCGATGTCGAAGTTGTTGACAACGCCGTCGCAGTTGAGGTCTCCGAGCCGGCTGCGGGCGCCGGCCCAGAAGCCGCCTTGCACCTTGTACTGGCCGGCGGTCATCACCCCGGCGTCGGGCTGGCCGATCGTGCCGCCGAGGCCGTAGGTGCCGCCGGTGCTAAACATGTATCCGCCGCCGTCGGCCGTCCACCAAGAGATCTGGTAGTCGGCAAACTGCGCCGCGGCGGGCAGGACGAAAGCGCTCGAGCCGGCCACGATCAGCAGGCCCGCAAGGGCTCGGAAGCGCTGTGGAAATCGATTCATGGTTTGTCTCCCGATGACGTACGTCTTCAGGCGGCTGCCGCGCTCCCCGGAAGTACCGGTCCGCAAAGCCGGCCCACTGCGTCGGGACGCGTGTGCAGCCACGTCTTTTCCTAATAGATCAGCGTGTACGCGGCGGCCTGTGCGCCGTAGCACCTGATCTTCAGCTCGTGCAGCCCCGCGTTACCGGTACGCTCCACGAGAATGTCGGGATTGGTTGTCACAGTCAGTACCGTGCCGGCGGCTCCTTCCCAGCCGCAGTGTTTGACCAGCGTTCCGTCCCCGTTGAAACCCAGCACGCGGATGTAGTTGTTTTGCTCATAGAAGCTGATCCACGCCACCTGGTCCGGAATGTTGGCGCTGTCGTCGCTTACCCAGAGCTGGCAGGGCCGGCGATCCGGGAAGTTGATCGTCACGGAGGCGTTCCCCGCCACATAGCCGGTCACAACCCGCGCGACGCTCGCGGCGTGGACGCCATCCACCATGTCCGCGTTGAAGCCGATCGCCGAGGCATCGATGTTCTGCGCCAGCTTGGCGCCGGTAACGGCGCGGTCCTGCACCATCGCGGTGGCGACGGAGTTGGCCTGGCCTTCATTCACGTAGCGGGCGTCCAGATCGGCCAGGTGCGACCCGTCCAGCAGGTCGGCATTCAGGTTGGTATTCAGCGTCGTCGAGGTCACGGACAGCGGTGCCGTGCCCTGGGCGAGCGTGGAAATGAACTGGTTGTTCGTCTTGATCTTTCCGAAGGCGTCCAGCGCGACACCCTGCGGGTTGAGCGCTACGATCGCCGGGGCGGCGGCGTTGCCGGTCGACGCCTCCAGACCCGGCGAGGTGTTCGAGGAGGCCTGAATCGCGCCGGGGCCCGCCGGTCCGGTCTTGTTGGCCGCGATCGCGGGTCCTGGGCCGTTGGTGTCGACGATGAACGCCGGCGTCGCGTTCAACGCGTTGTTTACCTTGAACTGACCTGCCGGCCCCATGCCATTGGTCTTGACTTCCAGGGCGATCGCGCCGCTCTTGGGGTTGTTGATCTCGAAGTACCCGGCGCGGCCGCCACCGACGGTCAGGACCGATAGGACGTCGCTGTTGTTGGCGTTGTTGGGGATGTCGAGCATCGCCGTGCCGCCGGTGCCCGTGTTCCAGGCCTGGAGCGCCAGACCGGTGCCGTTGGTGAAGCCGGTCAATGCGGTCATCGCGTTGCCGGGGTTGCTGATCTCAAAGATGCCCGCTTCGCGCAGCCCGAGCGTCTTGACCTTGAAGGCGAAGCTGTTGCTGGCGACGTTGTTGATCCAGAAATAACCGGCGGGGCCGAGGCCGTCGTGCCGGGCCTCGACCACGGGGTTGACGTTCGCCGCGTTGACGTTTTCAAAGAGCCCCGCGCGACCCAGCCCGAAGTGCACGCACTCGAGCACGTCCTTGTTGTTCTGCACGTTCGGGAGGTCGAAGAAGGCCGCCGGGCCGGGGCCCGAGTTCCACGCGTGCAGGCCCCAGGAGGTGCCGTTCGTGAAGGCCGCCAGTGCGGGCGACGCGTTGGCCGGATTGCGAATCTCGAACACGCCGGCCTCGCGGGCGCCCGCCTGCACGATCCAGAACGCCGGGGCGTTGGCCGCTACGCGCCCGAGATACGGCAATACCAGGCCGGCCGCCATGACGGCGTGCGGGGCGGGCGTGAGCCGCTGACGCGGCGCCAGCGTGGTGTACGCACCGCCGCTGCTGCCGGGTCGCACGCCGATCTCTAGCCAGCGGTCGTTGCCGTCGTACGCGTTGACGCCGAAGTCCAGGTCGACATTGAACAGGCCGCGGGCGACGTTGAGGTCGTCGCCGAAGAGCGGTCCGCCGACGACATTCCCGCCGATGGCGGCGTCATACAAGATGAACTTGAAGTCAAAGATGCCCGTCGGGGTGCTGCCGGAATCCGTGAGCACGCCCTGGTAGGTGAAGGCGGTCGTCATGGGCATCTGGGCGGAGGCCCACGCGGTCGCGAGAAGCATCGCGACTACCGCGACACAAAGGTTGATGGCTCGCATCTGATCTCTCCTTTCCGCTGACCACAGACCTTGCAAACACAAAGTTCTGTTATTTGTGTCCCCGGAACTGCTGCGAGCCGAGCTGCTCGGTGAGGTGGCAGCGCCGCCCTGCCGGCGTTGAAACACGCCGCCGGTGCCGGCTCGAATTCGCGCAGAATGGGAATGCGGTCCGCAGTCGCCGCGAGCGGGACTGCGGCTTTCAGTGATGTTTCTCCGCTGCCGCTGCGCTCCTTTCTGGATGCGCACGTCGGCCGGCGTGAGCGGAGCCGTCGACACGTCGGTGGGCGTGGCGCGGACCACACACCGGGGGCTCGCTCGAAGCCTCGGAAGGGTGGGCTGTCTCTCGCCTCGAGCCCCCGATAATTTTAAATTAGATTCCTACATCTAATAGTGTAAATTGGCGGAGGCGGAAACGCAAGCCGAAAAGCCAAATATTCAGGGTCATGGGGCTACCTGGGCCTGAGGTGTCGCGCGGCCTTATAAGGGGAAACCCTAATGCGGCTCGACTGGGCGAGCGCATTGCACGGACCGCCCCGTCTGCATGTGCTGGCTGGCAGTGCAACGGGTGCGGAGTTCTAAGCGCAGCGGCCAGCCGCGGGGCTGGCCGCTTGTTTCTGCAAGGGTGAGTGATGGGGCTCGAACCCACGACCCCGAGGACCACAACCTCGTGCTCTAACCAACTGAGCTACACTCACCGTGGAACGGGATTATTGTACCGCGCTCACGCCGTTGTTCCAGACCGGCACGCACGGGCAGCCGGAGGGGCCGCAGCGCGGGCGCGGTCCCGGCGAAGCTATTTGGCGCGGCCGACGTAGATTGCTTGCGTGTTCGGGCTGGTGGTCACGCGGAATACGCCTTCGTCCCGGTCGTTCAGGATGCCCGAGCGGCCCGGTCGATCCGTTTCTGGCTGTGAACTGGCGGCAATCGCCGTGACATCCGCGGCGGGAAGCGCAGCGGCCGGGTCGGCCAGGATCAGCAGCCCGCTGCTGGTCCAAAAACCCAGGCCAGGAATATTGGTCCCGGTGCGCGTGTAGGGCACGATGGCGTGGCCGAGGTTGTTAATTGCGCCGCCGGTGCCGGCCCAGGTCAGGTTCACGCCGGCCAGGGCGGCGGGAAGTGTCGCGGCTATGCTTACAGAGTTCGTGCGGTCCACGACGTGCGGAGCCCCGCCGGCGAGCGCGACGACCGCGCCGCCATCACTCACGCCGGACAGCAGCGCCGTGGCTGGTATGGCCCCGGCGGTTTTCAGTTCCGCCCACTGCCCTAGGCCCCAGTCCCAGAGAATGACCGCGTCGCGTGGCGTGCCGGCCTCGGTGATCTCGACGGCGACCGCGATGTGGTTGTTGGTGCTGATAGCCATGGCGTCGTAGAACGCGTCGATCGGACCGAGCTGGATGTTGGCCGGCAGCCCCGGCAGCGTACTGGTGGGCCGATCATCGATCACACGCGTCGGCGCCGCGCCGTTGATCGAAACATAGACACCGTGCGTACCCGTGCCGCGACTGAAGCCGCCTTGAAACAGCATGGTTCCGGCGGGGCTGAGAGTCGTCGCGGAGGCAAACCCGTCGAACTTGGCGCCCGGCTGCGTGTCGACGGCATCCGACGGCTTGGCGAGCAGCGTCACGGCCTGGCCGTTGCTCGTGCAAACGGCGGTTCCGCTCGTGATGCCGCCCTGGGCGATGCGAATGTACGAAATCTGAAAGAACGCGATCCCGTTATCGGATACGCCGTGATTCGAGAAAGTCGGGAGAAACGCGGAACCTGAGAAGCCGAACGCGGCGGCGATCATGGTCGAGTCGGCTACGACGATGAGGTTGGCGTCACTGGCCCGCCAGCGGAAGAGTCCGGTGCGCCCGTCGCCGCCGCTGATCCGCGTCGTGAACAGCAGCCGGCCGGCGGTGCCCCAGGTGATGGGCTCGGCGAGCGGGTCGTAGTTGCCGCCGGCCTGGTAGACGCCGAAATACTCGGTCGGCGTACCGCCCGGCACGGTGCCAGCCTTCGCGGGGTCATCGTTTATGACGAGGCGAATCGTGCCGTTTTCCCAGGCGAAGAGGCCGCCCTTGCCGGCAGCGCCGCTGTAGAGCGCCCAGAACGCCACTCGTCCCTCACCGTCGATGATCGGGCTGCCGAAGGTCGTGAATGCGGCGCCGGGTACGCCGGGGACGGCGTCGCCGGTTTTGGCGAGACTCTGAAGGGTAATGCCGGTGGGTGGTGGCTGTCCGCCGCCGCCGACGTCGTTTCCGCCCCCGTTTCCGCCAGTGCCGCCCGTGCCGCCGGTGCCACCGGTACCGCCCGTGCCGCCGGTACCGCCCGTGCCGCCGGTACCTCCAGTGCCGCCGGTGCCGCCCGTTCCGTCGGTTCCGCCGCCCGTAGCTCCGCCGGTCGTACCGCCGTCCGTGCCGCCGTCGGTGTTGTCCCCGCCGCCGTCGGAGACTCCGCCGTTATTGCCGTCGGCCGGCTGAGATGGTGGGCAGCCGAGGTGGAGGACGAGTAGAGCCGTCGCCAGCAGAATCGGGACGGCGCGCCAGAATGACAGCAGGCTCGGACGACGCGGATGCCGCTGAAGCATGGGATCAGACTCCTCTTGGCGTGAGACAGACGGCGTCGGACGGGCCGCGCACTGTCCCTTACCAGTCTATCGGTCAGGTCAACCCGTCGCAAAACGAAGGTCCAATATTCTGATGCCGGGCGGCCGCTCGTGTGGGAAATCAACGGGTCGGCGATTTGCGGCTGGACACCTTTTCCTGTCCGGCCAGGATGCGGATCAGCGAAACGATGCCGGCAACGGCGAGCGAAAGCAGGAGCAGCAGCAGGAGCATCGCGACGGTGAAGCTCAGGATTGGCCAGGTGTCCACGATGAAGTCGTGCACACGCGTGGAGAGCGAGCCGAGGATCGCGATGAGGACGCCGGTGAGCACGATGGCGCCGATCGCGCCGCGGCGATTGCCTTCGAACGGTGCCATGCGCACGGTGAGACACACCGCCAGGTACAGGAAGAGTACCGTGACCCAGTTCACCAAATCGCTCTGCAAGATCGCACTGACGAGCCCTTCGACCAAGGTGATGCCGTCGCGCAGCAACTGCCAGAAACCGGCCAGCGTGCGCGGCAGCTCGGGGTCCACGCCGCGCGTGTGCAAGCCCTTGAGCACGCCGCCGCCCCAGTAGTGGGTCGCGAAGTACAGGCACACGCCGCAGGCCACGAGCGGCAGCAGGCCGACGAGAATCGGCCCGAGAATGGGGATGCGCTGCTCGGTCGGGGCGTCGGCCTTGGGTTGGCCGGCCTCGTCATCGCCCATCAGCTTGGTGTCCTTGACGGGGTGGCCAGTGACAAGCAGGCCGAGCACGTGGCCGAGCTGAGCGACGAGCGTACCCGGCAGCAGGATCGAGTTCACGACGCGCGGCTTGATCAGGTCGCTCCAGAGGCGATGGACGCCGGCGGCGGAAAACACGATCACCAGCAACCAGAACGTCAGGGCCGCGTAAAGCATGGTTCCACCTCGCTCCGCGCAGGAATTGTGGCCGGGCGGCCGCAATCCATTGCAACCCGCGGGCGCCATTATCGCATGGGGGCCCGGCGTTTCCAGTCGTCGGTTAACCGCCCAGGCGCCAAGAGCGCCAAGGACGCCAAGAGAAGCTCATGTTCCTGCCGGGGGCGACCGGTGCGGACCGCGGGCGGGGAGCGGCGCGCAAGAACCCGCGTCGGCGCCTCCCCTGTTTCGCCGGCGGGGTGGAAGCTCACGAGTTGCTCGGCGGCTCACTTCGCGGCCGCGGGCAGGAAATTCTTTACTTTGGCGGCCAGTTGATCCGGCGAGAACGGCTTGATCAGATACTCGTTCGCCCCCGTCTTGATCGCCTCGATCACGCGCGACTTTTCCGCTTCCGTCGTGACCATGATCACGGGGGTCTGGTGGCCGGCCTGCCGCAGGGCGCGCAGCGTGTCAATCCCGTTCATGCGCGGCATGTTCCAGTCCAGCAGGATGAGGTCGAAGCTGCCCTGCGCCATTGCGTTGAGGGCCGCCTGCCCGTCGCCGGCCTCGGTCGCTTCCGTGATCCCGACGAGGCCGAGCGCTTTGATCACGATGCGTCGGATGGTCAGGGAATCATCGACGACCAGCGCTTTCATAGATTTACCCACCGTTGCGGCTGTACGTGACTTCCATGACGAAGTCGCCCGCGTCGGAGCTAAAGGGCACCTGCAACCACACCGACTTGCTGGGGTACTTGACGCGGTAGCTGGTCCCCTCGACGACGGTCGGCAGACCGAGCTGCAAGGGTGGGTCGGTGTTGAATTTCGCTTTGGCCGACCCCGCGACGATGTTCACCAGTTCAGAGATCGCGTCGATCACCTCGGCGTTCGCGCTGGTCAGCTCCGCGCCGAGCATTTTCCCGGCCAGGCGGAAGGCCGTGTCCGGCGGGAAGCTGAGCGCGACGCAGCCGTGCACCTTGCCGGTGATGCCGATCAGCGACGTCAGGCGCAATCCGTCCGGGGCGGTCGCACCGACCTTGAGCGCGTTGCGCTTGGGGTGTACCCCCAACATGGTCTCGAACACGTGGCCCACCGCTTCCACGAACGCGTTGATATAGGACACGTCCACGCTGGGACCTCCGCCGCCCGGGGCACTGCCCGGCGGTCGCTCCCGCTCTGACACGGGCATGGACCTTACGGTGCTCATATTGACCTCGCGGGGGTTGGTTCGCTCCGCCGCGCCCCCTCCAAGGCGAATCATCGTCCGGTTCGGTGCGTGGATTGACTTTCGCGAGGGCGCCCGCCTGGGCGGGTCCGTTAACGTGTCACGGCGCGGCGAACGGGGCTAACTGGCGACCGCGGACCGCACGCCGGCGTTGATGAGCCGGGCGACCAGCTCGGGGATTTTGGAGAACGGGGCGACGTGGTCGATGCAGCCGGTCGCCTGGGCGACCTTGGGCATGCCGTACACCAGACTGCTGGCCTCATCCTGTGCGATGGTCCACGCGCCGGCCTGGCTCAGACGGACGACGCCCTCGGCTCCGTCGCCGCCCATGCCGGTCATGACAATTCCGACACAGCGTGGCGCACATACGTGTGCGAGGGCGGCGAACATCACATCCGCGGAAGGCCGGTGCCCGGACACCTTGGGACTGGCGTCCAGAATGACCCGAAGGCCCACACCGCTGCGAGTCAGCTTGAGATGCCGATCCCCTGGCGCGATGAGCACGGTACCATGCTGAAGCAGCTCACCGTGCTCGGCCTCCCGCACCTTCATGGCGGACGCGTCGTTCAGTTGTTTGGCGAACGCGGTGGTGAATTGGGCCGGCATGTGCTGGATGACCAGGATCGGCACAAAGTCACTGGGAAACGCCGGCAGCATTTCGGTCAACGTCGGTGGTCCACCGCAACTGATCCCAATCGCCACCACCCAGCCTTTGACCTGGTTGGGCGGCAGCGACGGCGCGACGCTGGCGGCGGCGCGGCCGAAAATGCGCTTGGGCCGGCCCTTGGCCCGCGCGGCGGCCAGCACCTTGGCCTGCACGAGCGTGCGGAACTCCGGCAGCGCGGAAAGCGCGCCGGCTTCGGGCTTGGGGACGTAGTCGAAGGCGCCCCGGCGCAGGGCCTCAAATGTGATCTGCGCGCCGGTTTGGGTCAGCGTGGACACCATCACGAAGCTGACGGGGACCTTGCCCGCCGCCCGCTCCAGCACCGCCAGCCCGTTCATCCGGGGCATCTCGACGTCGAGGGTCACGACGTCGGGGCGCAACGCGGCGATCTTTTGCAGGGCTTCGACGCCGTCGCTGGCCAGGCCCACGACCTCGATTTGGGGATGCCGCGCCAGCGCGTGGCGGAGCACGTTACGGATGCTGGCGCTGTCGTCGACGACCAGGACTCGGACCTTGCTGGCCGATGTGTTCGAGTTGCCCACCGATGCCATCGTGAATCCGCAATGAACCTTCGCGCGCGACTCCGCCCGCGCGACAACGCGCGGTTTGCCCGCACTGGTCTATCGGAGCCAAACGCACGGAACTTTGCGCCTGGCCGCCGCCGCCGGCTGGCGCGACCGTGTCGCGCTCCCGGTTTGACACCCGGAACCAATAACATAGAATCGCGGTTCTTGGGTCGTGGGGAAGCTGCCGACCCGCGGCGACTGGGGCCGTAGCTCAACTGGTTAGAGCGCCGGCCTGTCACGCCGGAGGTTGCGGGTTCGAATCCCGTCGGCCTCGGTGCCCCTTCGCCGCAGGTTTCGGGGTGGCCCGGCGCCCGATTACCACTCCTGGAGCGCGTCGTCGGTTTGTGGCGTTGGCACCAGCGGGACTTTGCCGGCCGCAGCGCCGCGCGCTAGAAGCCGGGGCCGCAAGAGAATGCCGATCAGCACGCAGCCCCCGTAAAGCGCCGCGTGAACGACCGCGCGGACGACGACCGTCAGCGCGCCGCCGCGAACCAGGTTCTCCGCGTGCGGGATCAACCAGGCCGCCGCGAGCGTCGTGGTCAGCAGGATGACGAGCTGGACGGGAACTTGAAGCCAGAACAGCCGCATCTGAATGGTCAGCACGCCCAACACGCTGGTCAGCAGCGCGAGGGCCTGGGCGAGGACGATGAGCTTGAACTCGTCGTAGTGGTCCGCGTAGTCGGGGCGGTAGAGGACGCGCAAAAGCCAGCGACCGACCGTCAGCGCGATCACCAGGCTGACGACGCCGACGACCGCAGCCACTCCGAGCAGCTTGCCGGCCAGACGCAGGAAGCGCCCCAGCTCAGTTTGGTAGTACGTGGCGAGGCGATGCGCGGCGGCGTTGGCGGCTTGAAATACCAGCAGGTTCCCCGCCATCGTGAGGTTAAATAGCGCGCTGAAGTGCCCCAGCGCGGCCTTGCCGCCGTCCTGGCGTTCCAGGAACAGTTGCGGCACGCTGTTGCACAGGTGCAGCAGCAGCAGCACGAGGCCGAGCGGCAGCGTCTGCCGTGCCAAACGGCGCACCGCGGCCCATGTCCACGACGCGTCATAGTCGAGCCGGGCGATCACCCGTGGTCGGTCAAAGCCGACGAGGATGACTACCGAGGCCAGCACGTGGACGCCGACCGCGAGCACCGCCCCGTGCACCAGCCGCTCGGGCGTGACCAGGCCGCGCCGCGACAGGAATGAGTACAGCGGCACGAACGCCGCGAAGGCGGCCAGCATCGTGACGCCGCGCAGGGCCGCCGACGCGGCCAGCCAATCCAGCCGCTCGCGTTTCTGAAAGAGCCCCCAGTCGATCTCTGCTTGTGCCAGGACCAGCTTGCCGGCGACCATCCCCGCCAGGATCAGGGCGAATGCGGCGCTGCCCTCGGCCACATACTCCCAAACCGCGACGCCCCCCAGCACCGCCGCGGCCAGGCCGCTCGTGGTCGCGCGCAACGTGCGATACGTCCCGAACGTGAACTTACCGCCCGCGTCAGCGACCAGCGCCGCGCGCAGCTCCAGCGAGCAGAACATCAGGATCGGCGTGGCCACCGCGAGGCTGAACTGGACCTGCCCGAGCACCTCCGGCGGGGCGAATTTGGCGAGCACGATGATCACGCCGAGTTGACAGGCGTGGAAAGCCCCCATCCCGCCCACGGCGAAGGCCATGTTGCGCCGCAGCGACAGCGTGCGCGGCGGATCCACGACGGGCGCCGCGCCGCGGGCGGAATCCTGGTCGTACAAGGCCGGCCTACGGCAGCTCGAGCCGATCGAACTCGATGGGCAGCCGCGCGTCCTCGATCGTGGGGAACACCTCCAGGACGAGCTGACAATCCTGGTTGATCTCGCCGCCGGCGACGATGTACCCGACCGCAGCGCCGCCGCCTTTCAGCTTGAGCGGCCGCTCGCGGGAACGCAGCGGCTTCATGTACGCGTCGTGCGGGGTGGCGCTGTGGACGCGATCCTGGCCGCCCAAGTACTGGATGATGAGCATCTGGTTCGCAGCGGGGAGCCCTTCCTCCTCGGGGGCGATGTCCTCGGAGGACAGCAAGCGCAGGGAGACCTTGAGCGCCTGGAGCTTCTCGTTCTCCAGCGGCTTGCCGACGTACTGCAAGGGGTTGTCGATCGTGACCTGCTCGCGCTCCTTGGCCAGCACCAGGCGCACTGTCCCGTGGAGCTTGAGGCTCTTGGCCGCCCGGCTCGGCGTTTCGAGGCGGCACGGCAGCAGCAAGCCCATCGAGCGCAACCGCTCGCCGGCCATCGTCAGCGGCCGCGTCGAGGTGCGCTCTTCCTCGGTGTAAGTGTTCGGGCCGATGAGCGATTTGCCGGCGTCGTCGACGGCCTCGGTCAGAATGACGTTGCCGAAGCGCACGATCTCGGCGATCCGCTCGCCGGACACCCGGAAACGCATCTGAAGCTCGGACCCCCGCGGGCCCTGCTGCTCGTCGCGATACCAGTAGCGGGCGTCAAACACCGCGATCGGCTCGCAGCGCAGCGGACCTTGGTCGTAAGTCGGGGCCGTCGTCGGCGCCGTCGTCACCGGCTGTTTCTCTTGCACCCCCTGGGCCGCACCGCCGCCGGCGGCCTGCATCAGCACGAACAGACACACTTGCCACATCGTCGTCTTGCCTCCCAGTTTTTGTGGATACCGTGATCGTCAGGCCCCGCAGCCGGCCGGCGGTCACGTCCCGCTCAGCGACGCACCGGGCGGGCGATCAGAGAGGCGATATATTCGCGGCCCTGACGCATGGCGTCAATGCCCGGCTGGTCGCGCCGCACCACGAACGGCCCGCCGTAGCCCCCGCCTTCGAGTCGCGCGAGCAGGGCGGGAAAATCGACCCGCCCCTGCCCGAACGGCACCTCTTCGACCTGCGCGCCCGCCGGCCGCACGTCACGCAGCCGCACGGACCCCACCAGCGCGGCGTACCGCTCGACAGCTTCCACCCCGGCGACCAGGTGCCCCGTATCCACGCCGATCTGAAGCGACGGGCACTGCGCAGCGCGGATGCTTTGCACAAGCGCGTCGGAGGGCGGCTGCCCGCCATGGACGACCACGTCGACGCCGAAGCGGTCCGCCAAGTCGCCGACGACGCCGAGCAGCTCTTGCGCCAGCGGGGCGACCTTTGGATGGTCGAACCCGGACAGGCTCACGCCGGCGTGCCGCACGCGCAAGTCGGCACACAGCTCCAGCACCCGCCGAAGCTGATCCACGCGCTGGTCCGCCCGCCGCGGATCGGCCAGCCCCAAGCCGGGCCATTCGATGGAGAGGGCGGTCAACTCGGCCCCCAGATTGCGGACATAGCGCGACAGATGCCGGCGCGCACTCGTCCCCAATTCGCGCGGATCGAACTCCCCGCGGGCCGCGTTCGCTTCGAGCAGATGGTACCCGTCCGCGACGGCGGCCTGTAGCGCATCTTTCAGCGGCGCACGATACGAGTCGAGCCAGGCCGCCAGACGCGCGGTGCTCATCTCACAGGGCCAGGAGCTTCTCGGTCACCTCGAGCAGCCGGTCCATCCGGAACGGCTTGGTGAGGTATTCGTTGACCCCGAGCGCCTCGGCGTACTGCCGGTGCCGCCGACCCTCGTTTCCGGTAATCATGATCACGTACGGCTTGCTGCCGCGCGGGCGGCTCTGGCGGATTTTCTCGAGCACGAGAAAGCCGCTTTTTTGCGGCAGCATGATGTCGAGGATCACGAGGTCGGGGTCGGACTGCTCCGCCTTGGTGACGGCGGCGACGCCGTCGCCGGCCGTCTCGATCTTGGCGCCCATGTCGGCCAGGCTGGTCGAGATGGCGGTGACGATGTCCGGGTCGTCATCGACCACGAGGATGGTCTTGCCTTCCAGACTCTTGGACAAGCGCGCCTCCTTATTGCCGGTACGTTGTTAGTGTAGTATTCCGGCGTCCAAAAGACAATGCGGACCGGGTTGCCAGCGCGGCGGGTGCGTGTGCACGTCCGGCGCAGTTGGCGCTTGAGCTAGCGGAGAGTGAGCGATGCAAGCGGCGCGTCAGAACCTGCTGGTGGGGCTATTTGTGCTGGCCGGGCTGATCTTCCTCGGGACGCTGACGATTCTGTTCGGGAACGCGCCCCCGGGGCTGATGGGCCGGCGCGGATACCCGTTGATCATCCAGTTCAAGTCCGCGGCGGGTATCCGCGAGGGCAATCAGGTCACGGTCGGCGGCATTCCGATCGGCCGCGTCCAGCAGGTGGATTTCATCGACCCGCAGCGTTTCGACGTCGGCGTAAATGTCACGGTGCTGATCGATGAGCCGTATCAGATTCCGGCCGGCAGCTCGGCCATTACGATGGAGCCCGGCCTGGGGCAAGGTCGTCCGCCCATTGAGATCCGGCCCGGGCCGTCGGGCGCCCCGCGGCTGCTGCCACGCTCGACGATCCCCGGCGAAATCCAAAGCGCTGTGGCCCAGTTCCTGCCAGAACGGGTAATTAACTCGTTGGAGGTCACCGGCACGCGCATCGGGGAGGCCGCCAAGGCGCTGACGCCGGTGCTGGAAGATCTCCATGAGGCACTAATGAAGCGCGCCCCATCGGAAGTGGATCGCGTCGGCGGTCCGCAAGGCAACCTGTCCAGTGCGATGGCCCGCTTGGACGCCACGCTCAAGCACTGGAACGAGGTGCTGGGCGATCCCGAAACGAAGAGCCGGCTCAAGGACGCGATCGACAACGTACACACGATCACCGAGGACGGCAAAGCGATCTCCGCGGACTTGAAGAGCACCGCGAAGGAGTTCCGCGGCGTCGTAGACGACACCAAGGCCTTCGTCGCCGAGGGCCGTGACACCGTCAGATCCATCAAAACCGAGGCGACTGACCTCGGCCGGGTGGCCCGCAATATGTTCGAGCGCGGCACTCGGTTATTGGACTCGGCGCACGACGTCACCAGCGCGGTCAGCCGGGGCGAGGGCACGCTGGGGCGCCTCGTTCGCGATGCCAAGCTCTACGAGGCGATGGTCCTGAGCTTTGAGCGCGGCGCGAAGGCGTTGGAGGACTTCCGGCTGCTGGTTCAGGATTGGCTAAAAGGCAAGATTCGCGTGGCGTTCTAATGCGGCGACCACGGTACGCTAGGCCGGGCGCGCGGCTTCGCGCAGCGTTCGGAACAAAGTCCCCAGCCGCGGATCGATGCGCGCGTGGACCCGGTCTCCGGAAACGCTCCCGGATGTTATTCTGCGGTAGTTTCGGTGTGGGCTGGACCGCGGCCAACACGGCCCGTACTGCCGGAACGGGTTTTGCCGCCGTGCGTAGCGTTGTAGCCGGCGAGCCGTGCTCCGAGCTGACGCCGATGATTCTCCGCGTAAGTTCTTATTCCGGCGGCACTTCGAGCTATAGGGAGCGACGCTCCCCGCCTGGCCGCAAGCGAGTCCGGATGGGTGCAGGATGATCGAACTGACCATCTTCGGTCGCGGCGGCCGCGGCGGCGTCACCCTCGCTAAGCTCATCGCTACCAACTACTTCCTGCGCGGCAAGTACGTCCAGGCATTCGGCGTCTACGGCGCGGAACGATCCGGGGCGCCCATACAAGCCTACGTCCGGATCGACGACGAAGAGATCACGAACTA
>Ga0214473_10003068_pt1 | contig 20377 bp, 9 predicted proteins | sample RVTome_7_FD_203509 | JGI IMG/M metagenome (GOLD analysis project Ga0214473, IMG submission 203509) | Soil microbial communities from uranium-contaminated site in the Upper Colorado River Basin, Wyoming, United States - RVT98D197 | ecosystem: Environmental > Terrestrial > Soil > Contaminated >... | reverse complement strand
CTTCGCTGGGCCGTTAGTTGGCAGGTGTCCGGGTTCGACGTTCAATTGACCGGGCTGATCATATTCTTAGTCGGGATTCTAGGCTTGCTTATCACTCTCATTCTCTGGTACACGCGGAGGTCCTCGCAAGGTCGGCGACGCGACGATGGTGTTGCGCCTCGGGACTACCGGCCGGATGCTACCGCGCCCAGAGACTACCGGCCGGATGATACCGCGCCTCGCCCCTAGGAAAACCTCCACGGCCAAGACTTGCTCCCGATGGAGCACTTCGTGCGCATCCCCGGTGTTCCGCGCCGCCGTGTTTGGCGGGCGCCTCTCAACTGGTACCGTGTAGAAGCCAACTACGGCTGAACACAAGGGAGATGCCATAGTCTTTCGATGGCTGGGATTAGCCTCACAAGAGCGGGACCGGCTGCGTAGCGACCAGGGCACCGAGTCGCTGCGCTCCGAACTCTTCAGCGCCGATCAACTGAAACATCGCGCGATAGCGCTGGCGGCTAGCCATAACGTCGATCGCCGTCCGGGGAAGGACAAGCTGCTTCCCCGGCTGGCGGAGAACGAGCGCGTGCTTGTAACCGCCTATGACGTGGTCACTGCCGCCGCGACGCCGGGGCAGCGGATCCTGCCGGCAGAAATCTGGCTGCTCGACAACTTCTATCTCATCGAGGAGCAGATCGCTCTGGCCCGCCGGCACCTGCCCCGCGGATACAGCCGGCAACTGCCGCGACTGGCCGGCGGCCCCCTTGCCGGTTTCCCGCGGATCTATGACGTTGCCTTGGAGTTGATCTCCCACCAGGATGGTCGCGCCGATCGGGACAACGCCACCGCTTTCCTCGCCGCCTACCAGACCGTCGAACCGCTGAATCTGGGGGAGCTGTGGGCTTTCCCCATCATGTTGCGGTTGGCGCTGCTCGAAAACATTCGCAGTGTGGGGGTGCGCATCGCCCGTCGTCGTGAGGAACGAGGCGTGGCTATCACCTGGGCCGATCGCATACTCGCAGTCGCTGAGGGAGAGCCGAGACGGCTCATCCACATCCTTGCCGAGTTCGCGGATGCGGACGTACCGCTGACAGCTCCGTTCGTGGAGGACTTCTACGCCCGGCTGCAGAGCCAGGGGGCGGCCTTGGCCTTCGCCCAGACCTGGCTGGAGCATCGACTTTCGGAGCAGGGCGTGAGCGCGGTGCAGCTATTGGAGGCGGCTGGCCGCACGGCAGCGGCCGATCAGATCTCCATCGCGAACAGCGTGGGGAGCCTGCGCTTCATGTCTGCAATGAACTGGGGTGAGTTCGTCGAGGAACTTAGTCTTGTCGAGCATCTGCTGCGCGTCGATCCGGCGGGAGTCTACGCGTCGCAAGATTTCCCCACGCGCGACCGCTACCGGCATGCTATCGAGGCCATAACGAGCGGCAGCGTGCGCAGCGAGCTGGAGGTGGCGCGGGTGGCCGTCGCTCTTACCCAAGCCGCTTTCCGCCTATCGGGCGGAAAGGATCGCACCGCCCACGTCGGTTACTACCTCGTCGACAAGGGCCGGCCCGTGCTGGAGCGGGCGATGGACAGTAAGGTGCCGCTCATGGTGCGGGCCACCCGGCTCGCGCGGCCTTTACGCCTGTTCTTGTACCTTGCGCCCATTGTGCTTCTCACCGGGCTGGCCGTGGCTTTCCTGCTCGTCTATGTCGGGGCATTCGACCAGGGCTACGGATGGTCGGTGTTCTTCGCCATCATTGGTATTGTCTCTGGCTCGGCGCTGGTCGTTTCCGTCGTCAACATGCTGATCACGGTCACCGTTCCCCCGCGGATATTGCCCCGATTGGACTTCTCCGACGGCATACCGACAGATCACCGGACGATGGTCGTCGTCCCGACCTTGCTAAGCGGCGAAGGGGACGTCCGGAACCTTCTGGAAGCCCTAGAGATTCGTTATCTCGGTAATCGCGACCCCAACCTGTTCTTCGCCCTGCTTACGGATTTCCGCGACGCTGCCGAGCGCACCCAGCCGGGTGATGAGATGTTGATCGACCTGGTCCGTGCCGGCATTGAGGCGCTCAACGACACGTACAGCGAGGACCGGCCCTGCATCTTCTATATGTTTCACCGCCCCAGGGTGTGGAATCCGCACGATCGGGTCTGGATGGGCTACGAACGCAAGCGGGGCAAGCTCGAGCAGTTCAACGCGCTTCTGCTGGAGGCGCGGCCGGGAGGGGCCCTGTCGACTCGGATCGCGGGCGGGGCGGATTCCGCGTTCTCCGACGTAGTCGGTGATCGGTCCGTTCTCGGATCGATCAGATACGTCATCACCCTCGACACCGACACGCAACTCCCGCGCGACGCAGCGTACACGCTCATCGGCAACATGGCTCATCCGCTCAATCGACCCCAGTACGACGCGAAGAGGGGCCGCGTGGTCGAAGGGTACGCGATCCTGCAACCGCGCGTCTCGATCAGTCTCACGAGCACCAGCGGTTCCTGGTTCTCGCGTCTGTTCGCCGGTGAGGCGGGCATCGATCCGTACACGCGCGAGGTGTCCGACGTCTACCAGGATCTTTTTGGCCAAGGTTCGTTCGTCGGCAAGGGGATCTATGACGTCGAGGCGTTCTCGCAGGCCGTACACGGACGTTTTCCGGAGAACCTGATCCTCAGCCACGACCTCCTAGAGGGCGGCTACGCGCGCTCGGCTCTGGTGACGGACGTCGACCTCATCGAAGAGCATCCGATCAGCTACGCGATGGAGGCCAGTCGGAGGCATCGGTGGGCAAGGGGCGACTGGCAGCTTGCCGGCTGGCTGCTTCCCCGCGTGCCTGGGCCAGATGGCAAACGTCGGCCGAATCCACTCTCACCGCTGTCGGTATGGAAGCTTTTTGACAACCTGCGCCGCAGCCTCGTGCCCGCGGCGCTCGTCGCGTTGCTGCTGGGGGGATGGCTGTGGGGCCCGAGTCCCTCGTGGGTCTGGGAGTTGCTGGTCGCTGGGGCGTTGTTCCTGCCCCCCTTGCTGGCCGCTGCCATCGAGTTTGTGCGGAAGCCTGAAGAGCGGGAATGGCCGCTTCACTTGGTACTGACCGGCAAGTCCGCTGTCCGTCCGCTCGCGCGGGCGTTATTGACGCTGGTTCTCCTGCCGTACGACGCCCTGGTCTACCTGGACGCCATTCTGCGGTCGGGCGTGAAGATGCTCTTTACCAGGCGCGGCCTGTTGCTGTGGCACATGCCCTCTTATGGCCGCCGCAATGCACGCCGCACAGCGCCGGGCTTCCTCCTTGAGATGTGGATCGCTCCTGTTCTGGCCGTAGCTCTGGCGGTGCTACTGATCTTTGTGCCAAACACTCGCTTGGCCGATTGGCCGTTTGTTATCCCTGTGCTGGTGCTTTGGCTCGTATCGCCCGTCGTCGGCTGGTGGATCAGCAGGCCCTTGCGCCGCTCGGCAGCGGGCTTGAGCGCCCACCAGCAGGCGTTCCTGCGGGCGCTGGGCCGGCGTACCTGGCGCTTCTTTGCCGATTTCGTCGGTCCCGAGCACAACTGGCTGCCGCCTGACAACTACCAAGAGTATCCGTCTCCAACGGTCGCCCCGCGCACGTCTCCGACGAACATGGGAATGGCGCTCTTGGCAAATCTGGCCGCCCACGATTTCGGGTACATTTCCACCGGCGAGTTTTTGCGCAGGACCGATCGGGCCCTGAGAACGATGGAGAAACTCGAGCGCTTTCGCGGCCATTTCTATAACTGGTACGACACACGCACGCTACTTCCACTCCACCCGCAGTACGTCTCCTCCGTCGACAGCGGCAATCTGATCGGGAGCCTGCTCGCCTTGCGAGCGGGCCTCAACGAGTTGAGGAACCAGCGGGTGCTGGGCCACCGCGCCTTCCACGGCCTTGAGGACACCCTGCTGGCGCTGGCCGCACACACGCCGTCTCCGCCGGCCCCCGAGGTGGAGAGGCAGATTAGGTCCTTACAGAGCACGCTTCGCTCGGCGAATGGTGGTGGGGAAACCCCGGTGGCCGCACAGGCGCTGCTGGACGAACTCTATCGCGCCACCAAGGAATTGGTCGCCGCGCCGTCCCTGGAGGGCGCGGGCGAGCTCCGATACTGGGCGCGCGCGCTCAATCGCCAATGCCGCAGATTTCGCGACGACCTGAGGGCGTTGGTACCCGAACCCCGGTACTTCGCCAGGCTCCCCACCTTGGAGGAGGTGGCCGCGGCAGATGCAGTTGCCAATGAACCCGGGGAACGGTTGCTCGGTAGCGAATCCGCGGCGGAGAAGCGGCTGGGGATCATCGACGGTCTGATCGCTCGGTGTCATGACGTATCCGCTATGGATTTCGATTTCCTCTACGATCCCGCGCGAAACCTGCTGAGCATCGGCTACGACATGGGCGAGCGGCGGCGAGATCCTGCCTGGTACGACCTGCTGGCATCTGAAGCCCGCCTGACGAGTTTCCTGCTCATCGCCGAGGGCCAGGTTCCCCAAAAACACTGGTTTGCTCTCGGCCGCCTACTTACGGTTCATGGTGGCGATATCAGCTTGATCTCGTGGAGCGGCTCGATGTTCGAGTACCTCATGCCGCGGCTGTTCTTGCCGAGCTTCGAGAACACGCTGCTGGAGCAGGCCTGCCAGGGCGCTGTCTCGCGGCAGATCGGGTACGGACGGCAACGTCACGTTCCGTGGGGTATCTCGGAGTCGTGCTACAACGCGGTAGACATGAATCAGGTCTATCAATACCGGGCGTTCGGCGTCCCCGGGTTGGGCTTCAAGCGCGGACTGGCTGAGGACCTGGTTATCGCTCCCTATGCGACCGCGCTCGCGCTGACGATCGTGCCCCGCGACGCATGTCGCAATCTGCAGACCCTCACCGATGAGGGTTTTCTTGGCGACTACGGGCTGTACGAAGCCATCGACTACACCCCGTCCCGCTTGCTCCCGGGAACGAGCCGCGCCGTCGTGCGCTGCTTCATGGCCCACCACCAGGGGATGAGTCTGTTGGCCTACGCGCATGCGTTGCTCGATGGACCGATGCAGCGCCGATTTCTTTCAGACCCGCTCGTCCGTACCACGGAATTGCTGCTGCAAGAACGTGTGGCGAAGCATGCGGTCCACGTGCACCCGCGCGCGGGGGAGATGGCCGAGGCAGGACGCGCCGTCGCCACGGAGGCGGGCGCCATCCATCGGGTGCTTACCGACCCGAACACGCCGCTACCCGAGGTCCACCTGCTGTCGAACGGTCGCTATCACGTCATGGCCACCCACGCCGGTGGCGGCTACAGCCGCTGGCGCGATCTGGCCGTGACGCGCTGGCGCGAGGACGCGACGTGCGACGGTTACGGCACGTTCATCTACCTGCGTGATCGCAAGACGGGCAGCTACTGGTCGACCGCCTATCAGCCAACGCGAAGCAAGGCCGAGCGCTATCAAGCGGTCTTCGTGCAGGCGCGTGCCGAATACCGCAGAGTCGATCATGACATCGAAGCGCACACCGAGATCAGCGTGTCGCCCGAAGACGACGTGGAGATCCGCCGCGTCACCCTCACCAACCTGTCCAACGACACCCGCCAGATCGAGGTGACGAGTTACGCGGAAGTGGTCATGGCGCCCTTGAACGCCGACCTGGCCCATCGTGCCTTCAGCAACCTGTTCGTGGAGACCGAGATCCTTCCCAGGCACTGGGCCATCCTCTGCAAGCGCCGGCCCCGAACTCCGGAGGAGCAGACGCCGTGGATGTTCCATCTGTTGGCGGCGCCTGGCGCGGTCGTCGGCGAGACCTCTTACGAGACCGACCGTGCTCGTTTCATAGGCCGGGGAAGAACAGCGGCGAACCCAATGGCATTCGACGGTCGCGACGGACCGGCGGCATTGTCGAACACCGAGGGGCCGGTCCTCGATCCCATTGTGGCCATCCGCAACTCGGTGACGCTGTCTCCCGACGAGTCGGCCATCGTGCAGATGATCTCCGGCGTCGCGGAAACCCGCGAAGCGGCCTTGGCTCTAGTCGAGAAGTATGGCGACCGGCACTTCGTCGAGCGCGCTTTCGAGATGGCCTGGTTCGAGAGTCAGGAGGTGCTGCGCCTCCTCAATGTCACCGAAGCGGATGCCCAGGTCTATGGCCGGCTGGCCACGTCGGTCATCCACGGGAATGCTCTCAGGCGTGCCGATCCCAGCATCATCGCGCGCAACCGGCTCGGCCAGCCCGGGCTCTGGCGCTTCGGCATCTCGGGGGATCTGCCCATCGTCTTAGTGCGCATCGGTGATGTGGCTCGCATCGACCTCGTGAATCAGGCGCTGCAGGCCCACGCCTACTGGAGGATCAAGGGCCTGGCGGCAGACTTGGTGATTCTTAATGAGGACTTCTCGGGCTACCGGGCGGTCCTTCATGACGAGATCATGGGCCTGATCAACGCGGGGCCCGAAGCAGCCGTCATCGACAAGCCAGGCGGCGTCTTCGTCCGGCGCGCGGAAGAGCTGTCCGAAGAGGATCGGGTACTGTTCCAGACCGTAGCCCGCGTGGTGCTCGCGGACACGGTCGAGACATTCGCCGAGCAGGTGCAACGCCGCTGGCCGGCCGAACGCCTGCCGGGAGCCCTCGAGCCCTCGCGTCAACCGGTGGTCGAAACGATCGAGGCGGTGCGGGCGCCGGACAGCGTATTCCACAACGGCATTGGAGGCTTCACGCTCGACGGCCGGGAATACGTCATCAGCCTGGAACCCGGGCGGAGCACGCCTGCGCCGTGGGCGAACGTGATCGCGAGTCCTTATGTCGGAACCGTGGTCAGCGAGAGCGGGAGCGCGTACACGTGGGTAGAGAACGCCCACGAATTCCGTTTGACCACCTTTCATAACGACCCGGTAAGCGACAGCAGCGGAGAGGCGTTCTATATTCGAGACGAGGAAACGGGCGCCTTCTGGTCGCCCACACCTTTGCCGGCTTCCGGCCGGTCCGGGTACGTCTGCCGCCACGGGTTCGGCTACAGCGTGTTTGAGCACTACGCATCCGGCATCTTCTCGGAGCTCTCCACCTATGTGGCGATGGACGCACCTGTTAAGTTCGTGTCCGTGAAGCTTCGCAACCACTCCGGGCGCCTCCGGCGACTGTCGCTCACAGGATACTGGGAGCTGGTGCTGGGCGAGTGGCGGCACGCCAATCTCATGCACGTTGTGACTGAAAAGGATGCCCACACTGGGGCGCTGTTGGCTCGCAACCCCTATTCCCGCCAGCGGCCGGGCCGAGTGGTCTTCGCACAGACAAGCGAGACGAGGCGCACTATCACCGGGAACCGCACCGAGTTCATCGGTCGCAACGGCTCTCTGGCGGACCCGGCCGCTATGCGTCGCGCGCGGTTGTCCGGCAGAACGGGCGCCGGACTCGATCCCTGCGCTGCGATTCAGACCCAGATTGAACTGGCCCACGGACAGGAACGTAACATCGTGTTCGTCTTCGGAGCGGCAGACGATGTCAATCAGGCGCGACAGCTCATGCATCGCTTCGGGGGTCCGTCCGGCGCCCGCGAGGCATTGGAGGCGGTATGGGCACACTGGAACCACGCATTGGGCGCGGTGTATCTCGAGACTCCGGACCGCGCGCTTGATGTGCTGGTCAACGGATGGCTGGTCTATCAGACCCTCTCCTGCCGGTTGTGGGGACGCAGCGGCTATTACCAATCGGGGGGGGCCTACGGTTTCCGCGACCAACTGCAGGACACGATGGCTCTGATTCACGCAACTCCGTGGCTTGCGCGCGAGCACCTGCTGCGCTGCGCCGACCGCCAGTTTCGCGAGGGCGACGTCCAACACTGGTGGCATCCGCCCGGGGGTCAGGGCGTGCGGACGCATTCGTCCGATGATTATCTGTGGTTGCCGTACGCGACCTGCCGGTACGTGCTGGCAACCGGCGATACGGGCGTGCTCGACGAAGAGACTTCCTTCCTTGAAGGCCGGGAATTGAATGCGGAAGAAGAGGCTTACTACGATCAGCCTCAGCGTTCGACGGAAGTGGCGACTCTCTACGAACATTGCGTGCGCTCGATCAAGCGCGGTCTGCGTTTCGGTCGCCACGGATTGCCGCTCATAGGCACTGGAGACTGGAACGATGGCATGAACCGGGTCGGTCCCGAGGGCAAGGGGGAGAGTGTGTGGCTCGCCTGGTTCCTCTTTGAAAACCTGCGCCTGTTCGGGGACCTCGCGCGGGGTCGTGGAGACGATGAACTGGCCCGGTTGTGCGCGGGACAGGCCGACGAACTCCGGGTCAACATTGAGGCGCATGCCTGGGACGGTGACTGGTACAAACGGGCATTCTTCGACGACGGCACGCCTTTGGGTTCTTCGGCCAACGACGAATGCCGGATCGACTCGATCAGCCAGAGCTGGGCGGTTATATCAGGGGCCGGAGACCCCCTGCGCGCCCGCCAGGCCATGGCGGCGGTGGACGGGCTCCTGGTCAGGCGCGACGCGGGTCTTATCAAGCTGCTCGATCCGCCCTTCGACACGTCCTCACTGGAGCCCGGCTACATCAAGGGGTACGTGCCCGGCGTCCGCGAGAACGGGGGCCAGTACACTCATGCCGCGGTATGGGCCGCGATGGCGTTCGCGATGATGGGCGACGTAGAGCACGCCTGGGAGCTGTTCTCGATGCTCAACCCCATCCATCACGGCAGCCGGCCTACTGACATCGAGCTTTACAAGGCCGAGCCGTACGTCGTATGCGCAGACGTCTACGCCACACCGCCGCATTACGGCCGGGGCGGGTGGAGCTGGTATACGGGCGCCGCCGGCTGGATGTACCGGTTGGCCGTGGAGACGCTCATCGGCCTCCGTCTGGAGGTGGACAAGCTGCGCCTGGCACCGCGGATCCCTGCCGAATGGGAATCGTACAAGATCCACTACCGGTATCGCGAAACCTTCTACCACATCACCGTAAGGCGGGTCGAGAAAGCACCCGAGCCCCTTGTCCGAGCCGTGCTGGATGGTGTCGAACTGGGCCAGGAAGGACGCCGACAAGCCACCATCCCGCTGGTGAACGATCGCCGCGACCACTACGTCGAGGTGCGTCTGAACTGAGAACGCAAGACGCCGGCCCAAAGGCCGGCGTCTTGCGAAGCTGCGCCCCGCGGGGCGCGGTCACTTGGAAACGACTCTTACCAGCGGTTCCCGCCGCCACCACCGTAGCCGCCACCACCGTAGCCGCCGCCGCCCGAACGAGGAGCACGGGGCACCTGTTCCTTGGCCACGTCCACCTTGAGCGCGCGACCGTCGAGCTGAGAACCGTCGAGAGCGCCTTTGGCTTTCTGGGCTTCTTCAGCCGATCCCATCTCGACAAAGCCGACGCCCTTGGGGCGTCCGGAATCGCGGTCGGTGATGAGATTGACCGAAGCCACCTCGCCGTGGGGTTCGAAGAGCGTCCTTATGCTCGCTTCGGACGTCTCATAACTGAGATTGCCCACGTACAGTTTTGCTGAATTCACTAGAACCTCCATAAACGGAGTTACATTGCGACAAACGAGAGGGCAAAACTGGAGACTGGGCGGGGAGGTTGAGAGGCTCGGCGCTGCGCCTGGAGAAGATTCCTAACGAATGCTTGAAAATAGTATAGCACAGTATCGAGCGAAGCCCCGACAACCGTCGTCGGAGCGGTGGCCGCGAGTCGCTGGCGCAGAGATCCACCAGCTCGTCGGCGCGGACGGTCTCCGTGCACGTCGCTCTTGGTCAGGATCGGGTTCTGCTCGTAACGCCGGATCTCTCAGCAGACAAGTTCTTCGTGCGGCCGAAATCGTCCTCGAGGCGCTCGATATCATCCTCGCCGAGGTAGTCTCCCCGCTGCACCTCGATGAACACCAGAGGCTTGTTCCCCTGGTTCTCGATCCTATGGATCATGCCGCACTCGATATCGACCGAGCTTCCGGGCGCAACAGATTGATACTCCCCGCCGCGGGTGACGAGTCCCCTGCCCTCGACCACGGTCCAATGCTCCGACCGCCGCCGGTGTCGTTGCAGACTCAGCCGCTTGCCCGGGTGCACTTGGACGCGCTTCACCTTGTGCCCTAGAGTGTCTTCGAGAACCCGGTAAAAGCCCCAGGGGCGATGGCCCTCCCTCTGAGCGCACTCCAAAACCTCGCGATATATGTCCAGATACCGGTCTACCATGCGGTCTACCGAGAAATGGTCCTCGATGTGCCTTCGACACGCCGCCCTCTTGAGTTCAGGCACCCGGGCCACAGCGTCAACGGCCTCATCGACCGTGTTCACCAAGAAGCCGGTGACGCCATCGGTTACCACCTCAGCCATGCTCCCCTTGTTGAATGCGATCACGGGGGTCCCGCAGGCCATCGCTTCCACCACGGAAAGACCAAAAGGTTCCGCGAAACCAATGGGGTGGAGCAGCGCGTAGGCGCCGCCCAGAAGTTTGTCACGCTTCGAGGGCCCGATGCTGCCTACGTACGTGACGTTCTGGTCGTTGAGGAAGGGCTCGACCTTCTCGCGGTAGTACTCCTTGTCCTGGATTATTCCCGCCATCACCAACCGCAGGCCCGCGCGGCGGGCGATTTCGATGGCCTCGGCGGCTCCCTTGTCCTCGTGGATGCGGCCGAAGAACAAAAGGTAGTCGCCGGACTTCTCCCGGTAGGTGAAGGAGTTCAGATCGATGCCGTGGTAGGCGTTCCCGATGTACTCAAGATCCGGGGAACGATCGGCGTTGCTGATGGAGACGTAGTAGCAGTCTCTATCGTATTTACGATATACGGGAAGTGTGCGAACCGAAGAAAAGTCGTGGATCGTAGTCACCACCGGCGTCGTTGTGAGCCGCGACCAGGCGAGCGGAAGGAAGTCGAAGTGGTTGTGGATGAGGTCGAACTCATCGGCATGCTCGAAGACCTCCGCGATATGGAGGCATTCGACGACCTTGGCTTCCAGGCGGCAGTCCTCCTCGTAGCCACGAGCGATCACTGCATGCAGCGGCGCGGTGGTCAACGAGTCTCCGGTCGCGAAAAGGGTAACGTCTACCCCCCGCCTTACTAGTCCTTCTGTGAGCAACGAGACCACTTGTTCCCAGGGCCCATAGTCGCGAGGAGGAGTCCGCCAGGCGATGGGCGAGAGCATTGCTACTCGCATCGCAGATCCCGCTGTGGCATGGATTGCCTTCCTTCTCCTGGACGCGTGCGTCTTCCGCACAACAGTGCACGAGTGTGCCGGCCGCCGTGCCTTCAGGATGGCGCCGAGGACAGCGGCCAATATGCCCCAAGCGCGGGTTTGTGGAATAGTCCCGGGCCGAGCCCCGGGGTGCATAGGCAGGAGGACCAAGGCCTATGCCTCTCCATGGACCGGTTGGCTCACCGGACGAAAGTCGTGGAGGTAGGCGGAATTCTAGGAGGCGCGAACGCGCCGGCCAAACCGGCGCAACACTTTGCAGGGCGCCAACAGTCTACCACGTTGCAGTCAGCAGCCCTTGGCCGACCTCCCCCGTCCGGCCGGGGTGGAGTCTGGGCGGCGCAGTGAGGATACGACCCAGATGGACGCAACGCTAACCTTTGGGCAGCGTTTGTTCGTGCGCACCGGCCCGAGGTAATATGCGGGCACGCAGCGAGAGAAAGAGGGCGACATCACCAGCAACCGGCGGCCATAGAAGCCATATGCACGGCGCGGCGGTTACCATTGCCGAGGAAGTGCGAGCCGGCCACCGGCAGGCTCTGGCCCGGGCGATTACGCTCGTGGAGTCCACGCGTAGCGATCACCGCGCCCGGGCGATTGAGATCCTCGAACTGCTGATGGGCGACGCCGGAAACTCGACCCGCCTGGGGATTTCCGGCGCGCCCGGGGTGGGAAAGTCGACGTTCATCGACGTGCTGGGCGGTCTTCTCATCGACCGCGGCCATCGGGTCGGTGTTCTTACGGTCGACCCCTCCTCCGCCATCTCGGGGGGTTCCATCCTAGGAGACAAGACCCGAATGGAGCAACTGGCCCGCCGGCGAGAAGCGTTCATACGGCCGTCACCGGCGGGGCGTACGTTGGGTGGGGTGGCCCGGCGCACGCGCGAGGCCATGCTGTTATGCGAGGCCGCGGGATTCGACATCATTATCGTGGAGACCGTGGGGGTGGGGCAATCGGAGACCATGGTCGCCGACATGACCGACGCGTTCCTCCTCTTGCTCCAGCCAGGGGGTGGGGATGAGCTGCAGGGTATCAAACGCGGCATAGTGGAACTCGCCGACGTAGTCGCGGTGAACAAGGCCGATGGTGAGCTTGAGGCCGGAGCCCGGCGGACTGCCGCCGACTACGGCCGTGCTTTGGGTCTCCTACGTCCACGCTCTCAGGCGTGGAGCGTCCCGGTCGAAACCTGCTCGGCCCTAACGGGAAAGGGAGTCCCACAGGTCTGGGCGCAGGTGGAGCGCTACGTGACGGCGCTGCGGGCAAACGGCGAGTTCATCGGGCGAAGGACTGAACAGGCCAAGGCTTGGCTGTGGAGTGAGACTGCTCAGGAATTGCAGAGCGCGCTTCAGAATGATCCCAGGGTGCGCGGCGAGTTGCCGGCGCTCGAGAGGGCAGTCGCCGCGGGTAGTCTCCCGCCGACGAGTGCGGCGCAGAGGTTGCTGGACATCTTCTTAGACCGAAGGAGGAACGAGTGAGCTCGATGATTGGCCGACTGAACCACGTGGCGATCGCCGTGCCGGATCTCGACGCGGCTGCCGCTACTTACAGAGACGTGCTGGGCGCAACTGTGTCCGATGCGAAGACGCTGCCCGACTTTGGAGTCGTCGTGAGGTTCGTGGAGCTGCCCAACACCCATATCGAGCTGTTGCAGCCGTTCGGGGATGGTTCCCCCATCGCCTCGTTCCTGGAACGCAATAAGTCCGGGGGGATGCACCACGTCTGCCTTGAGGTGGACGATATCATGGCGGCTCGCGACCAACTCGAAGCGGCGGGGGCGCGGCCTTTGGGCGAGCCCAAAGTGGGCGCGCACGGCAATCTGGTGGTGTTTCTCCATCCCGGTGACTTCAGCGGAACCCTGATCGAACTCGAACAGATCTGAGGCGGGATTCCCGAAGGCGGTCGCCGGGAAGACCGGCCGCCTGACGTGTTTCCACTGACACGGCAGTTTGGTACTCTAGGCAACCTAGACTGCTCGACCAAGCGATTGCCCGCCGCGGTCGTGCGGCGGGCGGCGGATTCCGCGTCACGACTATCCCCGGGGGTGTCTTCGCCGAAACCCCGGCGAGTTGGAACCTCAGGTGGTCTCCAGAGGAGGAGGGGCGGCGGATGAAGGGATTTCCCAAGAACGGTCTGGATGACTGGGCGGCTCTGGTGCGGGACGAGACCAAGGGTCGATCGCCGGCCGATCTGGCCTGGGAGACTCCGGAAAAGATCGTGCTCGACCCTCTGTTCACCACCGCCGACCTAGAGGGGCTGCCGTACGATGAGGCACTTCCCGGCATCCCTCCGTATGTGCGCGGGCCACGGGCCACCATGTATGCATGGCGCCCATGGACAATAAGGCAGTATGCCGGCTTCTCCAGCGCAGAGGAGTCCAACGCCTTCTACCGGAGGAACCTGGCCGCCGGTCAGATGGGCCTTTCGGTGGCTTTCGACCTGCCCACGCATCGCGGCTACGACTCCGACCATCCCCGGGTGGTGGGCGACGTCGGCAAAGCGGGGGTGGCCATCGACAGCGTCGAGGATATGAAGATCCTCTTCGATCAGATCCCACTCGACAAGATGTCTGTATCCATGACCATGAACGGAGCGGTTTTGCCGATCATGGCCATGTACATAGTGGCGGCCCAGGAGCAGGGGGTCGAGCCACAGGCACTGTCAGGTACGCTTCAAAACGACATTCTCAAGGAATTTATGGTCCGAAACACCTATATCTATCCCCCGGAACCGTCGCTGCGCATCGTCGCCGATATCATAGGTTTCGCGGCTCGTCACATGCCCCGTTTCAACCCTATCTCCATCTCCGGCTATCACATGCAGGAGGCGGGGGCCACGAGCGTACAGGAGCTGGCCTACACAATCGCGGATGGCATCGAGTACGTCCGCGCTGCCCTCAGTGCCGGACTCGATGTAGACGAATTCGCGCCTCGGCTTTCGTTCTTCTTCGGCATAGGCATGAACTTCTTCATGGAGATCGCAAAGCTTCGGGCCGCCCGGCTGCTCTGGGCCGAGCTGATGCAGGAATACTTTCAGCCGCGGAAGCGCGAATCCCTCATGCTCCGTACTCACTGCCAGACGTCGGGGGTCAGCCTCACAAGCCAGGATCCCTACAACAACACCGTCCGGACGACCATCGAAGCGCTGGCGGCGGTGCTGGGCGGGACCCAGTCGCTGCATACAAACTCCTTCGACGAGGCCCTGGCTCTCCCCACCGACTTTTCGGCGAGGATCGCCCGCAACACGCAATTGATCCTCCAGGAGGAGACGGGCATTACCCGGGTGGTGGACCCGCTAGGAGGCTCGTTCTACGTGGAGGGCCTCACCTACACCCTTGCCAAAGAAGCCCGCGTTCTCATAGACGAGGTGGAGGAGGTCGGGGGCATGACAAAGGCCCTCGCTTCCGGGTTGCCCAAGCTCCGGATCGAGGCATCGGCCGCTGGGCGCCAGGCGCGCGTCGACCGCGGCGACGATGTGGTGGTGGGAGTGAACAAATACCAGCCCTCCGAGGAGACTCCGGTCAATCTTCTCGATATCGATAATGCGGCTGTGTACGAGTCTCAGCTACGGCGCCTGAGCGAGTTGAGGTCGCGGCGGGATGAAAGAGCCTGTGAGGCCTCCCTTGAGGCGCTGACCAGCGCGGCCGGGAGCGGAGAGGGTAACCTGCTTGCACTTTCCGTGGAGGCGGCGCGCGCTCGGGCCAGCGTGGGGGAGATCTCCCTCGCGCTGGAAAAGGTCTTCACTCGTCACCGCGCGACCTTCCAATCGATTACCGGCGTCTACGGGGCAGCATACGAGGGGGACGAGGCGTTCATGCAAATTCAGGAAGAGGTGGAGGCTTTCGCCAAGAGGGAGGGCCGGCGCCCCCGCATACTGGTCGTCAAGCTGGGCCAGGACGGACACGATCGCGGCGCGCACATCATAGCCAGCGCCTTCGCCGACATCGGCTTCGACGTGGATATCGGCCCGCTTTTTCAGACACCGGAGGAGGCTGCGCAGCAAGCTCTCGAGAACGACGTCCACGTGGTGGGCGTCTCCTCACTCGCGGCGGGGCATCGCGCGCTGGTCCCCAAGATGGCGGAAGCTTTGCGGGCCGGCGGGGGCGAGAACATTATCGTCGTGTGCGGGGGGATCATCCCGGCCCAGGATCATGACATGCTGCGACAGGCGGGCGTGTCTGCTTTCTTCGGACCCGGGACCAACATCCCCGCGGCCGCGAGGGAGATCCTTGGACTCATCACGAATTACCGGACTGGCGGGTAAGGTGTCATGGATAGGACCATCGACGAGAAGATAGAGCGGATGCGCGCGTTGAGGGAGGAGGCTCTGCAGAGTGGGGGGCCAGAGCGCATCGCGGACCGGCGCAAGAAGGGCAAGAAGACGGCGCGCGAGCGCGTGTGCGAGTTGCTCGACCCGGGCACCTTCGTGGAGCTCGACATGTTCGTGACGCACCTGTGCCGGGACTTCGGCATGGAGAATAAGAAGATCCTCGGAGATGGCGTCGTCACCGGCTACGGCAAGATCAGTGGCCGCGATGTCTACGTCTTTTCCCAGGACTTCACCGTCTTCGGCGGCTCTCTCGGGGAGATGTTCGCGCAGAAGATCACGAAGGTGATGGATCTGGCGATGAAAAACGGGGCACCCGTCGTAGGGCTCAACGACTCGGGTGGCGCCCGGATCCAGGAAGGAGTTGTATCCCTGGGGGGCTACGCCGAGATATTCTTCCGCAACGTCATGGCCTCCGGCGTCGTACCGCAGATATCAGCGGTGATGGGGCCGTGTGCCGGCGGCGCGGTTTACTCCCCGGCCATGACGGACTTCACCATCATGGTGAAGGGCACGAGCCACATGTTCATCACCGGCCCCGAAGTCATCAAGACCGTGACCGGCGAAGAGGTCACCTTCGAGCAACTCGGCGGCGCAATGACGCACAACACGAAGAGTGGAGTCGCCCATCTCGCCGCGGATGATGAGGCGCAGTGTCTTACGATGATCCGTCGGCTTCTTTCCTACCTACCTCAGAACAACCTTGAGGAGGCGCCGCGGGTGCAGTCTGACGACCCCGCCGATCGCATGGACGAGGAGCTCGACTCTCTCGTCCCGGCCGACCCGAACAAGCCGTACGACATGCGTGACGTGGTCGTGCGCGTGGTGGACGGCGGCGAGTTCTTCGAGCTCATGCCGCATTGGGGGCAGAACCTTATCATCGGCTTTTCCCGTCTGGGTGGCCGGTCGATAGGCGTGGTGGGTAACCAACCGGCGCACAGGGCGGGTACCCTCGATATCGAGGCGTCGACAAAGGGGGCGCGGTTCGTCCGCTTCTGCGACGCGTTCAACATCCCGCTCCTGACCTTCGTGGACGTGCCCGGCTTCATGCCGGGCACCGCTCAGGAGCACGGCGGCATCATTCGGCACGGCGCCAAGCTCCTCTACGCGTTCTGTGAAGCGACCGTGCCCAAACTGACCGTGATCACCCGCAAGGCTTACGGTGGAGCCTACGACGTCATGTGCTCCAAGCACATCCGGGCGGATTTCAACTTCGCTTGGCCATCGGCCGAGATCGCGGTGATGGGTCCTGAGGGCGCGGTCAACATCATCTTTCGCAAGGAGATCGATGACGCGGCGGACCCGGCTGCGCGAAGACGGGAACTGGTCGCGGAGTACCGGGAGAAGTTCGCCTCCCCCTACATCGCGGCCCAGCGGGGCTATATCGACGACATCATCGAGCCCAAAGAAACTCGTCCCCGGCTCATCTCGGCTCTCGAGGCGTGCGCGTCCAAGCGCGAGGGCCGGCCGCCGAAGAAGCACGGCAACATCCCCCTGTGACCAGGAGAGCGCGAAGACATGACTAGCTCAAAGAACCCGGTCCACATCACCGACCTGGTACTGCGCGATGCCCATCAGTCGCTGCTGGCGACCCGCATGCGCACCGAGGATATGCTGCCCATCGCCGACAAGCTCGACCGCGCCGGCTACTGGTCGCTCGAGATGTGGGGAGGGGCCACGTTCGACTCGATGATGCGGTTCTTGAACGAGGATCCGTGGGAGAGGGTGCGCGCCCTCAAAGCGGCCATGCCGAATACCAAACTGCAGATGCTTCTCAGGGGTCAGAACGTCGTCGGCTATCGCAACTACGCGGACGACGTGGTCCATGAGTTCGTCCGCCTCGCCGCAAGGGCCGGCATCGACGTGTTCCGGGTGTTCGACGCGCTCAATGACCCGCGCAACATGGAGGCGGCCATCGAGGCGGTCAAGCAGAGTGGGAAGTGGGTCGAGGCGACCATCAGCTACACGAAGAGCCCCGTGCACAATGTGCCGTCGTTCCTGGCATACGCGGGACAACTGGCGGGGATGGGCGCCCAGAGCTTCTGCATCAAGGACATGGCCGGTCTGCTGGACCCTAGCGATGCCTACGAACTCGTCAGCGCGCTGAAGTCCGAGTACCCGGACATTCTGGTTCACCTACATTGTCACTACACTTCCGGAATGGCCTCCATGGCCTACCTCAAAGGCGTTGAGGCAGGCGCGGACATTCTGGACTGCGCGATTTCATCGATGTCCATGGGCACGTCCCATCCCCCGACTGAGGCCATGGTCGCGGCCCTGGCCGGGACCGACCGCGATACGGGCATGGATATTGGGCTGCTCAAGGAAATTTCGGAATACTTCCGTGTCGTGCGCAAGAAGTACGAGGCCTATGAAAGCGCCTTCACCGCCGTCGATCCCGCGGTGCTTTTGTGGCAGATCCCGGGTGGCATGATCTCCAACCTCTCGTCCCAGCTCAAGGACCAAGGGGCTCTCGGCCGCATGGATGAGGTCCTGGCGGAGGTGCCTCGGGTGCGCCGAGAGCTTGGCTACCCGCCGCTGGTCACCCCTACGTCGCAGATCGTGGGCACGCAGGCGACACTCAACGTCCTCATGGGGCGCTACCAGATGATCACGAAGGAGACCAAGGCCTATGTCCAGGGCCTCTACGGCAGGTCTCCGGGCCCCATCGACGCCGAGGTTCAGAGGCTGTGTATCGGGGACGAGACGCCCATCACCACCCGCCCTGCCGACTCTCTCGAGCCCGAGCTCCCCAAGAGAAAGGCTGAGTTGGAGCAGATGGGCATTCGGTTCTCCGAGGAGGACGTCGTTTCCTACGCGCTGTTTCCCCAGGTAGCGCTGGAGTTCTTCGCGCGCCGGGACCGCGCGCAACGCCCCCAGGAGGAGCTTGCCTCGCTCGCTGCGGTGATAGCTGATCTGCTCGGCGTCCAGAATGAGGCGCAGCTGGCGGCTGCGGCCGCGGCGGCGTGCCCTTCTCCCGCGGCCGCGTCCGAGTGGGCCGCGGCTGCGCGCAAGGATCTGATCACCGGCCGCGCGGTTTCGTGGAGGTACTGACGTGAGGTTCAGGATCCAGATCGACGAAGCCGATCATCGGGTCGTCTCGGGTGCGGATGGCGGATTGATGGTGGATGCGGACAGGTTCGAGGCCAAAGTGACCAGACCCGCGGCGGACCGGCTGACGGTGCAAGTCGGCGACAAGAGCTACGAGGTCCGTGTCATCGAGAACAGCGCAGAAACGGGCATGTATGTCTTGGAACTGGCGGGCGAGCGCATTCCTATCACGGTTACGGATGTCTCGAGGGGCGGTGCGGCGACTGCAAGGGTTGCCACCCCGGCCGTCGCCGAAGGTGGCGCCTCGGCCGAGGCCGCGTCGCCGTCCCAGCCCATACATGTGGCGAGTGAGGGTATCAGGGCCCCCATGCCCGGCAGGATCGTGGACGTCTTGATCGAGGAGGGCGATACGGTCGAAGCGGGCGACGTGGTGCTCATCCTCGAGGCCATGAAGATGGAGAACGAGTTGCGTGCGCCCAGGAAGGGCACCGTCACGTCGGTGCTGGTCAAGAAGGGTGATCCGGCCGAGGGTGGTCAGCTGCTCGTCACCCTCGAGTGACAGACGGAGGGAGTGCCGAGCTTAGCGCCTGATGGCGTGAATCTTCCGGGCTCGTTCTTGCATGATCCCGGCCTCCTCCGCCCGATCCGTCTCTCTATAGAGCGCCGCTATGTTGTCAAGGCTTAGGGCCACATCGGGATGCTCCGGGCCGAGGGTTTTCTCGCGGACGGCCAGGGCGCGTTCGTAGAGCGGCTCGGCTTCCGCGTACCGGCCCTGGAGTCGGTAAAGTTCCGCGAGTCCATTCAGACCCAGGGCCACATCGGGATGCTCTGAACCAAGGGCCATTTCGCCGACCGCCAGGGCGCGTTCATAGAGGGGCTCGGCTTCCGAGTATCTCCCTTGAGCGCGGTACAGCTCCGCCAGATTGTCAAGGCTTAGAGCCACATCGGGATGCTCCGGGCCGAGGGCCTTCTCACCGATCTCCAGCGCGCGTAGGTAGAGCGGCTCGGCTTCCGCGTATCTCCCTTGGGCGCGGTAGAGCTCCGCGAGATTGTCAAGGCTCGTGGCCACAAGAGGGTGGTCCGGGCCGAGAGCCTTCTCCCGGATGGCCAGGGCGCGTTTATGGAACGGCTCGGCTTCCGCGTACCGGCCTTGGGTGTCGTATAGGACCGCGAGATTGCCAAGGCTTGTGGCCACATCGGGATGCTCCGGACCCAAAGCCTTCTCCCAAATGGCAAGCGAGCGATTGTAGAGGGGCTCGGCCGCCGCGTACCGGCCTTGGACGCAACACAGCACCGCGAGGCCGTTGAGGGTCAGGGCCAAGTGGGGATGGTCTTCGCCGAGAGTCTTCTCCCCGATCGCCAAGGCGCGCTCGTAAAGCGGCTCAGCCAGCGCGTACCGGCCTTGGACGTAGTATAGCTCCGCTAAGTTTGCCAGGCTGGCGGCCATATGGGGATGATCGGGGCCGAGGGTTTTCTCCCGGATTGCCAGGGCACGTTCGTACAGTGGCTCAGCTTCTGCGTAGCGGCCTTGGAGCCGGTAGAGCTCGGCGAGGTTCGCCAAGCTAGCTGCCACATCGGGATGATCCGAGCCCAGGGTCTTCTCGCGGATCGTCAAGGCGCGTTGGTGTAGCGACTGGGCCGTCGTATACCGTCCTTGAGCGTCGTACAGCACAGCGAGATTGCCCAGGCTCGCGGCCACATCAGGATGATCTGAACCCAGGGCCTTCTCTCGGATCGCCAGACCGCGTTCACAGAGTGGCTCGGCAGCCGCGTACTGGCCTTGAGCGCGGTAGAGCTCTGCCAGACCGTTCAAGCTCAGGGCCACATCAGGATGATCTGGACCCAGGGCCTTCTCTCGGATCGCCAGACCGCATTCGTACGGTG
>Ga0214473_10003067_pt1 | contig 20377 bp, 14 predicted proteins | sample RVTome_7_FD_203509 | JGI IMG/M metagenome (GOLD analysis project Ga0214473, IMG submission 203509) | Soil microbial communities from uranium-contaminated site in the Upper Colorado River Basin, Wyoming, United States - RVT98D197 | ecosystem: Environmental > Terrestrial > Soil > Contaminated >... | reverse complement strand
GTTTGGCATCCCTTTCCAAACAAACCCAGTCCCAACTGTCCGATTTTGTACCCTCCACCGGGACCAGTTTGCGAAATCCCGTTGATGTGAGTCTGAGCGCCCATTTTGACCTTACCATTTTTAAGCGATCAGCCGAAACCGTTGCCCGGGATCCAGGTGTCGATGCGCTGGTGATTATCGGAGGCGGTCTGACACCTGAGGATAGTCAAACTTTTGTCCGGTACATGATCGAGGTCCAACAGGAATGCGGGAAACCGCTGCTGATGGTAACAATACCCGGTCATGACCTCAACGTGGGCCAGCAGTTTTGTCAGGCCGGGATTCCCTTTTTTGAATCGGCCGAGCGGGCCATGGGAACCTACGCCCTTGTTTTTCGCTATCAGCGCTGGCGTCAAAACCATGCTGGCAAGATCTGGATCAACGAGAACGTGGGCGCCCCCTGAGTTGCCTTTATCTTTTTGTGTTTTCGCAGTCACAACTTTAGGCACTCTAGAAGAAGTCCCTGAGCTTGCCGAATGGGGCACTTCAGCTCATTTTAGGCATTGTTCATCCTGTCTACTGCCTGCCCCGTTGAATGTGAAACCTATTCAACTGGGGTGTGCTGTATTCTGCGTAAAAGCCGTCAATTAACGAATCACGGATAACGAATAACTATGAGGCGTTACAGGATACGGCTGAACCACCATACCGAAAGCAAGGCGGCAATCAGCGCCAGCAAGGCGGCCGCGGCTGAGAAAAAGGCGGTGATTTCGGTCTCCCGGGTTTCAAACACCATCCGGCTGCTCAGGGTCTCGTAGACCTTTTTCAGGTCCGCGGCAGTGCCCGCATAGTAATACTCGCCTTGTGTCAGCTCCGCAATCTTCTTGAGGGTTTGTTCATCGAGCCGCACGCGCATCGACCAGCCTTCAAACCGGAGAATCTCGCCTTCAGTCGTGCCGAAGCCCACCGTGTAGACGCGCACCCCGCGCTCGGCTGCGATGCGAGCCGCTTCGATCGGGTCGGGTCCGACGTTCGACTGGCCGTCGGTCAGCAGGATAATCACGGCCGATGTGTAGGAGCCGGGTGGAACCGGCTTGAACACGGGCTTTTCGGGTTCGCGCCCCTGGTCGAGCGGGACGCCGTGCAGGGAATCGCGGCCAGGGTCGGGCCGGGGGTTCCACGACCGTAAATCGAACTGGGCGTCCGGGAAAATCGCCTTGAGCGACATGAGGATCCCGCTGCCGATGGCGGTGGCGCGTTGCAGCTGGAACCGGTCGATGGCCGCAATAATCTCCTCGCGGTTATCGGTGGGGGCCTGGGCGACCGCCGCCGTACCGGCAAAGGTGACCACCCCGATGCGCGTGCCTCGCGGCTGGTCGGTGACGAAAGATTTGGCGGCGGCCTGCGCGGCTCCAATCCGGTTTGGTTCCACGTCGGCTGCGCGCATGCTGCCGGAATTGTCCATCGCAAGGATTACGGTGCGTTGATGCGTCGGCAGGGTGACGACCGCCGACGGTCGGGCCACGGCAAGGATCAGCAAGGTCAGCGCCAGGAGGAAGAGGAGCGGCGGGATGTGGCGCCGGAATGTCTGGAAGGCGCCCATGGCCTCTTTCACCAGGGACAGGTTCGCATAGCGCAGTGCCGTCTTTTTCTTGCGGCGCAGCAGGAACAGATAGGCGGCGATGAGTGCAGGTACGGCTGTTAATAGCCAAAGCAGGTCAGGCCATATGAACGTCATGGCTGCCTCCCAGGTGCTGCGGCAAGCTGCCGCCCGCCGAAAGCTGCCGCCGTCGCTTGCGCAGGTCGGCGAACCTCAGAATCGCATCGACGAGGTCGTCGGTCGTGGAAAGCTCCAAGGCGTCCACGCCGGCCTCGCCAAAAGCCGAGCGGAGTGCCGCCTCGCGACGCCCGGCCGCGGCCGCGAAACGCATGCGGAAGCCGTGGTCGTGGGTGTCCACCCATGCCTGTTCACCGGTCTCAGCGTCCTGAAAGACCAGAAGCCCGAGATCCGGCAGTTCCATTTCCAGCGGATCGTAGAGCCGCACCACGACGATCTCATGGCGCCGGGCCAGAAGAGCCAGCGGCTCCTCCCAGCCGGGGGTACTGATGAAATCGGAAACGACGAAGACGAGCGAACGCCTGGGGATGACCTGGCGGCCGGTCTGCAGCAGGTCCTTGAGGTTCGTCGCGGCCGAGCGGGAGCGCTCGGGCCGGGAAAGCATCCGGCCAAGGATGTGCAGGACATGGCGCCGGCCGCCGCGCGCCGGTATCACCGTGTCCACACGGTCGCCGTAAAACAGCGCCCCGACAGGATTGCCATGGCGGGAGAGCAGCCGTGCCAAAAGGGTCACAAACTCGATCGCCACGGAGCGCTTCCGCACTCGCTCGGAGCCGAAACTCACGGAGGGGCTGAGGTCCAGCAGGAACCAGGCCGTCACGTCTCGGTCCTCGTTATACACGCGCACGTAAGGGGTCTGCAGCCGCGCCGTGACATTCCAGTCGATGTGGCGGACATCGTCATGGTACTGGTACTCGCGCAGGTCAGCCAGGTCGACTCCGAACCCGCGGAACAGGCTGCGGTAGTCGCCGTGGAGCAGGCCGTCCAGGCGGCGAATCACGGTCCATTCGAGCCACAACAAAATTTTCTCAGGATCGCGCGTCTGCTCGGACATGGGTCTCCAACGGCTTCTCGGGAGCCGGCAGGTGTTGCATCACTTTTTGAATGATGTGGTCGGCCGTCATGGCATCGGCCAGGGCCTGGTAGGAGAGCACCAGTCGGTGCCGGAAGACGTCCGCCACCAGGTCGGTCAAGTCCTGCGGCAGGACATAGCTCCGGCCGCGCAGGTAGGCCAGGGCCCGCGCACCCTCGATCAAGTGGATGGGGGCGCGGGGGCTGGCGCCGTAGGAAAGGTAAGGGGCCAGGTCAGGGATGCCGTAACGGCCGGGGTCCCGCGTGGCGGCGGCGAGGCGCACCGCGTACTGGATCAGCGATGGGTCAACAAACCCGGACCGGCATTCGCGCTGTAGCGCCCTCAGCTGCTCGGTGGTGGCGATGGCCGCGACTTCGTTCTCCTCACCCGTGACCCGGTTGACGATGACAAACTCCTCCTCCTCGCTCGGGTAGCCGACGAGCACCTTCATCATGAAGCGGTCCACCTGGGCCTCGGGCAGTGGGTAGGTGCCCTCGGTCTCGATGGGGTTCTGCGTCGCCATGACCAGAAACGGCTGCGGCACCCGGTGGGTCTCGCCGGCGATGGTGACCTGGTATTCCTGCATCACTTCGAGCAGGGCGCTTTGCACCTTGGCTGGGGCCCGGTTGATCTCATCGGCCAAGAGCAGGTGGGTGAACACGGGGCCGAGCGCGGTGGTGAATTCCCCGGTTCTCTGGTTGTAGATGCGTGTCCCCACCAGGTCCGCCGGCACCAGGTCCGGCGTGAATTGAATCCTCCGGAAAGTCCCGCGAATGGTCCGGGCAAGGGTCTTGACCGTCAGCGTCTTGGCAAGGCCCGGCACGCCCTCGACCAGCAGGTGCCCCTGGGCCAGGGTGGCCACGAGCACGCGCTCTAGGAAACGGTCCTGGCCGACCACGATCTTCTTCACCTCGTAGAGAATGCGCTCCGTCAGGGTGGAGACTTCGGAACGACCCATTTCGCTTGAGTTCATATCCGTCCTTTCACATGCGGCGTTAGAACGGCGGCAGGCCGATGGCAGTCGCCGCGCTCGCTATGGTTACGGCAAACCCGATGCCGATGAACACACGCTGGTCGGTCGGGTTCAGAATGGCTGTGACAATGCCCACCACTTCGCCGTCCGCGTTCACCAGCGGTCCGCCGGAGTTGCCGAGGTTGGCGGCCGCGTCGAACTGGATGAGGTTGGTGAGCAGACGCTCGCCTTCCGGCGAGCGGAACTCGCGGTTTAGACCTGAGACCACTCCCGCCGAGACCGACGGGCCGATGCCGAACGGAAAGCCCACGGCAACAACGTGGTCACCGACAGCGAGATCGCGCGGGGAACCCAGATTGGCGGGGGCGAGATCGTCGGGGATGGTCTTCGCTTGCAGCACCGCCAGATCGTTTTCGGGCTGCAGGCCCACCACCTCGGCTTCAGATTCAAGTCCGTCGGCGAAGACCACCTTCACCAGCTTGGCGCCGGCGACCACATGGAGATTCGTGAGAATGAGTCCCTTGTCGACAACCACAACCCCCGTGCCGACCCTCTTTTCGATTTCGTCGTCGCCGTCAGGGTCGGTGTCCAAGCCCCGTACGCGCACAACCGAGGGCTTGATGATTTCGTAAGCCCTTGCCGCGGGCGACGGCAAGGCTTGTGTCTCGAGCGTGTGCACCACCGCTCTTTCGACATCCTTCTGGGTGATCCGGCGCTGCGTTGGCGCCATAGAGGCATACCCCCACACGAGGAGCAGGGCCAGAAGGCCGCCGAGAAAGACCCAAGAGGTGCGGTCGTGGCGCTGGATTAAATTGCGGAGGAGGAGCGGGCGAGTTCCTTTAGCCTGGCCCGGCGGACTGATGCCGCTCGGTCGGAGCGGGCTTCGGGACCTTGTGGAACTGCTGTAAAGCGCGACTCGTTTCATAGGCGGCCTCACTGGTTGAGGCGTAGCTAATGCACGACTTGATGGACGTATAGGCACTATAATACACACGGTGGCCGTAAAGACAAGCCGTGAAGTGGCAAAATTCCTAAAATTCCGCGCTCCCTCGCCCGTCCTCCGGCTTTCTCATTCTTCCATCCTTCCCCTAAATCCCTTGACCTCTCCCGCCCATTTGCGTATCATGCTTTTTAAGTTTTTGGCCCGCAAACCCCTCTGAGATCGAGGAGGCGTGAGACACGAAGGCCCCGTATAAGACAGATGAAAAGCCCCATTTCGCTGTGCAAGGGACATGGGGCTTTGTCTTTTTTGAGTCTCAGCATTATGAGCCTGCTGCTGTGTCGGGTGGCCCGGTTAAATTCTGGGTCCTGCCTACTGTATTCCTGGCTGAAAGCTGTCTTCTGCCTGCCCCGTTGAATGTGAAACCCATTCAACTGGGGTATGCTGGCTTTCAACTTTGACCTTATCTGACAAAAGGTGGGATTAAGATCGCGGTTGTTAAATATTGCGACCCGGCTCCTGGGGCTAGCCATGCTGAGCCGGCTTGTCGATAGAAGGTATTGGATGACATGGCGCTTGTCAGTTTACAAGATGTGAGTGTGAGTTTCGGCGGCCCGCTCGTCCTGGAACATGTGGATCTGCAGGTGGAGAAAGGCGAAAGGGTGGCCCTTATCGGTCGCAACGGCGAGGGCAAAACCACGCTGCTGCGGCTGATAGACGGCCAGCTCGCGCCGAACAGCGGTCGGATCACCCTGGAGAAAGGGACTTCCGTGGCGGGCCTTGCCCAGGACTTGCCGCACGGCCTGACAGGGTCCGTACGCGAAGTGGTGGGCGGCGGGCTTGGGGCCGCATCCCCGTTGAGAGAATACGATCCCGGAACCGGCGATCCGACCCAGTGGGCGGCCGTCGGAGAGGCGCAAGGCCCGCAGGGCCACCAGGTCGCGACGGTGCTGACGCGGTTGTCCCTGGATCCCGAGGATCGCTTCGAGAACCTGTCGGTCGGGTTCAGGCGCAAGGTCCTGCTGGCTCGGGCATTGGCGGCCGAACCGGATCTGCTTCTGCTCGATGAGCCCACCAACCACCTGGATATTCCCACCATCACCTGGCTGGAAGGGTACCTGCAGAAATACCGGGGGACTCTGATTCTCATTACGCATGACCGGGTCTTCCTGCGCAAACTGGCCACGCGGATCGTCGAGTTGGACCGCGGCAGGCTGGTGAACTGGGTTTGCGGGTACAGGACTTTTCTGGATCGCAAGGAGGCGGCCCTGGAGGTGGAGGAGTCTCAGCGCATCCGCTTCATGCGCAAGCTGGCAAAAGAGGAGGCGTGGATCAGGCAGGGCATCAAAGCGAGACGCACTAGAAATGAAGGCCGCGTGCGTGAGCTCATGAACCTGCGGACGGAACAGCAGGCGCTGCGCACCCAGACGGGTAGCGTCAGAATCCAGATCGAAGAGGCGCAGCGCACCGGCAAGATGGTGATCGAGGCCGAAGGGATCAGTCATGCGTACGGCCGAAATCCGCTGATCAATAATTTTTCGGTAAAGATTATGCGGGGCGACCGGATCGGCATCATCGGTCCCAACGGAATCGGCAAAACCACTTTACTGCGCATCCTGCTGGGCGAAACCATGCCGCAAAAGGGACGGGTCAGGCGGGGGACCCGTCTGGAAGTGATCTATTTCGACCAGCTCCATGCGCAGTTGGACGAGGACCGGTCGGTTCAGGAGAACATCGCCAATGGCAAAGAGGTGCTCGATCTCAACGGCAGCCAGCGCCACGTGATCGGCTATCTGAAAGACTTTCTCTTTTCTCCGGACCGTGCCCGCAGCCCGGTGCGCATCCTCTCGGGCGGGGAGAGAAACCGGTTGCTTCTGGCGCGTCTCTTCTCCCGGCCCTCCAATGTGCTCGTGCTGGACGAGCCCACCAACGATCTGGATATGGAAACCCTAGAACTGCTCGAAGAGCGGCTGCTCGACTATTCCGGCACGATCCTGCTCGTGAGCCACGACCGGGAGTTTCTCAACGGAGTGGTCACCAGCACCTTGGTGTTCGAGGAAAACGGCGTGGTCACCGAATACGCCGGCGGCTATGACGACTGGCTGATGCAGCGGCCGCAGTCGTCTGAAAAAAACCCGTCCGGCCGAGAAGTGACAAACGGAAAAGCTGGGGCCCGGAAGCAACGGGAGAGAAGAGAGAGGCCCCGGAAGCTTACCTTCAAGGAGACAAGGGAGCTCGAGACCCTGCCCCGGCACATCGAAGACCTTGAGTCCGAGCAGAAGTCTCTCTATGAGCGAATGGCGGACCCGGAGTTTTACAAGGAAGGCGGAGAAAAGATCAGCCGGGCGAAGGCAAGGCTGGATGAGTTGGGACAGGCCTTGGAGGAGACCTATGCGCGCTGGCAGGAGCTGGAGAGTATCCGGGAAGGCGAGTCTGAAACGGTATTTTCAGCTTCGAAATGAGCCCTCCAAGGAAAAGAACAGGAACCGGGGAAATAGTTTGGTAACGTTCAAAAGTGGTTGCATGGACTTGCACAAAAGGCACCACCATCCGGCTTTGCAGTCCGGTTTGACGATTTGGGCAACAGCCCGTCAAGACCTGACACGGTCTGCACAACGCTTCTTCCAGCCCGATCCTGCTGTCCCCGTTCACGTCTGCCTCTTTTTGAACCGGAGACTGGGGCTTATTCCCGCGACAAACCGAATCGCAGAGACCGCGTTTATGGAGTCAACCCGGCCGTCGCCGTTCACCTCTCCCGGGCTTGTGATTCCGTTGAACTCATAGGCCCCCAAGTCCACTGTTCCAAACCTACGTGGTCGTCGGGCAAGGACGAAGGGAAATGTTTCTTTCGTGTTTAACCGATCTGTTGAAATGTTCGCATGGCAGATGGAAATTCGCCAATTTTTGTCTTGACGGGCGCGAAGAAAGCTCGTAAAGCTATAGACATATAAATCATTTTCGGCTCTCTGTTATAATATCAATTAGTTACCATTGATTTCTTACAGGGTAAAACACCGCCATTCAGGTCGAAAGAGCCCGACTCGTGCCGAGATCCATTCATTCAAGTCCCGCAAAACCCAAGGCAGATGCAAGCCCCATGCATTATCGCCTTCAGCAGGACATTCGTCGGCAAATCGAAACCGGTCAACGGACTCCGGGGTCCGTCATCCCTCCGGAGCGAAAGATAGCTCACGAGTACGGCGTGAGTCTCGGGACCGTACGGACTGCCATTCTCAATCTGGTTTCCGAGGGCCTGCTCTACCGGATTCAGGGTAAAGGGACTCTCGTATCCGGCACCAGGATGATCAGGGAAAATATCCGCTATTATCGCTTTGCCGAGGACTTCGGCAAAAGAGAAGCGGTCCCTCAGCTGAGGCTCCTCGATCTGACGAAGGTTGAAGGCCTGCCGGAGATTAACCGCCGCCTTAAGAGCGACAAAGCCGAAGAGCTTTATCAGCTCCGACGCCGCGTCCTGATCTCCAAGAAGCCGGCCGTCTATTCTGTCTCCTACTTGCCTTGCAGGCTTTTTGCAGGGCTTGAAGACTTTCCTCGTTCCAGGTTCGAAAAGGTCCCTCTCTACCTGGCCCTCGAGGATCATTTCGGTCTGCCGACCTTGAGCAATACAGAATTGATCTCGGTCGTCTCGGCTGAGGCCGAAGCGGCCGCGCATCTTGAGATAGCGGAAGGAAGGCCGGTCCTGGCCGTCGAGATGCTCGCATTCACCTACCGGAATCGGCCTTACGAGTACAGGATCAGCTATTGCCGCACGGAGGGGCGCAAGCTGCTGCGCAAATACTAGCTCCCCGCATTGGGGATGCACTCAAATGAAGGGGGATCTCCTCTATGGAAAACAGATATCTCGCAGCCGATCTCCTGATTATCGGAGGCGGAAGCGCCGGCTGCATGGCAGCCATTCGAGCCCTTGAACTGAACCCGGATTTGAAGGTGGTCATCTTTGAAAAGGGCGATATCAAATACAGCGGATCCATCGCCCGGGGCATGGACGCCCTGAACATTGTCGCCATTCCCAATTTCACCTCTCCCGAGCTGTACCTCGAGGCCATCACCGAAGGGTGCCAGGGTGTGGTGGACGCCCCGCCGAGTTACGTGATGGCGGCCCGCTCTTTCGAACTGCTCAAGAAACTCCAGAGGTGGGGTGTGCACTTCCCTGTGGACAAGACGGGCCGCTTCAGGACCCTCAAGTACCATGTCAAGGGGGAGTTCCAGACGGCCATGGACGAACCCGATCTCAAGGTCATGATCTCCGACATGGCGCTCAGGAAAGGAGCCAAAGCGGTGAACCGGGTCATGGGACTTTCGCTTCTCCAGAACGACGGCCGGGTGGCCGGGGCCGTCGGCCTTAATGTCCGGACCGGGGAACTGGTCATTTGTTCGGCGAAAGCCGTCATCCTTTGCGCCGGCGGGCAGGCACGCTTTTCCCTGCCAAACTCAGGCTACCTCTACGGCACTTTCGATTACCCGGGCAACAGCGGCGACGGCTATATCATGGCCTTTGATGCGGGCGCCGGATTGACCGGGATGGAGTACGCCCGCCGCACTATTCTCATCAAGGATGCCAACATGCCTTTACTCGCCATCACCGTCACCCGGGGCGGTCGCGTGATGGACGTTTTTGACAATATTTTGATGGAAAACGAGGTCAACGAGATGCGCAGCATGGAAGAGGCGGTGACCAAGGGTTACGGGCCCTTGAGAATCCGGCTCAGCCACCTGAAGCCCGAAGTCATCGAAGAGATCGAGCACATTCTGTTCACTACCGAGCGTCCTGTGCAGGAGCGTTTTTTCAAGGGTCGCGGGGTCGACTTCCGCAAGCGGGACATCGAACTGTGGCCCACCGAGGCCCAGGTCTGCGGCGGCCACGGCATGGCCGGCACCCTGGTCGATGCCGGGGCCGAAACGGGCGTCCCGGGCCTTTACGCGGCAGGAGACGTGGCCTGTGTGCCCAAGCAGCATCTCACCGGCGCCTTTGTCTTCGGCGAGGTGGCCGCCGAGGGCGCCGTTGGGTTTATCGCTGCCCAACCTCCCGTGAGGCTCGACGATGGCCATGTGCACCAGGTGGAACAGGAGCGCAACCGGCGATTCACCAAAGCGGGCAGGGAAATCCAGGTCCAGGAGCTGGAATATAAGGTGCGACGCCTGATTGGAGATTACGTCATCTCGCCCAAAAACGAGTACAAGCTCAGGAACTGGCTGGAGTGGGCCAAACGCTTAGAAACGGAGATTCGCGATCACATCGTGGTTCAAAACGGCCATGAACTCTCAAAGCTGTACGAGGTGGAGAACATCGTCAGATGCGCCACCCTTTCGGCCCTGGCTTCCCTGGAGCGAAAGGAGAGCCGATGGGGCGACGCCCATCGCCGCGTTGACTATCCCAAACGGGACGATAAGAACTATCGGTGTCACATCGTGGTCCGCAAGGACGAGGAGGGAGAGATCCGGGTGGGCACCAAGCCTATCGTCGGCCTGGATGGGAAGGAGGTGGCGGCATGATTTCGGATGTGAACATCTATGTCAATCGCGACCGCTGCTTTGCCTGCGGAATCTGCGTCGAACGGTGCATCATGGACAACCTTCGTCTCAGTGTGGCGCCTTGCCGGCAGAGCTGCCCTCTTCAGATGAACTGCCAGGGGTATGTTCGCCTCATCGCCCAGGGCCGGGAAAAAGAGGCGGCCCAGGAGATGCGGGACCACACGCCCTTTGGAGCTATCCTGGGACGGGTCTGCTCCCATCCCTGCGAGCCGGTCTGTGAAAGGGGAAAAATGGACGGGCCCGTGCATATCAGGGCTCTGAAGCGCTACCTGGCCGACTCCTATCCCCACATCGCCCGCAGCCTGCCCGAAATCGAGGATGAAACCGGGCTGAATGCCGCGGTGGTCGGTTCCGGTCCGGCCGGGTTGCTGGCGGCCTATGAGCTGCGCCGCAGAGGGCACACGGTTACTGTTTTTGAGGCCTCGGCCGAACCCGGAGGATTGCTGAGATACGGCATTCCTTCCTTTCGCCTTCCTCCTGGGGAGGTCGAACAAGCCGTGGACATGCTCGCCCGGATGGGCGCGACTTTCAGGACGGGCACGGCGCTGGGCAGGGACATGGATTTGGCCCAACTGGAAAGGAATTTCGGGGCCATCGTGGTGGCGATTGGAATGGGAGCGGCACGCAAACCGGGAATTCCCGGTCAGGATGAAGGTGTGATCCAGGGCCTTGACTTGCTCCGTCAGGTTAAGGAAGGCGTTCGGCCCGCTCCGGGCCGGTCGGTTGTCGTGATCGGAGGCGGCAACACAGCCGTTGATGCGGCTTTGACCTGCCGGATGCTGGGGGCCGCAGAAGTACGGCTGGTGAGCCTCGAAGACCGCCCGGAAATGCCCGCCTATCCCGATGAGATCGAGGCAGCCGCTGAACTGGGGATCATCCTGGAAAACCGCTGGGGGCCGAAACGATTTCTGCGAGGTTCAGACGGGCAAGTCCTGGTCGAGTTGTCCCGTTGCCTGTCCCTCTTGGATCGTGAGGGTCGATTCAGCCCCAGGCTGGAAGAGGCCTGCGGCCTCAAATTGGAGGCTGACCTCGTGGTCCTGGCCATAGGACAAGATGCGCGGCCGGACGGTCTTCCGCAGGATCTTCTGGATCCCATCACCCGCTTGCTCGCCGCGGACCCCCATACCCTTCAGTGCCCTTCGAGAAGCAAGGTCTTTGCCTGCGGGGATTGCAGCACAGGATCGAGATCCGTGGTGGAGGCCATGGCCTCAGGCAGGGAAGCCGGCCTGTCGGCTGACCGGTTTCTGAGGGGAGAGGGGCTCCGGTGGGGTCGGGGGTTCTGGTCAGGCCCCTATATCAGAGAATATGAATCGGACCGGGACAGAGCAGTGGGAGGACCCCGGGGACGACTGGAAAATCTCGGTGTTGCCGAGCGAACTTTGACCTCGGAAATCGAAAGAGTCTTGACCCCTGAACAGGCCAAGCAGGAGGCTGAGCGGTGTCTGAGTTGCGGAAGGGCGGCCGAGATCAATCGCACCTGCTGGTATTGCCTGCCCTGCGAGATCGAATGTCCCACAAAGGCCCTGGAAGTTCGGATGCCCTATCTGGTCCGATAGGGCCGTCTACTGTTTTTGTGACCCAGGCAAAAAGAAACCTAAACTGAAAGGCAAAGAATTCAAGAAAAAGGAGGTATCCATGAAACGGGTAATGTGTCTCGATCACAGGATGTTGAAAGGCGCGATGATCAGCGCCTTTCTGAGCCTGGTTATGATGTTGGTGCCGGTTTTGGGGACCGGTCCGGTCATGGCCGAAACCAAAAACATCATCACGATGGGGATGTGGAGCTCCCCAGGCAATTCCATGCTTCCCCACTTCTATCACCTCGGGTACGCACGGGCCATATACCGTCTTGCCTTCAACAGTCTGCTGGAGTGGGATGAGAACTCCAACATCGTGCCCAAAATGGCCGAGTCCTATGAGATTTCCGGAGATGGCAAGACCTACCGTTTGAAGATCAGAAAGGACGCCTATTGGCATGATGGACAACCCGTGATTTCCAAGGATGTAGAATTCACCATCAAGTGTCTCACAGACCCGGACTACTCCTTTATGGATTTTAATCTCGTCGCCGGCATTGCCGGTGCCAAGGCCCGGAAAGAAGGGAAGACCCAAGATCTTGCCGGGTTCAAGCTCATCGATGATAAGACCTTCGAGGTAAGTACAGAGGGCGTATTCGCCCCCATGCTGGACAGCTTTACCGAACTGCACATTATTCCCTATCACATCCTTAGAGACATCCCGGTCAAGGAGTTGGTCAATAGCCCGTTTGCAGCCAATCCGACCGTAGGCTGCGGACCTTACAAATTCATCAAGTATGCCACAGACCAATATGTCGAGTTCACACGCTTCGATCGATATTACCTGGGAAGACCCAGGATCGAAAGGGCCTTCATCCGCATTGTCAGCCCGGATACGGCCATCGCCCAATTGGAGCGAGGCGAGCTTGATCTGGTCCTGGGGCAAGGACTGGGCGATATCCCCAATATCGAAATCGATCGGGTTAAAAGGGTGCCCAGCCTGGATGTCCAGAACGCCCCCGGGCCATTCACCCAAGGCCTGATGCTGGTTTGCTCCCAGGCGAAAACCAAGGACCCTCGGGTGCGAAAGGCAATAGCCCACGCCATCGATACCCCTGGTATTGTCAAAAAGATCCTGATGGGCGGCGGCTCGGTCACGGCAATCCCGCGCGCGGCGGGGTACCCCTTTTACAACCACAAGATCAAGCCCTATGAGTACAACCCGGATAAGGCTCGCCGACTCTTGAGCGAGGCGGGCTGGGACAAAGAGACCCCACTGCGGCTCGTGGTCCCGACAGGCAACAAAGAGCGGACTCAATGGGCAACAGTTGCCCACCAGAACCTCACGGAGATCGGCATTAAGGCCGAATTGCAGCAGATGGATATCGCCACGATGATCAAGACCCTTAGCAAGAGCCCGGAGGAGATCGACGGATTCTTTGTGGGCTTTATCAATTACATGGATCCTTTCATGTATTTTCACCGACGGTTCCATACGGAGGGCATCCCTGCAGGAAACCTGATGTATTACTCAAACCCCGAGATGGACAGGCTGATCAATGCCTCGGCCACCACGGTCCAAAAACAAGAAAGGGCCAAGGTCTTCGATCGCATCCAGGAGATCCTTCATGATGAATTGCCGGTGGTGCCCATTGCCTGTCCCACGTCGACGATCGCGGTGAACAAACGGGTCAGAGGGGTTCATCACTCTATCCTTCATCTCACTCGGAATATTCATGAATGGGAGATCCAATAACCAATGACGGAAACTATTCTCCACAGCATTATAAGAAAGGATAGGGTGCCGGCACCCGTGAGGTGATGACCCGGGCCCGCGCCGTGGCCCGGGTCGGCTCTTTTAGTATGGGACCGGTCTCTGTCACCCTGAACGCCTTACCGCTGTGAAAATGGCACCTTTAGGACTCGCAAAAACCTGTTGAACTTGCCACCATGCATACCTTTATCGTCAGGCGTCTTCTGATCTCCATCCCAGTCATCCTGCTGATCACCATGATCATGTACCTGATCATTAACCTGGCGCCCGGAGACCCGATCGACATGCTCGTGGGGCAGCAAGCCCTGACTCCAACAGAGATAGAACGAATCAGAATCAGTCTGGGACTCAACGAGCCCATCCATCAACGCTACCTTAACTGGCTCGGACAATTGGCCCGGGGCAATTTGGGGTTTTCCTATCTGGACCATCAACCGGTCTTGGATCGCATTGCGGAGCGGCTGGTTCCCACCTTCTCCTTGATGTTCTTTGTGATCTTGGTCTCCTATGTTGCAGCCGTGCCCATCGGGGTCATTTCTGCGGTTCGCCAGTATACTTGGATAGACTATCTGGCCACGTCTATTGCCTTTTTCGGGATCTCTTTCCCCAATTTTTTTTCAGGACTGGTGGGCATATATTTCTTCTCCTTGAAGCTGAATTGGTTCCCCACCGGCGGATTGGAGTCGATAGGACAAGGGTTTTCTATCATGGACCGATTGCATCACCTCCTGTTGCCGGGCTTGGTGCTGGCTTTTCGGGAGATGGGCGTCCTGGTGCGGTACACCCGATCGAGCATGCTTGACGTCATTCGCCAGGATTATGTTCGCACGGCCAGGGCTGGAGGATTGTCCGAATGGTACGTCATCCTTCATCACGCCCTTCGCAATGCTCTGCTGCCCTTGATTACCATGCTTGGCCTGTCGATCCCGCGGCTCTTTGCCGGTGTGGTCATTATCGAACAGATCTTTCAATGGCCCGGCATGGGGCGCCTCGCCATCGAGGCGATCGTCAGCCGCGATTATCCGGTGCTCATGGGCCTGACCTTGTGCACCGCAGTCATGGTCCTGATGGGGAATCTGCTGGCCGATCTCCTTTACGGAGTTGCAGATCCCCGCATCCGGCTTTCGGGGAGACGATGATGCAAGGCGTGGCAGACAATACGGCCCGGCACGAAATACCCCGGCAGACTTTCCGCAGCCTGGCCCGGCGGCGATTCCTCAGACATCGACTCGCACTGGCCGGCGCAGTGATCGTCGCTGTAATCGTCTTTATGGCCGTTTTCGCGCCATGGCTCGCCCCCCACGACCCCAACCATGTGGATATCATGCTGGCCCGAGAGGGGCCTTCATTCGGCCATCTCTTAGGGTCGGACGTGGTAGGTCGGGACGTGCTGAGCCGATTAATCTATGGTTCCCGGGTTTCCCTTTCCGTGGGACTATTGGCCGTAGGAGTTTACGTGGTGATCGGCCTGATCCTGGGGTGTGTGGCCGGGTACTTCGGCGGATGGGTTGATATGGTTGTGAGCCGGCTGGTCGATGCTGTGCTTTCCTTTCCGGTCCTGATGCTCATCCTGGTTATTGTGGGCCTGCTGGGACCCAGCCTTTTTAATATCATCTTAGTGCTGGGCTTCCTGGGGTGGCCCGAGGTGGCCCGGATCGTGCGAGGCCAGACCCTGGCGGTTCGTGAGGAGCTCTACGTGCTGTCCAGCGAAGCGGCAGGCGCTCCTTCCAGTCGCATCATCATCAAGGATATCTTGCCCAATATCATGAGCCCAGTCATCGTTAATGCGACCTTTGGCGTGGCCCGGGCCATCTTGATTGAGGCCGGGTTGAGCTTCTTAGGCATGGGGGTTCAACCTCCGACAGCCTCTTGGGGGAATATGCTGAATGATGCCCAATCCCTCTCGATCCTGGAGACTATGCCTTGGATGTGGGTGCCTCCGGGACTGATGATCTTTATTGCGACTATTTCCATCAACTTCGTGGGAGACGGTCTGCGCGACGCGCTGGACCCAAAGCTGAACTGATGTCCGATCTTGTCGAAGAGAAAAGGCCAGTCTTGTCCCTCCGCGGATTGACCACGGTCTTCAAGACCGACCTGGGAGTGGTCAAGGCTGTGGACGGCCTGGATCTAGATTTGCCTGCCGGGGCTACACTCGGGATCGTGGGGGAGTCAGGCTGCGGTAAGAGCACCGTAGGTCTGTCGATCATGAAGTTGATCCCGGAACCGCCGGGACGGATCGCCTGCGGCGAAATTCTCTTCGAAGGGGAGGATTTAACCAAACTCAGCAACCGGGAGATGCGTTTAGTCCGGGGCAACAAGATATCCATGATCTTCCAGGAGCCCATGACATCGCTAAACCCCGTGTTGCGGATCGGGGAGATCATCTCCGAGGTCATCCGGGCTCATCAGAAGGTGCCTCGAAAACTGGCCTGGGAGAAGAGTATCGAGGCTCTGGACAAAGTGCGGATTCCCTCTCCTTCTATCCGCATCAATGATTACCCTCATGAAATGAGCGGCGGCATGAGGCAACGAGCCATGATCGCCTTGGCCATCTGCTGCGATCCCACTTTGATTATTGCCGATGAGCCGACCACGGCACTTGATGTCACCATCCAGGCCCAGATATTGTCCCTCCTGGGACGGATCAAGAAAGCCCTAGGGACCTCGATCATCCTCATCACTCATGATCTGGGCGTCATTGCGGAGAACACCGAAAAGGTGGCGGTCATGTATGCAGGCAGGTTGGTGGAGTGCGCGGACACCGCGACCCTGTTTGACTCGCCCCTGCACCCCTATACCCAAGGGCTCGTGCTTACCGTGCCCAGGTTGGGTGCGAGAAAAGAAAAACAAAGCCGGCTGAACGTGATCCCGGGTCTTGTTCCCAACCTGCTGAGCCTCGGTCCGGGTTGTCATTTTGCGGATCGGTGCAACCAGGTCATGGACGTGTGCCGGCGCCTGAAGCCGGAGATATGCATCCAGGATGAGAAGCATTTGGTTCGGTGCTGGAGATATGCCTGATATGGAAGAGCCGATCGTGATCTGCCGGGGCGTGAAGAAATACTATCCTCTTAAGAAAGGGGTCTTTTCAAGGACGTACGCACAGGTTAGGGCGGTGGAGGACGTCGATCTCTCCATGTTCAGGGGCGAAACCATGGGCTTGGTGGGGGAGAGCGGTTGCGGCAAGAGCACCTTGGGGCGGCTGATCCTGCGGTTGGAAGAGACCACGGCCGGCGAAATCTTTTTCAATGGCCAAAATCTGACCGGGAAGTCGAGACGGCAACTGGCCGGCCTTCGGAGGGAGATGCAAATCGTGTTTCAGGACCCCTACTCTTCTTTGAATCCCCGACAGACCATCGGCACAATCATCGGGGCACCCTTCTTGATCCATCGCTTGGGCGGTCACAAGGAGATGACCGCCAGGGTCTATGAGCTGTTGGACTTGGTCGGGATTCCGGCCAATTGCATTGGCCGCTATCCCCACGAATTCAGCGGGGGCCAGCGGCAAAGGATTGGCATTGCGCGGGCCTTCATCCTCAATCCCCAATTGATCATCTGCGACGAACCGGTATCCGCCCTGGATGTTTCGGTCCAGGCCCAGGTGATCAACCTTCTTGAGGACCTCCAGGAGCAATACCACTTGACCTACCTCTTTATCGCCCATGACTTGAGCGTGGTCGAACACATCAGCGATCGGGTGGCCGTTATGTATCTGGGCCAGATCGTTGAACTGGCAGAGAGTGCCGTCCTTTATTCCAAGGCACAGCACCCGTACACCAAGGCCCTCATTTCCGCCTGCCCCGTTCCGGACCCCCATCTGCACAGGGAAAAGATCATTCTTCAGGGCGATGTTCCCAGCCCGGTGGACCCGCCTCCAGGTTGTTATTTCCACACTCGCTGTCCCGAGGCTATGGAACTGTGCCGCCTCAAGAGGCCTGAGATCCTGGAAAGCGAACCGGGCCATCTTGTGCGATGTTTCCGTGTAAACCCTTTACAGAATATCCCGACAAACGGTTGAGGGGGATGATGAAGACCGAAGAAATCCAGATCAAGATGCGTGACAACGTGCACCTTCAAAGCTTTCTCTTTTTGCCTACGGGGGAAGGACCGTTCCCTTCCCTCTTGGCCCGGTGCATGTACGGAGCGGATCGGCTGGAAGAGGAAGCGCGGTCCTGGGCAGAAAAGGGGTATGCCGTAGTGCTTCAGAATGTGCGCGGTCGGCATGGCTCCGAAGGGGGACAGAGCGGCCGTGGGGACTATGCAGAGGACGGCTATGATACCATGGAGTGGATGGTTGCCCAGCCCTGGTGCAACAAACGGATCGGAACTTTCGGGCGGTCTGCCGTGGCACGCGCCCAAGTATCGACGGCATTCCTGGCTCATCCGGCACACCGAGCCATGGCCCCGGAGGTCCTCCCCTACGGCATTGGGAGCCGTCTTGGAGGCGCTTTCATGTTCAGTCAGATCGCTCAGTGGCTTTATTGGGCCCAGAGCGGTCCCGAATTGAATCCATATGAAGTTGTGGATTGGATGCCCCACCTCTTCAAATTGCCCGTAACCAGCGTCTTAGACGACCTCGGCGGGCCGCTGGATCTCTACCGTGAGTTCGTCACGGATCCCCGAAAGATTTATGGATGGAGCATGATGGATCACGATCAATTCAAAGTCCTCAAGGTGCCGAATCTTATGGTGACGGGGTGGTATGACCATTGCGCCACCGGCCCGGTCGATTTTTTCATGCAGACCATGCGGTATGCCTCAGAGGAGCAAAAACGGAGCACCCATCTCATTGTCGGTCCGTGGGACCATGGGGTCGATGGGGATGCGGCCGGTGAATACGATTTCGGGCTCCAGGCTAACCTTGACCATAGGGCCATCCGGGAGTCCTTTTTCGCGCACCATCTTCAAGAAGCCCCTCTTCAGGAGCCTCTGCCGCCGGTGAAGATCTTTGTGATGGGTAGGAATGTCTGGCGGGATGAAGAGGAATGGCCTCTTTCCCGTGCACGTGATACAAAATTCTATCTCCACAGCAACGGAAATATGCGGGGGGCCTGGCTCCGGGGGCGACTTTCCCATGATGCCCCGGGTGATGAAAGCCCGGACCGCTTTGCTTATGATCCGGCGGATCCGGTCCCAACCTGGGGAGGTGCGAACAGTGCACCGGCCTGCGTATTGCCCATGAAACGGGGTCCCCGGGATCAGCGTATCACCCTCTATCGCCGTGATGTTTTGATCTACTACAGTGATCCGTTGCAGGAACCCCTCGAAGTCACGGGGATGCTCAAGTTGGTCCTCTACGCAGCAAGTTCATCAACGGACACGGATTTTACGGCAAAGCTGATGGATGTGGCTCCTGACGGGAATGCGAGGCTCTTGTCGGACGGTGTAGTCCGTGCTCGGTTTCGACATGGCCTGGATCGGCCGAAGGCCATTGAGCCGGGAAAGATCTACCGTTATGAGATCGACCTGTGGTTCACCAGCAACGAGTTCCGACCGGGATATAGAATCGGATTGGCCATATCGAGCAGCAATTTCCCGCGCATCGACCGGAACCTGAATACCGGGGGAGACAACGAGCAGGACACGGATTTTGCCACCGCGGACCAGACCATATTTCACAGTGCCGAATACCCGTCGCACCTTATTCTGCCGGTTGTTCGCTAACAGGTAGGCTGATTGGAGCGGCCGGTGCTCTTTAGGATCGTATCATTCGGCCAGGATGGTCGCCGAGAATTGCTGTGGTCGGGATTTAAAGAACCGGTTGAATAGCAGATGGATTCCTTATACTGTAGACTTGTGGTCGTGCTACAATTTATCTCGCATTTTTTGGCTTCACCGGTTTAGGAGGAATCCCGCCCCTCACAGCCATGGAATAAAACCCAAATCCACCGCCTAATTTTTGCGGCTGGAGTGGGACGCAGGTTTAGAAGGATTCCTGATTACCAGCAGGGCGTCAGATGCAAGGCGCCGAGGAGCGACGACTGAGCGTATGCAGCAATACTCCGCAAGGAGGAGCGAACGAAGGCAACGCCGCCCTTCGACTTTACTCAGGGCCATGAGCCTGTCGAATGGCAGATGATGCCTTGATGGTGAAGCAGGGAAAACAAGAAGGCTTGACGTCGGAATAGGGGTTTACTTATGCTTGGCGCACAATCGACCGGGTGGATAGCGTCTCCCAAGATGCCTGGGTTGAGTTAGGAGGAGGAAAAGGAATGGAAAAGCGGCCGTTTCAGTTCATGAACATCCCCGAGCGATCTCAAAAGCCCAGGGACAAGGGCATCACCATGATGATCGATTGGGGCATCGGGGTGGCCCGCCAGAAGGACATTTTAGAGATTGCAGGTGAGGCCATTGACATCGCCAAGATTGCCGTGGGGCTATCGGGGATCATCTCCGAGAAGGTGCTCACGGAAAAGATCAGGGTCTATAACGATTACCGGGTCGATGCCTTCATCGGCGGCCAGTTTCTGGAGTACGGGATCTTCCATCAGGGTCTCGACGTGGGCAAGCGCTATTTTGAAGAAGCCAGGCGCCTGGGGTTCAAGCTTGTCGAAGTTTCGGACAACAACCTCAAAATCACTCCCGAAGACAAGTTTGAGCTGATCCGAATGGGCAGCCGGGACTTCGGACTCAGGATTTTGGGAGAAGTCGGCTCCAAAACGGAAATGAGCTCCGCGGAAGCGATGGTGGGCGGCATAAAGGGCTGCCTGGCGCACGGGGCATGGAAAGTGTTCGTTGAAGGAGCGGAGTTTACGGATAAAAACGACGGAACGCTTTTGGAGGATGTGATTGAAGGAGTCACCAAAGGAGTTGATCTGAAGGACATTCTGTTTGAGCTGCCGGGCCGCTGGATCAGCAACGTTCACGGCTGCGGCATCCATGATATGGAGGTCTTTCTGGTCGACCGCTTCGGCGCGGAGGTGAACATCGCCAACGTGCAGCCGGACGAGATGC
>Ga0214473_10003066_pt1 | contig 20379 bp, 13 predicted proteins | sample RVTome_7_FD_203509 | JGI IMG/M metagenome (GOLD analysis project Ga0214473, IMG submission 203509) | Soil microbial communities from uranium-contaminated site in the Upper Colorado River Basin, Wyoming, United States - RVT98D197 | ecosystem: Environmental > Terrestrial > Soil > Contaminated >... | reverse complement strand
GGCCTCCTCGCAGTCCGGAGCCGGAAGAAAAGCCGGCACTGTTCAGACCGGCCACCACATAGGAACGATAGGTGAAGGCGCCGACCTCGCCGAAGACACCCCCACCGTTCTCGCGCCAGGTGGTGGGAATGATCACGTTCTCCACCTGCGGCCGTGTCGCCCCATAGAAGACGGTCGGCTCATGGAGCTCGTTCAGAAAACCCATAGGGATGAGAACCATGCCGCCTCGGAAATTGACTTCGGGACGATAAAGGAAATCAAGGTAAGCGAACTCCACCGAGACCGAGCCTCCTAGCTCGGTCGAGGCATGTTCGAACTCGAGCTCCGAGTTGAAGAGGAAGCGTTCGTTCCATTTGTAGCCCAGGTAGACGATGGCCCTGAGGAAATCGAACTGATTCAACTTCCCCGAGGCCGTTCCATCGTCGTTCTCGGTGGAAAAGTCCTGGAGCACTGCCTCGCCGTAGCCTCCTAGGGATGCGCCGCGCTCCACTCCGTAGATCTTGGAGGCCGAGGGTGCCAAACCGTAGCGGCCCGTCAACGGCTCTTCCTCGGTCACTGGCCCCAACTGGAGTCTTTCGAGCTCCTCACTCAGAAGCTGGAGCTGCCGTTCCAGCTCGTCGATCCGATCTTCGTCAGATGGTTGTTCTTCCGAAACCTGCTCTCCCTGCTTCGTTTCGCTTTCCGCCGCCAGAGGGCCGGAAAACGAAAAGAGCAACATCCAAAGACTGATGAGGAAGGCGAGGCCGTCCCCCGCCTTCGTCCGTACGCCATGCCACATGACATTCACCTCGCTATCGGCTCTCTAGCCGACAAGGCGAAATTGAAATTCATTTTCATCATATTCGGACTCCTTCGCCTTCCTCACGGAAAAGAGTGTCTGCTAGGGCGACGACCTGGGGCGGGAACCGGTTGCGGCCTTGGTGGCGACCACCTTGTTCTTCTTGGTGCGGGACGGTGCGTCGTTCCGTCCGCGTCTCTGATCGCACTTCTGACAGACGCCGAATATCTGGTGCCGGTGAGAATCTATGGTGAACCCATAGGCGACGGCAATCTCGTCCTGGAGATTCTCGATCTCCGGGCTCACGAACTCGATGATGGTGCCGCATTCGATGCAGATCATGTGATCGTGATGCGAGTGCTTGTAGTGATGCTCGAAACGAGTGAGGCCATCCTTCAGCTCGATGGACTCAGCCAGTTTGGCGTCGCAGAAGAGTTTGAGCGTCCGGTAGATGGTGGTGCGACCGATCTCCCGGTGTTTGCGCTGAATCACTCGGTATAGATCGTCGACCGTCATGTGGCCGCCCGTCTCCAGAAAATATTGCAGGATGACCTCTCGCTGGCGAGAGTGCTTGAGCCCGTTGTCGGCGAGATAGTGCTCGAACACGCGAAACTCCTCGCGGGTCGGGGAAGAATTACCCGCCGGCATCTCGTCCTTCGCCTTGCCGCGGCTCGCGGAGCACGTAGATCTCCTTCGCCAAGGCCTCTTCGATGGCCAGCTGCGTCTCGTCGCACTCCAGCACGAATGCCGGAGAACGCTGGTGCAACTTCACCCTCACCCCGGGAGTGAAACCGAAGGAAGATAGTTTGTGCAGCCTGGCGTGGTTCTTGGTGTTCACATAGGCGACCCGCGCCGTCTCGCCGGTGTGCATTTGATTCGCGCTCACCACCACCGCCTCGATGCTTCGCTGCGCCTCGAGACAGCAACGCCCCTCGGGAATGGGTCGGCCGTGAGGACATTGGCGCGGGTGACCGAGCAAGGTGCAGATGCTCTCGGTAATGCCGGGAGCGACGAGATGCTCGAACTCGCAAGCATTGACCTCCATCTCGAGCATGGGCATGCCCAGGATGTCGTTCACCAGCCGCTCCGCCAACCGGTGGCGGCGAATGATGGCCCGGGCCCGACTCCGTCCCACCTCGGTGAACGCCAGGGAACCGTCGTCGCGTTCCACGACCTGGCCGCGCCTCTTGAGCTCCTCGATCAATTCTTCGGTGAGCGTTACGTCGGCCACGCGGGCCAAATCCTCTCGGCGCGTCGCCCCCCTCTCATCCTCCGTCCACAGAGCCTCCAAGACTTCCTCGAGGACCCTGTCTTGGGACCGGTGTGTTTGACTCCAATCGGCTAGCGGTGTCTCTTTCATAGCTCGAAGCCCGTCCAACGCAGGAAGAAGTTCACGCCGGCGCCCACCACCACCGCGTAGGGAATAATGAAACCCGCCATGAGCGCCGCCTTACGGAAATCGTGTTCCTTCACCATGACCAGGAAATTGGCGACGCAAGGCACGAACAAGGTCATGGTCACCAGGGAGACGACGATCTGGGTGTGATCCATCAGGCCTTGCCGCGCCAGATCGAACAAGCCGGCCGCTCCGTAGTCACGGCGCAGGAAGCCCATGACGAAGGCCTCGCCCGCCTTGGCGGGCAGCCCCAGCAACCCCACCACCACCGGCTCGGCCGCCCGCACGATGAAGGGGAGAATGTGCAGACGATCCAAGACAAAGAGGACGATGGTGCCCAATACGAATAAAGGCACTGCTTCCCGGAGGAACCAGCGGACGCGGCTCCACGTCTTTCGAGTCAGGTTCCCCCACGCCGGAAGCCGCATCGGTGGAAGCTCCACCATGAAGTCGGAACGGCGTCCGGGAATGATCCGGTCGGCGATCCACCCCACCATCAGGAGCTGCGCCAGTAGGATTCCGAACAGGAAAAGCACCGCTCCGAACGAGATCCATGCCAGCATTCCCAGCACCACACCGAGCTGAGCCGCACAGGGCACCCCCAGAGCGAGCAGCAGCGTCGCGAGAAGCCGCTCCTTGCGAGTGGAGAGAATGCGGGTGGTCAGTGTCGCCATGGTCACACAGCCCAGTCCCAGCACCATGGGGAGCACTGCCTTTCCGTTGAGTCCCATGAAACGAAACATGCGATCGGCGAGCACGGCGAGCCGGGGAAGGTAACCACTGTCCTCGAGAAAGCCGAAGGCCATGAAGAAGGTCGTCACCACCGGCAATACGATGGCCACCGAGTAGGTAAGTCCCATCGATATCGCCCCGTAGGGTCCCACCAGAAGGTCTCTGATGAAGGCGATGGGAAGCAGACGTTCGACGAGCCAGGCGACGCCGGGCACCAGGTAGGCTCCGAAGACCGTTTTCTCGAGAAAATCCACCGCCGTGCCAGCCCCGAACACCCCCACGAAGTAATACATGAAGAGGAGCACACCGAGGAGAATGGGAAACCCGGTGAGTGGCTCGCGACACCAGCGGCCGAGTCGGTCCGCGAGCTCTGAGACTTCCCCGACCTTCACGCGCCGAAGCATCCCGACCGTGGAGTCGACCCACTGGCTACGGGCTTGAACGATGACGGCCGCCGCCGACCGTCGGTGCCTCTGCTGGTAGAGGTCCAGAGAGTGGGTGATGGAACGAACGCGGTCCTCCCCGGCTAGGCCGGGCAGCGTGCCTGTGATCCCTTCGTCCCGGGAACAGAGCCACTCGGCGAAGAGTCCCAAGGGAAGCTCCCCGCCACCCGGGACGTTGCGTTGGAGCTCGGCGAGCACCGCCGCGAGCTCCGGCGATGGATTACGTGGAGCGGCGGGCGTCGCCAGGGCACGCTCCAAATCGCTCATTCCGTGGCCCTCGGTCGCCACCGTTTCCACCACCGGGACCCCGAAGAGCCGGCTGAGTCCCGTCACGTCGACCTCGATGCCACGTTTTCGTGATTCGTCCGCCATATTGAGATCCAACACGGTCGGCAGACCGAGCTCCACCAGCTGGCTCATCAGGAGCAGCGTTCGGCGAAGATTCTTGGCGTCGGCCACCACCAGGACGATGTCCGGTCGCTCTTCGAGGAGAATGTCCCGAGTGACGCGCTCGTCCTCGGACTGGGGAACTAAGGAATTGACTCCCGGGGTGTCGACCACCTCATAGCTTTTCCCCTCGACCTTCGCTTCACCACGCGCCAGCGCCACGGTGGTCCCTGGATAGTTGGAGACGTAGACGTATTGGCCGGTTAGTCGGTTGAAGATAACGCTCTTTCCGACATTGGGATTCCCCACCAGCGCGATCTTGGGTCGGTGGCCCCGGACTCTTACTTCGCCGGGCGGCGGGGCAACGACGGGAGCCGACGGGGAGGCGGCGGTGGCAGGAACGGTGGCTTCGGTCGACATGGGTTGTCGGTCTTTCAGGCCTCTCGGGCCTTATTGAAAATGAAACCCGATTTCAATTTCATGGCTCAGTGTACCGAACGCCAGCCGGGACTGTCAAGTCCTCAATAGGCGATGCGAGCGTGGAGCCGAAGACGGTCCTGGCGTGGGCCTTGGGCGAACTGCTAGGATTTCTGTTCCATGATACAGGCAGTGCTCCTGGCCGCCGGACGCTCGACTCGCACCTATCCGCTGACCGCCACGCGCCCCAAACCCCTGATCCCGCTACTGGGACGGGCGTTGTTGGAGCACCTTCTTCTTCAAATCGAAGGCTGGGTGGATGAAGCCATCCTGGTGGTTGGATATCGAGCCGATGCCATTCGCAACCATCTTGGTTCACGGTTCGGCTCCCTTCCGCTCCGTTACCTCGAGCAGCGAGAGCAGCGAGGGACGGCCGACGCACTCTGCCAAGCCACCCCGCTGATCAAGGAACGCTGCCTGGTTCTGAACGGAGACGATCTCTACCATCGCCACGACTTGCAGGCGCTGTCCCGGCACCGGATCGCCATTCTGGTGACTCCCGTCCCCGACCCGGAGAATCGGGCGGTGGTGACGATCGCCGGAGACCAGGTAGCCGAGATCGTGGAGAAGCCTCGCTCCGCCCCGTCGAACTCACTGGCGAGTGTGGGTGCGTATATGCTGGAACGCGAGTCTTTGGACAAGCTGGGACAGGTGCGGCCCAGCTCCCGCGGAGAGCTGGAGCTTCCTGACTTCATTCAAATGCTCGCCCGCGCATCGGTGGTGCGATACCACCGGGTCGAGCGCTACTGGTTGCCGCTCACTTACTCCTGGGACGTCCTTCGCATCACCCTTTTCCTCCTGGAAGACGACGCGCGGGCACGCGAGTTCGGGGTGGTGGTTCCCAGTCCCGCGGAGCTTCGGGAAAGGCGAGACATCCATCTGGGAGTGGGGACAACGATCGAGGGCCCCGTCCTCCTGGGAGGTGGAGTTACGCTGGGAAGCTTCTGCCGGCTGCGGGGACCGGCGGTCATCGCCGAAGGGTGTACACTCGGTGACCGCGTGGAGCTGGATCGTTCGGTTCTCTTTCGGGGAGCTCGGGTCTCGGACCTCGCCGTCGTTTCTCACTCCGTCCTGGGGGAGCTGGTTCGCATCGGGGCCCAAACGAGACTGCTGTCCGACCCCTCCCCTGGCCGGACCATCAGCGTCGACCTGAAGGGAAGCACCATCGACACCCGTCTCCATCGACTAGGCCTGGTGGCCGGAGATCGGGCGGTGGTGCCACCGGGCAGCGAGGTCCCAGCCGGAAGACTCCTCGACGCCGGAGCGTCCTGGGTCTAACGGATCCAGCCGGGCGGAACACCGGCCCGGCGGGCGTCTTCCCGGAGCTGCCTAAGGGCCTCACTCGCCGCATCGAGCTCCGCCTGGGATTGAGCGACCATGCCCTGAAGCTGCTCTACGGAGGTAATGACCGCCTGGTTGTTCTCATCCACGAAATAGGCACCCGTAGTCAGATGGAGCTTGCTGAGAAGCTCGTGGCGCTTCCGCGCCTCTTCCAACCGTTCGCGCGCCTCACTGTTCCGCCGACGCCATTCCATCTCCTGCTGGGCGCGATCCGCTTCCGTGGAGGCGCGCGGCCCCGATTCCTGTGGTGCGGGGGCGGCCGTTCCGACCAGCGGCGGAGACGGCTGGTCGTCCGCTTCGCCCGCACCGACCTCCCCAATCACCAGCTGAGCCTTCTCCCCCCGTTTCCGGTTGTCATCACGACGCTCTTTCTCCTGCCGCGCCACGTCCGCCAGAGACTGGCCGAGCACCAGAACCGGAAACAGGAGCAACACAAGGGCGAGATTCACCCTGGACATGCTGCCTCCGTCCGTATTTAGTTGTTGGGGTTAAATTCAGGGTACCAGGTTCGGATCGACCTGTCTAGTCTCCCGACATGTGTGGGAAAAACGTGTCACGACGATGTCTCCCGCTTGAATCCACCCAGGCGATCCAGCGCTAGAATCAAGGCCTGTGTTCCGAGTTCTCCCTCCCCGGAAGCCTCCAAACCGCGGTACAGCTGCTGGACGAGGGCCGTGGCGGCGAGGGGAACCTTCAACCGACCGCCCAGCTCTTGGGCCAGCAAAAGGTCTTTCTGCATGAGACGGATCATGAACCCGGGGCTCAGCTCTCGCCGAACGATCTTCGGTCCGAGGTTGGTGAGCTGCCAAGAGCCACCCGCCCCACCACCCAGCACCGAAAGGAGCCGACTCGGGTCGATACCGGCTTGGTCGGCCAACAACAAGGCTTCGCAGAGACCCATCATGGTGACGGCACATAGGATCTGGTTGCAAAGCTTCAGCGACTGCCCGCTTCCGTTTGGCCCCACGTGATGAACGCTCTTGCCCATGGCGCGAAGCACCGGTAGGGCTTTTTCGAAGGCCGATGCTTTTCCTCCCACCATGATGGTGAGGCTGGCTTGCCTCGCTCCGACGTCGCCGCCGGTCACCGGAGCATCGAGGAACTCGCATCCTTCTTTTTCGAGGATGGCGGCCATCTCGCGCTCTCGACTCGGTGAGACGGTGCTCATATCGATCACGAGAAGGCCTGGGCGGGCCGCGTCTCTGACCCCGTTGGATCCGAGAAGCACCGCTTCCACGTCGGGGGTATCGGGAACCATGCTGATGACGATGTCCGAGCGCGCGGTGACCTCTCCCGCACTCGCCGCGACCGCCGCACCGGCATCGGCCAGCGGTTTCTCTTTCGAACGGGTCCGGTTATACACGGTAAGAGAGAATCCGGCCTTCAAAAGGTTCTCCGCCATGGGTCTCCCCATGATCCCCAGGCCAATGAACCCGACCCGTGGATTCGCCACCCTCATGCCTGCCTCGGCGCTCGAGGAGTCACCGGGCATTGGGGTCGCTTTCCCTCCTCCGCGGACGTCTGCGACGCCGGCGCTTCTTCCTGTCTCCCACGTCGGTCTCAGGAGAGCTCGCCGGCTCGATCCGGGGCGCCTTGGGGGTCTGGGTCTGGCCCGACTCCAACGCTTCTACGTCCACCGGGCCGCCGAAGTCTCGGCGAATCAAATAGGCGAGCAATCGCCTTCGATCCGGATGCTGGGCGAGGGCTTCGGCCGTCTCATCCAGATCGGCCAGCTCTTCGTCACCTATCTGGGTTGCCTCTTCGGCGAGGCGGCGCAAGATACGCTCCGCTTTTTCTTTCTGGATCTCGTCGTCGCTCGGCACCTCTCGTTCTTTGATCTCCAGGTGATAGCGGTTCACCAGGCGATTGAAGCTCACCAGATCCGAGGCTGACACAAGAGAAACAACCTGTCCCGACTTGCCGATCCTTCCGGTGCGTCCAGCCCGGTGAATGTAGATCTCCGGTGACTGCGGAGTGGAATAGATAAAGACGTGAGACAGGTCTTCGATGTCGATGCCCCGCGCCGCCACATCGGTAGCCACCAAGTGGCGGATCGTTCCGGCTCGGAACTTCGCCATGACTTCCTCACGCTTCTTCTGCACCAGGTCGCTGGAAATCATCGCCACCGGCAAACCTTGGCGGGCCAGGAAACCGGCAACGATGCGAACCTCGCCCCGTGTATTACAGAATATGATCGATGAGCTCGGATGATCATGCTCGATCAGCTTGTAGAGCACCTGCTCCTTGTGCATGTGAGGAGCGATGATGTAGGAATGCGAGACCTCCTTCACGTAGGCAAAATCCTCGGAAAGCAGGACCCATTCGGGTTCGGTCAAATAGTTGTAAATGAGACCTCGAATGCCGAGAGGTATGGTTGCGGAGAAAAGCAGGGTTTGCCGCTCGCCGGGCATGAATTCCATGATCTCGCCCATCTCTTGTGCAAAGCCCATGTCCAACATCTTGTCTGCCTCGTCGAGCACCAATACCTTCACCGCGCCCAAACTCAGGGTGCCCCGATTCAGGTGATCCAGTACCCTCCCCGGGGTTCCCACGACGATCTGAACTCCGGCGCGGATGGCATCGATCTGGCCACCGATGGACTCACCTCCATAGACGGCGCGCGATCGAAGCTCTCGTCCGCGCCCGATTCTTTCCAGCTCGTCGGTAACTTGGCTGGCAAGCTCCCGGGTGGGGGTGAGAACGAGCGCCTGGACTTGCGGCCGCTGCGGATCCAACTTCTCGGCGATGACGATACCGAAGGCGGCTGTCTTTCCCGTCCCGGTACGCGACATGACCACCAGGTCGTGGCCGGTGACCCCCCGTGGAATCGTTTCTCGTTGGACCTCAGTGGGTAAGAGGTAGCCCATCTCTCTCAGTGCTCCGAGCGTCCGGTCAGAGATGCCCAGAGAATCGAATCCCGACTGCGGACTGGACATGCCGACGCGGTTAGTCTGTTCCACCTAGATCACCTGCCGAAAGGGAGGGATCTCACCTGAGTCCGCTGAGAAAAGCGGCGCGGGCACAGTGAGGCCTTCGAAACGGCCCCTATGTGCTAGGAACCTGGCCTCCCTACTCTTGGCGCTGAGACGCGGAGAGTGAGCGATAGTACTCCTCGACGAGTTTCCGGTAACCGGCAGGCACTTCATCCGAGCCGGAAAGGAAGAGATCTTCGTTGCCGATGCCTTCGAGCTCCCGACGCAGCCAGTACTCGAACTGTTTCAGCTCTTCCACGACCGAAGCCTGGAGCTCCTCTACCCCGCGTGGATTCTGGAAGATTTGGCTCGAGTCGAAGGCCTGCATACGCTCGATAATGCTCTGTAGATCCGGTGTCTCCAGGCCCTGGCGCTGGAGCTCGCTTCGCAGATCCTGCGCTTCTTGGACGCGCTCCCGAAACTCGCGCCGAAGCTGTCGAATATCCTCGGAAGTGTAGGTGCCGGGCTGAAAGCCGCCTCCCTCGCTCCCCGGTCCTACGAATCCCGGCGAATTGAGAGAACGTCCGGACGACTGTCCGGTCTGCCCGCCTTCTGCCTGCTGCCCCTCTTGACCGCCTGAGCTGCCTTCAGCTCCTTGTTGGCCCTGCTGGCCCTGTTGGCCCTGCTGGCCCTGTTGGCCCTGCTGGCCCTGCTGGCCCTGTTGGCCCTGCTGGCCCTGCTGGCCCTGCTGGCCCTGCTGGCCCTGTTGGCCCTGTTGACCTCGCTCCCCTTCCTGGCCCTCTCTGCCTTCTTGACCCTCTTGGCCTTCTTGACCTTCCGGGGAACCGTCTTGGGGATTCAGGCCGCGTGACGGATCTTGCAACCGCTCACCGAGCGACTCGAGGTTGCGAACCAGTTCTCGCGTCTTTTCCAAAGCCTCTTCCCCCTGGGCCAGCTCCGTCTTTCCTATCGCCGCTCCTGCTTCGTCGATGCGACGGCTCAATTCTTCTATGTCTTGACCGATCTGCCCCTCGAAGCGCTGCGCGTACTCGGGCTCCCGTCCCTGCACTACGCCCTTCGAGTACCGGATCTTCTCCTTGAGCTTTGTGTCTCGAATGGAGTCGGCGGCCTCTTGGAGCTTACGTGAGGCGTCCTTCTGCTCTTGCCGCGATTCCATGGCCATGCGGTCCATCTGCGCCTCGAGATCGGTCACCTCGGTGGCCATCTCATCCTTGCGCTCCATCAAGCGCTCGAGTGTCTCCGCCCGCCCGTCGGAACCGCTTTCCCCAAGTCTGCCGACCTCGGACTGAATCTTCTCCTGTTGGCTAGCGATGCGCTCCGCTCGGGCGCGCACGTCTTCCATGTCTCGATCGAGCCGCGAAGCACGGTCTTTCTCCAAGAGCCTTCGCGCGTCTTTGAGACGATCCAGTGCAGAGATGCCCTCGGAGAGAGCTCCGTCGCGTCCGTCGCTGGCGGCACGGCGCATGGCATTGGCCGCCTGGTGAAGACGCCGCGCCGTGTCCTCCAATTCCTTCTGGGATTGCTCCCGCGCCAGCCTTTCCAGCTGACGAGCGAGCTCCTCGGTCCGCTCAGCGAGCTCCCGCTGCCCCCCCCCGGCGCCGCCGCCCGAAGAGCCTTGGCGATTCGCTGCCGAGCGCTTCATCCGCTCGTTCTCCTGCTGCTGCCTTCGGGCGAGCTCCTGCAGCCGCTGCAGAGCCTCGTCCACCTGGTTGTCGGTAGACTGGAGCTGGCCTCTTTGCACCGTCTCGTACTGATTCCGAAGCTTGTCCATCTCGAGCTCGAAAAGGTCGGCGAGATCTTCGACGGCGGATTGATTCCCCGCGCCCGTTCCACCGCCACCGAACGAAACCTGCACCTCACGGAACACCGCCTCCGCCCGCTGCAAGTATTGGAGAGCACGCTGTTCGTACGGAAGAGCTTCTTCGGGCTTACTCTCCAGGAGCTTTTCTTCAGCTGGCGACATCGCCTCCGCCGCCACCCGAAGCGAGGCGGCGATCTGGCCGAATTCCGACTCCCCTTCCAGGATGCCCCGGGTGGTCATACGGCGAAGCAGCGTTTCCACTTGCTCCCGCAGGCGGCCCTGCATCAGAGCGATGGTGGTGAGATTCTCGGAGTACTCCTTATCCGAGTACTCCCCCCGGTCCCGAAGGATCTTGAAGGTGGCGGCCACGATCTGTCGCTGTCGCAGGGACAGCGCGTCATCCATGCCCTGGCCGGCCCCTGCCATGCCGGCTTGCGCCTGCCGGTACTGCGTGCCGAAGGGACGCACCTCGAGGAAGTAGATGTCGGTGGTGGCGGTCTGAGGACCCGCGATCCCGTTGCCGTCGGTGGCGCGCGCAAAGTAGGAAACGAAATCCCCCGGCTCGAGAGCCAGATCCTCCATGAAGAACGTGTGCCCGGCGGAAATCTCTTTTTTCGCCGACCCACCGTTCAACTGGACGACTTGCTCCGGCGATCCGTTGACGGAGTAAACCAACTCCAGCGTTTTCACACCGTAGTCGTCTTCGGCCTTCGCCTCCGTGAAAACCTCTTCTATGGAACTCACTTTCGCGTCACGTCCCGGCTTCACCAAGGCAACCGAAGGGGGCTGATCGTCCAAGACCTCGATGGTGAAATCCGGAGAGCCCTTGCGCATCTCGCCGCCTGCGGCAGCCAGCTCGATGCTGTAGAAACCCTCCTTGTCGACTCGCAGGGTGGCGGTCAGCGTCCCGTCCTCCTCCAGTTTCATAGGCAGGGGCTCCGCTCCCTCGACGCGAATCACGCCTCCCGCTACGGCCAGGGTGGGTGTCGCCTTAACGATCACTTCCGTGCCCTTGAGAGCCGCAATGTCGCCACCGTCCTCGACGGCGCGGGGGGACAATCCGGTATAGCCAGGGAAGTGATACTCCAGATCGACTCTACCCACGTAGGGCAGATCAGAAACGTCAATGCGAAAGACGGCAGACCGCACGCCTCCTGCCTCGACGAAGTAGTCGGTAGCGGTCCTGAGGTCGAGCAACATGTACAGGTAGTTGCCCGCCCCCTCGTCGATCGCCATGGGCCAGCGATCGAATTTCTCTGTTTCGTCTGACTTCACGGCGATCTCGACCTGATCGCTCTCGAACCCCTCCAAACGGGCGTGGATCATCTGGTCCGCGCCACGAGCGACTCCCGCATGACCGGGCTCCACGACGATGGAGTATGGGTTGGCGGCCCGGGCGCTGTTCCATGGCTTCAGCAACAGGGAAGCTCCATGCCGCAGGAACGCGGGACTCATTAGAGCGGCAAACATCCCCAGCGCTGCGATGGCAGCGATGGCGCCGGAGGCACGATGCAAACGTTGACGCTCGATGAGGCGTCCGTATTCGTTCGCATAACACCTGTCCATCGCCGCCTCCACTAAGCGGTTGACGAGTGCAGGAGACAGGTTGGGGCCTTGCCTCTCCTCGGAACCGACCTCGACGGCACTCACCACTGCCGCCTGCAGCGAGGGATCGTGCTCCTCGATGTAGAGTGCAACCTGCTCGTCGCTCACCCGTTTCCGCAGGGGAACGATGACGAAGCGAACGATCAGAGCGATAAGACCGAGGTAAGTGAAGGCTCGAAACATCCACACCGACCACGCGCTGTATCGAAACTGGTCCATGCCGAAGGCCGAGATGGCCAGGGCGGCGATGCAGGCAGCCAAGACGATGGCCGCCCCCCGAAGCGTTTGTCGCAATCGCCATCTGTTTCGCACATGGCGGATGACTCGAAGGAGCGAGTCATAGTTGGACATGATCGGTCGGTTCAACATCGGCTCTACCTCTCCCGTCTTAGAACTCTAGTTGGTGGGACTGTCTTGTTGACAACTTTCCGCTTCGTCCCCTTCCCAGTCTCACCCACATCTTCATTGGTTTACCGCGCCAGGCGAGACAAGCGATTAGACCATAAAGTCTCCAGGGCAAGGAGAGCGAGCGCTGCCACCAGCATATACCACCACACTCGCTGCCGGCGTTCCTGCTCCTCGGGAATCCACGCTCCAGCAGCCTGGACGCTATCCGTCTCCCTGGAGCTTACCGCAGCCGTGACCTCTTCGGGATCGACCGAGGAGAGGTCGGACTCGGTCAAGTCCAAGTTGACGGCGAGGCTGACCGGTTCGGACTGTTCGGTATCGAGGGAACGGAACTCGTAGAAGCCTTGCTCCTCCAAGGTCAAGAGGTGTCTGTCCTGTTGGCGGGAGAGGAAAGACTTCTCCCCGGAGGGCGCGAGCGCCACCAGCTCGGCTCCGGCGGCCGTGCCGCCGAAGGCCCGTCCCGCCAACTCCAGGTGTTGGGACAGATCCAGCACTTCGCCCACCGAACGCCATGCTCTCGCTTCCGCATAGCCGGCAGCGTGCTTCACCAGTTGGTGCACGAAGGGCAGATAGACCGGCTGTAGCGCCAGATCGTTCCAAAAAGTGTCCAGAGTGGAGGTCCAGATCAGAACCCGCCCTTCGCCCACCCTCTTTTCGGCAAGGGCAATGGCTCCGTCGTCGAATCGGGCCAAGACACCTCCTGCCATGGGCTCCGGACCGGTGGTGGTCAGTGGTCGATAGCGGAAGAACCGGGCCGGTGAGAAATCGCCGCTGCGCGGCGCGCTGAAGAGCTCGAAGACCGGGTGGTCATAGTCGACATAGGCAAGCGTACCGCCCCAGTCGGCCGAGCGATCCACGGAAGCGCCCACCGACGCCGGCAGTAGCTCGCGGGCCTGTCCTTCCCAATCCGCCGTTCCGCTCTGCTCACCGAGCGCCACCACCAGCCCGCCTCCCCTCTCCACGAACTCCCGAAGAAGCTGGCCGGCAGCACCGCCGGGGGGAGGAGCGTCGTTCAGAACGATCACCGAACGCCCTTCCAGGTCTCCCCTGCCGAACGCGTTCGATGGTTTCACCGCGACGCTGAAGGAAGGCCGGTCACCGAGCCCAAGAACGCGGCGAAGGTACAAGCTCCTGCCGGACCGCGCCCTCGGTCCTTCCAGAATCAAGACCGACAAAGACTGCCCGGGCCAGATCACGAAGTAGAAGGCGTTGTCCTGAGGCAGGGCATCGTCCGCAGCGCGGATCGAGCCCCGCGAGACACCGTCGGGAAGAGTGAAGGCATCGAAAGTGACGGTCGCCGAACTGTTGGGCTCCAACCGGATCCTCTGTTCGCGAAGGGGCCGCCCTCCCAACTCCAGCTCGACGCTCAGGTCATCGAACGCCTCGACCCCTTTATTAATGAGTCGAGCCGATGCCACCACCCGCTCCCTTCCGGAGACCAGCTCGCGCTCCAGCACCAACGTCGTCACCGCCACATTCGATGTCTCCGCGTCGGAGAGGTCCACCGTCCGGAACTCGGTCCCGGTTGGGAAAACAATCTCGTCATGACCGTCCCAGCCTACTCGCTGGAAGTCGGTGATGAGGACGACCTCCTTCCGAGGAAGCTGCGATTCCTGGAGCAGCTTGTCGGCGAGCTTCAGGGCCGGCCCGTAACGGGTGGTTCCAGATCCCAGCCGAGCGCCGTCGATGAGGGAATGGAGCTGGGCCCTGTCCGACGTGGGCTGGTTGAGAGCCGCCGCCCGATCCGAAAAGAAAATCACGCTCGCTCGGTCCGCTGACTCGAGCGTATCCACTGCCTGATGGGCGGCATCGATGGCTCGTGCCCACCGATCTCCGTATCCCATGCTATAGGATCGATCGACGAGAATCACCGCTTCCCGAGCTCCGGTGACGGAGACGACGGCACGGCCCGGCTCATCGAGAAAAGGACGGGCAAACGCCGTCACCAGAAGCAGCAGAGCCAGGCATCTCATCATGAACAGAAGCCAGTGCTTTATCTTCTGCCGACGCACGGAGCGATAGGGAATCTTGGTCAGGAACATGAGAGACGGAAAGGCTACCACCTCCCGCTTCTCGCGATTCGTGAGATGGATGAGGATGGGGACGGCGAGCGCCAACAGGCCGATGAAGAACGCGGGAGTGAGGAAGCTTAGTCCCATCATCTCACCCGGCTCAATCGCTCCCGATTCGACAAGTAGCTAAACAGGGCGAAGTCCAGCGGCGTCGAAGTATCGAACAAAGAGTAGTCGATTCGGTTGTCCCCGAGCCAACGAGAAATCGTTTCGATGTGCTCGGCCACCATCTTGCGGTACTGCTCCCGCAGGTACTCCGGTATGACGGGAATCGCCTCGCCCGTCTCCAAATCTTCGTAGTTGGCCGCTTCATCGAACGGGAATCGAATCTCGGCGGGATCCAGTACGTGAAAGACGATGAGATCGTTCCCCTTGTAGCGTAGTAGCTTCAGCGCGTTCAGCACCGCCTCCGGTTCCTCGTAGAGGTCGGAGATGACGACCATGATACCGCGCCGGCGGATGGCTTCCGCCACCTTGGCCAAAGGCGGGCCGAGCACGCCTCGACGGCCGGGCTGCAGGCGATCGATGGTGTGGAGGATTATTTCCAGGTGCTTGGCGGAGGGGGGCACGAAGTCCACGATGTCCTCGTCGAAGGTGACCAGCCCGACCCGGTCGCGTTGCCTGCTGGAAAAGTAGGCCAGACAAGCCGCCAGGTATCGAGCGTAATCCAGCTTGGAGATCCCTGCGCTGGCGAAGGTCATGGACCGGGATATATCCAGAACGATAGTGAAGCTGGTATTGGTGTCGGCTTCGAACTCCTTCACGAAGAACCGGTCGCTGCGCGCGAAGAGCCGCCAGTCGATCCTTCGGATATCGTCTCCCGGCATGTACGCCCGATGCTCCGCAAAGTCGACCGAACGCCCGAGGTAAGGCGATCGATGCAGCCCGCTAATGAAGCCTTCCACCACCGTCCGGGCGAGAAGCTCCAGGTTGTCGATTCGCCCCAGGATCTTAGGGTCCACGAAACGCGCGGACGGCGACGGCTCGGCGTTGAGTCGGTGTCCTCTCATGGTGGTCTCCTCTAGCCTCCTCTCATCCCCCCTACATTCGGGACTTGGGCATCGAAACGGCCTCCAAGAGCTTATCAATGATCTGGCCCGAGCTGACGCGCTCCGAATCGGCGTGGAAGTTCGTCAGGACGCGGTGGCGGAAAACCGGATGGGCCAAGCCGCGTATGTCCTCGAAGCTCACGTGGTACCGCCCCTGCATCAACGCCCTGGCCTTGCCACCCAGGACGAGGTATTGGGCGGCGCGGACGCTGGCACCATACTCCACCCACTTCTTGACGAAGTCGGGGGCGTCGGCTTGTCCGGGGCGGCTGATGCGGGCCAGGCTCACCGCATAGCGCATGACCGGCTCCGAGACCGGCACCCTTCGCACCAGCTTCTGGAAGGCGACCATGTCCTTGCCGGTAACCACCGGCCGGAACTCCAACTGCTGCGGCGCGGTGGTGGATCGGACGACCTCGAGCTCCTCGTCCTCGGGGAGATAGTCGATGATAATGTCGAACATGAAGCGATCCAGCTGCGCTTCCGGCAGCGGATAGGTTCCTTCCAACTCGATGGGGTTCTGGGTGGCGAAGACGTAGAAGGGCTCCTCGAGATTGTAGGTTCGACCCTGGATGGTCACTTGATGCTCCTGCATGGCCTCCAGCAGGGCGGATTGGGTCTTGGGCGGCGTCCGGTTGATCTCGTCCGCCAGCACGATGTTGTTGAAGATGGGGCCCGGCATGAAGACCAGCTCCCTGCGCCCGGTGGTAGGATCCTCCTGGATGATGTCGGTCCCGGTGATGTCGGACGGCATCAGATCGGGCGTGAACTGGATGCGCGCGAACTTCAAATCCAAGACCTGAGCTACGGTGTGAATGATCATCGTCTTGGCGAGGCCGGGCACGCCGGTGATGATGCTGTTGCCGCCTACAAACAGCGACAGGAGCACCTGATCGAGGACGTCATCTTGCCCGACGATGAGCTTGCGGAGCTCCACCAGAATCTGGTTTCTTGCTTCTTTCAGCCGATCGGCTAGCGCAATATCGTCTGGTGATTCGAGCTCGAGTTTCTCGTCTGCCATGAACCCTTCCTTTCCCCTGTTAACGGACGTCGCCGAGGCCACCTTAGATAACCAGCCATCGACCTAGTGGGTCATACCGTAGACCACGTAGTTCACTCCCAACTTGTAGGCTTCGTTCGAGAGCTCAATGGGAATATATCCGGTGTCCGACCACTCCCAATACTCGCCGATGTCGTGGTTGTAGTTGGCCACCACCATAAGGCGTTTGGCGGGATCGTTATCCTCGAAGATGCCGTAGTAGACCGGCTTGATCTCCGTAAGATTGGGGTGCTCGAACTCCAGGGACTCAATGTGAAAGAAGGAATCAAAGATGGGGTGTGAGACGTCGAGCTGGACGAAGCGCGCCTCCGGCAGCACCTTATGCATCTGCATCTCGAAGTTGTCCCACTGCCACGACTCCATGAAGTCGTCGACCACCAGGAAGCCGCCCTTTTGAAGATAGGCCCGCAGGCTCTCCGTCTCCGCGTCGGTCAGGGTCCAGAACCCCACCTCGCACAGGTAGGCCCACGGATACTTGAACAGCTCCGGATCATCCATGGCCAGGATGTTTCCACCGTCCCGGTTGGGATCGAGGTAGGTCAGCTCATCCAGGATCTTGGTGAAATGGCTCTCCCCCCTTGGGTAATCATGATTCCACTTGAGATCCAAGCCCCAGGCGTAAGGACCGCGGCTCCAGTACGAGGGAGTGAAGCGTAGCCGGACGAAAGTGAAGCGACCGTTGTAGGGAAAATTCGTGTAGGGAACGTCGGGGGCATCGAGGGGACTCGCGGAGAGCGGGATGGTGGCCAACACCAAAGCCGCCACCAGCTCCCCGGAACGCGTCATCGCCCACCTCTCTGATCCTCGACGGTGCCCGCCGGACTGCCCTCACGGCTGGCATCCGGCAGCAGGCGCAGCAAGAGATCCTGGGCCTCTTCGAAATTGGGGGCGATCTCCAAGGCGCGCAGAACCTCTCGCTTCGCCGTCTGGAGGTCCCCCGCCTGGTAATGAGCGAAGGCCAGCTCGTAGAGAGCTTGTGCACGATCCACCGGCTCCAGCGCCACCACCGCCTGGCGCTCGCGGATGGCCGACCGAAACTCGCCGAGCTCGCCATAAATCTCGGCAAGCCGCCGGTGCGGCGCCATCTCCAAGGGATAGATGAAGACCGCCCTCCCGAGCGCCTCGGCGGACGCCCTTAAGTCTCCCAGGGACTCCCGGATCTCGGCGAGCGCCAGGTGAGCTTCATAATGACTCTCGTTGATCCGGGTGAAGGCAGCGAGCTCCTCGGAGGCTTTGCCGAGCTCGCCCTGCTGTCGGTAGATCTGAGCCAAGTACCAGTAAGGGCTGTTATCGCCCCCGTACTCGGGGAACAGCAACTGGGCCTGTTTCAAGTAATCGAGCGCCTCCTCCAACTTTCCCTGCTGGAAAAGGACCTCACCCATGGCGAGCTGACCCCCGAAATCCCTCGGATCTTTGGCTAGCCGATCCTGGATCTGCTGCGGGGATAGGACCTCCATGCCTTGGTTCTCCGAGGGCGCTTGGTTCTCCGAGGGCGCTTTCACAACCGAAGCCGGTCCGGAGAAACGCTCTTCCAGGTAGTCTGCGAGAACCTTGTCGAATGCCTCCGGCTCGATTCCCAAAGCGGCTTGGAAGACCTCGGCGTTCGTCAAACCCTTCTTGTAACCGTCCAGCATCTTCAGAATCGCCGGAAATCCGTGGTCGCGCTCGATGAGCTCGAAAACCAGAGAGGCTTGATAGTAGGAATTACCGATCTGATGCGGGTTGCTAGGCCGAATGAATCCGTTGTTGAGGTCCGCGATGGGAAGCAGCATGTCCTTCTGGTATGCGATCAAGAACGGGATACTGACGTCGTCCCCCCAACCGGGTCGCGCCCGGTGCTCTTCGTAAACCGAAAGCCCCTCCGAGACCCAGCGCGGCACACGGTGATCCGTCATGCCCAGCGTCACGGTGTGCGCCAGCTCGTGCCAGAGAGTCGATCCCCAGTTGAACCCACCTTTTTCCCGCGCCGAAGGGGAATCGATGGCTATAACCGGACCGAAGCAGACGCCGAGCGCTCCCAGACCAGCCAGACCGATGGTCCGCACGGAAAAATCGGCGTGGGAAGGATAGACCTCGATACGGATGGGAGTCTCCGGACGGTACTGATAGCGCTCCGCCAATCGGTCGTAGGCTTCTTCCGCCAGGGCCATTACGTAGGGAGCGAGCAGATCCGATTCCTTGCCGTCGATAACGAGGAGGAATCGGTCGCTTTTGGTCTCCCGGTAGTCGGGGAACGTATCCAGGAGATCGAGGGTGTTCTTGATCCAGACGTTGTAGGGATCGCCAGCGAAGGAACGCTCCAGGTTTGTCTTCCCCTCCTCGACGTCACCGAGACGGAGTTGGTTGAGCCCCAACAACCCATAGCCGCGCCATGACCGATCATCGAGAAGAACGGCCTGACGGGAAAACTCGACCGCCTGGCGATAGAGCCGGTTCTGCACGCAGATATCGGAGAGCGTGTTGTAGAACTCCGCGTAAATGGGGTTTTGCTCCAGAACTCGCGCCCGGACCTTCTCGAAACCCTCGACATCCCCTTTCAGGAAGCTCGCCGCCGCCAAGATCGAAAGCGCTTCCAATGAGACGGGGTTCACCTCCAGAGCACGGTCTGCTTCCGCACTCGCGCGTTCATAGTCCTCGATATCCAGATGTTCGCGTGCCAGGAAGACTCGTGCCTCGACCGACTGAGGATTGACTTCCAGGGCTTTCTGCACCAGCTCGAGGACTTCCGGCGAGTTCTCGAAGTCCATGACCCGCGCCATGCCCAAGAGCGCGCGGGGGTGGTGGGGATTAACCGTCAGCACTTCCTGGAACGTGGCTCCCGCATCGGTGCTGTTGTGCTTTTCCAGAAAGAGCTCGCCCGCCCTAATCTTCGGCTCGAGGTTCAGAGGATCGACGGCCGCCGCCTCATCGAAGGCCCGCAACGCGTCTTTGAACAGCTGGGGATTACCGACTCCCAGATAACGACAGGCCGTGCCCACCGCAGTGAGGTCGGCGGAAGAGAGTCGCCCGGCCTTCCCGTCGCGCCCGCTGAGATTGTAGACATCGATGAAACGATCGAACCTCTTCATGGCCTCGGGACGCCGGCCTCGCTCGTAGTCGAGAACGGCCAAGGCAAGCTCCGCCGAGAGTGCGTCCGGAGCAACTCCAGCGATCGAGCGCTGGAAAGCCTCCCGCGCCTCGTTCGATCTCCCGGTGGCGTAGTAGATCTCGCCCAGACTTTGGGCAAGCTCCACTGAATCGGAAAAGGACCGCTCGAACTCTTGAATGGCTCGCTCCGCTTCGCGATAGCGACCCGTGTCGCGGTAGGCTTGCACCAAACCCCGGTGGGCTCGGACGTCGGCCGGCCGTTCCTCGATCCGCGCGGTAAAAAGCTCGATGGCTTTCGCATATTCTCCGGAGCGCAAAACCTCCGCACCATCTACCGGTTGATTGGCCTGCGCCGAGCACGCCGACCACGCCGGCCATCCCAGGCAGCCGATGAACAGAATGAACAGGCCGAGCCGAGCCGCCATCGGTCTCAATGAGATTTTTCCTCCATGGCATCGATGGCTTGGTTCTTTCGAGCCAGCTCCACCAGGAGACTCTCCAGCTCCTGCATATAGAGCTCGTCCGACATGCCTTCCTTTTGCTGCTTCAATGCTTCGATACGCTGCTCGAGCACCCGCTTGTCTCCGTAGAGCGCCGCGAGCTCCGGATCGTCTGGCGTCGGGCCGGAGGCGTCCACCCTTCCACCCCCGGTAACCGAACCCTGCAGGAAGGCGAGCCTCGCCACCGACCCGTCCAGGGAGCCACCCTCTCCTCCCGCCGGCTCACCGGGTCGGTGAGCACCTTGTTGGTCACCGTTGTCGTCCAACAGGGCGTGCTCGGTCTGTAGCTGATTGCTCTCCTCGTAAGCAT
>Ga0214473_10003065_pt1 | contig 20384 bp, 18 predicted proteins | sample RVTome_7_FD_203509 | JGI IMG/M metagenome (GOLD analysis project Ga0214473, IMG submission 203509) | Soil microbial communities from uranium-contaminated site in the Upper Colorado River Basin, Wyoming, United States - RVT98D197 | ecosystem: Environmental > Terrestrial > Soil > Contaminated >... | reverse complement strand
CAAGATCGGTTTGATCAACATCGTGATCAAGGAACTGTTGGGACTGGCCTCGGCGCCTTTTAACGTCTATTCCATGTGGGGCATGATCTGGGCGGAAGCGATCCACCTCTACCCGCTGGTGTTTCTGCTCATGTCGGCAGCGTTCCGCAACATGGACACCTCGCTGGAAGAGGCGGCGCTTACGGCGGGGTCGAGCACCTTTGCGACTTTCTGGCGGATCACGCTACCGCTCATGCGTCCAGCGATGTTCAGCGTGCTGTTGATCAATTTCATTCGCGGTATCGAAGCCTTTGAGGTGCCGGCGTTGATCGGCGTGCCGGCGAGGATTTCCGTCTTCACGACCAAAATTTTTCTGGCGATCCACCAATTCCCTTCGGATTTCGGCCTGGCGGGCGCCTACGCGGTGACGCTGCTCGCCATCAGCACGACGGGCGTTTTGATCTATGGCCGCATCACCCGGCGCGAAGAACGCTACGCCACGGTGACCGGCAAGGGCTATCGCCCGCGGGTGATCGATCTCGGCGGCTGGAGGTACGTCACCCTCGGAATATCGTTTTTGATTTTTTTCTTGGCGGTGATGCTGCCGGTCTTCGTGCTGCTCTGGTCGTCGTTCATTCCCTATTACGGCGTGCCGTCACGGGAGCTCATGGAGAAGATGACGTTCGCCAATTATCACTATATCCTGAATTATCCGCTCGCGCTGACGGCGTTTAAAAACAGCTTCTATCTTTCCGTCGGTTCGGCGACACTGGTGATGTTGCTCACTTCGATCATCGCTTGGATAACCGTCAAGACTAAGCTGCCCGGCCGGGCGCTGCTCGACAACATGACCTTTATTCCCATCGCCATGCCGGGAATCGTTTTGGGCGTGAGCCTCATTTGGGTCTACTTGACGCTGCCGATTCCGATCTACGGTACCATCTGGGTGCTGCTTTTGGCCTACATCACCAAGTTTATGCCCTACGGCATTCGAGCGGCGTCGGCGTCGATGATCCAGATCAATAAAGAATTGGAAGAAGCGTCGCTGACCGCGGGCGGCACCTGGTTTCAGACTTTTCGAAAAGTCATCCTGCCGCTTTTGATGCCGGGCTTTACCGCGGGCTGGATCTACATCAGCATCATCGCGCTGCGGGAATTGTCGACCTCGATCTTGCTGTATTCGTACAACAGCACCGTTCTTTCCATCATGGCATTTGACTTGTGGGAAGGCGGACAATACACCTATGTTTGCGCGCTTGGAGTGTTGATGGTGCTGCTGCTGGTTGTCATGGCATTCACAGCGCGCAAATTGGGCGCGAAAGTCGGCATCGCCGAATAACCAGGCGCTCCGCAAGTTCGTCGCGATCCGATCGGTCACAGCCGGCGTATTTCAGGAGGTTTTATGGCAGAGAAAAGAGACATGGTCCAGATCGAAGCCCTGGAAAAATATTTTGGCGAGGACAAGGAGCGGGTCCACGTCCTCAAGGGAGTTTCGCTGAACATTCCCGAGGGTTCTCTCTATACTTTCTTGGGCCCCAGCGGTTGCGGCAAAACCACGACGCTGCGTTGCGTCGCGGGCTTGGAGAGACCGGATGGTGGCAGGATCAGTATCGGAGGTCATACGGTCTTCGCCTTCGGCGAGCGCGTTTACGTTCCGACCAACAAGCGCCCCATCGGCATGGTCTTTCAATCCTACGCGATCTGGCCGCACATGACCGTGGCGGAGAACGTCGCGTATCCGTTGACGATCCAGCGCCGGTCCAAAGCCGAGATCCGGCAGAGGGTAACGGACGTGTTGAAGGTCGTCGGCCTCGACGGGTTGGAAGACCGGCCCGCGCCGAAACTATCCGGCGGCCAGCAACAGCGGGTCGCCTTTGCGCGCGCGCTGATAAACGAGCCCAAGGTCATGCTGCTCGACGAACCTTTGAGCAACCTCGATGCCAGGCTGCGCGTGGCGATGCGCTCGGAAATCAAGTCGTTGCAAAGACGGACCAGCATCACGACGATCTTTGTAACGCATGACCAGGCCGAGGCGCTGGCCATATCCGATCAGATCGCCGTGATGCACGGCGGAAAACTCATTGAAATAGGCTCACCGCACCAGCTTTACAATCGTCCTAAGAGAAGGTTCACGGCGACCTTTTTGGGACTCACCAATCTGATTGACGGCAAAGTGCTTGAGGTGGATGGGGATTCCAGGCCTGCCAAGATGCAGACAAAGAAAGGCATTCTAAGCTTCATACCGGCGCCGGGCCTGAAAAGGGACCAGGCGGCGGTCATTTCGATTCGTCCGGAAAATATTCCGGTGCACAAAGAGAAACCGCAATCCTTAGACAATGTCGTTGAGGGAACGGTCAAAGAGGCGATTTTCATGGGCGACGCTTATCACTGCAAAATCGCGGTGGGAGACGACCTGTTGGCGGTGCATACCCACCCGTTTAACACTATCAGCCCCGGAGAAAAGGTCTATCTCCACTTGGACCCAAAGAGTTGCAATGGATTACCTGCCGATGACACGGAAGGTGTTGATGAATCGATGTTAGGTGACTAAAATAATTTACCGCTAGAACCGAAAGGAGAAATGAGCATGACAGCCCTGGAGGCAAGAAAACTAGCCGAAGACGAAATCAAGTCCGGCAAAACACCGAAATACACCGACCTGCGTGACTGGCTCGAGATCGTCGACGGCATCGGCGAATTAAAAAAGGTCGACGGCGTCGACTGGAATTTGGAAATGGGCACCCTCGCGGAGATTCTATCACGCGAGTCCAAGAGCGGCGTCGTTCCGGCGGTTCTTTTTGACAACGTGCCGGGCTACCCCAAAGGTTACCGCACGCTGTTCGCGCAAAACGCTTCATTCAAACGGATGGCGTTGAATTTAGGTCTGCCGATGGAGCTTTCCAACCTGGACTTGGTGCGCGCTTTTCGCCAGAAGCTCGTCACCCATGAGCCGATCAAGCATAAGGTCGTTTCCAAGGGACCGATTCTTGAGAACGTGGACAGCGGCGACAAGGTCAACCTGCTCAAGTTCCCCGTTCCCTTCATGCATGAGCTCGACGGCGGCCGCTTTATCGGCACCGCCTGTTTGGTGACGACTCGCGATCCCGATGAAGGCTGGGTGAATTTCGGCGCTTACCGCGGCATGGTTCATGACAAAAACAGCATGGGCCTCTACATTTCGCCGGGCAAGCACGGCAGCATCCAGCGGGCGAAGTATTTCGAGCGTGGCAAGCCTTGCCCGGTCGTCATCTCCGTTGGACAAGATCCGGTGCTGTTCATGGTCTCGGGCAACGAGATCGACTACGGCGTCTCTGAATTCGATTATGCCGGCGGCCTAAAAGGCGCGCCCGTCGAGGTGATCGAAGGCAAATCCACCGGCCTGCCGTTCGCGGCCAACGCGGAAATCGTCATCGAAGGCTGGATGGACCCGACCGACCGAAAGACCGAAGGTCCCTTCGGGGAATGGACCGGCTATTATGCCAGTTCGAGCCGGCCGGAGCCGGTGGTCCGCGTCGAAAACATTTACTACCGAAACGATCCGATTCTTTGCTGCGCCCGCCCGGGCCGCCCGCCGTCGGACTATTCCATCGCCAAGTGCATGGTGAAAGCGGCGCTGATCTGGGAACAGGTTGAAAAATGTGGTGTGCCAGATGTCAAAGGCGTGTGGTGCCACGAGGCCGGCGGCGGCCGCCTGCTCAATATCATTTCCATCAAGCAGCGCTATCCGGGCCACGCGCGCCAGGCGATGCTCGCCGCGTCGCAAGTCCACGCCGGCGCGTACTTAGGCCGCTACGTGATCGTCGTCGATGAGGATATTGACCCGACCAACACCTTCGACGTGCTCTGGGCCCTGTCCAGCCGCTCTGATCCGGTGGAATCGATTGAAATCCTGCGCCGCTGCTGGAGCGGTCCGCTCGACCCGCGCATTCAGCCGGGCAAGAAGGGCTTCAACTCCCGCGCGGTGATCGACGCCTGCCGCCCGTTCGAATGGATGAAGGACTTCCCGCCGGTGGCGGAATCTTCTCCCGAACTGCGCGAAAAAATCCGGGCGAAGTGGCGCAAGGTCATCGAAGGCTAGGAAGCCAATTAGTTTGCTAGTTGAAAGAGGGGCGGCTGCAAAACAGCCGCCCCTCTTTTGCGTTTGACGATTGTCATGCGCGCCCCGATCACACTTTCCCCTCGACGGAAGGAGTAGAGCGCGATATATATAAATGCCGGCACGGTCGCGCACCGATGAGGAGCACGGCAGAATCCAACATGACGACCTGGAGGAGAGGATGAATCAGCGGACTCTTTTCATCGTCAGCGCGCTTTTCTGCGCGAGCTTCATCGACTCAGCCCGCGCCGCGGAGATGATCACGCTGCGCTACGGGCAGAATGCGGCGTTGGCGGGGAGCTTGTCGTCGTTGCCGCTCACAGTCGCCGAGCGCAAGGGATTCTTCATACGCGAAGGGCTCCATCTCGTGGTCGTGCCGATTCCCGGCGGCACGGATCGAATCGTCGCTGCGCTCGACAAGGGCGAGATCGACGCCGGCAAGAACGCTACGCCCTACTTGATTAATCGAGGGTAAACCCCCAGCTTTGCTGGGGGACTCACAAAGTTTGACATTTACGGCAATCGAGAGAAAACCTCCAATTCGTAAACCACTTAGGTTTCAACGAAGAGGAGGCTAAAGTGAAGTGTAGCAAAGAGAACCTAAAGCACACCAAATGGGAATGCAAGTATCATGTAGCGATCGCCCGAAGATTTATGGATCGGACGAAGAACTTTGTTGGGTTGAACTTTTGGGCGAGGGGATATTACGTGTCGACGGTGGGGCGGGACGAAGCGCAAGTACGCCAGTACATCAGAGAGCAAGAGAACGAAGATCGTTGGCTCGATCAACTGAAGATGTTCGAATAGGAAACGTGCCGGCGTAGCCGGCCAAACCGCTTTGAGCGGTTCACAAATCAAGCCTCCGGCTTTGCCGGAGGTACATGACTTCCGCACAATTCTCGGCTGGGTTTCCCGACTCGTCACATCTTCGAATCCATGCAGGCAAGTTGAGGGTTGTGCGCGCCGTTTTGCTATCGCTAATTCCGTTGATGATGATGACCGAAAGGGAATGTGGATCATCGCGTTCGGTCGATTGCCGGCACGCTGCTCTGCGTGAGCTTCGTTGCGGCGGCCCATGCTGCTGACCCTTATAGCCGTGCGCCAACGGGCTTGAAACGCTTGACCTTTATCCGGTCGCCATGCATGCACCAGTGCGTGGTGCCAGGCGTTGATATTTTGATTTTGGCAATCCGAGTACGTTCCAGTCGGCAACCGGACCAATTCCAATCAGAATGTTTCCTCACTTTACTTCGGCGTAACCATGTCGCCGTTATCCCGGACGGAACTGCTTTGCTGCGACCGAGCATCTTCATGTTGACATCGTCGTTCGTAATCGGATAGTTTCCAAAGACGAGAATAAAGCCTCAGCGTTCTAACTCGTCTGGAAAATGGCCCTGGATTTCATTGAGATTTCTCGGGAGTTGTTTCGGGAGGCGAAGAGTCCAAACGTAGGGCAAGAATTTCAACATGTTGGGAAAGGGAGAAGAGTCCGCTCATGAGTAATATATCGGGAACGGTTTCGACGAACGGGTTTGTTCAAAAGTGGATCAAGGACATGGCGGCGATGTGCCAGCCCGACGACGTTTACTGGTGTGACGGTTCGGAGGATGAACGGGAACGCTTGACTCAAGTGGCGGTGCAGTGCGGCGATTTGATGCCGCTCAACCAACATGCCTTGCCGGGCTGTTACCTGCACCGCAGCGCGCCCAACGATGTCGCGCGCACGGAGAATCTGACATTTGTATGCAGCGAGGATAAAGAGGACGCCGGCCCGAGCAACAACTGGATGGCTCCGGCCGAATCCTACGACAGGCTGTCGAAAATCTTTTCCGGCTCAATGCGCGGGCGGACGCTGTACGTCATTCCCTTTCTCATGGGGCCGCAGGGATCGGCGTTCAGCAAGGTCGGCATTCAAGTTACCGACAGCGTTTACGTCGTGCTCAACATGCGCATCATGACGCGCATGGGAAAGATCGCGCTGGACCACCTTGGCGATTCCGACGATTTCACGCGCTGCCTGCACGGCAAGGCCGACCTCGACATCGAGCGGCGCTTTATCTGCCACTATCCCCAGGACAATACCATCTGGAGCGTCGGATCGGGCTACGGCGGCAACGCGTTGCTGGCAAAAAAATGTCTGGCGTTGAGAATTGCCAGCAAGCTCGGCCACAAGGAGGGCTGGCTCGCCGAGCATATGCTGATCGTCGGTGTCGAAGACCCCGACGGCGAGATTCACTACATCTGCGGTGCTTTTCCCAGCGCCTGCGGCAAAACCAATCTGGCGATGCTGGTTCCACCGGCGTCTATGAAGGGCTGGAGGATTCATACCATCGGCGATGACATTTCGTGGCTCCGAGTCGGCTCGGACGGAAGGCTTTGGGCGATCAATCCCGAGGCAGGCTTGTTCGGTGTCGCGCCGGGAACCGGCTCCAACACCAACTCGAACGCGATGCAGATGGTGAAGAAGGATACCATCTTTACCAACGTCGCCCTGCGTTCGGATGGAACGGTCTGGTGGGAAGGACATGACGATCCGGTGCCGGCCAACGCCCATGATTGGCGCGGCCGGCCCTGGGATCCGGCGAGCGGCCAGCCGGCGGCGCATCCCAACTCGCGCTTCACCGTCTCCGTCAAACAGTGTCCCACCTATTCCTCCGAATGGGAGAAGCCGGAGGGCGTGCCGATCAGCGCGATTCTTTTCGGCGGGCGGCGGCAAAAGCTCGTGCCGCTGGTGTACCAGTCGTTCGACTGGCAGCACGGAACATTTCTCGGCGCCACCCTCGCCTCGGAAACCACGGCGGCGGCCACCGGCGCGGTCGGCGTTTTGCGCCGCGATCCGATGGCGATGCTGCCCTTCTGCGGCTATAACATGGGCGACTATTGGAATCACTGGCTGTCGATGGCCAGGCGGGCGACAAACCCGCCGAAGATTTTCCGCGTCAATTGGTTCCAGCGCAACGAGCGCGGGCGATTTCTCTGGCCGGGCTTCGGCGAGAACCTGCGCGTGCTGCGCTGGATCATCGCGCGCTGCAAGGGCGGCGGCGAGGCGCAGGAAACCCCCATCGGCTACGTGCCCAAGGCCGCGAGCTTAGCCGGCGACGGACTCAACATTGCCCAGTCGGATATCGATCAATTGGTGTCCGTCGACCGCGAAGGTTGGAAGCAAAACTTGAAAAGCCAAGGCGACTACTTCAATACCTTCGGTGATCATCTGCCCGAGGGGATCAAGGAAGAGCACAAGGCGCTCGCGAATCGTTTGAAGGCTTGATCGCTGAGGCGTTTAATGGCTAGAGGACATCACGACGTCGGCGGTCTTCCCGGCGCGGGGCTGGGGTAACTGGGGTGTCGTAACTGGGGTCGCAACTTTACCTTTGACGTTTACAAGCTTAAACGGCAACCGCCTCTCGATGATCGATTCGACGGGGCTGACGACTTATACCTAATGACGCGCTGAACCGATCTTCGATCATGAACAACAAAGGGCAAGTCACGTCGTTTTCTTACGACGCGTATGGCCGAAGGATTTCGATGACGCATGCCAACGGCGTAGTGACAAGCTACAGTTACGATACCGCCTCGCAGCTTTTGTGCCTAGCGCATCAGCTGGGAGCGACGACCATTAATTCTTTCATTTACACGTACGATAAGGTTGACAATCGAAAGTCCAAGGCGGACTGAGGCCCAGCGTGGTCCGGGGGGCCACCAAATTTCTCTTGACCTTTCAAAACTTCGTTCCCCGATTAATTGCCGCGTCCTTCCGTCCATATTCGCCCTTCGCCGGTTGGTTGTCTAGCCGGCCTAGTAGTGAGATAATTAAGTTTATGTCACGTCCGGATGATGCCGGGATTGGTTCTCCCAGTTTGGACAAGAGATGGCTCCGCAAGAAAACCTAACGTATACAATGCCTTTGGAAGTTTACCTCCAATCGGCGGTGGTGCGAGGGGTTCTAGTCACCAACCAGGATCGGCTGAGCAACTATCTGACGTTGTGCGGCGGCGACGAGGTTTTCTCGCTGCGAGATGCTACGCTGGAAAACTTGGAGCGGAAAATCATAGTGGCCGGTTCTGATCAGTACCTCATTTATATGCAGGAGGTGTTCTTGATTGCCGATCTCAGTTCTCAGTTGCGCAATGACCGGCCGGGTCTCGAAAGTCTGTACGTCAAAAAGGATACCAGCAGAGCGCTGCTGAGTGTCGGCCCGTATTGGCTCCAGGGGGATCTTCATATCGTTCCAGGAGGCGCGATTCAGGAGCTATTAATGACTAAGACAAGATTTATTCCCGTCACGGACGCGACGCTGCTGAACCGTCCCGATCTCGGACCACGACCCTATCTGGTCAACCGGACAAAAGTTGGTTTCATGACGGTGTCGGGAGATTTCTTGGTCGAACTGTAATTACGGGTCGCTGTGACGTTGTTCTTGTAACCACTACCAGATCTAGTCTGAATCAGGCTCATCACGAATCCAGTTAACACCGATTCCATGAATACTTGCTTCCCCACGGAAATTAACCATGCCAAAGTTAAAGGGACCATTCGGATCACTTGGAATGATGGCCATGTGGGGGAGTATGAGCAAGAATATCTTCGCGGCTACTGCCCATGTGCGTTATGTCAGGGGCATGGAGCGCAAACCCGCTTCATCTCAGTCCCGGGGGCGGTCCTGGAAGAGATTCACGGGGTGGGAAACTATGCGGTTGAATTTAGATGGCGCGACGGTCATAGCACAGGAATCTACACCTACGATTATTTAAGATCGCTCTGTCCGTGCGCCGAATGCGCCGTGCGGCGCGCCGATTCGCCTTGAGCAGCGGCGGCGGAATTGATTTACCGCGGTCTAGCATCCGTCGACCGCACGGGAATTCTGCTAATTTTAAGCGATAGTCTGACGAGAGAAGACCTCGGCCCGGCTTTATATTCATTACGTACGACTCGTTCGGCGCTTGTGGCGCCTAAGGTTTTGAGCAGGTCTGATGCGTGTCCGGCGCGCATTGGGGTGCTCCCATCGGAAATTGCATCTCCCGCGCTTGACTTGCCACGGCGCGTTTCCTACTCTCCGTATGCAATTGGCAAACGTGGAAAGGTCTCTTATTTTCGGTCAGTTTGCGGGCGAGAGTGGCGGAATTGGCAGACGCACTAGACTTAGGATCTAGCGGGCAACCGTGGGGGTTCGAGTCCCCCCTCTCGCACCAGGGAGTGCGCGAATCGCGCCGCGAGAAAGGTTGGATGCTGGGTGGTTAACCCCTGTGGCTATGAGCGCGCGTTTGTGCTTATTTTGTATTGCGCGGGAAGGAACCAAATCACGCTTTGGGTATGGTCATGAAAATAGATGTCAATGAATTAGGTCCCGTCCAGAGAAAAATCAGCGTCGAGCTGCCACCGGAAACGGTCACGAGCGAATTTTCCCGCGCCTATAAGAACCTTGGACAGCGGGTGCGCGTCAAAGGTTTTCGTCCCGGTAAGATACCGCGCCACGTGTTGCAAGGTATCTATGGTGACGAGATCAAGGGGGAGGTCCGATCCCATCTTGTAGAGGAATCCCTTGGCGAGGTGATTAAAGAAAGGGGTCTTCAAATCGTTTCCCGGCCGGAGGTCGAGGCCAACGAGCTGGAGGAGGGCCGGCCGTTTTCTTTTTCCGCCGTGTTTGAAGTCAAGCCCGAAATCGAAGCCAAGGATTACTTGGGCGTGGAACTCCAAAAAGTTAAGCTAACCATCTCGGACGCTCAAGTGGAGGCGGCCCTCGGCAGGTTTCAAGAAGGGCACGCGCGCTTGGAGGTGGTGGGTGACAGAACGATCGTACAGCGGGGCGATTTTGTGACTCTGGATTTTGAAGGTTCCATCGGCGGCAAGCCGTTTGCCGGCGGCAAGGGAGAAAACTACGTGCTTGAAATCGGCGGCGGACACGCGTTACCGCAATTTGAAGACGCGGTTGCCGGACTCGAATTGAGAGAACAGCGGATGGTTCAGATCAAGTATCCTGACGATTACCCAAACAAGGAAATCGCCGGCAAAACCGTCGACTTCTCTCTGGTGGTGCGGGAAATCAAACAAAAGGTATTGCCCGCTCTCGACGATGACTTCGCAAAGGATCACGGCGAATGCGGGTCTTTGGCAGAGTTGAGAGAAAAAATTCGTACCCGCCTCGAAGATGAGATCAAGCATATTCAGAATGAGGGACTGACAGAGCAGCTCATCGGTCGGGTCATTGAGAAGCATCCCATCACGCCGCCCGGCTCGATGGTGGAACGCCAAACCCGGTACCTCATGGAGCGATATCAAGAGCAGGCCTCTCGACAGCCGCCGTCCGATTCCAGTCCGGCCCCTTCTCTGGAGGAGACGCGAAAGAGTCTCGAGAACCGGGCCGCCCGTCAAGTCCGAGCGACGCTGCTCATCGAGCGGATCTCTCAGATCGAAAAAATCGGGGTCACGGAAAACGATGTGCAGGACAGAGTCGATCAGTTGGTCCGCGCCGCGGGCGAGCGGGCAAAAACGGTGCGCGATAATTATTCCAGGCCGGAGGCGCGCGACGATTTACGCGCCCAGTTGGTCTTTGACCGGACGGTAAGTTATTTACTCGAAAGGGCGAAGGTTGTGGAGATCGATCCGCCGCCTCCAATGGTTGATGAGCCGGGCGAAAAAAGCTAAAATGCTTTCTGTGGTTAAGGAGCTTCCCGAAACATGAACTTCATCCCGATGGTGGTTGAACAGACGGGACGCGGAGAGCGCGCTTATGATATCTATTCTCGCCTACTCAAAGATCGAATTGTCTTTCTCGGATCGGTCATCACAGATGACGTTGCCAACGTCATAACCGCGCAGTTTCTTTTTCTCGAATCCGAGGATCCCGAACGGGACATTTTTTTTTACATCAATAGTCCGGGCGGTTCGGTTACGGCGGGCCTGGCTATTTACGACACCATGCAATACATCCGGCCGCAGATCTCGACGGTTTGCGTCGGCCAGGCGGCCAGCATGGGAGCGATATTATTGGCCGCCGGCGCCAAAGCAAAGCGCTTCGCGCTGCCCCATTCGCGCATCATGATTCATCAGCCTTTGGGCGGATTTCAGGGGCAAGCAACCGATATCGATATCCAAGCGCGAGAAATTTTGCGTATGCGCGAAGAACTCAATAGTATATTGATGAGGCATACCGGACAGGGTCTAAAGAAAATCGAAAAGGACACGGATCGCGATATGTTCATGTCCGGGAAACAGGCTCAAGAATATGGTCTAGTCGATGAGGTCATTTCGACCCGGCCGGAAGGAAGTTTGAAGAAATAACGTCAGCCAGCGGGGGTTCTATGCCAAAGCACGGTGAACATGGGTCCGGCAATCTCGTTTGCTCTTTCTGCGGCAAAAGCCAGGACGAGGTTCGCAAGCTCATCGCCGGGCCGACCGTATACATCTGCGATGAATGCATCGATCTGTGCAACGATATCATCGCCGAAGAGGTTGACCGCGATGAGAACCTCAGCTCTTCGTCCAACGTTCCCAAGCCGGCGGAGATCAAACGGGTCCTCGATCAATACGTGATCGGCCAGGAGCGCGCGAAAAAAATCTTAGCGGTGGCTGTTCACAATCACTACAAACGCATCGACAGCCAAATGGTGACCGGAGATGTCGAGCTGCAAAAAAGCAACATACTGCTTCTGGGTCCGACGGGTTCGGGAAAAACTCTGCTGGCCCAAACGCTGGCCCGCTTCCTCCAGGTTCCCTTCACCATCGCCGATGCCACGAGTCTGACCGAAGCCGGCTACGTCGGCGAAGACGTGGAAAATATTATTCTCAATCTCCTTCAGGCCGCCGACTACGACGTGGAAAAAGCGCAGCGGGGAATCGTTTATATCGACGAGATTGATAAGATCTCACGGAAGTCGGATAACCCATCGATAACGCGCGACGTGTCGGGCGAGGGAGTTCAACAAGCGCTGCTGAAAATCATCGAGGGCACCATGGCGAGCGTGCCGCCCAAGGGGGGCAGAAAACATCCGCAGCAGGAGTTTCTTCAGGTCGATACCACCAACATACTTTTCTTATGCGGCGGCGCTTTTGTCGGGCTGGAGGATATTATCCGTAAGCGGACGGGGCGCAAACGCATGGGATTCGGCGGCCAGTTGGATGACAAAGACGGCAGACGAGCCACCGAGCTGCTCCATGACGTGCAGCCGGAAGATCTCCTGAAATTCGGCCTTATCCCCGAATTCATCGGCCGCTTGCCGGTCATCGCGACGCTCGACGAGTTGGATGAATCCGCCCTCGTGCGCATTCTCAAAGAGCCCAAAAACGCGCTCACCAAGCAGTACTCCAAGCTTTTTGATATGGAAAGCGTGCATCTTAAGTTTACCGAAGAGGCGCTTCGTTCCATCGCGCGCGAAGCGATGAAAAGAAAGTCGGGCGCGCGCGGTTTGCGGGCGATCATGGAGATTATCATGTTGGATATCATGTACGACATGCCTTCTCAGCCCAATATTAAGGAAGTTGTCATTTCCGAGGACGTGGTTGATAGGAACGAACCACCCATCGTCGTATACACCAAGGCCGCAGAAAGCGCTTAGAAGGGAATCCTATGCTATTTCGCAACGACAAAAAGGACGACAAAGACCCATCCGGGAGCCAGATGCGAGTTCCGTTGCTCCCACTGAGGGACATTATCGTCTTCCCTCATATGGTGGTGCCGCTTTTCGTCGGCCGGCAGCGGTCGATCAAAGCGTTAGAGGATGCGACGCAAAAACAAAGCCTGATCTTCCTCGCTTCCCAGAAGGACGCCAAGACCAACGAACCGTCCGAGGACGACATCTACCGAATCGGCACGTTGGGGACGGTCGTCCAGATGCTCAAGCTTCCCGACGGAACCGTTAAGGTGCTGATCGAGGGCAAGAAGCGGGCGAAAGTTGTCCGCTTTGCCAATAATCCGGATTTCTTCCTGGTCGAGGTCGAAGAGCTCTCGGATATTATGGAACGAAGCACGGAAGTCGAAGCATTGACCCGGGAAGTGCATACGACTTTCGAAAACTATGTAAAACTAAAAAAGAAAATTCCTCCTGAAATGGTCATGTCTGTGTCCTCCATCGACGATCCGGGGCGCTTGGCTGACACGATCGTCGCCCACCTCGGAATCAAGATCGAAGACCGGCAAAACCTCTTGGAAACCTTTAACGCGGCGGAGCGCCTGGAAAAAGTTTTAGGGCATATGCGCGCGGAAATCGAAATCCTCGAGGTCGAGCGGCGCATTCGCTCCCGGGTCAAGAAACAGATGGAGCGCTCGCAGAAAGAGTATTATTTGAACGAACAAATGCGCGCGATCCAGAAAGAACTAGGCGAAAAGGACGAATTCAAAAACGAGATTCAGGAGATCGAGGAGAAGCTCAAGCAGAAAAAACTCTCCGCCGAAGCGAAGGAAAAAGTCGATAAGGAGCTGAAAAAACTCAAGATGATGTCGCCCATGTCGGCCGAGGCGACGGTGGTGCGAAACTACATCGACTGGATCTTGAGTCTCCCGTGGAACGAGTTTACCGACGACAAGTTAGACATTAACGAATCCGAAAGGGTGCTTGAAGAAGATCACTACGGCCTGGAGAAAGTAAAGGAAAGGATTCTGGAGTACCTCGCGGTCCAGAGTTTGGTGGGAAAGATCAAAGGGCCGATTCTCTGTTTGGTCGGGCCTCCGGGAGTCGGCAAGACTTCGCTCGGGCGCTCGATCGCGCGAGCCACCGGTAGAAAGTTTGTCCGGGTATCGCTCGGCGGCGTGCGGGATGAAGCCGAGATCCGCGGCCACCGGCGCACCTATATCGGCGCGTTGCCGGGGAAAATCGTCCAATCGATGAAAAAGGCGGGTTCGAGCAACCCGGTGTTCTTGATGGATGAGATCGACAAGATGTCGACGGATTTCCGCGGTGATCCGTCCTCGGCTCTGCTCGAAGTTTTGGATCCGGAGCAGAACACTACATTCAACGATCATTACTTGGATTTGGACTATGACCTTTCGAAGGTGATGTTCATTACCACGGCGAACACGCTGGACCGCATTCCCCGGCCGCTCCAGGACCGCATGGAAATTATCCGCATCGCCGGTTACACCGAGCTCGAGAAGCTCAGCATCGCGAAGAAATATTTGCTCAGCAAGCAAATCGAGGCGAATGGCCTCTCCGCGGAGAACGTAGCCTTTACCGATAATGCCATCCTGGGAGTTATCCGCCATTACACTAAAGAAGCCGGTGTTAGAAATCTTGAGCGGGAAATCGCCGCGATCTGCCGGAAGGTCGCCGTGGAGGTGGTGAAAAAGGACCGCAACGCGCACATTCAAGTCGGCACCAAGAGCCTGCACAAATATCTGGGCGCGATTAAATTTCGTTACGGCAAAGTGGAGGGGGAGCAGAAAATCGGCGTGGCCACGGGCCTGGCGTGGACCGAAATGGGCGGTGAGATCCTGGCGACGGAAGTGACTGTCATGCCGGGCAAAGGGCAGCTCCTCATCACGGGTAAACTCGGCGACGTCATGCAAGAATCGGCTCAGGCGGCCATGAGCTACGTGCGTTCCCGGGCGGTCGACCTAGGATTGGAAAAGGATTTTTATCAAAAAGTTGACGTGCATATTCACGTACCCGAAGGGGCGATCCCCAAGGACGGACCATCGGCGGGAATCACCATGGCGACGTCTTTGGTCTCTGCGTTGATCAAGGTCCCGGTTTATAATGACCTGGCGATGACCGGGGAGATTACTCTAAGGGGCGCGGTTCTGCCCATCGGCGGTCTCAAGGAAAAGGTTTTGGCGGCGCACCGCGCGGGAATCAAGAGAGTATTGATTCCGGCGGAGAATGAGAAAGATATCGAAGAAATACCGGCCACGGTGTTGAAAACCGTGGAGTTGGTGCTGGTGGCTCATATGGATGACGTTCTCAAGAAAGCGTTGGTGATCCGCGATCCGGATAATTTCCTGAAGAGCCGTGCCGACCAGGAAGAATCCAAAGACGAAACTCCGCCATTCACGGACAAGGTAGAAGAAGCTCCAAGCCCAGAAATCCTGCCGCAGTAGCAGGTTTACGTGCGCAAAAAGCGCCGGGTGATTTGACACCCGGCGCTCCTGCTGCTATAAACCCCCATCATTGCCCTGCGGCTCATGGTATCGTAGGGCGGAGTTATTAGGATGACTAAAGCTGACTTGATCGATTCGCTCGCCAGGCGCAATGAAATGCCCCGACCGAAAGCGGAAGAATTTGTTAACGGCTTATTTGACGATTTGGTAAATGCTCTGAAGAACGGAGAGAAGGTCAACATCTCAGGGTTCGGCACATTTTCGGTTTCCGAGCGAAAAGGAAGATTGGGCAGAAATCCGAAAACCGGAGCAACAATCGAAATTGCTCCTTCTCGGGCCGCTAAGTTTAAGGCCGGGAAAACTTTAAAAGATTCCCTCAGCTAGGTTCTTCTCCTCAGTTTGACGATAGGCGTAAGTTACAAGGCAAAAGGGCCGTTGCCAGCCGAGGCGAAGGCTGGGTGTTTTCAGCCGAAAGGGCGGTTAGCTCAGCGGGAGAGCATCGGCCTTACAAGCCGGGGGTCACAGGTTCAAATCCTGTACCGCCCACCAGGCGTAGAAGAAATGCAAAGCGCAAAATGAGAAATGCGGAACGGGGAATCGAAAGTCAATTTCAAAAGGGGTGTCCCGTTTCGCGTTTGGCAATTTGCAATCTTCATTCTGGCTTTGATTGTCGGGGTCGTAGTTCAGTTGGTTAGAACGCCGGCCTGTCACGCCGGAGGTCGCGAGTTCGAGTCTCGTCGGCCCCGCCACTTTTACTTTACGGAGCGGCAAGAGAGATTTTTTATGAGTGGGGACAGCGAAGATGAAGACTGCAGAAGCTTTGGCGCAACGACGATGGTACGTCGTCGATGCGCAGGGTAAAATACTGGGACGCATGGCGACCGAGATCGCCAGGGTGCTGCGCGGAAAACATAAGCCGGTCTTTACGCCCAACGTGGATGCGGGTGATTTTGTCATCGTCGTAAACGCGCGCGGCGTCAAGCTTTCGGGCAAGAAGCTGGACAAGAAAGTTTACTACCGACACACCGAATATCCGGGCGGAATTCGCGAACGAACCGCGGCAAAGATGCTGGCGGAAAAACCGGAGGAACTTGTGCGGCTCGCGGTCAAAGGAATGCTGCCGAAAAACCGCCTGAGCCGAAAACTCGTCACCAAACTCAAAGTTTATCCGGACGCGCAGCATCCCCACGACGCGCAAAAGCCGCAGCCTCTGGCGATCGAGGCATAGGAGTACTGGATTTATGGCGGAAAAAGCATTTATCGCGACCGGGCGAAGGAAAACATCCGTAGCTCGAGTCTGGCTAAAGCAAGGCAAGGGCCTCATCACGATCAACAGCCGCTCCTTGCAGGAATACTTTGGTCGTGAGACGGCGCGAATGATTGTCCTACAGCCCTTCGACGTCACGCAGACAGGAACGAGTTTTGATGTCGACGTGAATGTTAAAGGTGGCGGTAGCTCGGGCCAAGCAGGTGCCATCCGCCACGGGATTACCCGGGCACTCATGCTAGCCAATCCGGAGTTTCGTTCGCCGTTGAAAAAAGCCGGTTTCGTAACTCGGGACCCGCGCGCGGTGGAACGAAAGAAGTACGGCCGCCATAAAGCGCGCAAGCGTCCGCAGTACTCGAAACGTTAAGTCTTGTCCAAGAATTCACTCCTCCGCCATCGTGTCCTTACTGCTCAACGGTTGCCGTGGACAGTGTGCAGCGGCGGGATAAATCGGCTCCCGCCGTACTGCGCGCTAAAGGACTTCAATGAGGGTGTGCGCTGTAACCCTGCGTTACGATCCGCACATTATGAGGCTCGCAAATCTACAGCAATAGCTAACTTGCAGCGGATGAAACTCAGCGGAAGGTGGACAGTTAGCGGGTGAGCCATGGGGAACGCCGTTTTGGTTCCGCGGCCGTCCGATCATTCTTCAGCGGTAAAGAAGAAGAGCCCAATCATGGCGAATATGACATTGGGAATCCATGCGGACACCCACGCCGGCAACGCGGCGCTGTGACCGAGTGAGATGCAAAAGGCTGCAAGGACCCAATATCCAAAGGCGATTAGCATCGCGACTCCGAAGCTCAATGCCATGCTACCGCTCATTTGTCGCTTCAGTGCGAATGGAATTGCGATAAGGACCACCAACGGAGAGATCAACGGCAGGGCCAACTTTGACTGAAGATCGACTTCATAGCGAGTCGCATCCATTCCTTTACTTCTCATGTCGGCGATCTGTTTTTGCAAGTCGAAATAGGAAAATGCGTCAGCGTCCCGGGCGAGGAGTTTTAGGTCCTCAGGAGAGTCCGCTATCGGGACGGCGTCGGTGGTCTTTTGGCTTACGATTTTGCCGTCCTTCGGAACTCTCCATTCGGTTGCTTGAACCGCTTCCCAAATGCGACCGTTCCATTTCGCGGATGGGATCTCCACCAAGCCCCGCAGAGTGAAATCACGATTGAGAAGGAAGACGGTGACGCCATGCAGCGTATTCGTTGCCGGGTCGAAGTCATCGACATTGACGAAGCTGGCGGATCCCCGCATCCATATGTCCGCCGTTCCTAACAAACTTTTCTGCTGCTTCTTCCGGACTTCGGTCCTGTAAATCGTTTGAGCCTGGTGAGCAAAGATCGGTACCAGGGTCTCGTTCCAAAAAAACGTAAATAGGCAGATGATCACCGAGAGAATCAGAAGCGGAAGCGTGATACGCGGAACACTGATTCCACTAGACCGCATGGCGGTAATCTCTTGAGATCGCGTGAGCATTCCAAGACAAAATAGCGTTGAAAACAAAGTCGCGAAGCCGATTACACGCGAGGTTGACAGCGGGGCCTTATAGAAAAAGTACCGGATAACAGTCCAGGTGGAAGCGTCCGTGGTGATAAAAGCGCCGACGTTGTCAAAAAAATCTACAATTATATAGAGAGACGTAGTGCAAACTAAAGTAATCGCAAATATGCGCAGGAATCCCCGTGCCAAATAGCTATCGAGAATGCTGCCTAAGGGTAGAAAGCCGATTCTAACTCTTGTTTCCACGTTATTGCTCTTACGCGTTTCTAGTTCGTTTAATGCTTGCCAGATAACGACGGGCCGTGCCCCAAGCCTGCTCCATTCCCGTTTGCAATGACAACGGCGACTCGCGGACCGCCTTAAAATAGAAATAGACGGCGATGCCTCCCACGAGTATGTTGGGAAGCCACAGGGCCGGGATCGGATGAAGAATGCCTTTGTCTCCCAGCGCCTTGCTGAAGGATAACACCACATAATAGGCAAGCAACCAGAATAAAGAAAGCATCACCCCCCACGAGCGATTGGCCCGGGTCGATCTTGGCAAGAGTGTGAGTGCCACACCTAACAGACAGAAAACGAGAGGAATAAAGCCAAAAGAGAGCCGTTGCTGCAATTCTATGCGTTCCGGTATCGCCATGTTTCCTTCATCACGCTTCTGTCGAATGGTCCTGTTGAGGTGCCGGAAGGACATCTCTTTGGGTCCCGGCTCTCTACGCTTGATCGAGCCCATCATGTCATCCAAATCAAGCTTGAAGTCGTAGATATTAAAACGGGTCTGGCTGAAACCCGGGCGATTTTTCTCATTTTCATAAACGGTTCCGTCAAACAGCTTGAACCGTAATGTATTGCTTTCTTCGTCGGTTGTGATTAGCGCCACTTTTCCGAGAATAATTTGCTCTCTAGCAGGCTCGCGCTTATCGACGATGAGAACTCCTTGGGCCGTATCACCCGGCGGGATTAATTCCTCTACATAAATGAGGATTTTTGGAAAGTCATCGTTAAATACCTTTTCCTTCAGTGCAGTTCCGATGCGACTCTTGGCGATGTGAAAGAGCTCTTTCTTAAGAGCGAGATTGGCGGCGGGTCGAGCGAACATAGTCAAACTCAGGGTGATAACGGCGACGATTACCGCTACCATTGCGATTGGACCAAGTATCTGGTGCGGACCCACGCCCGAGGCCTTCATCGCGAGAAGTTCTTGGTCATTCGACAGTCTGCCCAGTCCCAGCAGGATCGCTAGGAGAAATGCCATCGGAAAGGTCATTTCGAGGAAAGTGGGCAAAATGAGCGAGAGCAATTTGCCAATTTGAACGATAGGAACCCCGCGAGCTATCACAAGCTCTATAAGCTTTAACAGACGGGCGATAAGAAGAATGAAGGTGAAAGCCGCAAGCGCGAATAAAAAAGGTGGTAAAATTTCGCTGACGAGGTAACGGGAAAGCGTTTTTGGCATCACGATGCGCTGATGTTATCCTGTAGCGCTATTATTGTAAAATCCTCCGATGTAAGAAGGATCTCAGGCTATGGAAAATGACCGATATCTTGTCTTTGGCCTCAACCCGGTCCTGGAAAAGCTTAAAGCATCGCCGACCGATGTGGGGGAAATCTTGGTTGGCAAAGGCTCCGAAAGGCCGGCCCTAAGGTCCATTGAGGCAATAGCCCGCCAGCTTGGATTGCGCGTGACCTACGTCGAGTCCGGTCTTCTGGATCGCTTAGCGAACGGACAGCGACACCAAGGGGTGGTGGCGAAAGTCCGCGGGTTCGGCTATTCGAACTTCTCTGATTTGCTGCAACACCTTTCCGATTTTCCGAATTCGCAGTGGATCTTGCTTTTGGATGGGCTGACGGATCCCCGAAACTTCGGCGCCGTTTTGCGCACTGCGGAGGCCGTGGGCATTCAGCATGTTTTAATTCCCAAGGACCGCTCGGTAGGGTTGTCGCCCATCGTCGTTAAAGCGTCCGCGGGCGCGGTCCATCATCTCAAGATTTACAAAGTTACAAATCTCCGCCGGGCGATAACCGCCCTAAAGCAGCATGGTTTCTGGATCGTCGGTCTTCACGCTCAGGCCGAAGAGAACTTTTACAGCCGGGATTTTCCCGATCGCTTGGGAATTGTCTTGGGTAGTGAAGGTGACGGGATTCGGCCATTGATTCAAAAGGAATGCGATTTTCTTGTCGGCATCCCGATGCTGGGTAAGATCGGGTCCCTCAATGTCGCCGTCGCTGGGGCCGTGTTTCTCTACGAGCTCCTGCGCCGCAAAGTGTGCATTGACAACGGTGAGGGTAAAAGATAATAGGTCATTCATGGGAAGAGTGCCGGAAATTAAGCGACTTAGTGCTATCCTATTGACATCTTGATTTGAAGGTGGTTTAAATACCCGTTTGTGAATGGGCAAATAGCCACAACGGTGTGGTTTGTCTTTCGGATCCAGGATCCATACAAAACGAATTACTAAAAGCTGTTGACAAGTAGCTCTTACTGCTGCGGGATTCGAAGCGAGCAG
>Ga0214473_10003064_pt1 | contig 20389 bp, 15 predicted proteins | sample RVTome_7_FD_203509 | JGI IMG/M metagenome (GOLD analysis project Ga0214473, IMG submission 203509) | Soil microbial communities from uranium-contaminated site in the Upper Colorado River Basin, Wyoming, United States - RVT98D197 | ecosystem: Environmental > Terrestrial > Soil > Contaminated >... | reverse complement strand
TACCTGACCGATGTGCTGAGAAGGCTCGCCGCGGGATGGGACGAGGACCGGCTCGATGAGCTGCTGCCCGACCGCTGGCAGTTAGACCGCGCACCTCCGTGACCTGACGCCGCTCCTCCGGCTCACAACGCCACCAATTACCACAACCTCCGAGGAAGCCGCGGGGGCCAGCTCCCACGCGCCCCGACGCCCCTACCCTGGGAAGACCGGACGCTTACCGCCAGCGTCCACACGTTGCTGCCGTCGAACGTCACATCCATCAACCCCCGGCCCGGGCGCTGCGCAATCTCATAGGGCGCATGAAACTCATCCGTTGGTTCGTGACGCTCCACCGGGATAGGGGGCCCGGGATACCAGGAGGGCTCGAGGACGATGGTGGTCGGCGCATCCCGGCGTGAGGCTTCAAATACGGACACTACAGTCGTATCCTTGTGGAGAACCGTGAGGCGTGACGTGCGCGCGTGACCTGCTCGTATGGCAGAGCTGTTTCCGACATCCCGCCCATGATACGCATCGGGCTCATCCAAGCCTTCCAGATACTCGCCGTCCTTTGAAACCATGTGCAACTGGTGACGACCGCGAACCGAGTCGGGCTCGTGGCCGTGGACCACGAAGCCATCCGCGAAGGGACTGAACCAGACCACCTCGTGCGGGAACGCCAGAGTGCGCACGGGACGCAGGGCAGGCGAAAAGACAACGACGCGCCGGAGACGATCGTCATACACGAAAAGCGAATCGGCGTCGTCCGTTGCTGCGGCCCAGATGCTTCGAAGCTCACCAGGCCCTGACCCGACACTCCCCACGCCGCTCAGATACCGCCCGTGCCGATCATATCGCGCCAGCGTCGGACTGCCCACCTCGAACACCAGATATTCTCCACTTCGACGCTTGAGAATCCGTGCGCCAATTCTGCTGCTCAGACTCCAGGGATCGGCCACGTCTCCAATCGTCGCCAGCTTCTCATATTTGATCGTGCAGCCATCGCAAACATTGGTGGTGACGTCACCCTGAGACCCGCACCCAGCAAACAGGACGCAGAGCAATATGCCGACGAAGGTCTGTGACCTCATTCCGGCGGGGAACATGTGGCCGGGCGCTGCGCCTTCCGTCACCGCGCCAGTTCCGCCAGCAGCCCGGCCGCCGCGTGCATCCCCTTCTCGAAATTCTCCACGCTCATCCACTCGTCCGGCGCGTGCGCGTTCTGCCCCGGCAGCCCGAAGCCCATGAGCAGCGCGGGCGCGCCCAGGAGCTCCTCGAACTCCACCACGATGGGGATGGATCCGCCCTCGCCGGCGTAGATGACCTCGGCGCCGAAGGCTTCCGCGAGCGCGGCGGCGGCGGCGGCGTAGAGCGGGCCCTCGAGCTTGCCGCGCCACGGTCGCCCACCATGGAGCACGCGCACCTCCACGTTCACACCCGCGGGCTTGACCTTCTCCACGTGCGCCTGGAAGAGCCGCTCGATCTCCTTCGGGTCCTGGTCGGGCACCAGCCGGCAGCTCACCTTGGCCATGGCATGCGACGGCAGCACCGTCTTGGCCCCCTCGCCCGTATAACCCGACAGGAACCCGTTCACCTCCACCGTGGGCCGCACCCAGAGGCGCTCCGGGGTGCTGAAGCCCTCCTCACCGCCCAGCGCGGGCGAGCCCGTCTCCTGGCGGAAGGCCTCGTCGTCGAAGGGGAGTTCGCGGATCTGGTCCCGGAACTCCGGCGCGGCCGTCACCCGGTCGTAGAAGCCGTCGATGGTGGCGTGCCAGCGCGCGTCGTGGAAGGAGGCGATGATGCGGCAGAGCGCGGTGGCCGGGTTGATGACGGCGCCGCCGTAGCTGCCCGAGTGGAGATCCTGGGCCGGGCCGGTGACGTCGATCTGGAAATAGGTGAGCCCGCGCAGCGAGGCGCCGATGGTGGGCATCCCCGGCGCGAACATGCTGGAATCCGAGATGACGATGGCGTCCGCCGCCAGCAGCTCGGTGTGCTCCTTCACGAAGGGCATGAGATGCTCGCTGCCCACCTCCTCCTCCCCCTCCGCGATGACCACCACGTTCACGGGCAGGCTGCCATTGGCCTGCATGTGCGCCTCCAGCGCCTTCACGTGCAGGTAGAGCTGGCCCTTGTCATCCACCGAGCCGCGGGCGTAGATGCGGCCGTCACGCACCTCCGGCTCGAAGGGCGGCGTGGTCCACAGCTCGAGCGGCTCGGCGGGCTGCACGTCATAGTGACCGTAGATGAGCACCGTCCGCGCGTCGGGGCCGGCGCCGCGCCACTCGCCGGTGACGATGGGGTGGCCCGCTGTCTCGTGGATGCGCACCTCGAGGCCCGCCGCCTCCATCTTCTCGGCCAGCCATTCGGCGGCGCGCCGCGTGTCAGCGTTGTGCTCGCTGCGGGCGCTCACGCTGGGAATGCGCAGGAAGTCGAAGAGCTCCTGGCGGAAGCGGTCGCGGTTGGCGTCTATGTATTCGTGGACGTTCGGCATGTGGTCCCCTCCCCGTTCGTGTTGCGGTCCCCATGGCAATATGGGTGGGGGTGCGGGGCTGTGCCATGTGCGGAGGGAACGTCCGGCAGCCGGGGTGTGCGCCGTCAGCCCTGGCCGGGCGGGGTCCACTCCCGGACCAGCGTCCGGACGCGGGGATCCGACGCCAGGCCGGCGGCCGACGGATCGATGAGGAGCAGCGCCCCCGGGAAGGTCCAGCGCTCCGCGCTCTCCCGCAGCAGATCCAGCGCCCGGTCCCGCTCTCCCAGGTCGTCTGCGGCCAGGGCCAGGTTGTAGAGGAGCGCGCCTCCCACGTTGCCGTCATCGGTCCGCCGTACCCAGGCGAGCACCTGGTCCGTCTCGGTGCGGGACTCGACACGGCGGCCCAGGCGTGCCAGGACGTGGGCCCGGAGGCTCCGGTCGATGATCGCCGCCTGCGCTCCCGCCCGCTTCGCGAGGCGGGCGTCCACGGCAGCGAGCACGCGTTCCAGCTCTGCCCGCTCCGTCCAAGGGGGGAGGATGAGGCTCGAGACGAAGAACGAGCCCACGCCCCCCTCCCCCTCGGGCCATCCCATCGCCTCCAGTGGGGCCCAGATCGCGTCGAACGACGGACGTTCCACCCCGGCATCCACCATGTCCATCCAGAGCGCAGCCAACTCGATCGCCGGATGCGTGCGGGCGGCGGGGTCGATGCGCGCGAGGACCTCCCGGGCGCGATCGGGCCGGCCCCGGAAGGTCACATAGAAGAGCACGGTCTGCAGCGACCAGGGGTCGACCTCCGGGAGCTCCACCAGGGCCCGGGTCCAGCGCTCCAGGGCAACCGTGTCCTCCAATACGGCCAGCGTCTCGATCGCGACCGAGAGAATCGTCGGATTGCGGGGATCCAGCTCGAGGGCCCGCAGGAAGGAGGCTGCGGCAGCCGGATAATCCCCGACGCGGCGCAGCAGTGTGCCCAGCGTGAAGTGGAAGACCGCCCGGCCGGGTGCCTTCTCGACCGCCCGCGCGGCGGCGAGGCGCGCACTCGGGTACGCCATCAGCACGTAGTACTCGTAGGTCGCCTGCGCCCAGTCCGTGCTCGCCGCGTCAGGCGCCAGCACGAGCGCCCGGTCCAGGGCCTCCAGCGCCTCGATCGAGCGCTCCTGCCCGAACCAGTGGCGCGTGCTCCGTATCACGGAGAGTTCGGCCCACGCCTCCGCGAAGGCGGGGTCCTCCCGCACGGCTTCTTCGAAGGCGCGCTCCGCGGCCTCGAGGTCGTTGACGGACCAGGCCATCCGGCCACGGGTCACCGCCTCCCACGCGGCCATAGACTCGGTGGGGAGGTCGGCGGCGGCGAGCCGTACCTCGACGGCAAGCGCCGTCTCCATCGCGCCCACGATGCGCTCCGCCAGGTGCGTCTGAATGGCGAAGATGTCCGCCACCGAGAGGTCCCCGTCGAACGTCTCGGCCCAGATGTGCTCGTCGGTGCGGGCGTCGATGAGCAGGGCGTTCACCCGCACCCGCTCACCAGCCCGCTGGACGCCCCCCTCCAGGACCCAGGCCACGCCCAGCTCCCGGCCGATCTGCGGCACGGACTTCCGGGTGTCGCGGAACTGCTGCATGGACGTCCGCGAGATCACCGCCAGCTCCGGCAAGCCGGCCAGCCGGGTGAGCAGGTCGTCGTGGAGACCGGCGGCGAAGAAGTCTGCGGTTCCCTCGCCCGTGTCCCGGCTGGAAAACGGCAGCACCGCGATGCCGTTATCGCGGATCCGATCCGCAGCGGCCCCGCCTCCCATGGGGTAGGGGTCTGAAACGGCCGTCCCGGGTCCGAAGAACCACCCGGCCCCGAAACCCACGAGCAGCAGGAGGGCGACCGACACGAGGGTCCACCTGGAGAATACGGGCGCACCGCCCGCCTTGTGCAGCGGCGTCCCGACGTCTCGGGGCGGGGTGCGCCCGAGCCCTTCGGGCCCGACCTCGAAGACCCACGCGAGCACGAGAGCCGCCGGGAGGCCGACCGCGGCCAGCAGGACCAGGAAGCGCAGGGTCCACCCCGGCAGCGCCAGCGGCTCCACCAGGAGGTCCGCGAGCTGGAGGACCGCGAACACGGTCGCCCCGTAGACCACGGCCACGCGGAAGACCTTCCGCCGCTTCAGCTCCTCGAGAAAGGAGGGACCATCCCGCGGCTCAGGATCCAACCAGTACCTCCGCGATCAGTTGTCGCACGGAGCTTCACGCTCCGCGCCTCCCGCGAACCACCCTCAGTTCGTGGCCTATGCTCCCCACGTTGCCGGCCGAGGCCGGCCGAGACTTCCGGAAAGCATGGGGGAGGCGCGGCGCGGTGCCGCCTACCATCGAAGAGCGGGCGGGCGAAGTCGACGGTCCGGGTCTCAGGGATAGGAGAAGCGACCCACCTTTTCGTAGATGAGGCAACGTAGGTCAGAGGGAGCTTTCGGGGCAAGAAAATTGTCGGTCGGTCCTGCCGCGCCGTTGGATGAGGCGGAGGTCAACCCCTGACATCCTCCCCCCCATCCCCCTCCGGCGCCGAGCGACCCGGACGACTTCCAAGACGCCCCGCGTCGCGCAGCGCCCGCCGCAGGATGAACTCGATCTGAGCGTTCACGCTGCGCAGCTCGTCGTCGGCCCAGCGACGCACGGCGTCGAGCGTGTCGGGATCGATGCGAATCAGGAACGCGTCGCGCTTGGACATCCGGTGCCGTGCCGCTGGTCCCCCGGCCTACTGGTAGAGGGAGCCGGTGTTGATTACCGGCTGGGTGTGCCGGTCGCTGCACAGCACCACAAGCAGGTTGGAGACCATGGCGGCCCGCCGCTCGGCGTCCAGGTCCACGATCTGGTCCCGCTCCAGGTGCTCCAGCGCCATCTGGACCATGCCCACGGCACCCTCCACGATGCGGGCCCGGGCCGCCACCACCGCCGCCGCCTGCTGGCGCTGGAGCATGGCTGCGGCAATCTCCTGCGCGTAGGCCAGGTGGCTGATGCGGGCCTCCACCACCTCCATGCCCGCCCTGTCCAGCCGCTCCTGGATGTCGTCCCTGAGCTGCTCGGAGATGGCCTCCGTGTTGCCGCGCAGGGAGACCTCGTGGTCCTCACTGTCGTAGGGGTGGCGGCTGGCCAGCACGCGCAGGGCGGACTCGCTCTGGATGGCCATGTAGTCCTCGTAGTCGTCCACCTCGAGGAGCGCCTCCGCGGTCTCGACCACTCGCCACACCACCACGGCCGAGATGTCCACGGGATTGCCGTCCCGGTCGTTGACCTTGGAGGGGCGCCCCGCCGAGCGGCTCTTCCCCAGAACGACCTTCCCCGCGGAGTCCTTCTGCTCGGCCGTGGTAGTTGAGCCGGTTTCGAAGTTCCGGATGCGCAGGGAGATCTTTTTCTTGGAGTAGAAGGGGTTCACCCAGAGGAAGCCGGAGGTCTTGACCGACCCCTTGTACTCGCCGAAGAGGAGCAGCACGCGCGCCTGGTTGGGCGGTACCGCCATGAGCCCGAAGAGCCCCGTGAAGGAGGCTGCGAAGAGGAGGATGCCGCCGGGCACGCCGGCAACGATCCGGGCCACTTCCGCACTGCCAGCGCTGGCGCCCCAGGGCACGAGCACGACACCACCCACCATCCCGGCGATGCAGAGAAAGAGCGGCAGCCAGCCCTTGCTGGGCTGATAGACGATTTCCTTCACCATGACGGCCTCCCGAGGTTTGAAAGCGTTCATATATCTAAGTGATATCATGCAGGTCGGGGTATGTCAAGGGCGGCGGCGGCGGCGGCGCGGCGGCGCGGCGGTGCGGGGTGCGGCGGCCGCGGTGCGGCGGCGCGGCGGCGCGGCGGTGCGGGGTGCGGCGGCGCGGGGCGAACGGCGCGCGGATCGGGCTCTGGATCGGGATCGGGCGGGAAGCTCGAGCCGGCCCAGAACGACCACAACCGCACACAGTCACCCCCGGGGACACACGATGTGCCACCCGCCGCTGTGATCACGACCTGAACCGCACAGGGACCCGAAGCGCGAGGGAGATAAGGACGGGTTGTGGTCGTGAACACGACCACAACCCAACCTCATTACCGAAAACCCCGGTTGCGCGTCCGGTTGAGGTTGGTCCGGGCGGGTAGTTCGGTGGGAGTGGCGGCCCGGGTCGGCGGGTCGGGTATTCTGGCGGGTGCGCGGCGCAATGGCGCCGGCCGCCCGTATCACCAAACGCGCCACGCGCCGCCTCACGCGCCCACCGTTGCGCGTTTAGTGGCGATAATCACGACCGGAGCCGCACGCGCGAGTGTGGGCGCGGCGGTTGTGCGCCTGATCGCAATTATTCGCGCGAAACCCGCACGCGCGCTATCGGCCAGGGGCGCGTGCGCGTCTGATCGCACGGATTTAGGCTGCGCCGCCTCACCGCCCCGCGCGCCGCCTCACCGCCCCGCGCACCGCCTCACCGCCCCACGCGCCGCCTCACCGCCCCGCGCGCCGCCTCACCGCCCCACGCGCCGCCTCACCGCCCCGCGCGCCACAGGCCCTTAGCCTGCGCCGCAAGCCTCCCATGCGGCCGCATGCCCCTCGCCCCCCCAACCAAACGCCCCCCTCGCGCGCCTGCTAACGGGGCGTCACGCCCCCCGTGGCGCCGCCTTGCCTCCTGGCCCGCCACGGCCGAATCTTGCACGGGGCGCGTCGCCGATCCCTCCCGGCCCACGCGCCGCCGTTTCCTCATGGAGAACACAGCATGCGAACGACGACGTTCCTCCGCCGCCGCGCGGGCCTGGCAATCCTTGCAGCCCTGGCGCTGCTCTTGCCCGCAGCCGCCGCGGCGCAGCAGCGGCCCGCCCTGGACGCCGGCGCCCTGGCGGCCATCGAAGCCCGCTCCCTCGGACCCGGACTGGTCACCGGCCGCATCGCGGACATTGCCATCGACCCGCGTGACACCAACGTCTGGTACGTGGCCACGGCGTTCGGCGGCGTGTGGAAGACGGAGAACCGCGGGCTTTCCTTCGAGCCCATCTTCGACGACGGCGGCACGCACAACATGTGCTGCATCGTCATCGACCCGGAGGATTCCAACGTGCTCTGGCTGGGCACGGGTGAGAACCACAGCCAGCGGAGCGCCCACTTCGGCGACGGCCTCTACAAGTCCACGGATGCGGGAGAGAGCTGGCGGCAGGTAGGGCTGGCCAACTCGGAGCACATCGGCGCCATCCGCATCGATCCGCGTAACTCAAGCGTGGTCTACGTGGCGGCGCAGGGCCCGCTCTTCTCGGCGGGTGGGGACCGCGGCCTCTACCGGACCACCGACGGCGGCGCCACCTGGGACCGCGTCCTCTTCGTGAGCGACGACACCGGCATCACCGACGTGGTGCTGGACCCGCACGACCCGGATGTCCTCTTCGCCGCGGCCTATCCGCGCCGCCGCCATGTGGGCCAGGCCCTCGGCGGCAGCCCCGAGGGCGGCATCTTCCGGAGCACGGACGGCGGGGCCAACTGGACCAAGCTCGGCAACGGCCTGCCCACCGCCGACTTCGGCCGCGCCGGGCTGGCCATCGACGGGCGCACCAGCCCCACACAGCTGCTCACCCTCGTCCAGGCGGGGGACGGCCAGTCGGGCATCTACCGCTCGCTGGACGGCGGCGATAGCTGGGAGCGCTACGGCGTCATGGAGCAGGCACCCGGCCGCGGCGGGCCCGGCGGGCGGGCCGCGGACCCGGACGATGAGGAAGAGGACGAACCGGACTGGTACGCCGACGGCATCGGCCAGTACTACAGTGAGCTCTACCTGGATCCGCACCGCCCCGGCCACGTCTACTCCGTGGCCGTGCGCCTGGCGCGCAGCACGGACGGCGGCGCCACCTGGGGCCGCGCCGGCTGGGAGAGCGCCGGCGTCCACGTGGACCATCACGCCCTGACCTTCGACCCCGAAGATCCCGACCACATCCTGCTCGGCAATGACGGCGGGCTCTACGAGACGTATGACGCGGGGGAGACCTGGCGCTTCTTTGCCAACCTGCCCGTCACGCAGTACTACCGCGTGGGCGTGAACAACGCCACGCCCTTCTACCACGTGTGCGGCGGCACGCAGGACAACTTCTCCATGTGCGGCCCCTCCCGCACCACCAACAGCTGGGGCATCCGCAACAGTGACTGGTTCATCATCGCGGGCGGTGACGGCTTCCAGGCCCGCGGGGACATGGAGGACCCCAACACCTTCTACGGCGAGTCGCAGAACGGCGGCCTGTCCCGCTTCGACGCGCGGAGCGGGCGCGGCAGCAGCATCCGGCCGCGCATCAACACCACGCCGGCCGCCTTCGGGCACGCGGCCGCCGACTCCACCTGGCGTGACCGCTTCAACTGGGACACGCCCTTCATCATGAGCCCGCACCAGTCCACGCGGCTCTACTTCGGCAGCCAGTTCCTCTACCGGAGTGACGACCGCGGGGACAACTGGCAGCGCGTGAGCCCGGACCTGACCCGCCAGCTCGACCCCGACACACTGCCCATCATGGGCAAGGTCTGGCCGCGCGGCTCGGTGGCGCTGAACGCCTCCACCACCGCGCTCAGCAACATCGTCACGCTGGACGAGTCCCCGCTCCTGGAGGGCCTCATCTACGCCGGCACGGACGACGGCCTGCTGCAGGTCACCGAGGACGGCGGCGCCACCTGGCGGCGCATCGACCGCTTCCCCGACGTGCCGCGCTGGACCTACGTCACGGACGTCTTTGCCTCACCGCGGCACGCCGGCACCGTCTTCGTGGCGCTGAACAACTGGCAACGCGGGGACTACGCCCCCTACCTGGTGAAGAGCACGGACCGGGGCCGCACCTGGACCAACATCACCGGCAACCTGCCCGCGAAGAACAATGTGTGGACCGTGGCGCAGGACCACGTGAACGCCAGCCTGCTCTTTGCCGGCACCGAGTTCGGGCTCTTCTTCTCCCCGGACGGCGGGGGGCAGTGGACCCAGCTCGAGGGTGGCATGCCCATAGCCCAGGTGCGTGACCTCATCCTGCACCGCCGCGAGCACGACGTGGTCATGGCCACCTTCGGCCGCGGCTTCTACGTGCTGGATGACTACAGCGCGCTCCGGGAGATCACCCCCGCCACGCTGGCCGAGCCCGCGCGGCTCTTCCCGCTGCGCCACGCCTACAGCTTCGTCCAGGGCGGCCTGGCCCCCGCCGGCGCGGCCGGCGTGCTGGCCATATCCGGCAACTACTCCACCGCCAACCCGCCGGTGGGCGCGTGGATCACCTACCACGTCCGCGACGCGGTGCCCGAGGACGCCCGCCTGGTGCTCACCATCACCGACGGCAGCGGTGAGGCGTTCCGCCGCTGTGAGCTGGATGGCCGGCCGGGGCTCCGGCGCTTCGCGTGGAACCTGCTCGGGGACCCGGCGCCCGGGGAGCCGGACGAGGACGATCCCGACGCCGAGGAGGAAGGCGGCGCGGAAATCACCGCCTGCACCGGGGGCGGCGGTGGCGGATTCGGCGGCGGTGGCGGTGGCGGCGGCGGCCGCGGCCGGCGCCCCACGCCCCGCGCCGAGCCCGGCGTCTACCGCGCCTCCATCGGCTTCCTGTTCGGTGACGAGGTAACGGAGATCGGACCGAGCCAGACGTTCAGCGTCCTGCCGCTGCCGGAGCGGTAGGCGTCTCCTTCCAGGGTTAAGCGACGATGCCCGGCCGGCTTCTTCCGCTCCGCGGGAAGCCGGCCGGGCTTCGTTCGTGGGTGTGTCCGTTGCGTCGCCGGCTTAAGCCTTATATGATGCATAAAAGCGTCATAGCCGCTCTGCGAAGACCATATGACCGATTTACGCATCGAAAGCCGCACTGATGCCGAGATCCTGGCGGAACTTGGCGAGCGCCTGGCCCGCCTGCGGACCGGTCATGGCATGACCCAGGAGGACGCGGCCAGGAGGGCGGGCGTGGTGCGCACCACCGTCTCGCGGGCCGAACGGGGTGACAACCCCAACCTCCTCACCGTGGTTCGCCTGCTTCGCGTGTACGGGCGCCTGGGCGCCCTGGACAGCTTCATCCCCGAGCCCGAGGTGAGCCCGATGGCGCTCATACGGTCCGGTCGAGGGACGGGGCGTGGCTGAGGCGGTGGCGTTCGCGGAGATCCGCCTGTGGGGGCGGACCGTGGGGGGTGTGGCCGAAGTGGAGGACGGCGGCGTGGTCTTCGAGTACGAAGCCGGCTTCCGCCGCTCCGGGCTGGAGATCTCCCCGCTACGCCTACCGCTCACCCTGCGCGGCCCGGTGCGCTTCACGGAGCTGCAGCGCCAGGAGGGCTTCCGCGGGCTGCCCGGCGTGCTGGCCGACGCCCTTCCCGACGCCTTCGGCAAGAGCGTCATCCGCGCCTACTACACGGCCCGAGGCCGGTCCGAGAAGGCGTTCTCTCCGGTGCACCATCTGCTCTACGTGGGCGAGCGCGCCCTCGGCGCACTCACCTTTCACCCCGCCGAGGAGCTGGAGCCGCGACCGAGGGAAGTCGAGGCCCTGGAGGCAGAGACCCTGGAGGCAGAGCCCCTGGAGGCAGAGACCCTGGAGGCAGAGCCCCTGGAGGCAGAGGCGCTGGAGGTGGCCGCGCTGGTGGCCGACGCCCGGCGCATCATCGCCGGCGTGGCGGACGTCACCGTGCCGGAGACCTACCGCATCGGCTCATCCGCGGGCGGCATGCGCCCCAAGGCCATCGTGCTCTTCAATCCCGCCACGGAGGAAGTGCGCTCCGCCTTCGCGGCACCCTGCCGCGGAGACATCCCCGCGCTGCTGAAATTCGACGGCGTGGGCGAGCGCACCATCCACCAGGAGCTGGGTGAGCCTGAGCCCTACAATCGCGTGGAGGCCGCCTACGCCCGCATGGCCCGTGACGCGGGCCTGCAGGTGGTCCGCATCCATGTGCTCGAGAGTCCCGACGGCCATGCCCACCTGGTCATTCCGCGCTTCGACCGGCGGGACGGAGCACGCCTCCACCAGCACACGCTGGGCGGGCTCCTGCACGTGGACTACAACGATCCTGGCGCCAGCAGCTACGAGGAGTACCTGCGCACCATCCTCCACCTGGGCATGCCGCCGGCCGCGGTCATCGAAGGTTACCGGCGCATGGTCTTCAACGTGCTGGCCGTGAACCAGGATGACCACGTGAAGAACCTCTCCTTCCACTTGAGCCCCGAGGGCACGTGGTCCCTCACCCCCGCCTACGACCTCACCTTTGCCCGCGGCGGCGGCTGGACCGCCACGCACCAGATGCGCATAGCCGACAAGCGTGCCGGCATCACCCGCGGCGATCTGCTGACGGTGGCCGCCACGTTCGGCATGCGCAACCCGAACGGCATCATCCAACGAGTGGCGGACGTGCTGGCGGAGTGGCCGCGCTACGCCCGCGACACCGGCGTACCGCGGGAGACCGTGCGGGAGGTGGAGGTGGCGCTGGAGGAGCGGCGGAAAGAGGTGGGGTAGTGGGCGCGCGGGAGGCCGGGCGGGCGAACGTCGCTTACATCCGTTGCGTACGGGGGATCATTCCGGTGACCCCAGGCTACTTCTCCCCGGTGATGCTCAACAGCGCTGCCAGGTGTCCCGCAGGCAGCGGCACATCGTGCGGCTGTCGGCGCACGTGAGCTCCGTGCCGAAGGGACCCATGAGGTTGAAGATCATGTCCCAGCGCCGCTGGTCCTGTTCGTTGAGGCGTCGCTTCACACGATCCAGGATGGGGGGCACAACGGAAAAGGCAACCACGCCGGCCGCCCCCGGGATCCCCACCGCCTCCCAGTGCAGCTCGTGGGCCCCGGCACCGAGTCCCTCCACCACCATCGGGTCGGAGGCCAGCGGCACCAGCTCGCCGCCGGCTCCTTTGCCTTCCTTCGGATCCCAGCCCGGGAGGCCCCCTTCGTCGAACCATTCCGGGCCGGCGCGCACCACGCCGGAGACGCGCAACGTGCCGGTACCCTCGGGCACCTCGGCTCCGGGCTTTGGCCAGTGGAGCTGGACGCCCGGGAGCTCCTTGCTCTCGATCATGATATTCCCCGGAGAACTGGCACCCTGAAAGGAGAACGGCCCGACAAGCACCCGGCCATTGCGGCGCGGGTGAAGGTGAATGATGGCAGGCGGTGGGTGATCGATCTGCTGGACGGGGTGGGGGTGTGAGGCCGCGGCGGGCTACTACGAAGCATCGAGAAACGCCTCGATCAGCCCCCCGCCGCGTCCTCGTCATGCATGGCGCCGAGCTACCTGTGGTCCGGGTGCACGCGCGGCAAGCCGGTCTTGCCCCGTACTGGACGGAGAGGAATCACGATTGACGATCTTCCCGTTCGCTGGGCCACCCGCTGAAGATAATACAGAACGTAGCGCTGAGATTCGGTGGTCATCTCCGCTTGGGTGGGCTTCACCCGCACAGGAATGACTGCGTCCTGGCTGAGGCTCGGGTACTTGTCGCGAAAGGAATTCAGGACTGTGATGGCCGCCCATAGACCCTGAATGTCGAGGTCCTTACGTGCGATCGTAATGGTATTCATCGTGGTGGCACGACCGACCGCTCGCACTTCGATAACGGCGAACGCGTCAGCATGGGGGCGCTCCTCCACGACTTCAAGCCTGACCACGCCCGCCATGCTTGCCTGGCCGGCTGCGGGAATCCGCTGTGCCGAAGCCGTCATCGGGCTGCCAGAAAGCCACATGGCGGCCACCATGAGGATCCACTTATGTAAATCGCGCATGTTCACCCTCAGTTTATGTTGGAATCACACATCGATACATCAACCTGCTCACACTCAAATGTGCGGCCCAGAAAAACGTCTCCATAGTACCAGTGTATTTCCAGACAATATAAGCACCACGCCTCCTCGTCGTCACCTTCACCACCACCTCCGGGCGGCGGTGGTGGCTCGCGAATCACGCAAGAATCGTAATCCTCTGACGGGGGAGCACCGAGATTAACGGACAGAAAATCGATATCCCAGGGGTTCATTGGCAGAGCGTACGGAATGTTGTAGGTAGCTCTGTGGTTGGATCGAGCCCATATTGTGGTCTCCGAATATGCGGTATAACAATCGATCGGGATTTCAATCCGACTGGTGTACGCCGGAAATGCAATTCCAAGCAGCGGAACTGCCGTCTCAGTGAAGTTCCGTTCAACCCCCTTGGCAAGGTAGTTCACCGAGACCTCGTGCGAGATGTGCGGAAAGAAAGGAAACGTCCGAGCTATCGTCTCCGTCTCGACGTACGACTCCGCGTGGAACTCGGAACTGCCCAGAAAAGCGAGCGTCGTGCCCGTGATGCCGGCCGCGGTCAACTCAGCGGCGAGAGCCTCGGCTTCGGCGAGAGAGCTCAGCGGTTCGCTTTCGGTCATCTGGGGTCCCATGGCGGGTATCGGATCCACCTCCGTGGGCAGCTCCGAACAGCCAAACAGCATGACGATTCCAGCTGTGAACCAGGTCTTCCGCATCGAATGCCTCCTCTGTGCCATGCCACCGCCCGTGCCCCGGATGCGCTCCCGGGCTACGTGCAAGGTGCAACGAAATCACAAGCATTCGGAATAGGAGTTTGGGACAACCTTGCCGTCCCGGGACGGCTGGCGGCCTGGCATGCGCGGTGGCGGTCGAGTCTGACGCCCTATGAGCGCTCGATGCGGAACACGCGGCCGTTACCGGTCACGATGTGCATCTCGCCGGCGGCGTCGGTGCCGAAGGACGTCACGTTGCCGGCACCGCGGATCCACTCCAGACGATCGACGGCCGCCCCGCCGTCCAAGCGGAACGAGCGGATCCAGCCGCCGCAGTAGTCGGCGTAGAAGTAATGGCCGCGGAGCTCGGGGATGAGCTGGCCACGGTACACGGCGCCGCCGGTGACGGAGCAGCCGTCGCTGTGTGAATACTCGAGCACCGGCAGCGCCAACCCGCTCTGGTTGCAGCTGCCGCTGCCGAAGCAGTGCCGGCCTTCCATGACGTTCCAGCCGTAGTTCACACCCCCCTGGCCGGCGGGCTCCACGTGGATCTCCTCCCACTGGTTCTGCCCCACGTCGGCAATGTAGAGCATGCCGCTCGGCGCATCGAAATGGAAGCGCCACGGGTTGCGCAGGCCGTACGCCCAGATTTCGCCGCGAGCGCCCTGGGTGAGCGTGAACGGATTGTCGGTCGGCACGGCGTACGGCTGGCCGGCATCCACATCAATGCGCAGGAGCGCACCCAGCAGCGTGGCCAGGTTCTGGCCGTGCTCGAGCGGGTCGCCACCCGAGCCGCCGTCGCCCATACCTATGTAGAGCATGCCGTCCGGTCCGAACGCCGCCAGCCCGCCATTGTGGTTGGCGAACGGCTGCGCTACCGCGAGAACCAGTGAGGCCGAGGCGGCGTCCGCCACGTCCGGGTCGGCCGACACCGTGTAGCGTTCGATGCGCGTGCTGCCGCTCGTGTCCGTGTAGTTGACGTAGAAGCGGCCGTTGGCGGCGTAGTTCGGATGGAATGCCACGCTGAGCAGGCCGCGCTCGCCGCCGCTGCCCACCTGCGCCGTGATGTCCAGGAACGAGCGCTCGAGCAGCGCGCCGTTGCGGATGATGCGTATGCGTCCGGGCTGCTCGACTACAAAGAGGCGCGCGTCGCCGGACGGCGCGTTCACGTGCACGGGTGACTGCAACCCCGCCGCGACTTCGACGAGCCGCAGCTCCAGCGACGCCGGAGGCATGGTGCCGTCATCGTCCGGCTCTGTGGAATCGGCGCAGCCGAGGATGAGCAGGAGGGCTAGGATGCGCATGGTTCCGGTTCGATGAGGGTGGCGATGTCACACGGCAGCCCGTGTGCCGCTTCGGCTGCGTGCGTGCCGCTTCGGCTGCCGGCGTGGCGCTTCGGCTGCCCGCGTGCCGCTTCGGCTGCCGGCGTGCCGCTTCGGCTGCCGGCGTGCCGCTTCGGCTGTCCGCGTGCCGCTTCGGCTGCCGGCGTGCCGCTTCGGCTGCCGGCGTGCCGCTTCGGCTGCCCGCGTGCCGCTTCGGCTGCCGGCGCCCCATCAGACCCGCACGCGCCGGGGTCCGGGCGAACCGTTGCGGCTCTGGTTGCAATTATTCCAATCAAAGCCGCGCGCGCGTTCGGCGCAGCCGCGCGTGCGGGTCCTGCAAGACTATTTGCTACGAAAGGCGCAACGGCTCTCAGAACGAGCACGGTTGCGCGTTTGATGGCACATCCGCGCCGCGCACCGTGCGCATATGCGGCGAGCTACGGTAGGTCGGAGGGAGCGCTCGGGACAAGGGGTCCTGTTGGCCGGTCCTGCAGGGATGCGGTCGAGAACCCGCGCCGCGCGGGGGAGCGCGTCAGCTAGCGGACGGCCGGTCGCGCCGGAGGCATCGCGCGCGTGGTTATCCTGCATCTGCGGCTGGCGGCGTGCCGTCTCGGCTGCCCGCGCCCCATCAGAGCCGCACACGCCGGGGTCCGGATGGCGGCAGCGCACCATCAGGGCCGCACGCGCCTGCGTCCGGCCAAACCGTTGCGGCTCTGGTTGCGATTATTCCAATCAATGCCGCGCGCGCGTTCGGCGCAGCCGCGCGTGCGGGTCCTGCAAGACTATTTGCTACGAATAGCGCAACGGCTCTCAGAACGCGCGCGGTTGTACGTTTGATGGCACATCCGCGCCGCGCACCCGTGCGCTTATGCGGCATCCCCAACGAGGTCCGCCACGGCGATGGACAGAGTCGGCTCCGCGCCCGCCGGCCGCCAGTCCAGCTGCTGACCGGCGCGCAGCACCACCGGATGATCTACGCCCGCGGCCAGGTCCCAGACCTCCACCAGGCCGCCGTCTGGATCCACGATCCAGTATTCCGCCACCCCGTACAACCGGCAGCGCTCGAGTTTGACGCCACGATCCCGGGCGGACGTCGACGGGGAGGTGATCTCCACGACCAGGTCGGGCGGGCCCTCCGCCCCGCAATCGGAGAGCAGGTGCAGGCGCTCCTTGCGGACGAACAGCAGGTCCGGCTCCAGGAAGTCCCCCTCGGCCAATAGCACGTGGAATGGCCCGTGATAGACCTCGCCGAGATCATGCGCCCGAACGAAGGCGTTGAGCAGCGTGCCCAGATCCATGGACACCCTCTGATGCCTACGGCTCGGCGCCGGGGTCATGACCAGATCCCCCGCAATGACCTCGTGGCGCGCCCCGCCCTCGCTCGGCAAGCGTGCGAACTCCGCGTACGTCCACCGACTCTTCCGGTCCTGGCTGCGCGCTGCCATGGCATGCCTCCTCCCCTTCAAACTATTCCCCGGCTTCATTCCCTACAATGAAGCGAGCCAGGAGGGGCGGCGGAATGGCGGAGGGGGACGGGTGGCGGAGGGGGACGGGTGGCGGAGGGGGACGGGTGGCGGAGGGGGACGGGTGGCGGAGGGGCACAGGTGGCGGAGGGGGACGGATGGCGGCAGCGCCCCATCAAAGCCGCACGCGCCGGGGTCCGGGCGAACCGTTGCGGCTCTGGTTGCGATTATTCCGATCAAAGCCGCGCGCGCGTTCGGCGCAGCCGCACGTGCGCGTCCTGCTGGACTATTTGCTACGAATGGCGCAACGGCTTTCAGAACGAGCACGGTTGCACGTTTGATGATACATCCGCGCCGCGCACCCGTGCGCTTATGCTGCGAGCCACCGCAGGTCGGAGGAAGCTTCCCGGACAGGGAGCCTGTTGGCCGGTCTCGCCGGGATGCGCTCGAGGACCCGCACGCGGGCCGCTTTCATTGAGGAAACGGCCCTCCGCACCTAGTTTGGATGCACCGGCGGTGGCGGCCACCGGATCCCCTGGACAACACATGCATCCGCAATCTGACTCCAGACCCGCGGCCGGAGCGCTCATCGGTGGCGGCCCCCTCCCGGTGGCCGAGGCGCTGCGTATGGCCGCGCGCCTCACGAACACCGAGGAGGACCTGGAGGCCGTGACGGCCGTGGTCCTGGCGCTGCTCGGGGCCGGGAGTGACCTGTCCGGGGACGCGGCCGATGCGGCGCTGGCGCGGGCCGGGGTCCCCGATGTGGCGCGGCGCCTCCTGGTTGCCGCGGATGGGCCCGCCGCCGGGCGGCCCCCGGTGGACGAGGTGCGAGCCGGGCTCGAGGCCGGCGCCCTGGAGGTGGAAGCGGGATCCGCGGCTTCAGGAAAGCGGGGGGTCCCCCGGCTCCTGGAGGAGCTGCGCGGCCGGCGCGTCCTCCGTACGGCCCTCTTCTACGTGGGCGGCTCGGTGGCGGTGGTGGAGGCGGCGGCGCTCTTCGTCCCCATGCTGGGCGGCAGCCCGGCGCTGGTTCGCCTGCTGGCCATCCTGGCCGTGTGCGGCCTGCCCGTGGCGCTGGTTCTCTCCTGGTCCTTTGACGTGGCGCCGGCGCTCGGCTCCCGGCGCTGGCCCCGCATGGCGGCCATCGCGGCAGTCACCCTCGTCTGCGCCCTGGGTGCCGCCGTCCTCTGGCGCGGCGGGCCGGAGGAGCCCGCGGCGGCGGCAGGCAGCGCTCCGGACCCCGCGCACCTGGCCGTCCTCCCCTTCTCCGCCGTGGGCGGCGGCGAGGAACTGGCCGCCCTTGCCGAGCAGCTCCAGATGCGCCTCATCGACGGCCTCGGCGCCGCCGCCAGCGGGATCACCGGCAACCGGCAGCTACGTGTGCTCTCCCACGCCGACGTCCTGCCCTTCGTGGGCACGGCGCTCAAGGTGGACAGCCTGCGTGAGCGGCGCGGGGTAGGGACCATCCTCGAGGGCAGCGTGGAGCAGGTGGGGGACCGCCTGGACGTGCTGATCCGGCTCGTGGATACCGTCACCGGGGACCAGTTCCATACCAGCAGCTCCACCCACGCCACCGACCAGATCGGCCTGCTCGGCGCCGTGGCCGATTCGGTGACGCAGCTCGTGCGGCGGCGGCTCGGTCCCGTGGTCCGCCAGCGCATGAGCCTACTGGAGACCCGCAGCCCGGCGGCCTTCGAGCGCCTCACCCTGGCAAAGCGACGCGGGACGCAGTTCGAGGCGACCTTCGGCGCGGGTGACCTGGCGGCGGCGGCGGGGATCCTGGCGGACGCGGACAGCATGCTGGCGGCGGCAGAGCGGCTGGACCCCACGTGGGTGGAGCCGGTGGTGGAGCGCGGAAAGCTGAGTAAGCGCCGCGCCCTCGTGGCGCTGGCCCGGGGGGACACGGCCGCGGCCGATGCCGCCGTCGTGGCAGGTATTGCCCACGCCGAGCGGGCGCTCGAGCGCTGGCCCGGCGAGCCGAGCGCCCTGCAGCTGCGCGGCGACCTCCGCTACTTCAGGGTCCTCACCACCGCCTCAGCGGACAGGGTCCCGGGCCTCCGCGAGGCAGCCGAGCGGGATCTCCTGGCCTCCCTGCCCGGCAGTCGCACGCCCGCCGCGGCGTTACGGATGCTGAGTGAGGTGGCGGCGGCCGGGGGCCGGCTGGCGGAGGCGCGCGACTACGGCGAGCGGGCCTACGGTGAGGACCCCTTCATGGAGGAGGTGGAGTTCACGGTGTTCCGGCAGTTCGAGTACGCCTTCGCGGCGGGGGCGGACTCGGCGGCGGCCCACTGGTGCGGCGAGGGACGGCAGCGCTTTGGCCTCCCCACCTTCGACGACTGCCGGCTGTCGTTGGCGGCGTGGTCCACCGTGCGGCCGCTCGACCCCGACAGCGCCTGGGCCGTGGCCGAGGCCGAACTGGGGGCCTACCACCCCGCTGCACTCCGGCGCACGCTCGAACCACGCGTCCACGCCATGGTGGCCGCCGTGCTGGCCCGCGCCGGACACGCGGACAGCGCTCGGGCCGTACTGGCCAGGGCCCGGGCACGGGACAACAGCCACGGCCTTCTGCGGGCGTCCGCCGGTGTCCACCACCTGCTGGGGGAGACGGAGGCGGCGCTGGAGGCATTGCGTGCCGTGGCCGCCACGAACGCCGGCGGCGGCGCCCTCGATCACTATCCGGAACTGCGCGGCATCCTGGCCGACCCCAGGGCCGCGGCCGTGGTCGGGGAGCTTTCCCGCCGCTGAGCCGCTACTACTCGCCGCACACCCACTGAGTGCCGTTCCACCAGCAGATGCCCTTCACGGCGAGCGCCTGGGCATCCGCGCTGGTGCAATCGGCCGCCACGGTTTCCTGTGGAATGCTGTCGGTGCCGTCCTTATCCTTGTCCTTCTCCTTGATCTTCTCCTTCTCCCAGGACACCGCCCCCACCGCGTTGATGTCCACCTCGACGGTGGATGCGGTGTTCTGGCTGTCGCAGAAGTGCAGGGTCACACCGACGAGCGTCTTATTCACGGGTCCTCCAGGGTGGGGGGTCAGAGGCGGACGGGTTGTCCACCGGATGAGCGTTGCGCCCATACGGGGTTCCAGGCGACGATGCCCGGCCGGCTTCGCTGGCTCAGAAGCACCGCAGGCAACATACTAACTCCGGACGGCCGGTCGATGCCAACCTGCACCGGAGCGCAAGACCACACGGAACGCATGCGCCACACGGATGGTGAGGGCCGAACCATGCATGCCGCCTCGGCTGCCCGGGTGCCGTCTCGGCTGCCCGGGTGCCGTCTCGGCTGCCCGCGTACCCCTTCGGCTGCCCGGCCGCCGCCTCGGATACCCGCGCCCAATCAAAGCCGCACGCGCAGGGGTCCGGCCGAACCGTTGCGGCGCTGGTTGCGATTATTCCAATCAAAGCCGCGCGCGCGTTCGGCGCAGCCGCGCGTGCGCGTCATGTTGGACTATTTGCTACGAATGGCGCAACGGCTTTCAGAACTAGCGCGGTTGCACGTTTGATGGGGCATCCGCGCGGCGCACCCGTGCGCGGAGGTGCGCCTCAGCTAGCGGACCGCCGGTCGCGTCGGCGGCACCGCGCGCGATTGCACGCGCGCGCGTTTATCTTGATCTGCGGCTGGCCGCGTACCCCTTCGGCTGCCCGGCCGCCGCCTCGGATACCCGCGCCCAATCAAAGCCGCACGCGCAGGGGTCCGGCCGAACCGTTGCGGCGCTGGTTGCGATTATTCCAATCAAAGCCGCGCGCGC
>Ga0214473_10003063_pt1 | contig 20394 bp, 16 predicted proteins | sample RVTome_7_FD_203509 | JGI IMG/M metagenome (GOLD analysis project Ga0214473, IMG submission 203509) | Soil microbial communities from uranium-contaminated site in the Upper Colorado River Basin, Wyoming, United States - RVT98D197 | ecosystem: Environmental > Terrestrial > Soil > Contaminated >... | reverse complement strand
ACAGGAGTGGGAATCGGGGAGCCGGCTTGCTACAGGCGGTCACATCGTTGCAGATACCCGACCAAGCCAACGCCCACGCGGCCCAGAAGAATCGCACCGGGCGCGCGAAGAACATCTGATGGACATAACGTGCCAATTGCCGAGCCGCCCAATATAGCGGCCGGCGCTTTCAATGCATCCCTTTCTCGGTTCTGATTCCCGTGGTACGACAGGCCCGGCGTCAAGCCGGAGGATTGGCTCGCGCGGATGAGGAAACTCAAGGACTGCCGGCTATGCCTGGCGACGCGAAAAGGGTTTTCGATTTTTTTGGAGAATTGCATCCACATCGAGCGTCCGCCAATCGCCTTATCCAATGTGTGAGAGCGTGCTCGGAATGGTTCTGGCGCATCGGGCATGCGTATTTTGCGGAATCTTGAAGATTTGTGCTTGACAAGGGTGGGGCCGGGTTGGCATAATTAAAATATGGCGCCCCGCACAGGCACAGGCAAAGGATAATAGAGAGACAAGTGCCTGCACAGAAGCAGAAGTTGTACGTTTCCTTAGTAGAAGGACCGTAAACGATGCGTTGCGGAAAGCCAAATGCAGGGAGCGCAGGAGGGGCTCAGAGGGGATGGGACTATCCCTGTCCGCCAGTATGTAAGTCCTTCAGCCGCAGTCGCTTATCAATCATCCATCATCAATCATCCCTAATCAGCGACAGGGGTTTCACCCTCATTGAGCTATTGGCAGTCATTGCCATTATCGCCCTGCTCATGGCGATCCTCCTGCCCGCCCTGCAGCGAGTCCGAAAGCAGGCCAAGGCCCTGACCTGCCGGGCCAATCTTAAGCAATGGGGCATGATACTTGCTTTGTACACTGAGGATAGCCAGGGGCGCTTTCCTGATGCTATCAGCAGCGGCATATGGCTCCTGCGCGGCTCGATCCTGGATGCCAACGATACGAACAAACCTGGGATCGACCAGCCGGTCAGCGGCAAGGGGATCGCCTGCTGTCCTGCGGCCGTCAAGCCGGGCAATAACGGAACGTTTTCCGCCAGCGTCTCGCATGCGGGATCCATGGAATGGCATTTGGAGGGCACAGGCGGCTCGACCTTTGAAGCCTGGCAACTCACCAGCCCGGGGCCGCCGTTTCGCAGCAGCTATGGCTTCAACGAGTGGCTGTTCAGCACCCGGTTCTCCGGCCTGATGTCACCGAACTGGCTCGGACCTGATGCTTTCTCCGTCAGAGGAAAGGCCAACATCCCTGTGCTTCTCGATTGCGCGAACCCGGGGAATCGGCCGGATGCGAGGGATCGACCGCCCATGAGTGAGGATCACGGCGTTGGACGAATGGGGGTCTTCTGCATGAATCGTCACGAGGGCCACACAAATGGCCTCTTCCTCGATTGGTCCGTGAGAAGGGTCGGCCTCAAGGAATTGTGGACCCTGAAATGGTATATGGACTTCGACACGGCCGGTCGCTGGACCAAGGCCGGCGGCGTCAAGCCCGAAGACTGGCCCGAATGGATGCGTGCGTTCAAGGATTACTGACCATGACCTGTGAGGCGCGCGGGATACCATAGAAAGGAGGTGAGACTTATGGCAAGAGGTCCTTAAGTGGGTATGCATCCGAACGTCGTGACAAAGAGGATTTCGTGGTGTTTTGAGACATGGAGGTAATGAACCATGGACAGGATTAGTACAGCGATTCTGATGCTTTGTGCAATGTTGGCGACCCCTGTGCTGGGGTACTGGGAGTATGACGGGACTTCAGTCTCCATTGGCGAACCGGATTCCGCCAGCGACCCGTATGGAACTTGGAGTTGGTGGTGGGACGGCTGGGGCGACGTGGATTCCGATACAGACTACATCGATGCGGCGGGCGATGTTAAGGGCGGTGCCGACATCCAACTGTACACGGACATCGCCATGGGCACCCAGCGGTCGGCATATGCATCGAATTGGGTGCGCGGGACGTCCAGCTACCACTGGGTAGGCGGCGGCTCGCCCTCGGAACTCACCGTCTATTTCTCGACAGACGTCTATATCGATATCAGCTACTATGGCTATGCGCTCAACTACCTGGGGAATAGTCCTACCAATTGTTCCTGCCAAGCGTACACACAGGGCGGTGGGAACTCCACCATCTTTACCTATTACCCCTATGGGTACGGAAGTGGTATGGCGAACAGTGAGGGTGGCAGCAGCGCCGGGAACGATTGGTATGGTATTGAACCTTGGACTGACGATTCGGATGCCTATCAGCCCACCTCCAAGGAGGGTTGGTGCGACGGTCACCTGGTGATTAGCGGTACGGCCTATGAGGAGTATGGCGACACGCCGTGGGGAACGACGTTCTCTGCGACGGCGTCGCTGGATGGCTTCTCCTACGTACAAGGGCAGATCGTGATCAATGGTTCTCCCCATTTCGGCGGCTTCAACGCCGGGGCGGGTCACGAAATCTACGGCACTTGCAGCGTCGACTTGGACGGCGACATAGCTGATCTTGAATAAGTAGAGGCACTCAGACGATCCCGGCCGAGAAATCAAGATACCTGCCTGCCCCGGACACCGGAGTGGGCAGGTATCCCTCGAAGGAGACGGACATGAGGTGCGAATGGGTATTCAGAATGCGATGGGTATGGCTGGTTGTGCTGATGTGTGTGTTGTTGGGCCTGGGCCTGGGCGCTGGCGAGGCCTCTGACGAGGGGACGCCGGCGGGCTTCCGCCAACTTGAGGAGGAAATGAAGGCTGGTAGAGGCCCGGTTCTTCTTAACGTGAGTTACCCCATGGCCGATGTGTCCCTGGCAGTCAGAGAACAGGTGGATTTCCTCCTGACTCCTGCCTTGCTCGTGCAAGAGGCGGTCTCTGATGACGTGGTGTTGACCTATCCTGAGGAGTAGAAACATGGTGGAGAAACGTACTTATCAGCGACAGCTATGGACAGTTGTGGCCTTGGCATGCCTGTCGATCACGGCCGGGATCGCTTTCTGCCAAATTGAGCCTTCCGGCAAGAACGCCGCCTTGATCCAGTTCGATGTCATAAGCGAACTGAACATGGACGAGGGATTCACAAATACAATTGTATTCGCCAGATACTGGGTTTGTCGAGATTATTATGCCGCTTCGGTAGTGTGGTCCGAGCCACATGGCAAGGGCGTGGAGGATATGAAGACCGCTGTAATTCTCAGCGACAAGACCGGCTTTCGTATGGATAATGAGCTATATCCGGATTGGAAACCAACCAACACGACTTATTCCAAACCGTTGGGTGAGAGGGGTCCATTCCGGTGGGGAGGGGGCATGTATGAAGGTGCGGAGATGCGCTTTGCCGAAGCAGAGGCTGCCGCAAGGCGCGTGTACGTCAGCGATCTTGGCCTGCTAAAGGACCCGAACCAGCGTCCAAACAGGGTCGCCGACGTGAAGGTGTCGGAGGATAGTGATAGCATCAAGAGGAAATTGGCTCGATTGAAGGTCCGTATCAACGGCGACAAGATCGAGTCGATGGAGTTGTTTGACAACCAGCAACGTTCGTTGGCCAGGATGAATTACGAGTATGAACGAGATTCCAACGCTTCGCGCCTCGCCAAGCTTATGGCCGAGCTGCCCGCCAGGCCCGAGAAGCTGGCCGTCAATGCCAATCTGACGAGCAAATCCTCCCGCGGAGAGACGAAGGCCTACAATGTAAAAGACGTGGACTACCTCTATCATAAAGGGGCCAGAACCTGCGCCGTGACCTACAGGGACGTGACTATTGGCGAGGAGACATTGCGGCTTCCAGTGCGAGTGGAGGTGCGTGCAAGTGACGATAAGCGACTCCTGCGGTCCGCAAGGCTGATGAACTTCAAGCGCTTGGACCTGGACAAGGCCGGGGTCTGGGACGCTGCCAGGGCATTTGCCGATCTGAGCGATCAGGATTTGGCATGGAGACGCCTTGTGGGAAAATATCTTGAGTTTGAACCCAAACTGGGGCCCATGCGGGCAGATCCCAATGACTTGGCCTTCGTCAGAAGACTGATCGCCAAGTATCCGGTGGCGGAAGCGCCGCCAATGCCGCGCAAATCCGCATCCCAGGGGCGGACACCATCAGGAGGCATAATTCTCGATGACGGGAAGCAGGGCTGGACGAAGGGGCGGGAACAGGCCGAAGCCAGGAAGCAGGAGCAGGCACTGCGGCGGGAGCAGGTGAAGAAGTGGCACGAGGAGATCGCCAAGACGCCCAAACCCCAACGGATGGAGATAGAGCCCAATGACGCAAGGGTGATCCGCCAACTGGTGGCGCATTACAGTAAGAAGAGGCGAGTACCGCCGGAGAAGGAATCGCGAAAAGAGAAGGGACCGGTCGCACGTATCCTGTCAGAAAGCGAGCGCGAGCGTTTCGCTTTGGAGAACAAGCTGAGGCGGATACTCAAGTACCATCGTGCTCCCCTTCTGCCGGAGGATAGGCCGCTGGAGATGGAACCGAATGACCTCGCGCAGATTCGCCAGTTGCAGGGGTACTACGAGAGGCTTGCCACGCAGCAGGATCGCGGCCTTGGAGGCCAGTTGAAGGCAGTGTACGCTCTGACCCGGCTGGACATGATGCTCAAGGACTATGATGCCTTTGAAGGACACACTTCGTGCTATTTGCAGATGATTCAGGATGCCAATCTGGCTCCCATGTACATGGTCGGCGGGCATGGCAGTATTGAGACGCTCGTGGTGGCGGGCCAGTACGAGAAGGCAAACAAGCTCATGCGCCAGTGGGCGGACAAGTCAGTGGCCCAGAATGAGCCCAATGCGATCCTCCGCTTTGCCGGTTGGGACATAGGCGGTAGTAAACGAGACCCATGGGCCAGCGTCCAACTGCTAGATCGGTTCTTGAAGAAGTCCGCCCTGTCGGCGAAGCAGAGGTATGAGGGATTGGCCTTACGGGCCATCGCCCTGGATAAGGTAGACAGATTGCTGGCCGACCCGGAAACCGACGACAGCGAGCTTCGCAAGGCCCAGGGTCAATGGATCCTGAGCACGACGAAGAAGGAGGAATTGGCCAAGAGGGTCGAGCCGGCCCTGCGTGAGGCCGTTTCCGCTTGGCAATCACTGGGGGCGGCCAGATCGGCCGAGGCCAAGCCGTATTCCACCGCTAACCTGGGCGCATTCACGATGAATCTCATGGGCTATCCCGAGGCGACAAGACTTCAGGAGACCTCCGCACTCCTGAACCAGATCGTTCGGGAGCGGACGGGACAGACCGGCGCCGGACCGTCCAGACCAAGTCGTTGAAATTACTGAGCGTGGCTGAAAACATGAGTTGACGAGATGAAACACCAAGAGCGGAGCAGAACTAACAGTTGGTGTCGAACGATTGACAACGTGATCTCCCGCCGTGTGATCGTGGGTTCAGGCGGGCTGGCAGTCTTGGGTCTGCTGGCCGGTTCCGCCTTTGGGGAGGAGGAGAAGAAGGAGCCGGAGCGCAGGGAGGCGGAGGCCAGGTCCCGCAAGGAGGGGCAGGAGAGGATGGAGCAGTTCAAGGCCTTCTCCGAGCGGATGCGCGACGCCAGTCCGGAGGAGCGGATGAAGACCATGGAGGAGCGGCGGGTGCAGGAGCAGCGGAGGGCCATTGAGGACTTCAAGGATCGGCTATGCGTCTCGGACAAGGAATGGGCGGTCGTCAAGCCGAGGATCGAGAAGGTCTATAACCTGATGCACCCGCTGCCGCAAATGAGGACTGCGAATGAACGGCCCAAGAGCGAGGTGGAGCAGCGAAGCAGCGAGTTGCGGGAGCTGCTGCGCAAGAAGGAAGGGACAGCCGTGGACCAGATCAAGGCCAGGCTGACCGCTCTGAGGGCCGCGAAGCAGAAGACGGTTCAGGAACTCGTCACAGCAAAGCAGGACTTACGCCAACTGATGACCCTGCGTCAGGAAGCGGAGCTGGTCCTGCGCGGCGTGCTCGACTGAATCCTTATTAATGAATGCCCTCCGATCTGGCTTGGGTGGAAGTAGAGACGCAGAATCTTGCCTCTCTGCCGAAGGGCGATGACGCTCCAGCGAGACCAGTCTTGCGATGTGATTGCTGCGCTCGGCATTCTCCCTGTCACTGGCCGGGCGCACGCCCTTCCTCGGGAGTTGGCGATTTCCCTGATGGACAGAAGGCCGTGTCTTGACAGTGGTTGGGCAGGGCACTATAGTGGCCGCTTGGTCCCGTGATCGGTCGCCCGGCGGGGGAGTGTGACGGCGACCGGGATCGAACCGCCAAGGAGATGCCTTTTTGTGCCAGCCTATGAAGGACAAGGATTTGGACCAAAATACCACAACCGCCAGCGGGCGTGAGACCGGGGAGAGCAGGCGCGAGAATTTGGAGGGTAAGAGCGAAATGGCGTGTTCCTATCCTCCCGCCTTCTTGCCCTCTTACCTTTTTGGCCTCTTGTGGCGTCGAAGGCTGCTGATTGCGGCCGGCACGGTCATTCCGGCCCTGCTGGCGGCGCTGCTCCTGTTCCTGTGGCCGCGAAAGTACACCGCTACGTTCGTCTACGAGCACCCGGTCAGGGAGAGCGAGTACAATGTCCTCGTGCGGCGATTCTACAGCCTGGAGAACCTGGAGAAGGTCGCCGGCCGGCTCCGCGAGAAAGGGCTGACGCGGTGCGCACAGGACCTGCTCGGCTGCCAGTCGGAAGGGTCGCTGGAGAAGTTGATCCGTCTGACCGCTTCTCCGGCCTATCCAAAGCGTCTCCAGACGACGGACCCGGCGACATCCGAGAAGATCAGTGCCTTCCAGGCGCAGCTTCTGTCTGTCCAGATCACCGGCCGGTCACGCAAGGATGTGGAGACGACCGCCGATGTCGTGACGGCCAACTTCGAGCACGTGCTGCCGATGTACGCCATTCGCAACGATCTCAAGGAGCTCATCCGCCGTTTCAAAGTGATGGCCGCGGACATCGAGGACAACCGTTTCACCCTGGACATGGACCTGCAGAGGGAGCAGGCGCGACGTGAGAAGCTCAAGGCCCTGGAAGGAGGGCAACCGTCATCAGATTCGAAGTCCGAGATTCGGAATTCGAATTCGCAGCCGGAGGACAGGCTCGTCCTGCAATTCACGGATGTCAAGAGCAGCCGGGAGTTCCTCCCTCTGCCCTACCAGATTCAGGCCGTCCAATCCAAGATCATCGACCTCCAGGAAACCATCCGGGGCAACGAGGACAAGTACACCTACTGTGTCGGTGTGCTCGAACTGAGCGACAAGCTGCTCAACCAGGTCGAGCAGAGCATCCTGACGCACTACACCGTGCAGCAGTTCCTGGGCTTCGTGGGCGAACAACTGCTTGCGTGCAAGGACAAGGCACAGGCCGACTTCCTCAAATCCTACATACGCAGGACGGAGAACCTGGTCCTGGTGAGTACCCGTGCGGGGCAGAGCCCTGTGATCTATCCGGTCCCCAAGCACCTGGTCGGGACGAGCCTTCTCGTCTTCATCGCCGCCATGATGGTCACGATCTTCGCCGCTGTTGTGCTGGAGTGCCCGCGCGGGCAACTCAGCCGGGATGTCACTGGACTTCTGCAAAATGGAGGCTAGGCTTATTATTCAAGGAAATCGGCTTTGGGATTTCCTTGAATCGACGAGCTACTGTCATGCACCGTTCCGTCATCACGCGCCGACAGGGAAGGTGGTGTGCAGTGCACACCCTACGGCTGCGCTGCTCGCAATGCCCTGGAAACCTTGTGAGTGTTCAGCGTATCCCGTCCCCAGTCGTTTTGGAGAAGGAAAAATGAAAGACGTGTTTTTCCTTCCCCAAGCAAGGCTAACCTCCGTTTTGCAGAAGTCCAGATGCTAAGGACATTCAAAGCCACCTGGGGACGGAACCGCAGGGTTCTGAGCAACTTCGTGGCCCTGTCCATCGTGCAAGCCAGCAATTACCTGGTGCCGGTGATCATTCTGCCGTATTTGTTCCGGGTGCTGGGCGACTCGCGCTACGGCCTGGTCGAGTTTGCCCGGGCCGTGAGCATCTACTTCCTGACGTTGACCGACTACGGGTTCAGCCTCTCGGCGACGCGCGAGATCGCCATGAACCGGGAGGACCCGGAAAAGGTCTCGGAGATCTTCTCGGCCGTCATGCTGCTGCGCTTCCTGCTGGTGGTCCTGAGCTTCGTCGCCCTGGTCGCCCTCGTCCTCGGCATCCCCCGGCTTCGGATGGACTGGGCCGTCTATCTCCTGACCTTCGGGCACGTGATCGGCCAGTGGCTCCTGCCGGCATGGCTCTTCCAGGGAATGGAGCGAATGAGACTTGTTGCCGGCGTCAACGTCGTTGCCAGGGTGCTGTTCATCGTTCTGGTCTTTGTCTTTGTGAGGGCCCCGGAGGATTACCTCTATGTCCCGACGTTTCAATCGTTGACCGTCATTGGGACGGGGCTTGTCACGCTGATCATCGCGTTTCGCGCGTTTCCCATCCGCTTCTATATTCCCGCCGTGGGTGTGCTCAAGCGGGAGCTCCGGAACGGCTGGCACATCTTCGTCTCCCGAATCGCCACCAGCCTCTATACAACGACCAATATCGTTATCCTGGGTCTGTTTGCAGATGTCTCGTCCGTGGGCTATTTCGCCGCAGGCGATAAGATCGCGCGGGCGGTCCAGGGCCTGCAGATCCCGCTTTCGCAGGCGATCTTTCCGCATATCGCCAAGCTGGCTGCGCAGTCGAGGCAGGCGGCCCTGGCATTTACTTCGCGCGTCATCCGGATCGTCGGCGTCCTTACCCTCGGGTTGTCCGTGGGCCTGTTTGTCGCCGCTCCGTATATCGCGCGCGTTGCTCTTGGAGAGAAATTCGCCCCGGGCGTGCCCGTGATCCGGATTCTGTCCTTCCTGCCGTTCATCATCGGTCTGGGCAGTATCTTCGGCGTGCAGGTCATGGTCAACTTCGGGCTCAGTCGCGCCATGACGCGAATCTTAACGGTGGCCGGCTTCTTGAATATCATCGTGGCTGTGGCCCTGGTTGTGCCGTTTCAGCATATCGGGATTTCCGTCGCGGAGCTGCTGACGGAGACATTGGTCACGACGTGGATGTTCATAGTCCTGCGAAAGAACGGCATCCACGTCTTTCGGCCGAAAGCCGAGGAGGGGCTTCGTGAGGTATGATTATCTCATCGCGGGCGCCGGCGTTGCCGGTTGCGTGCTTGCGGAGCGGCTGGCCAACGCTCTGCACAAGCGGGTCCTGCTGGTCGAGCGCCGCAACCACATCGGCGGAAACGCGTACGATTTTCGCAACGATCAGGGGCTGCTCGTCCAGCGGTACGGGCCGCACATATTCCACACGAACAATAAAGCCGTCTGGGATTACCTCTCCCAATACACAGGATGGAACGGCTACGTGCACCGCGTGCTCGCCAACGTCGGGACGAAGGAGGTGTACCTGCCCATCAACCTCGACACGATGGAGCGGCTCTATAACCGGACGTTCACGCCCGACGAGCTGCGGGAGTACTTCGAGCAGCGAAGGGTCAGGCTCGCGCGGATCGAGAACGCGCGGGACGTAGTGGTCTCGCAGGTCGGCACGGAGCTCTACGAGCTGCTGTTCAAGAATTACACGAAGAAGCAGTGGGGCCTGTACCCGGAGCAGCTCGATCCGCAGGTGACAGGCCGGCTGCCGGTCCGGTTCGACCGCGACACGCGGTACTTCACGGACGCCTGGCAGGGTATCCCCACGGAGGGCTACACGCGGATGTTCAAGCGGATGCTGGACAGCCCGGATATCGAGGTCCGCCTGGAAACGGACTACAAGGACGTCGCGCGATCGGTCGATTTCACAGGGCTCATCTTCACCGGCGCCATCGAAGAGTTCTTCGACTGCAAGTACGGGCGACTGCCGTACAGGAGCCTTGAGTTTCGATTCGAGACGCTCGCCGTCGAGCGGTTCCAGAACGCCGCGGTGGTCAACTACCCCAACCACCAGGAGTATACGCGGATCACCGAATTCAAGCAGTTGTATCTCCAGCGGCATCCCCAGACGACGATCTGCTACGAGTACGGCAGCGAGCAGGGGCCGGCCTGTTACCCCATACCCACGCCGGCCAACCGCGCGCTCCACGCCCGGTACAGGACGGAGGCCGACAGGCTGGACGATACGCACTTTGTCGGTAGACTGGCCCGGTACCAGTACCTGAACATGGACCAGGTGGTCGAGCAGGCATTGAACGTTTTTCGAGAGATTCAGGAACATGCCTGAGAACAAGCCAGAGAGGATCGCCGCCGTCGTGGTGACGTACAACCGCAAGCAGTTGCTGGGCGAGTGCGTGGATTCCCTATTGCGGCAAACGCATCCTCTGGACGCCCTGTACATCATCGACAACTGCTCGACGGACGGGACCTGTGAGTTCTTGACCGAGAAAGGGCTAATATCGCCCCCCGGGTGGGCTTCGTCGCGCATTCTTGAGATTGGGCCCGTGCAAGCCGCGCAGGCGGGTGGCATCGTCAAGGCCGAAGGCCTTGGCGATGGCGAATGGGCAAACCATCGCCAAGCTGCGCTTGACGATGCCACCCAAAGCTCAAGAACTTGGGGCGAAGCCCCCGAGTGTGGAGGCAATCAGCCGGTCGAGACAGTGTGTCGCAGAATCCGCAATTCGCAATCCGCAATCCGCAATTGTGACACCTCGGCCATAGAGGTGCATTACGTGCGCCTGCCGGAGAACGCAGGGGGTGCGGGCGGCTTTGCCGAGGGTATGCAGCGGGCCGCCGGCGCAGGCTTCGACTGGCTCTGGCTGATGGATGACGACCTCCTGGCCTTGCCCGACGCGCTGGCGGCGCTCGTGCAGAAGAAAGCGAGCCTGGAGGCGAGCCGGCATGGGCCTTTCGTTCTGAACTCGCTGGTGCTCGCCCGGGGGCAGCCGGACAGCGATATGCTCGCGTTCCCGCTGCGCGAGATTTCCGCCGGGGGCTATCCAAAGATGGGGCACTTCCACTGGCGGCTCTCCGAGGTGCTGGATAAAGTGAGCGATGGCCTGTACGAGTGGATCTGCCCGTTCAACGGGACGTTCGTGCCCGCCAGGGCCGTGGAGGCTGTCGGCCTGCCCAACCGGGAGATGTTCATCCACGGAGAGGAGAAGGAGTATCAGTGCCGCTTGGCCGGGACGTTCCGCCTGTACACCGTCGTGGACAGCCGGGTCTTCCACCCGCAGCCGAAGAAGTGCCAGTTTGACTGGAAGCAGTATTACAATATCCGCAATATGTTCGTCGTAAACAGTTACTTCAACCTCACGGCCCTGCGGGATTTCAAGCTGATCGTTGTGAGCCTTGCCTGGGGCGCTCGCCACGGCACGTGGGGCATGAAGTTGATGCTCCGGGCGATCCGGGATGGACTTGCCGGACGCCTGGGCAAGAGAGATGATCTTCCTTGAACGCCATGCGCCGGGTCGCCGTTTCGCATAAGCTCAGTATAGATAGATGGGAGCCACATCGATGAAGGGCAAGCTGACAAGACTGATTCTCACCCCCCACCCCTTTCGCAAGATAGGCAGGGAGCTTCTAAAACGATCGCGACTGGGAAGCTACAAGTTGCGTCTGGCGTTCGGGGCGGTGGAGCGGCCGAACTACGGGTACATGGTCTACCAGGCGGCAAGTCTGGCCAGCAGGCTGGGATACCGCCAGATCAGCGTTCTGGAGTTTGGTGTCGGCGGCGGGGCCGGGCTTCGCAGCCTTGAGGAACACGCCGAACAGGTATCCAAGCTCTTTCCCGTGAACATTCAAGTGTACGGCTTCGACACGGGCGCCGGACTGCCCGAGCCGGCCGATTACAGGGATCTGCCGTTCGCGTGGAAGAAGGGGTTTTACTCGATGAACGTGGCAGAGCTTAGCGCCACGTTGCGGCGTGCAAAGCTGGTTCTTGGGAACATCGAACAGACGGCGCGGGATTTCCTCGAGAAGTATCGTCCTGCCCCGATCGCCGCCATCGCCTACGATCTGGACTTCTACTCGTCCACGGTGATCGCTCTCAAGATGCTCGACGCCGGCGAACAGTATTACCTTCCGCGAGTCTTCTGCTTTTTCGATGATATCCTCGGCTCGGACACCGAGCTGCACTGCGACTCCATCGGCGAGAGATTGGCCATCAAGGAATTCAACGAGGCGCATCGCGACATCAAAATAGACAGTGCCTATCATCTGCTCGGCCGAGACGTAGTGGAGCAGTGGTATCACCAGGTACGGATATGTCATTTCCTGCGGCACAGCCGATACAACGACTTCGTTGGGTAGCGGCGTCGAGAGCGGGCTTACTATGATGCGGTGCATGACCAATCCCTTGTTCCTGTTCCTGGCCGTATGGACGACCGCCGTTGGCCTGTACGCAGGCGGCGTGTACGCCGGGACGTTCCCGGCCCCCGGCTCTGCGCTCTGGCTGGCGGTGCTGCTGAACGTGGGCGGTTTCTCGCTGGGGTATCTGACGTGGGCGGCATTCCGGCGCTTCCTGCCGCCGGCCGAGCTTACTCCATCCCGTGCCAGAGTCCTGAGCCCTGAGCGAATCCCCCGCCTGCTTCAGCTCGCGGGCCTGATGGGCCTCGTTGCGCTCTCGCTGGCGGTGTATCGAACGAGCGTCATCGCCTCGCACCTCCGCATGAGCTTGCGGGAGCTGTTGACCGAGCCGGGCATGCTTCGCGTCGGATTTGCGTTCTTTGTCACCGCCGGGGTGTTCGAGACCAGTTGGATCGTGATGCTGAACTCCGTGACGAGCAGCCTGTTCTCCATCGGGTTCGTCCTGCTCGGCGTATTCCTGCACGTGGACGCCGGGCGCAGGAAGTATCTCTACCTGGGCGGCTTCCTGCTGATCGCGCTGGCCATCGGCCTGACCAGCGTCAGCCGCTACGAGGCCACCGTCAATATCGTGTACATGGTGTTCGCGTACTGCCTTGTTCGCGGCGCGCGCCGGCGGCAAGGCCAAAGGCCCGTTTGTAGTGACGCCGTAGAGACGCAAGATTTTGCGTCTCTACACAATACCCTTACGGGCACACTACAAATACGCTCGCGCTTGCCGCTGCCGCCCGTCAGAATCCTGCTTCCGCTGGCCGCCGTGGCCGTGCTGTTCTTCATCATCGACCTCCTGCTGCACAAGAGCGCCGAGTATGGCCGGCCCGACCGCCTTCAGGGATTCGTCTACCATCTCTTCTGGTACCTGGCCTCGCCGCTGGCCGCGTTCAATGAGCTGCTCACCACCTTCGACGGCCGCTACCACCTCGGACAATACACGTTCTTCCCGTTCTACAAGTGGCTGTACCGATTTCACCTGGTCCCGGAGACCGACATCTCCGTCTTCGGCGAATTCGTCCTGATCCCGTACGCCGCGAACGTGTACACCTACCTGCGGAACTTCTACGAGGATTTCGGCATGATCGGCGTAGTGACGGCGCCCTACGTGCTTGGTCTGGCAACCTCCGCGCTGCGGACCCGCGCCGCCGGCTATTTCCCTTACCTGAATCTCTACCTGGTCCTGCTCGTATTCATCCTCTTCTCCTTCTACAACTTCTTCCTGTTCTCGAACCAGGTGTACCTGCAGGTTCTGTTCGGCTTTCTCTTCTTCCGCCGCGCCTTGCATTTCCAGTGATCCCGACAGTATGATCCGGGTGGTTGTAGTCTATGCGCAGATCACGGGCAAGCGATGAAGGTACTTTACTGCATATTGGATAATCGCTGCGGGGGGCCGCACCGCCTGGCGCACGATGTAGCCCTGCGACTCAGGGAGCGTAACATCGAGACGCTTTTCATGACGGGCTATAAAGGCGGCCAGACGTGGCGACCCGACGGTTTCCGCTTGTACACCTGCAAACACATCCAGTGCTTCCGGCGGCGCTGGGCGGTCCCGAATCTCCTCGTCTTCGCTGCCGTGCTGCCGTACACGCTGTGGCGCCTGCGCAGGATCATCGAATCCAACAATATCGACATCGTGCACGTCGATGGCGTGACGAATTTCGTGCCGGCCCTGGCGGCGTGGCTGACGTGCCGGCCGATTGTCTGGCTCTATAACGACTACCTGCCCCGCCCGCTGCGGCCGGTGCTCATGCCCCTGATGACGAGACTATCCTCCACGGTGCTCGTGCAGGGCGAGAGCCTCAAGGAACTGTACACGGCCGGCAACCCGAGGCTGCGGGACAAGACCGCCGTGCTCTATTCCGGCGTGGACACGCGTAAGTTCATGCCGGATGAGCGCGGGCCGGAGCTGCGCCGCAAGATCAGGCAGGAGCTGGGCATCCCGGCGGACTGCACGCTGGTCGGCACCATCCGCAACGTGAATCGCTTCAAGGGACTCACGTACTTCATCGAGGCCGCCGGACGGATCAAAAGCCGGGTCCCATCCGCCAAGTTCGTGATCGTCGGCCGAAAGCTCGACACGGACCCCGGCTACTGGGACCACCTGCAGGAGTTGACCGAGCGGCTCGGCCTGAAGCAGGATGTCATCTTCACCGGCTTTCGCGAGGATGTCCCGGCGATCCTGGCGGCGTTGGATGTCTTCGTGCTCGCCTCCATCGAGGAGTCCTGTCCCGTGGCGCTGCTGGAGGCGATGGCGATGCAGGTGCCCGTGGTGGCGACCGATGTCGGGGCGGTGGCGGAGATGGTGCTTCACGGCCGGACCGGATTCGTCGTGCCGCCCGGCGATCCCGATGCCATCACCGAGGCCGTGATGACGTGCCTGCACATGCCGGGCGAGCGGGTGCGGCAAATGGTGGAGGCGGCCAGGCAGACGGTCGAAGCGGAATTCGCAATTGACATAATCGCGCGGCAGCAGGAACGTCTATACGAGAGCATAATCGCTACCAGAGGCAAATGAATGGACACACCGGACCAGGTCAAGGCGGATATACTCGCAAAGTATGATGGAGAAGCCAGGGAGCTGGACAACGCCGACTGGCTCTGTGCAGGGGGCAACGCGCGGGTGCCGGAATCCAAAGCCTCGCGTTATTTCATCGACCGGAAAGTCACGGAGGCCCTGAAGCTGGCCGGGACATCCGTGTCGTACGAGTCGCGGGTCCTGGAGATCGGATGCAGTTTCGGACACATGACTTCGCTGCTGGCCGCGAAGTTCAAGCATCTGACCGCCGTGGACCTGTCGGCCGACAGCATTTGCGTGGCCGAGAGGCGGCTGAAGCACTACGGAATCACGAACGTGTCTCTTGTCGTGGACGACGCCGAGAGCCTCGCGAAGCTGCCGGATGGAGCGTTTGATGCGGTTTTCTCGTTCTCCACGGTCCGTTTCTGTCCCAACCCGCGGGCCGCCATGGATTCGATCCACAGGAAGCTGCGGCCGGGCGGCGTCGCCATCGTCGATTTTCCCAACCGGTATTCGCCCTGGCACGGCGGAATCAAGAGGCTGCTCGGCATCACCCCGCACATCCACGACATGCTCTACTCCAGGAAACAAGCCGTGCAGCTTTTCACGAACGCTGGCTTCAAAGTCAATGGCGTCAAGCAGTTCCTCTTTACGACCAAGCGGCTGCCCGCGATCTTGCTGCCCCTGTTCAAAGCGGCCGATGTCACGTTCGAGCGGCTCGGCCCGCTTCGGCTTCTGGCCGGGATCATCATGGTCAAGGGAGTCAGGCAGTGATGACGGCGAAGCTCGTATGGCCCCCGTACCCGTACAGGGCAGGCTTCTGCATCACGGACGATACCGACGCGGCCACGTTCGAGCAGGTCAAAGCCGTCTATGATTTCCTGCTGTCGCGGAATTTCCGGACGACCAAGACGGTCTGGGCGTTCAAGCCGATGGACCGCTGCGGCATCCCGCCCGTGCCCGACTCCGCGTTGCGCGGCATCACGCTCGAAAACCAGCGGTACCTGGAGTATTGCAGGGCGCTGCACGACCATGGCTTTGAGATCTGTCTCCACGGGGCGTCCGCCGGCAACAACACGCGCGAATACACGCGCAAGGCCTTCGATTTCCTCGAACGTAGCATCGCTCCCTCCGACACGTTCATCTGCCACTCCAAGAACGCGGACAACATCTACTGGGAAGATAAGGTGACATCGCTGCCCGTCCTCAGGCGGCTGTTGAAACGCTACTCCAGGCACTCGTGCAGCGGCGAGGTCGAATCCAGTCCCTTCTTCTGGGGCGACATTTGCAGAGAGAAGATCAACCAGGTCCGGCTGTTCCGGACGCGCTGCATCGATACGTTGAAGAGCAACCCATCGATGCCCTGGTTCGACCCCCGCAAGCCCTGCGTCAACGGCTGGTTCGCCGCCACGAAGCGGCGGATCATCGACTGCGCTTCGGAGCGGGCCCGCACAGCGCTCAAACGCAACTACGGGCTCACGGTTCTGTACCAGTACTTGTACCGATATGCGGACCCGGACACGCTGGAGCTTGACCCGCGATTCACCAAGGCAATCGAATGTCTCGCCGGCGATCCCGATATCCTCGTCGATACGGTGTCCCATATCATGCGGCGGCTCAGATTGATGCAGGGCCTGTTCCTCGCACACAGAGGACAGTCGTTCTGGCTCATCAACGTAAACAAGGAGGATGTTCGTGACGTCCAGATCGCCGTGCCGCAAGGCGTGTCCGGCGCCTCTTCGGACTGTTCCGTGAGCGTCCTCAGTGACCGCCTCGTATTGCCCGTGGTTCCCGCGTCGGGGATCGTGTCCGTCGAAACCGGGCAATCGCTGCGTTTCGAAGGAAGACGATGCAGGGCGGTGGACAGGCACGAACACGTGGCATGGAAGCTGCCGTTCGGTACACTCTCCGTCAATCTGTCCGATTCCCCGTGGAAGGTCGGCGGGGCCCTGACGGTCAAAGCCCATTCCTTCAGCCTGCAATCGGCGGGTGGCAGCGGCAAGGCCGAAGGCTTTGCCGATGGCGGATGGGCAAACCATCGGCAAGCATGCGCTTGCGGCTGCCACCCGTCGCGCTCCTGTCTGACCCCGGTGGAGGAGATCCGATTGACCCTCGGCCAGATATGGATCGTTGCCCGCGAGGTCCTGCTCAAACGCCGGCCCATCAACGTAGATGCATACCTGGATGATACCCGCGAAATCAAGCTGGAAAACCATGACAACTGGTGAATCCATTGATACAATGGCGCGGCAACGAAAACGTCTGTGCGGGGCCTGGGTCGGGTTACCCGTGCAGCGTGTGGCATTTCTTTGCGGGCCACGAACAAGGGTGAAGGAGCGGCAGTGAAAGTTCTTCTCATAGACCCACCGTTTTACAGGCTGATCGGTTTCTATAACCGGTATTTTCCGCTCGGCTTGGTGAGCGTGGGGACGGCGCTTCGCGACGCCGGCCACGAGGTGATCGTCTATGACGCCGACTACAACGAGAACCCATCGGTCATCGGCAACGCATGCCTGACACAGTACTACGGGAGGTACCTCGATTCCTTCCATCAGCCGGACAATGCCGTCTGGGTGGAGATGCGGAAGACCATCGAGGCGGTCGGGCCGGATGTGGTCGGCATTACGATGTGCACGGCCTATGCCGCATCCGCCTTCCGGGTCGCCGAGATCAGCAAGGCTGTCAACCCGGCTTGTCCGGTCATCGCGGGTGGGCCGCACGCCGCCGTCAGGGCAGAAGAAGTCCTGAGAATTTGCCCCGCTATCGACTATGTCGTCCGGGGCGAGGGGGAAATCACAGCGAGGGAACTGATAGCAGCGATTGCGGATTCGGCGGGTGGCAGCGTCAAGGCCGAAGGCCTTGGCGATGGCTGTCGCGCATCCCAGGAAGACCATCGCCAAGCTGCGCTTGACGATGCCACCCTGGAGGCGATTGCGGGCGTATCATTTCGCGCAGGCGGGTCGATCCGGCACAATCCGCCCAGGGAGAGGATCAGGGACCTCGATGCGTTCGCCCCGCCCGACAGGGCCCTGATGATGAACAGGGACACGCACTCCCCGGAGGACATGGGCCTGATCATGACCAGCCGGGGCTGTCCATTCTCATGCACGTTCTGCGCCACGGACAACAGGCAGGTCCGGTACCGCTCCATCGAGCACATCCTCCGCGAGATCAGGCACGTCAGGGACACCTACGGCACCGTTCACTTCACGCTCAAGGACGATTCTTTCACCGTGGACAAGAAGCGGGTCGCCGAGTTTTGCGAGGCCCTGGCCCGCGAGAATTTCCGCATCGGCTGGGAATGCAACACGCGCGTAGACCTGGTGACCGAGGAAATGCTCAGGACCATGAAATGGGCCGGCTGCAACAGCGTGAAAGTGGGGATCGAGTCCGGCAGCGAGCAGGTGCTCGAACGGATGAACAAGCGAATCACCATCGAGCAGATCCGTGCCGCAGCCAGGCTCTTCAGGAAGGTGGGCATCCACTGGACGGGATATTTCCTGATCGGCACCCCCGGAGAAACGACAGAAGATATTTACAAGACGCTCGATTTCATGTATGAAATCAAGCCCGACTTTGCCGCCATAGGGGTCTATGAACCGTTTCCGGAGACCGTCATGTTCCATGAGGGTATCCGCCGGGGCCTGGTGAAGTCTGGCATGGTCATGGAGGATTTCAATGCCGTGGCGCCGAACCATTACTATAAGGCCGACCCCCGACGCCAGGTCGAGACGATCGAGCCGGAGCAGTTCGAGCGGCTGGAGCAGGAGATCAAAGACAGGTTCTATGAGTATAACAAGGGTTTCGGGCGGCTCCTCAGCAGGGCCCGGGCAAGGACCATCCAGTACACCCGGTCGCCCAGGGTGCTGCTGGGCGATCTCAAAAAGTATCTGAGCTGGCGCGGAGCGTGAACCATTCATGGCGCTATCGATCATCATCGTGAACTATAACACCGAGAAGCTGCTGAAAGGCTGCCTGGAATCGGTCTACGCCAACGCGAACGGCACGTCCCTCGACATCTGGGTCGTCGATAACAACTCGCGGGACAACAGCGTGTCGATGGTCAAGTCACAATTTCCCGGGGTGCAGGTCCTTGAGAACCCCTCGAACGTGGGTTTCTCCAAGGCCAATAACATGGTCATCTCCCGCAGGCGCTCCGAGTATATCCTGCTGCTCAACCCCGATACGGTCGTCATGGGCGACGCGATCGAGCGGATGGTGACGTTCATGAACGGGCATCCGGAGGTGGGGATTGCCGGCTGCAAGGTCCTCAACCGGGACGGGACGCTCCAGCTTGCCTGTCGCCGGAGTATTCCTACTCCGAAAGCGGCCTTCTTCCGGCTGACGGGCCTGAGCCTGCTGTTTCCCAAGAGCAAGACCATGGCTCAGTACAACATGACCTACAAGAGCCCCGACCAGACCCACGAAGTCGATGCCGTTTCGGGCGCGTTCCTGATGATTCGCCGGAAGGTGGTCGAGGACATCGGCCTTCTCGACGAGCAGTTCTTCATGTACGGCGAGGAGCTCGACTGGTGTCTGCGCGCCAAGCGGGCCGGCTGGACCGTCATGTATCATCCCGACGCCCAGATCATTCACTACAAGGGCGAGTCCACCAAGTACAACAGCAGGAAGGCGACGATCGAGTTCTACCGGGCCATGTACCTGTTCCACAAGAAGCACTTCGCCCGGGACTGCTCGCCGATCACGAATCTCGTGATCTATGCGGGGATTTTCGCCAAGGCCGTCCTGTCCACCCGCTGGTTCGTCCCGTCCGCCAAAGTCCGCGTCGGACGGTCTTTCTGATACTCATGTCATAAGTCCCACGAGTAACCAACCACGCCCACAGGGCGTGGTCTTAGGAAGGCCCGCCCGAGCGGGCCGAGCGCATCGTGAAGCCCCGGCGGGGGCGAGCAACGTGAGGAAGGCCCCGCCGGGGCCACACGAGGCCTCATCTACTTGAGGTCAAGGTCTCCTTAACCCGAGTGCAGCCCCTCCGGTTCGTGAATGTACTGACGAATTCTCTGCTCGACCAAGCCCACCGTGCTCACGCAATAATCGGTGGCCCAAAACTGAAGTCCTGTCATCCGCCGCTCCTGCAGCAGATCCCGGTGAATCCGTACGCCACTCTTGCCTTTCAAAAACCCTCTCGTGCGGAATGCTCAGGCACAAATGCACATGCTGGGGCATACAATGCCCTTCCAGCGACTCCACCCCCTTCTGCCGGCACAACTCCCGCAGAATCGGGCCAATCTGGCGCTTGAGCCTTCCATACAACACTCTCTGGCGATACTTTGGTATAATGACCATGTGGTACTTGCACTCCCACCGGACGTGGGACAAACTCTGCCATTCATGCGTAGTCTCTGTTCTCCTTCCTGCCCCACGGGGCCTTCCTGGAAGGAGAACCTACCATGCCTTGGCCGGTCCGGTGTACGCCGGACCGCTCGAAGCTCTTCGGGTCGCACGGCCAGAGGCCGTGGGTTTAGCGATGGACTAATATTTTTGGAATAAATTATTGTCCCACAATGGGAGTAAAACCCTCGCCTTCAGGCGAAAACTTCAGTTACATCGCATGCGTCGAATGCTATCAGACATCGGGCTACACGTGACTTGGTCTGAAGAACGGTCTTCTTCCTTTC
>Ga0214473_10003062_pt1 | contig 20395 bp, 19 predicted proteins | sample RVTome_7_FD_203509 | JGI IMG/M metagenome (GOLD analysis project Ga0214473, IMG submission 203509) | Soil microbial communities from uranium-contaminated site in the Upper Colorado River Basin, Wyoming, United States - RVT98D197 | ecosystem: Environmental > Terrestrial > Soil > Contaminated >... | reverse complement strand
GTTTGGTGACTTCCATTTTCTCAATGCCTCGATTGCGTAAGGGAAAGGCCAGGTTGTCGAACACCGTCATGGTATCGTACAGAACCGGAAACTGAAAGACTTGAGCGATGTTGCGTTTTTCCGCCGAAAAGTCGGTGACATCATTGCCGTTGTATAGCACCCGCCCCCTGCTGGGGGTAAGCAAGCCGGAAATGATGTTCAGCAAGGTGGTTTTGCCACAGCCCGAAGGGCCCAGCAGGGCATAGGCGCCCCCATCATCCCAGACCGTGTGGATCCGCTTGATGGCGTAATCCGCGTCTCCCTTAGGGTTGCGAAGATAGCTGTGGGCAATCTCCTTGAGTTCGATACGTGCCGTACCGGCCTCCTATCCGATCTGTTTTTGAATGCTCACCCAGGATGGTGATGCAACCAGAGCCCCTGTTTTATCGTACACAAAAAAACAACATGGATTGACATAAATTGTTATTTCGGAACCGATCCTCCGAGGGTGAATCCCGTCTTCCTGAACCACGAGCCGGTAATCCCCGTGGTTGACATGGATGAATGTTTCCGATCCGTTTATTTCCGCCAATTCGACCTTCGACCGGATTTCAGCGTCCTTTTTGCCGACCTTGGTCAGAAAAAGATGATTGGAACGCACGCCGAATATGTAGTTTCCGGGCGGCACGGATTTCAGATGACCATCTAATGGAATTTCGATGTCTTTCGCCAGTCGTGCCGTCTTCGCTTGGACCGTACCGTTAAGGTAGTTAATAGGCGGATCACTAAATACTTGAGCCACTTTGAGGGTTGCTGGATTGTGGTATACTTCCGGGGTAGGGCCGGTTTGCAAGATGCGCCCTTCATCAATCACTACGACAGTGCCCCCCAGCATCAACGCCTCCGCCGGCTCCGTGGTAGTATAGACCACGATTGCCTCGCGTTGCTTGAAAATATCCTGCAGGTCAACTTGAAGCTCTTCGCGCAGTTTGTAGTCCAGGTTAACCAGTGGCTCGTCCAGCAAGAGCAGATCAGCGTTTTTGACCAAGGACCGGGCGATGGCTGTGCGCTGCTGCTGGCCGCCGCTGAGCTCAGATGGCAGACGGTCAAGTAAATCTTCGATATGCAGCATGGCTGCCGTTTTGCGGACCTTTCGATCGATCTCGCTCTTGCTCATGCGGCTCATCTTAAGGGGTGAGGCGATATTTTTGTATACGGTCAGGGAAGGATAGTTCACGAACTGCTGATATACCATGGCAATGCTTCGCTTACGAACAGACAGGCCGGTCACGTCCCTTCCGTCCACCAGGATACGACCGGAAGTCGGCCGGTCGAGGCCGGCCATTAAACGAAGAAGCGAAGTCTTGCCCGCCAAGGTATGACCAAGCACTACATTGGTGGCGCCACTTTCAAGCTCTAGGCTGATGTTGTCGATGTAGGTTTCGCCGCCTACTTTTTTTGTAACAGAGTCAAGAACGACGGCCATACTGATTTCTCCTAACCTAGAACGCCGGCATTTGCTCCATACTCAGCTCTTCTCTGTTCAATTACCAAAATGTATTCACGGCATCATAGGCATTCACCATAGCCTAGCGGGAACCGGGTTTCATCCGCATCCAATCCTGATGGGCTGCTATGGACAGGACCTTTCCTTAAAATCGACCACCTGTATTTTTTGAGCAGCTCTGCTTCCTCCTATAATCAAGATATGAGTTCTTAAACCCCTTCCCCATCGAGCAATCATGAAGGCCCTCGAACAACAAAATCAGCCCTGATAGAAATGACCTCCACAATCGTGTGGTTCTCATCTCATGGTTTTCTCTCATTATTCACTCCCCCCCCCCAAGTTGCGCGAAGAAATAAGGATTTGTTTTGCTGATAAAATAATTATATCGAGAATACGCTTTTATGTCAATGACTAATTCTCCCGGAGTTTCCTGATTTTCAGTCAAAGAACTTTTATAAAAGTATTTGAAATGCCCAGTTCATGATGGCCGACACGAAAAAAAACGATACTTCGCGGTCCCGGTATCTTTAACAGATCGCTATTGCCTACCAAAAAAGTTTTTTTGTTTTCAGAACGCAGGAAACTCCGGTTAATTTCGGCACAGCACGGGAATCCGGGTATGAGCAACGACTGGTGCTTAAACCCCCGGCTCATCGACCCAATTGAGGGTCCTCTCTACGGCCTTTTTCCAGCCTTGGTAGCCCTTTTCCCTGATCTGCGGTGCCATCGACGGACTCCAGGTGTAGTCCTCGGCCCAGTTTTTATACAGTTGTTCAAGATCGGACCAGAAGCCGACTGCCAGCCCTGCTGCATAGGCTGCTCCCAGGGCGGTCGTTTCCGTAACCTTGGGACGGATGACCGGTACCCCCAGGGTATCCGCCAGAAACTGCATGAGCAGGTTGTTATACACCATGCCTCCGTCAACCTTGAGTTTGCTGAGCTTCACACCGGAGTCTTGGTCCATGGCCTCTACGATGTCCCGGGTCTGGTAGGCGTTAGCCTCCAACACTGCCCGGGCAAGATGGCCTTTATTCACGTATCGGGTCAGACCGACGATCGCCCCGCGGGCATCCGAACGCCAGTAGGGGGCAAAGAGCCCGGAAAAGGCGGGAACAAAATAGATGCCGCCGTTATCCTCCACTGTTCGAGCCAAGGCCTCGATCTCCCTCGACTCCTTTATCAACCCCAGATTGTCCCGCACCCACTGCACAAGGGCGCCGGCAATGGCGATGGACCCTTCGAGGCAGTACATCGCCGGTTGGCCGCTTGCCTGGTAGGCCAGGGTGGTAATCAGACCATGCGTTGACGGGGTCGGTTTAGTGCCGGTATTGAGCAGGAGGAAACATCCGGTGCCGTACGTGCTCTTTGCTTCTCCTATTTCAAAGCAGGTTTGACCTACCAGGGCGGCCTGCTGGTCTCCCAGCGCCCCGCAAACCGGGATGCGGGCGTTCACGGGGCCGTCCTCAGGCGTGAAGCCCCAAGGGTTTTGATCACTGGAGGGGACTATCTGAGGCAGGATATGTCGCGGGATCCCCATGATCTCCAGGATGTCATGATCCCATTGCAGGGTATGCAGGTTCATGAGCATGGTGCGGCTGGCATTGGTTACATCGGTCACATGAGCCCCGCCTTTCGGCCCGCCGGTGAGCCACCAGATGACCCAGGTATCCATGGTTCCGAAAAGGGCATCACCTTTGTGCACCGCCTTACGGGCTTCCGGGACGTTATCCAAAATCCATTTGATCTTCGGCCCCGAAAAATAGGTGGCGATGGGCAAACCGGTCTTGTCCCGGAACCTGTCTTGACCTCCCTCCTTGGAAAGCTCTTTGCAAATATCATGGGTGCGGGTGCATTGCCATACTATGGCATTGGCAAAAGGCCGGCCCGTATTTTTGTCCCAGAGCACGGTGGTTTCCCGCTGATTGGTAATCCCGATGGCAGCCAGTTCCGATCCGGCGATTCTCCCTTTTGCCAGGGCGCCGCGGATCACCTCCTGCGTGTTCTGCCAGATCTCAAGAGGGTTATGTTCCACCCAGCCCGGCTGCGGGTATATCTGTTTATGTTCTTTCTGATCCGCACTGATGATTTGGCCGCGATTGCCGAAGACGATGAACCGGGTGCTGGTCGTGCCCTGATCCAAGGCTCCCACATAGTTGGCCATTGTTTTTTCTCCTTTCCGGCACATGGGTTGAATTTACGAAGCGCATTATTATGACCATATCATTATTCCATCTCGAGATCAAAGCTAAATAGTCGCCGTAAACATAGGACGGTTTTCCAAACCAAGATCGGGGATTCCCTGATTGACAAACCTCTCTGCAGAATGTATGAATAAATAAAATCATGCTTGAGAAGGATCGGCAATGGGTTCCGACAGGGCCTTAATCATCGCCCATCGCGGAGAGTCGCACGACGCACCGGAAAATACGCTGGCCGCACTCAGCCTGGCTTGGGAGAAGAATGCAGATGCTGCGGAGATCGATGTGCACCTGACCAAAGACGGCAGAATCGTCGTGATCCATGACGACAATACCTGGAGAACAGCCCATAGATCCGGGAAGGTTTCCACCCGGACGCTGGAACAGCTCAGGCGACTCGATGTCGGCAGATTCAAGGGTAAAAAATGGGCAAAGGAAAAGATACCGACACTGGCGGAAGCGCTTGCTACCGTTCCCGCGGGGAAGAAGCTGTTTGTTGAAATCAAGGAGGATGCCGGCATACTCGCGGAGCTTAACGTTGTTCTGAAAAAATCGTCCCTCTTACCCGATCAGGTGGTAATCATCGGCCAGGATCTCGCTGTCATGGAGCTTATAAAGAAAATCCTTCCCGCGTATCAATGCTGCTGGGTGTGCACGATGAAGGATGAGAAGGAAATGAATACCGGCGGCAATCCAGGGGAAGAACTCATTGCCCGAGCTCGGCAAGCGGGTCTTGACGGCCTGGATATAGAGGCGAGCACGGAGGTGGACGGGGATTTCATCGCGCGGGTCAGGTCCGCCGGGATGAAACTCTATGTCTGGACCGTGGATGACCCTAAAGAAGCGCGGCGGCTTTCCGCATTGGGGGTAGATGGCATAGCGACTAATTGCGCCCACTGGTTAAAGACCAGGCTCAGGGATGTCTGAGAATTGCGGAATCGGCTGACGTGCCGCGCGATGTTTTCACGTATGGCAGCGGTACCTTAGGGAGTTGTCTTATAGACACTACGGATCAGATGCGGGAGAAAAAAGGCACGTAAAGCCCGGCAAAAAGAGAAAAACAGAAAGGCAGGCTATGTAAAATGAACCGCGATCAAATGCTTACAAGGATTAAGGACTCCTCTCGGGTATGGGATTGTATCATCGTCGGAGGAGGTGCGACAGGCTTGGGCTGTGCCATCGATGCGGCCTCCAGAGGTTATCAGACGCTTCTCGTCGAACAGAGGGATTTTGCGCAGGGGACATCGAGTCGGAGCACAAAACTGATCCACGGGGGGGTACGCTATCTCCAGCAGGGCAACTTCTCGCTCGTCCTTGAGGCCCTCAAAGAGCGGGGCCTGCTTCTCAGAAATGCTCCCCACCTTGTCAGCAATCTTTCCTTCATCGTACCCGCCTATGGCTGGTGGGAAGGACCGTTCTACGGAATCGGCCTCAAACTGTATGATGCCCTTGCCGGGAAATACGGATTCGGCCCTTCAAAAATGTTATCCAAAAAAGATACGCTCCAGCGCATCCCGACAGTCGAGACGAAAGGGCTTCGAGGCGGGGTGATATACCACGACGGACAGTTTGACGACGCGCGCCTGGCGATCAATATGGCGGAAACCGCTGCAGAACAAGGAGCGACAATGCTCAACTATATGCAGGTCAACTCCTTTATCAAGGATCGAGATCACATCAGTGGCGTTGTGGCGCAAGACCTGGAGACCAAGGCTGACTATGAACTCAGGGCCAGGGTCGTGATTAACGCAACCGGGGTGTTCGCCGATTCTATACGGAGGATGGATGATCCCCAGTCACGAGCAATGATCAAACCCAGCCAAGGTGCACATATCGTTCTGGATAAGTCGTTTTTGCCCGGCGACTGCGCCATCATGGTGCCCCGTACTGCCGATGGCCGCGTGCTCTTTGCCATACCCTGGCATAATTATGTGATCGTGGGGACTACCGACACGCCGATAGACGATACCGTGCTGGAGCCCCTCCCTCTGCCTCAGGAGATAGACTTCTTGCTCGCCCATGCAGCCCGTTATCTGGCCAAGGATCCGACCCGGGATGATGTGCTCAGCGCGTTTGCCGGGCTCCGGCCCCTTGTCAGTTCCGGAGGCGAAGAAAAGACGGCGGCCATATCCCGTGAGCATGCCGTGCAGGTTTCCCCAAGTGGTCTGGTAACTATTACCGGGGGCAAGTGGACTACCTACAGAAAGATGGCTGAAGATACCCTCAGCCACGCAGTAGCCGTTGCGCAACTGGAGGAAAGGCCGTCGATCACCAGGGAACTGCACATCCATGGATTCCACAAAAATCCGGGGGAATTTGGGATGTTCGCCATATATGGATCTGACGCACCTGCCCTCCAAGACCTCATCCGTGAAGACAAGGCATATGGTAAACCGTTGCATCCGCGGATGACAACGGTTGCCGGCGAGGTTATATGGGCCGTCCGTCACGAGATGGCGCGAACAGTCGAGGATTTTCTTTCCCGGCGCACACGCGCCCTGGTGCTGGACGCCAGAGTCAGCATGGAGATGGCGCCTCAGGTTGCCGAACTCATGGCACGGGAGCTGGGGAGGAATAAGACCTGGAAGGATCACCAGATCAGCGCCTATAAAAAACTGGCCCAAGGATACCTGTGACCAAAGGGCCACTGGCCAAAGGGGCACTGGCTAAAGAGCCACCTCCGGCTTCGGCTTCGGCGGCTTCGGCCGGGGATATCGTTGAACTTCTTATTATCTCGGCTATTTTCCCACCACGTATATCAAAAATACCTTACCGCGGCGCGAGGGTAAGCACCTCGCGGAGGTGCGGCACGTAGACAGCAAGGCCGAATCGTTCCCTGATGGTGCCTGCCAGCGCCTCGCTTGCCGTCGGTTCCCCGTGAATGATGAAGCATTTGACCAAACCGGAGGTGACCCTTTGGGCCAAAGGGCCACTGGCCAAAGGGCCACCTTCGGCTTCGGCTTTGGCTCCGGGCGGCTTCGACTTCTTTGCAAAGTGGCTCACCCATTTTAGGAGGTCCGCCTGGTCGGCGTGAGCGGAGAAGCCCCCGATGGTGAACACCTTTGCCCTCACGGCGACCTTCTCCCCAAAAATGGTGATTGTCTTCGCACCATCCACTATCTGCCGTCCAGTCGTCCCCTGGGCCTGGAATCCCACGATGATGATGCTTGCTCCGGGTCGGCACAGATTATGTTTCAGGTGATGCTTGATCCGGCCTGCCGTGCACATGCCGTTGGCCGAGATAATAATCGCCGATCCCTGCTGCTTATTGATCTTTACGGATTCCTCTACCGTCGGTGTGAGCCTGAGGTTGGGCATGGCGAATGGATCGAAGCCCTGCTCAACAATTACCTGGGCGGCTTCATCGTAGTACTTTTTATACTTCCGAAAGATCTTTGTTGCCTTGATGGCAAGGGGGCTGTCCAGATAAACAGGAATATCGGGGAGTTGGCCCGCTCGGGAGAATTCACCGAGGAGATAGAGAACCTCCTGGGTTCTCTCGAGGGCGAAGGCCGGTATAATCACCTTTTCGTTATGAGAAACGGCGTGCCGGATCGCCTCAAGCAGCTCCGCCTTGCTCTCCTCGAACGTACGGTGCAGCCGGTTGCCGTAGGTTGACTCGATAAACAGATAATCCGCCTCTATGATTTCGAAGGGGTCCTTTACGATGGGCTGGTCGTGTCTTCCCAAATCTCCGGAAAAGACGATCTTCGTTTCTCTCCCCTCATCCTCGACCCACAGCTCCGCGACGGATGATCCGAGGATATGCCCCGCATCCCGAAGCCTGGTCTTGATGCCCGGCTCAACCTCAATGATCTGATCACACTCCCTAGGGGCTAAATATTGCAGGCTCTCCTCGGCGTCTTCCGTCGTATAGAGCGGCTGTATGGCTTTTTTGCCTCGCCGCCGTTTTTTCCGTGTCTGCCACTCCGCTTCCATCTCCTGCACGTGGGCGGAATCGAGAAGCATGACCTCGCACAGTTCGGCCGTGGGCGGAGAGGTGATGATCCTTCCGCGAAAACCGTCCTTCACCAATTTGGGGATCCGTCCGCTGTGGTCGATATGGGCGTGCGTGAGGATGAGGTTTTTGATCTCTTTCGGTTTATACCCCCAAGCCTCCCAATTGTGTCTTTCTGTCTCCTTTCCGCCCTGAAAAAGCCCGCAGTCTACGAGTATCTTTTGCCCCCGTGAGGTCTCAACGAGAAAATTGGAACCGGTTACCGTCCCTGCAGCTCCGCAACAGGTCACCTTGATCATAGCTTTTCTTCCCCTGGCTTCGCTATCTGCCTGCAACTTATTCATTGCCTATTTATATAGGCATTGTCAATACCGTAAACGCCTGACAACCTCTGACCAAAGGGTCACTGGCCAAAAGGCCACCTCCGGCTTCGGCTTCGAGAAACTTATCCTTGACAACCGAGCATTTTTTCAGTTATTTTATAACAGTATTCCCTATGTATATCAGATACTTAGACCAGCTCTGCACATAGAATGGACTGGCTGCAAAATTTTTTGATAGAAATGGTTGGCAATAGTCAATAAACTGACAATATAAGGATTAAAAGCTGCACCTCTATGCCCTCATCTCATGCAGAGATATTGGAACATGAATATCTGCTTCGGTTGAATCGCGTCATAGATTACATCCAAAATCACTATGCGGAAGATTTGAATCTGACAAAACTTGCCGAGGTCGCCTGTTTCTCCAGGTATCATTTCCATCGCGTCTTCCGGGCTCTTGTCGGCGAGACCGTGAATGAGTTCGTCAGGCGCGTCCGACTGGAGAGAGCCGTCCGTAAGCTTGTATTGGATAAATACAAATCCATTACCGAGATTGCCCTTGAGTGCGGATTTTCCAGCTCACAAAATTTTGCCAGGTGCTTTAAAGCTTACTGCGGGGCTACTCCTTCACTTTTCCGGGAGCAATTCAATTGGGAGAGCTGGAAAAGCAAGATGAGAAATTTAAAAAAGGATGATGGCCAAGAACTTCCGTCAGAGGCGGCAGATCTCCTGAATCATTATCGCACCCAACGCCATGTATCAATCGAAGATATATTAGATAGACGAACAGAGATGGAGGTCAGGGTAACGGAGATGCCCTCCTTTCGTGTGGCCTACGTGCGGCGCAGGTTACGTTCTGCCTCCTGGGAAACGATGCGCGGAGTTTTTATGAGATTGTTGCAGTGGGCGAGCGATAGGGGGCTCATGAACAAAGAGACGCTGGTGATGGGGGTCATCTGGGGCAACCCCGACGTTACGCCCGGAGATAAATTGAGCTATGATGCATGCATTACCGTGCCCGAATCCATAAAGGCCGACAAATGGGTCAATATTCAATCACTTCCGGGGGGAAAATTTGCCATTCATCACTGTGAGATCGAGGCCAATGGTCATGATGAGGCATGGATGAGCATGATCCTCAACTGGCTGGCAGCGAGCGACTATCAACCGGATGATCGCCCCGTCTATGAAATCTATTATAACGATGCGGCAACGCATCCCCTGAAACACCTGATCCTGGATCTCTGTTTGCCGATCAGGCCGTTGTATGTATAACACGTCAATTTCCTCTTAAGACCGTATAGTGGCGTCTTTGATAGCTACTGCTGCCGATCAGCGCTTCTGTAACATGCCAAGCTTTTTGAGCGTATTTTGAAAAAACTTTTGGGCAAGGAATATTCCTACGGAAGGCGATAAACGGTTGGACCACCAGTACCACTTCCACCATGACGGCACAATAATTATTGCTTTATTTTTTGCAACCAAATGTAACGCCTTTTTTGCAAATATATCAGGAGACATTGGTCTGGCTTTTTCCAGCATCTGCTTCACCAATTCAGGAGGAATAATTAAATACGTTTTGCCGTATTTGCCTCCTCCTTCCCAAATAGGCGTGCTGATGATACCGGGGCAGAGGACACTGACGCGCACTCGCAGCAGCGCGGCTTCGGCTCGAAGTGAATTTGAAAGACCTACTATTGCATGCTTGGTGGTTGCATAGGCCACATTTCCTGGCGATGGTATAAGTCCGGCCATCGAGGCCGTGTTGATGATATGGCCGAATCCCTGCCTGATCATGAGGGGGTATGCCGCCTGGACCCCGTTGATAACACCCCGTAGATTGACGTCTACAATATAGTTCCAGTCTTCGATCGAATACTGACTCACGCCGCCGCCGATGCCGATTCCCGCATTGTTAAAGATATAGTCCATGCGTCCGCATCGCTTGAAGGTATCACGGACAACCTGTTCCATCGCGGGAAAATCGCGCACATCTATTTTAGCTGCTATTGCCTTTCCGCCGGCGGCTTTAATAAGGGCAACGGCCTCCTCTGCCTGATCAATCTGAAGATCAACCAATACCACCTCGCATCCGCGCTTTGCTAATTCCTCGGCCAGCGCTCTACCGATTCCCGATGCACCACCGGTGACGATGGCAGTAGCTCCAGCAAAAATACGAATTGTTTTATTTGACTCCATAGAGAATTTTTGCCTCCCGACCCGGTTACATTTTTGTCCCATTCAGGGAACAAAACCCTCGTTTTAGCCGAAGCATTTAGTTCGATCTTTTTCAAAAGGGTTCGATGGGTGGGATGGGATCCTCGAGCCCTAAAGTCCCGCCCTTGGCGGGATTATTTACTTAAAGATACTCTGCGGCCTTTATCGCCAGCGCGTCGTTTACCCCGTCCTCGATCATGCTTGTCCGGGCGTCGCGGAACATCTTTTCAATGGGGAATTCCTTTGCCAGCCCATACCCGCCGAAGATCTGTATGGCCTCGCTTGCAATGGTTGTCGCCGCCTCCGTTGAAAAACATTTGGCCGCCACCGCATGCGCCACGGCTGGAGAAAACGGATTTTGCAGATTATACACGGCCATTCTACGCATATTCGCTCTGGCCGCCTCCGCCAGGGTAAACATCCGCATCAGTTTCAATTTGATGACGTCATGTTCGAATATCGGCACCCCACCCTGTATCCTTTCCTTCGCGTATCTGAAGGCTTCGTCGAATGCCGCCCTGGCCAGACCGGCGAAGACAACGGCCATGCCGCCGTTGACGGCGGCCAAGCCCTGTCCGCCTGTCGCATTGATAAAGTCCGGCTCCGGAATAACCATATACTTCTTCGGAATCTTGGCATCCTGGAAAATAATCGATCCCTGGTTCAATGGCCGTTGGCCCATCTTATCCAGCGGCTTTCCGCGGGAGATGCCGGGCAAATCCAGAGGAATGATGGCCAAACCCTGGCCCCGCATGCCTCGGGACGGATCGAGCCCCACATGAAGGACCGCATGGGTGGCGATCGTCCCATTGGAAATCCATTCCGACTTTTCGCCGTTCACAATATATTCGTCACCTTTCAGCACCGCCTGTACAGAAGGACCGCACTGTGGTTTTCCCCCGCCGAGACTCCAGTCCGTGCCATGATCAGGCTCTGTTATCGCCCAGCAACCGATCATCTTTCCCCCTTTATCCTGACAGAAATCCCGGGCGAGCTGCTGCATTTCTGGAATGGGGAATAGGGCGGCATAATTGAACGGCATGCACGAGACCCCCATGCTGATGGCCAGACCGGCGTCCGCATACCCGAGTTGTTCCGCAATCAGTACCGCCGCCATGGGGTCGAGATGTTCTGCCATGCCTCCCACGCTTTCTGGCATCCGCATCAGGTGCAGATCCAGCGCCCGGTAGCCTTTAAAAACATCCCACAGAACAGAGCCCTGTGCGATCACATCTTCGGGATTAGGAAGCTTGTCCAGCGCTATCCCGGCCGGACGCGTCACTTCCATGCTGAATTTCTTCACTTCACTCAGCATGGCCTTGGTCTCGCTGCTTATCTTGATATCGATATCCAGGTGAGCCATCGGTATGGTCCTTGTAGCCTTATTTTTCGATCACGTTGATCAGAACTTTAATCCTTGCACATGTCGGCAATGGGTACAGGGCTCTCTCATGCACATTATTTCATATCCCATCTTAAAAATGCGTATGGCGCAAATTTCATGGGATCGACTTGCGCAACCGCTTTTCCCGACAGCATGGAATTGTCTCCTACCGTATAAACGGCTCCCAGCATCTTCACAACCTCTACCTCGGCCCAGGGATCGTAGGCAGAATCCTTGAGTATAATCTCCGCCTCGCCAAACTGTACCTCTTTTGGTCTTAACACTGTTTCCTGTCTGATGAGCCACGGGTTATAATCCAACGGCCCTGCCCCAGGGGGCGGAAAGGGTCGATAGAGATATGAGACCCCCTTTATGGAACCGTCCTCAGCGGGGTTAGCTATTAGTATTTTTTCGGCTTCTGCATCGTTGTACTTGCCGGTGAGCTTTGCGCGAATTTCCATGAAACGAACGCCGTGGCGCTCGGTCCAGCCGCTTACGGTTTCTTTGCTCTTCGTGAAATGAATATCAGCCATCTTCTTGGGAAAGCCGAAGAACTCCCGTCCGCCGGCCATTGCCATGTCATTGGTCACCGGCATGGCCAGGCAATACCTTCCTTCTTCACCTTGATAGACGGCATACAGAAACAGGGCGCTTTCTTTATAGGTGATATCGAAATTGGTCCTGGGATAGTTGGCGACAAAGGCCATGACAAGCGGATATTTAGCCGGTTGGAGCGGCGGCGGCAGCAGTCTGGCAACGATCTCAGGCTTGGTTTCCCAGAAGACGGCGAGTATTTCTGCGTCATAAAAGTCCGCCGTTGTCCTCGCATTGGCCATTAGCTCTTGCATTGATTTTACAAACCCCATACAAGTACCCTCCTTTGCTCTACGTAAGATTCTTATTTGGTGTATTCAAGGATAGGCCGATGGGAGCTTAACGTCTTGTCGATTCTTGCTTTCTTTGTTTCAAATCTTGCTTTTTTTATCTATACGCCAGAACACAGGTAGACGCAGAGGTGTACCTCTGACTGATCCCATCGTATTGAAAGGGACCCTTCCTTGCGTCCCTATTGATGTAGCTGCGTAAAAGGCCCCCCTTTAAAAAATTTTTAAAAAAAGACTTGACAAGCTATTTCTGATTGGTTATATTTATCAGCATAGTAAGATATTTCAGTATAATTAAATTATACTGAAAATCATCTGGGAGGTAAAAATGGCAAAAAAGTCCGTAAAAACCACATGTTGCGACCCCGCCTGCGGGCAAATGACCTGCTGTAAGGTTGAGGCACTGATAAGTGTCGATGAACGCGGGCAGATGGTGCTTCCCAAGGAGATGAGAGATAAGGCGGATATCCATGCCGGGGATAAGCTGGCCCTGGTTAGCTGGGAAAAGGAAGGGCGGGTGTGCTGCTTTGTCTTAATTAAGGCCGGCGAATTTGGAGAGATGGTAAAAGGGCTGCTTGGCCCTCTGATGCAAGAGATGATGCCGGCGGATGTTGCCAAATAACCTTGGAGGTGATGGAAAATGGGTAATGAAGACATAAGAAAGGTTGTCAGAGAAGGGTATGCCAAGGTTGTAAAGCAGGACAGCTCCTGTTGCACTCCCGTCAAATCGTGTTGTGGGGGTACGGAGCTGATACAAGATATCAGTAAAAAGATAGGCTACACGGAAGAAGATCTGAAAGCCGTGCCCGAGGGAGCAAACCTAGGGCTGGGGTGCGGCAACCCGATCGCTCTAGCCTCCTTGAAGCAGGGAGAGATCGTGCTCGATCTTGGCGCAGGCGCCGGATTCGATTGTTTTCTGGCTGCCGGCAGGGTAGGGGATAAGGGGAGGGTCATCGGGGTCGATATGACGCCGGAGATGGTCGAGAAGGCCAGGGACAATGCCCGAAAGGGCAACTATGCAAATGTAGAGTTCAGGCTCGGCGAGATTGAACATCTGCCGGTTGCCGATAATTCCGTCGATGCGGTGATCTCGAACTGCGTGATCAATCTTTCCCCGGACAAAAGGAGGGTATTTGCAGAAACGTTCAGGTCGCTGAAACCGGGGGGCAGGCTGATGATCTCGGATATCGTTCTGCTCAGGGAGCTCCCCGCATTCATCAAGAACTCCATAGAGGCGTATATCGGTTGCGTGTCCGGGGCGATGTTGAAGGATGAATACCTGACAGCCATAAGAGAGGCAGGGTTTCAGGACGTCAAAATAATGGGTGAGACGGCCTTCCCCGTGGAGTTTATGGCTAACGATCCGACGGTGAAAGAGCTAGTTGGAAATTTAAAAATATTGCCGGAAAAGATAGGAGAGGTCGCAGAATCGATCAGGAGCATAAAGGTTTCCGGCCTCAAGCCTATTGTAGCTTCCGAAGCATCACAACCGAGTAAGTAAAAAAGGAGAAAAAAAATGGAAAAGATGTTCAGCACCATGATGGAAGGATTCATCAATGGCCAAAGGGCCACCTCAGGGGGTATGTCGGAGGAAGACAAGAAAAAAATGATGTCCTGCGGAGAGCAAATGGCGGCTCTGTGCCCGTGCATGACGGGTAAAGAGATGTCCGAAGAAGAAAAAAAGGCGATGGCAGAGCAGATGATGGCGTGCTGCGGCGATAAGATGGAGATGATGTCAAGCTTCTTCAAAAAGAAGGGCTCACAGTCCGAAGGGGCAGAGAAGCCGGAAAAAGCGTAGCAGAAAAACATGCACGATTTCCCAGGGGCCGGCGCTGTGAGCCGGCCCCTTTAAGGGAGAAAGATGGAAGCGAAGGTTATTATTTACGGGACGGAAGAATGCCCCTTTGCCAAAAAGGTGCGCGAGGCCTACGGTGACAAAGCAGTCTTTTATAATGTCACGGAAGATCCGGAAAAATTAAGGGAGATGCTCGTTTACTCGAAAGGGGTGCAGCGGGTGCCGGTGATCGTGGAAAAGGAGGAGGTGACTGGCCAAGCCGAAGGTGACCCTTTGGTCAGGGCCACTGTCAGCATCGGCTACGGAGGCACGTGAGGGGTTTCCTGAAAAGGGTAATATATGCCGTGCGCATATACAAGAGAACGACTCAGAGAGGAATGGAAATGGAACAGATGAAAGAGCAAGGGGATGGGTATTGTCGCGATTGGAGAAGATGGTGCGATGTAGGCGGGCGTCGCAGGTCCAGGCTCGGGATCTTTCTTATTATCATCGGCGGCCTATGGCTGGGTGCAAAACTAGGGTTTTTTAATCCGGAAATTTTCTGGCCCCTGGCCTTCATCGCCATAGGAATCTGGATAATCATATCATCTTTGCTCAGAGGAAAATCAGGCAGGCCCTCAAAGTAATACGAATACCAAATAACTGGTAGATAAAGGAATGATTATAAAAGGAGATATTTTCAAAGGAATTAAGCCATGGGACCACTTCGGCAGGTTCAGTGCAGACTTGTTGTCAAGAATGAATTCTCACCGGAGAGGGGTCACGGCCGATACTTCGACGGATCTCAATACAAGTAAAAGCTATTACAGCTGTTCTGTCTCTTGAGTTAGTACTGATTAAGGGATTAAGGCGCAATTTCTATATAAAAAAAAGGAGCATCATATGATAGGTTTTCTGATTAAAACCTTCAATACTGATCTCATCAAGAACCATACTAAAACTGTCATACTAATCTGGATTCTCTTTATACTTGTATTGCCTACCGCAATCATGTTTATGATCTTCCTTTTTATGGGCTCCTTTACCATAATTGATCTTCACTTGAGCGAAAGGAGTGCATTGTTGCTAGACGCCTTTTTATCGATCATATTTTTCCTGCAACACAGTATCCTGGTTCGTAAAGGTTTCAAGCAATGGCTTGGAAAATTCATGCCGGATGTATATCATAATGCCTTCTATGGAATAACCTCAGGCATTGCCTTGCTCCTAGTATTGCTTTTCTGGCAGAAATCTCCCACTCTCATAGCGCGCGCCGATGGGATTATTTTCTGGATGCTTCGCGCTTTATTCTGCCTTTGCTTGGCCGGATTTTTCTGGGGGAATAAATCGCTTGGTTCATTCGACATGCTTGGTGTAAAGCCCCTTATGCGTTATATCAGTAATAGACCGGGCAAACCGCAACAGATAATAGCGAAGGGCCCATATCGCTGGGCGCGGCATCCGTTGTATTTATTCCTGATAGTTATAATCTGGTCGTGTCCTGTTGTCACCCTCGATAGGCTTCTATTCAATATCATGTGGACTGTCTGGATCGTTATCGCTACATATCTGGAGGATCGGGATCTTCATCGCGAATTCGGAAGCCAATACCTTGAATACAGCTCGCGTGTGCCGATGCTAATTCCTTATAAAATTCCGAGAAATACGCTCTATGATATAACTAACAGTCAATAAAAGATCCTCCATCATCCGTGTCTAACGTAAAGCTCACCGGGAACCGGATTTATCGGCCCTTTTTGCTGCCTCATAGTAGACGCGCTGGTTAAAGACGCGGTAGGTAGCCTTTCCCTCCTTGGCAAGTTTCTCCAGTATCTTTGCGATCTCTAGGTCGTGGAGGCCGAGGGCCTTGGCGAGGTCGTCAGGGGTCTCGGGTCTGCGCTTGATGATGCGGATGACCTTCTCCTCTATATCCTTCGAAGGGATCAGGTGTCTATCCTCCTCGAACTCCGCGATGATCTCCGCATCCGCGCCCAGGGCGTTCTTTATCTGTTCCAGCCGGTCCGGGGAGAGGGCGGCGGCGTAATCCTCCGCACCTGGCCTTACCACCGTGTTGAGCTGGACCTTGTCCGGTCGTATGATACGGATGGCCTCTTGCATCCTCTCGAGCTCCTCCCCTGCGTCGTTCACCCCTCGGCACAGGAGGATCTCCAGCCAAAGCAGTCCTTTATATTCTCTCCGGAATGCCGCCAGCCCTTGGATGATCTGCTCGATTTCAAGGGAGGGGTGGGGCCTGTTGATGGTCTGAAAGACAGCGGGGGTGACGGCGTCCAGGGAGGGCATGATCACATCGGCTGCTTGCAGGGCCTGACGCACCTCCTCAAGAAGCAGCAGGGAGCTGTTGGTGATGACTGCCACGGGAATTGCCGTCATCTTTTTTATCCCTTGGATGACCTTCTTGATGGCGGTGTTGAGGGTCGGCTCCCCTGAGCCGGAGATGGCTATGTAGTCTATCTTATCACCCCAGTCTTGGAGGGATTGCTTGACATCCCGGAGGATGGAACGGGCGGGAACGTATTCCTTGCGATCAATAGTGCAAAGGGTAGTCCTGCCGATCTGGCAGTAGATGCAGTCATAGGTGCAGATCTTCTTCGGTACCAGATCCACCCCCAGGGATCTTCCCAACCGTCTGGAGGGGACGGGACCATAGGTATGCTTCATTTGCTGCTCCGCATCATTGTATCGATAAGTGCCTGGTGGGAATCGAAGGCCACGTGGGGGAGGTCCGTCAAGGGAAAGTACCTCACCTCAGCGGCGTCGTCGCCTGGCCTCAGCGCTCCCCCCTGGGGTGACACCTGATAGCCGATGATGATCAAGGGACCGTAGAAAGGGCTGTCCTCGCGGAGCACCTCGATTAATCGTTCCACCTTGCCTTCCAAACCCGTTTCCTCACGGAGCTCCCGCAGCACCCCTTCGCCGGGGCTCTCGTCCAGCTCCTCAAATCCACCGGGCAGGCACCATGCACCTATGGCCGGCTCCATTGCCCGCTTGACCAGGAGAAGGCGATCCTCATCGTCGAGGACCAGGGCGGCGGTGGCCGGCAGGGGATTTTCGTACAGTATGCTGTCGCACTGCCCGCAATAGAGCCGCATCCGGCCGTCGCGGGTGATCCTTTCCAATCGCCCGCCGCACAGGGGGCAAAAGCGCTTCTGGTTTCTCACCCCTTAACGCTTCCCGTAAACTTCTTGATAGAGGAATTCCTCGATCTCTTTCCTCTTCGGGGGCGCAGGGACCTTCTCCGGGAAGCCGAGGGGGGTAATGATCACCACGGCCTTCCCCTGGGGGACCTGCAGGACCTCAGCCGCCTTGGCGGCGTCGAACAAGCCGACGATCACCGTCCCGAGCCCTTCGGCATAGGCTGCCAGGCAGAGGTTCTGTGCAGCCAACCCTGTATCGAACATATACCAGTCGCCTTTGTCGGTGGCAGCCGCGCCCTTGTAGAATCCCGCCCTTCCCTCGATGCCGATCAAGGCCAGCGTGAGAGGGGCCTGTACGATCGCCTCGCGAGAGGGGTTGCCGGGCGGTAATGTCTCGGCCAACTGCTTTTTGGTCCCATGCTCCCTGACCACGATGGTTTCCCAACACTGGGTATTGGCCCAGGAGGGCGCCCAGCGAACGGCCTCCAAGACTTTGCGCAGCTTCTCTTCGGGGATTGGATCAGACGTATACGATCTCACCGATCGCCTCCCCTTGATGGCTTCCATACTATCCATGCTGACCTCCAGAAAAAATTATTTGTTACGTTCAGAAATTAAGGCCCTGGCCGTTAGGTGAAGCATTTATTTCGACTTTGTCCAAAATTCCGCCTGTGGCGGGATCGTTCACTATATAATGATATGCTTCACCGAATTAAGCGTGCGATTGTCGCGGAATTCAACCCTTGTATACGAGCTGGGTTATCAGGGTGAGCCGTCCCCGTTGTTCCATCAATGTCCGGCATCTCTGACCTATCTCCCGCACCGTGCCGGCAATCCTTGATTGGGGAAGGGAGATGATGAACGGTTCCCCGTTATCGCCGCACGTAGCCGCCCCGGGGTCGATCGGTATCCTCCCCACAAAGGGTATGTTCAGGTCCTCAGCCACCTTCTCGCCTCCGTCCTCGCCGAAGGGGGCTAACGGTTTGCCACAATGGGGGCATGAGAAGTCGACCATGTTTTCCACGAGCCCGATGATGGGGACATGGTGCTGACGGAAGAAGGTGGCTGTCCTGCGGGCCTCCAGCAGGGAGAGGGCTTGCGGGGTAGTGATAATCAGCGCTCCCATCACCCCCTTGAGGAAGTGTACGGCGCTCATGGCCTCATCTCCCGTTCCCGGCGGCAGATCCACGATGAGGCAGTCCAATTCCCCCCAGTGGGCATCGGAGATAAACTGTTTGATCACCCCGTGCTTGATGGGGCCGCGCCAGGTTATGGAGATGTCCTGATTGTGCAGAAAGAGGGCTAAGGAGACCACCTTGAGTCCTTTCATAGGCGAGGCAGGCTCTATGCCCTCCACCAAGCCCTCAGTCCCCAGGGGATTAATGCCCAACATGCGGGGGATATTGGGGGAGTGGATGTCGGCATCCAGGAGACCCACCTGCCATTGTTCCTGGGCCCAGAGCACCGCCATATTGACGGCGATGGTGGTCTTCCCCACCCCTCCTTTTCCAGCTACGATCAATGTTTTTTGCGCCTTCATGGTTTTCCTACCTCGAGATTGCCCCCCCGCGCAGAAGCGGAAGCGCCGGCCCTTTCCTGTTTCCTCTTTAATTTAATCAGGTATACAGACAAGTGTCAAGTAAAGCTCAAATTGACAAGGAGAAAGGGGCTCTGCTATCCTTGGAGAAAGGTCGGCAACGTAGAATACAAGAGGTGAGGGAGAGATGCTCGGCGCCATAACCGATGTCCAGGGAATCCGCGTGGGTCATGCGAGCAACGTCGATGCCATGACCGGCTGCACGGTTGTCCTCTGTGAAGAGGGAGCGGTGGGGGGTGTGGAGATACGGGGATCGGCCACCGGGACCCGCCAGCTCGATTCACTCTATCCAGTGCATGTGGTCCAGCAGGTGCATGCCATCCTCCTCACCGGCGGAAGTTCCTTTGGCCTCGATGCCGTCGGGGGGGTGATGCGTTACCTGGAGGAAAAGGGCAAGGGGTTCGATGTAGGGGTCACCCGCGTCCCCATCGTCCCCGCCGCGGTGATATTCGACCTTGCCTTCGGCGACTATCGGGTCCGCCCGGATGCCGCAATGGCCTATGAAGCCTGCCTCCACGCCTCCGCCGGAGCAATGGAGGAGGGGAGTATCGGGGTAGGGACCGGGGCGACTGTCGGGAAGCTCTTTGGGTTGGAGAGGGCTTGTAAGGGAGGCGTCGGGACGGCCAGCCTGGAGGGAAAAGCAGGGGTCGTGGTGGGCGCCCTCGCCGCAGTGAATGCCCTGGGAGACGTGGTGGATGGGAGGACCGGGGCAATCCTCGCAGGGCTCAGGGATGAAAAGGGGATTGGTTTCGTGAGCACGGCGGATCTGCTGCGACAAGGGATATGGAAAGAGGGATTCGGCAATTCATACAAGGGAAACACCACCATCGGTGTGATTGCTACGAACGTAGCCCTCAACAGGGAGGATGCCATCAAGGTGGCCCAGATGGCGCACAATGGGCTCGCGCGGGTCATCTCGCCGATCAACACCACCCTTGACGGCGACATCGTCTTCGCCCTCTCCCTAGGGCAGCACGCGGGGGATGTGAACCACGTGGGGGCGCTGGCCGAGGCTGCCGTGATGGAGGCGGTGAAGCGGGCAATCATGAAGGCCGACGGCTTCGGCATTATCCCCGCCTATCGGGATCTGAAAGGTCGCACGGAATCTCCGTAACATGGCCCGGGTGTTGCTTAAACAGGGGAGAGAGAAGGCGCCTTCCCGCGGACATCCCTGGGTTTTCTCCGGGGCTATTGAAAGCGTTGAGGGCGAGGTAGATGCGGGTGGGATCGTGGACCTCTTTTCCCATGGAGGGGAGTTCCTGGGCAGGGGCTACTACAACCCTCGCTCTCAGATTGCGGTAAGACTGCTCAGCCGCCAACCGGTTGCGATAGACAAGGCCTTTTTTCAGGAGCGGATTGAAGGGGCTCTCGCTATCCGCAAGCCCATCCTTACTCCCGAGACTGCCGCCGGCGCGGCCG
>Ga0214473_10003061_pt1 | contig 20397 bp, 16 predicted proteins | sample RVTome_7_FD_203509 | JGI IMG/M metagenome (GOLD analysis project Ga0214473, IMG submission 203509) | Soil microbial communities from uranium-contaminated site in the Upper Colorado River Basin, Wyoming, United States - RVT98D197 | ecosystem: Environmental > Terrestrial > Soil > Contaminated >... | reverse complement strand
GTCGTACCAGATTGGGACTTCCTAAAACGGGGTGGGGGCGAGATAGATCTTGCCGCCGTCGAAAATGGTGGCCTTGTACTCTCCGCAAGCGACATGTTCTTTGGCCACCGTCATAATCTGATTATGCCCGGCCGCGCTGTCAATATGAGTGATGGCTGGGAAACAAAACGGCGTCGCGGGCCGGGACACGATTGGGTGATCATCAAGCTGGGCGCAACGGGAGAGATTCGGCGTCTGGAAGTTGATACATCATATTTCAAAGGTAACTTTCCGGAGAGTTGTTCGCTCGAAGCGACCAACGCGAGTGATCTGGCATTGGAGAACCTGAGCGCTCCATCGGTTCCCTGGACGACTGTTTTGCCGCGAACAAGCCTGCAAGCCCACACTCGCCATCTCTTCACCGAAGAACTGCTGGATAGCGGCGCTGTATCACACGTAAAGTTCAATATCTTCCCTGACGGGGGCGTCAGTCGCTTGCGCATTTATGGGACCACATCAGGATGATCAAATCCGAAGTGACGAAGTTGCTTTCCGCGCTGGAGCGTTTAAATGTTGCGCCGGAAGACGAAGTTCAGGAGCAGTTGCTCGCTTGTTGCGGCTCACGCCGATGGGCCAGGGAAATGGTAGCTCGGCGGCCATTTTCTGCTTTCGAAACTCTTGACACGACATCAAAAGTGATCTGGTGGTCATTAGCGCGTGAAGACTGGATGGAGGCCTTTCGGAGCCATCCGGAAATTGGTAAACAAAAGCCCGAGGCGCCGACTTCCGCATGGTCGGCACATGAACAGAGTAGGCTGTTGAACGCCGATCGAGAGGTGAAGCAGGCGCTTCATGAGCTAAATACTACTTATCGGGAAAAGTTCGGATACATCTTCATCATTTGCGCTACCGGTAAATCTTCTGAAGAGATGCTGGCTATACTTCGACAGCGTCTGGACAATGATCCTGTCACTGAGCTAAGAATTGCTGCAGAGGAGCAGGCCAAAATCACGACCTTACGTTTACATAAACTCTTGAATAAATGAGTACAGTTTCTACGCACGTTCTTGACACTGGCCGCGGGCGGCCTGCAACTGGAGTTCACGTTACGCTGCAGCTGCAGAACCCTGATGAAACCTGGGTCATACTAGCCGAGGCGTGGACCGACGAAGACGGAAGAGTGAAACCATTCTTTCTGGTGGAAACGCACCTTCATGCCGGTACCTACCAACTACTGTTCGATACGGAAAGTTATTTCTCGGGACTTGACATCGAATGCTTCTATCCGCAAGTCAGTGTCATATTCAAACTCGACGACACGCGGCAACATTATCACGTGCCATTACTGATCAGTCCTTTTGGCTACACGACTTATCGCGGAAGCTGACCGCATGTAACGCAAACTGTTAGTTTGCGTCCGCAAGCTAACAGCTTGCGTTACCACTATGACCATCGATCCAATTCTGAGCGAGTGGCTTAACCTCATTTTCCGTTGGATGCACGTCTTCGCCGGTATCATGTGGGTCGGCACTACCTACTATTTCACCTGGCTTGACGCGCGCCTGACCGAAGAAGAGAAGGCGACCCTTAACACCGGCGTAACAGCCCAGGTTTGGATGGTCCATAGTGGAGGATTTTACGTAGTCGAAAAGCGGAAAGCACCAGACCTTGAGTCCCGGACTTTACACTGGTTCCGCTGGGAGGCAGCTACCACCTGGCTTAGCGGCATGGCACTACTAATCGTCGTTTATTATCTGGGCGGCGGCGCCTTGATCGATCCCGACGTCAGCGACATTAGCCACGCGGCTGCCGTGATCCTTGGCATTGGATTATTGATTGTAGCCTGGCTGGTTTACGACTTATTAATGCTGTCGCCGCTGGGCAAGAACGAACGCGGGTTTGCCGCCGTAGCTTTCGTGATTATCGTTGTCGCTGCTTATTATCTCACCAAGGTTCTGACCGGTCGGGCAGTTTACATTCACGTGGGAGCGATGCTCGGGACTATCATGGCGGCCAACGTTTGGATGCGGATCTTACCGGCACAACGAAAGATGATCAATGCGCTGAAGGAAGGAAGACAACCGGACGAGTTGCTCTCCGCGCAGGCTAAGTTGCGATCAAAACAGAATACCTTCATGGCGGTGCCGGTGGTCTTTCTCATGATCAGCAACCACTTTCCCGGGGTTACCTATGGAGAACGATACGGTTGGGCCATCCTCGCTGTTCTGATATTAGCTGGTTGGATTGCGGCAAAGTTCATTCGCCGCGCGTGATTTTTGGATAGCAGGAGCCGCTTCCTAATCGCTCCACACCGGAGAGGGCCCACCGACAGAGCGCCGACAACTCCAAAGCTATTTTGCTAACGGGAATATAGGCTCTATATCCACGGGCACTTGAACAAGCCGGTCGAATGCCCCCTTCATTTCAGCTCGAATCATCGCGTATTTATCGAGCATCGCCCGCGCCTTCTCATAAGAGCCTTCCGCCTGGAGAGTCAGTATGTCATGAGTAAGTGCCCGCACTGCATCCTTAATCTTCATTGGTTCAACTCTGAAACTTCTACTGCGTTCGTCAAACTTGATGGCGCCCTGTTCTGAAAGATAATTGAACTGCAGCGCTACCCCCTTCCCATGAGCTTCGGTAATACCAAAGCGCACAGAGCGGAACATGCTCGCTAGAAAGGTCGTGTAGAGAGGGCTTTCCATGCTCTTGTTCACGACACCCTTGTCGATCAGGTGTTGCAACGCCCAAAGCCCCGTAATATCCGCCTTCGCCTCTTCAATTGCAGAATAAAGCTCTTTTAGCTGTTTGCGAACTGTGGTCTCCTCTCCGTTGACGGTGATGTTGTGTGGCCCAAGCCCGTGCATTAGTTCGTGCGCCAGAATATGAGTAAAGAATGGTTCGAATTGCACGGCTGCCCGATCTGACCCTGCCAGCACGAATGTAGAAATTGGCACCAGCGTTTTGCGGAATTTCGCTTCCTGCACATTCTTCAACATGACGCGCTTGGAACCCTTCTCTTGCACGACACGCTCATCGTTGGGGAGATTGAAGGCGGCTGTTTGCACTCCGCTATTGCCTTCTCCCGAACCAAAGACCTCGTTAACCACGCGTATGGGAGAGGCAGCGCCCAGTTGCGGATTGCGATATTTGGGATCAAGTGGGAGATTGTTTTCCAATTCCTGCAAGTACTGGCTGAACCGGGCCAATTTGCTCGACTCCGCTTCATCCCGCAGCGTCACATACGCTTCAAAGGCTGCCTTGTAACTAAAAAACTCGTCTTCATAAGTTTCATATGGCCCGATTGTTACGTCGATTGGGGAGTCGAGGTCCATCCAGGCGACGTCACTGTCGTAATAATCGTTCGACAGAAACGCGTTGGCTCGCTTGTTAAGAAAGCGTTTGAGCGTCTGGTTGCTGGTCAGCTCCCCGGCTTCCCTGAGAAGTTTGGCAGCGGGGTCGAGAAACTCTGCATACGCTTCGCTGTAAGGTACTGTGATTAGCCCTCTATCTGGACCACGACGAATCAAGTAGAAGAAACCAGTTGCTTCCTTTTTGGATCCTTCGGAAAGAGTTTGCAACCAGGAGTTGAACTCCTCCTTTGTCATATCGTCTGGATAAAAATTCGCCTGAGGAGGTTTCTCGCGAGGCACGCCTTCGATGAAGGCCTCATTGTTGTCTAGCCGGGACCAGGGACCGTCGTTGATAAGGAAGTAGTGTAATCTTTGCCGGCCAGTGACCGTCTTGTCTGCTGCCAATTTCTGTTTCAGTGGTTCATTGCCACTCCATACCTGCCGGAGAAATAGGGGATCCAAAAGCTTTGCGGCGGCGATTATCTTTGCCAGCGCTTGACGGTCTTTAGGAGCAAGACGCGATGTGTTAGCGGTCAAAACTGTCGGCGCAAAACGGGCAATCTTTTTCGCGAGTTCAGGGTCTCCTATCGGAGCCTTGGATTTTTGGCCGACCGGCGTAGTTACCAAATACAGGCAGAGTATTGCTACAGCCGTCAATGATCTCATAAGACTCCTCTGGCAATGCATGAAAGATCGAAATTGAGCGTGTTAGAGGCTTTGTCGATTCTTCAAGATCCTTACGAAGGAGCCGGAGTGCAACTCTGCCAACGTGAGTCCAGAGAGATCAATGGCCTCTTCTTCGGTTATAGCACCGCAGTTTATTGCCCGCAGAAAGTGGTTCAGCAGGCCCTGTCCGGTTGCGGCGTCATCAAAAACATCGCCAACCAAGGTTGCCTTTGCGGCCTTGTCAACAAAGTTTCGCAACCGCTCGGACGCGGCCTCGAGACCTTGAAGAAAGAAGGCATAAATCGCGGCAAAACGGGTAGGTAGTTGTGCGGGATGGAGATCCCAACCTTGATAAAACCCGTTCGTAAGGGAATGCTGTATGTGATCATAATGCAGTTTCCACGCACGATGAACCACAGTCTTGTTCTCGTCAATCTGTTCGGGCGTAAGGGCTGGACCACCCTCATGAAATCTATGGGGCGCAACAGGCAAGATGTTTGTAGCGCCATCCGAAAGCCAGACGCCGGTGCCGGCAAACGCGACCTGCATCATATTTTTTGCGAAGTCACAGGCGGGATGCATCATGTGCTGGTGCGCAGCCGTTATGTTGCAACTTGCCGTGTAGTCATAAGTGCCAAAGTGCGCGGCTGTACAGCGGCCGCGAGCAGCAGCAAGCAAACGCGGAAGATTCATTTCACCCTGATCGGAAATGATCGATTGCGGCGTCTCAATCATCATCTCAAGCTTTAGCGAGCCTGGCTCCAAACCGTTCTGCTTCTCCAGCAATTCAAAAAGATCAACAAGCGCCGCAACCTGTTCAGCAATTGTGATCTTGGGAAGAGTGACCACAAAGTTCTCAGGCATCGTGCTGCCGGCTTCTCCCAGTAGCGTGCTAAGAAAAACATCCAGCGTGCGCGCGCTGCGGTTCCGCAACTCTTCATTGAACGGTTTTATGCGTATTCCTATAAACGGCGGTAAGGTAGCATTGGCCATCCCCTTCGCTACTTCAACTGCCGCTGAAGCTGCGTGACCATCCTCTTCCTGATCCGGGCGGTTGCCGTAACCATCTTCGAAATCGATGCGAAAATCCTCTACCGGCTCCCGCTGCAATTTCTCCTGGACCCGTCTGTAGATCGTGTGGGCGAGCCAGGCAGGCATGTTGGCGCGCCGTAGTGCATCAGCATCCCGCTGGAGTAGAGAAACTAGTTCGTCAGCAACGTCTCGCGAGTCCGGTAGGTGCTCAGCGCCTGGGAAGCCCAGGATCTTCCCGAAGATGAAGAAATCCGGAGCAAACTGGTCCAATGCTCGCCGCGCGACCGCGCCCATCCGCGCCGCCAAATCTGATTTGAACAGATGAGCGCCACCGTACACTGTATGTACCGGTTGGCGCCGGCCGCTTTCACCAGGATGATTTTCCGTAAAAGTCTTGTTGGCTGTAGCTAAGGGCGCCATCAGGCTCTGTAAAGTAGCGGCAGAAATGGAGGTCTTCATGAGTTGCCTAGAAAGGTCGGGATAGAGGTTAAACACCGCCTTCATTACAGGTCAAGTCAAACGATTGACTGGGGTGTCTGACGGGCTATAATCCATCCGGTAAAATTAGACAGAACAACTCGTTGCATCAACGAGGAGGCTACTCGATGCTCAACAAGAAAAGCTTGTGCGCGGGAGGAATCATGTGCATTCAACCTCGATTCAGAATCGCTCTGATGAGTGAAGTGGCCCTGGTTTTCATAGTCTTATCTGCAACCATGGCCTCGGCACAAACGTTTCGCGGGACGATTCTTGGCACTGTGACGGATCCTAATGGCGCAGTTGTCCCCGACGCCGCAGTCACAGGAAAGAACGTCGGGACGGGCATTGAGCGTTCAACCGTCACCGATGCGTTTGGTAATTACTCGCTCTCCGAGTTGCAGACTGGCCCATACGAGATCAGGATTGAGAAAACGGGCTTCCAGAGCACCACTGTAAAAGGCATCATCGTCGAGGTTTCCGGTGAAAAACGCGTCGATGTCACTCTGCCGGTCGCTGGTTCCCAGGAAATGGTTGTAATCGCGCCATCGACCCAAGCCGAGACAACCACTAATACACTTGGGGGCACTATAACCGGTAGCGCGGTTGCCGACCTTCCAATCAACGGCCGTGACTTTACAAAATTTCTGGTCCTGGTCCCCGGAGCAACTGGAGACCCTTCCGGCGCCACCGACTCGCCTGGTTCTTTTGGTTTGTTTAGCGCCAATGGAAATCGCGGACGAGCGAACAACTACTTGCTCGATGGGACTGACATGAATGACGGTTACAGAAATCTGCCTGCCATAAACGAAGCCGGGGTTTTTGGAACGCCGGCAACGATTCTTCCACTGGAAGCCATTTCCGAAGCTGCAATACTGTCGAATTTCGAGGCAGAATATGGAAGAAACTCGGGGGCAGTTGTAAACATCGTCACCAAGTCAGGAACAAACTCAGTACACGGCTCACTATTCGAATTCTTTCGCAACAACGCCCTCGATGCCCGAAACTTCTTCAATCCCAAGCAAGACCCGCAAACAGCATTTCGTAATAATCAGTTTGGCGGATCGATTGGAGGGCCGATCATTAAGAACCGCACTTTTTTCTTTTTCGCATACGAAGGTCAGCGGGAGCGCGTCGGCTTAAACTCCACGGCGCGAGTTCCGGATCCGCGCGAGATTGAAGACTTAGGCGGTCCAACAAATCCGGTTATTGCACGTCTGCTCGCTCGCAATCCTTGGCCCTTGCCAAACCGACCTTTAGCCCCGTTTGACGACAGCGGCGATCCAAACCTTTTCGTGACCACCAGGGCGCTCAATGATGTCGATAGTCTCATCGCCAAGATCGATCACTCCTTTAACTCTCGAAACCAGATTACCGGGCGGTATTTCTTTGGTACTAGTGAGCAGTCGTTTCCTCTAGCAATCCTGGCCGGCAACGTCTTACCGGGATATAACACGGTAACACCCACAAAGGTGCAGCTCGTTTCAATCTCCTTTCTGCAAGTGTTCTCAAATACCAGAGTAAACGAAGTGCGCTTTGGTTATAACCGCTTTGACGAAGGCTTCTTTCCGGAGGACAGCGATTTCGATCCGAGCAGCATTGGCCTGAATACAGGAATCGCGGGCCCGCAGGATTTTGGGCTACCTTTTATTCGCATCAGAAATGATCCTATCGGCTCCATTGCCTCCATCGGCGCCACGCTATCAGTGCCGCGCGCCCGCGTCGATACCAACTGGCAAGCGATCGACAACTTCTCCTGGAAAATCGATCGCCACGATCTGAAACTTGGTTACGAGTTTCGGCGCACCTTTGTGAATGCTTTCTTTGATGCCGGATACCGCGGGCGTCTGGATTTCGCTTCCCTGGAAGACTTTCTCTCCGGAACTCTCAGTGGAGGGCGCGCCGCGCGCGGAGACTCGCGCCGGGGCACATTTCAGAATTCGCATGGAGCTTTTGTTCAGGACACTTTCCGTTGGCGACCAAAGATCACCTTTAACCTGGGACTGCGTTACGACTATTTCGGAGTAATTGGCGAAGAACGCAATCGCTTAAGCAATTTCGATCCGGACAGAGGTTTGGTTCAGGTGGGGAGTGGGCTAGATAAGCTCTATGAAAGCGATTGGAATAACTTTTCGCCGCGCATCGGCTTTGCCTGGGATCTCTCAGGTCAAGGGAAGACCGTATTGCGGGCCGGATGGGGTCTGTTTTATGACGCCTATTCTCAGGATTTTTTTGTGGGCCAGCTACCATTCAACACTTTCAATCCGGGGCCAGCCTACAACCCGGCGGGTGCTTCGCCGATACTATTTTCTTTCTCGACGATTCCCGTTATTGAAGAAGGCGTTCCGGTCTTCACCGACTTTTTAGACTCCGACGTCTTTGCGGTGGACCCGCATCTGCGCACACCGTACATTCAGAATTTCAATCTTAACTTGCAGCGCGAGCTCTTTCGCAACGGCGTGGTGGAAATTGGATATGTGGGTTCAAACGGGACCAAGCTCTTCCGCTATCGCGATATCAACCAGCCTGTGAATCCCAGCGTTTCTACGGGACGGCCTTTTGACAATGGACCATTTGCGCCGTCAGGCGGAACCTTCTTCTACGTCAACCAACTCGAGACCACGGCACATTCAAACTACAACGCCCTGCAAGCAAGCTTCACTTTGCGCGACCGCCGCGGCTGGTCCTCGATGATGAATTATACGTGGTCACACTCAATTGATAACGCCTCAGACGGTCAGGACTACGTAGCTAACGCCACTCAACCCGACAACAGCTATCGCACCGATCTCGAAAAGGCGAGCTCAAACTTCGACAACAGGCATCGCTTTGTTTGGAGTTTCGGTTACCGGCTGCCAAATTTTGCGAAGGAACACCCGCGTCTCGGCGATGGTTGGCAGTTCAATGGTGTTCTTACGTTGCGTAGTGGCAACCCCTTTCATGTGGTTTTGTTCGACGACTATAACGGGACCGGTGAGTTTTTCCCGCGACCCGATCTGGTTGGGGATCCCTACTCGGGTACGAGTGGCCCTGATCGCTTCCTGAATCTGTCGGCATTCAGAGTTCCCTGTACACTCGACGCATCGAATCCCGACAACGACGGCAGCGCCGCTTTTTGCCTTCCAGGCACTCAACATTTCGGCAGCCTGGGCCGGAATTCTCTGATTGGTCCTGGTTACCGCAACTTCGATTTTTCTGTCTTTAAGGTCACTCCCATCACTGAAAGGGTAAAGATCGAATTGCGAGCCGAGATCTTCAACATCTTCAACCATCCAAACTTTTCAAATCCACTACTGCCTGGGTTTTCCGCAGACGCCAGCTTCAATGGGATCGATGCTCTTACGGGACGTGGTCAGGACTTCCTGCCAATTACTGTTACACCCGACGTCGGCATCGGAAATCCGTTTCTCGGCGGCGGTGGTCCCCGTAATATTCAATTGGCCGTGCGGCTGACGTTTTAGGTTAACTCCATGCAAGGTCTAAGAGACACTCGAACGCTGGCCTTCCTTTTCGATTTAGACGGTACGCTTGTTGACAGTGTGTATCAGCACGTCTTGGCCTGGCGGGAGGCATTAGAATCAGGCGGCATCAAGCTGGCTGTCTGGCGCATTCACCGTCAGATCGGCATGAGTGGCGGGCTATTTGTGAACGCGCTGCTCAGGGAGACCGGCCACACAGTTACGGCGGCAGAGGCTGAACGTCTGCAACGAATTCACGCGGAGGCGTATAGCAGGTACGTTTCGCAAGTGCGTCCACTACCTGGCGCGATTGACCTCTTGACTTATCTTACAGAGGCACGTGTTCCCTGGGCCGTGGCTACAAGCGGTCGACTGGAAAGCGCTAGCCTCTCAATGCGGTTGCTGCGCATCAGCTCGGACGTGCCTGTCATTACTCGCGATCAGGTGAGATACGCCAAGCCGGATCCAGATCTTTTTCTGGCTGCGGCAGAGCAGCTGGGCGTGGACATTAGCGATTCGGTTGTTATCGGCGACAGCGTCTGGGATTTGTTGGCAGCGCGGCGGGCGCGCGCCCTCGGTGTTGGGCTTCTATCGGGCGGCTACGGTCGCGAGGAGTTGGAGCGCGCTGGCGCTTATCGGGTCTATAACGATCCGGCTGATCTGCTGTTGCATCTAGATGAGGTAGGCGTGAGAAGTGCAGAGTGAGTTATAGTGTCCTTTACTAGAAAAAAGTGGTGTCGTACATGCAGCGAAACTTGAAACCAGCTTTGCGGTAAAATGCCTGGGCAGCGGTATTTCGCTGATTGACTAGAAGGCAGACTGAACTCTTATGACGTAACAGCATTCGTGTTAACTGAGACAGACATTCCAGGCCGTACCCCCTGCCACGCTCGTCAGGGTCCACAAAAATGCCTTCAAGGTAATTCACATCAGGCGAGAACTCCAGCACCTCAGCCCGATTCTCTTCGCGTAGTGGGGTGACGGCGAGTTCTCCAGCTGCGCAAGGGAATAGATCCAGTGGGACGGAAGTAATTTTCATTGCCGTAGCTGTCAACATGGCTTTCTCCTCCCTCCTGGCTATTTCATGCAACTGGTATTATCGCCTGTGACCAGCACCGTCTGCGCAATGGTGGTCAGGTCAGCCAGAAGCACTCCGTCGCTCAGTAATACGCCGTCGCTTAGGAGTACGCCGTCGCTCAGCAAGACACCGTCACTCAGCAAGACGCCATCGCTTAACAAGACTCCAGTACTCATGAAGAGCCAACCGTCACCCAGCAGCACTCCGTTGCTGGTCATGATGCTGTCGGCAAGCAGCACACCATCGCTCAACAACACGCCATCACTGAGGAGTACACCATTCGATTCGAGCGTGCCGTCAGAAAGCAGTACACCCAAGCCGTACACTTTCTGGTACTTAGTGATCAGGTTGGTGCCGCGAGCGTGGGTTTGATCCATGATGATCCCCTGGGCCCATGGAAAGGTGGCGCCCGCAACTGTCGACTGCGGTGTTGGAGCCGCAGCAGTCAGAAGCGGCGAACCGAGCGCGGTCGCCGAAGTCAGGTCGGTGCGAACCAGTTTTGCAAGCCGTACTGCACCTTCAATGTTCAATAAACCGGCGCCTTGCTCGAGGGAGTTGAAGTTTGGCAGTTGCTGAGCTGTGTACATGAGGATCATTTTCACCATGTTCGGAGTCAGCTTTGGGTTGGCTTGTCTCAGTAGCGCAGCAGCTCCAGCCACAACCGGCGCCGAAGCAGAGGTGCCGTTGAGGTACATCTGGTTCATGTTGCCCGTCGGATACAGGCCCGTCTGCAATTCGGGATGCTGAGTGACCAATAGATTGTGGTATGACTGCGCGTAGATGAGTTTATTACCCGGGGCTACGAGATCGGGCTTGATCAGGTTGTCGTAGTGCCTGAGCCCGCTCGCATCTGTCTGGTAGCCGCGCGTGGGCCCGCGCGAACTGTAGGTGGCAACAGTATCGTCGCTGCGCACGTCCGTGCCGAAACTGTTGGCAGCGCCAACTGTGATGACTGAAGGATCGTTGCCGGGCGAGTGGATGTGACCATAGATCTTCTTTCCGGTTGCGTCTTTACCGTTATTACCGGCCGAGGCGACTACGACGATGCCCGCGTCGACCAACTTACGCGACGCCAGACAGATCGGGTCGTTCTTGTAGGATGAGATGGCGGGGGCGCCAAGGCTCATGTTAACGACCTTGATGTTGTACTTTGTATTCGTTCTATTGGTGTAAATCCAGTTGAGTGCGCTCAACAATCCCGAGGTTGTGCCTCTTCCCTGCGAGTCCAAAACCCGCAGGTTGATGATGTTGGCGTTAGGCGCAATGCCGGTATATTTACCTTTCCACGGGTCGCCGAGGCCGGCGGCGGCAGCTGCTACGTGGGTGCCGTGTCCGTAAGGATCGCCTTTCTGATTCTCCCCGGTGAAGTCCTGGTTGTAGAGGATGCGCGACGTTCCCTTGGCGTTTTTGAAGGCTTTGTGCTCGAGGTACATGCCCGAGTCGAGGATGACAATACCAATTCCCGTTCCATCGAGCTTTGTGGTGCTGCCTGCTATGGTCCTCACAACCTCAGCGCCGGTCGTGTTTGTTATGTGCCCGAACGACTCCAGTGGTGCATCCGTCGAAAGAAACTCTACCTCCTCATAGGTTGCCAGCTCGTCGATAATGCTGAGTGGCAAATCGATCGAGTAGAAATCGAAATTGGCGAAATGCCCTTTGACTCTCACGCCGTTTCGCTGGAAAAGCGCGTTTAGGGGACCGCTTGGCGTGCCCTTGAGCTGTAGGATTACGCTAACAGGTTCGTCAGATTGTTTGCCACGGAGGCGCTCTCGCAGATCAGGAGCAACCTTGTCAGGGACCCGCCACGGCTCGTCAGCTTGGGATGAATTCCCAGAGCTGGCGCTGGCAGGAGCAATGACAAGCGTACTCAGGCATAGGGAGAGAAGTAAGATAAAGGAGGTTGAGCGTATTAACCTCGGTGAGATTTTAGGTATTTTCATAGAGTGCCTGATTTCGGCAGCCGGACGATCTCACCCGCAGCGAGATTCCTGGCTTTGCGAACCCACATCGCTGTGGGGGTGCTCTTATCGTTTGAGGCCGATCAGGGCGGCTTTGCACGAACACACCTCCTGCAAAGATGGTGTCTTGAACCTCTAAGCGTTTAAATATGGGCGGAGCTGCTGCGGTTGTGAGTGATCGGCCAGAGTCTTGGAATGAATCAAAGGTCCAATTTGACCGAGTTTAGTCAGTCAGAACGATTCGTCTCCAGGGTTCCGGTGGTCCAACACTTTATTCCATACCTGACTACTGTCAATCTACTTACAATCAAATTTCTATCAATTAGTTCTCAACAGGCGCATATTCTTAAAGCTTGGGTTGCAGATGCTTGAAATGGAAGGTGTGCTGGAGTTTCACGGACAAAGGGCAGGAGAGGACCCCGCTTGTGGCAAGAAAAAATGGCAGCGCATACGGGACTCGAACCCGTGATCTCTGCCTTGAGAGGGCAGCGTGTTAACCAACTACACCAATGCGCCGCAAAAAACGGAGGAATTACACTAACCGAGAAATTATAAGAGGCCGGGTTCCACATAGGCAAGTTTCCTCGCGGAAGACGCTCTCGCTTACCTTGGGCTTTTGTGAAGCTAATGCCGGCGCATGCTATACTTTCTGTGCATTCTTAGGGTGGCCCCTACCGTTTTGCCGGGCCTTCAAAATCAAGAATGGTGTTAAACGGTTCATTCTAAACTCCTCGTCGATGGCCCTGAACGCAAAACCCACCTGCACTAAAAACTTCACCAACGGAGAATTCAATGAATGTAGTTGTGCTGCGTGAGAAGCAGCCAGGCGAGGCACGTGTGGCTTTGATGCCCGACTCTGTACGCAAACTCGTGGCCTCGCGCGTCGCGGTCCATGTGGAAACGGGAGCCGGTCTGGGAGCCGCACGAACCGACCGCGACTATGAAGAGGCGGGTGCGCGGATTTCTTCGGATCGAGCTGGTTTGCTGGGAGCCACGGACATTCTGGCCGCCGTCAACCGACCATCGACCGTGGACCTGGAGCGAATCAAATCGGGCGCTGTCGTAATCGGCTTCCTCCGTCCACTTGACGAACCGGCGGCGTTGTTACCGGCCCTGCAAAAAAACCTGACTACCTTTGCCGTAGAGTTGATACCGCGCATTACCCGCGCTCAGGCAATGGACGCTCTATCGTCGATGGCGACAGTTGTAGGCTACAAGGCTGTTCTCCTGGGAGCTGCCCGGATTCCACGTATGTTCCCTTTATTAATGACGGCCGCAGGAACAGTACCGCCGGCGCGCGTGCTCGTGCTTGGGGCAGGCGTTGCAGGTCTCCAAGCTATTGCCACTGCCCGCCGCCTCGGCGCAGTGGTCGAGGCCTATGACGTGCGGGCTGCCGCTGGAGAGCAAGTACTCTCGCTCGGCGGAGCCTTTCTAAAAGTGGATCTCGGAGGCATCAAAACCGAGGATGCGGGGGGATATGCAATCGAGCTGTCGGAAGAGGCGATGAACCGAGGGCGCGAGTTGATCGCAGAGCACGCACGTGCTGCTGATGTCGTAATTACTGCCGCTCAGGTGCCCGGGAAGCGGGCTCCGTTGTTGTTGACTGAAGAAGCAGTCAGGCGCATGAAACGCGGCTCGGTAGTCATTGATCTGTCTGCTTCAACGGGCGGTAACTGCGCGCTCAGCGAACCGGACAAAGAAATCGAGAGCGGCGGAGTAACTATCTTAGCCCCGCTGAATCTGGCCGCCACTATACCGGTCCACTCCAGCCAACTCTATTCACGAAACTTGACTGCTTTTCTTGGGCTATTAATTAAGGACGGCGAATTGCAAATAGACATGCAGGACAATGTAGTTGGTCCTTCCTGCATTACGCATCAGGGGCAGATAGTTAATGAGCGCGTTGCGGCAATGCTTACTGCGTCCGTTAGTCAGCCGTAAAACAAACTGTTAGTTTGTGCGCGCGCAAGCTGACAGCTTGCGTTACATGAAAAGGAAGCCGATATGTCTACAGAAAGCCTAATAACAGCCTTATATGTTTTCGTGCTGGCCGCGTTTCTCGGGTATCAGGTGATTTCGCGCGTGCCACCGCTGTTGCACACACCATTGATGTCGGCTACCAACGCCATTTCCGGAATTTCCCTGGTGGGCTCGATCGTGACGGCGGGTGCGCACTATAACATGCTCAGCACGATCCTGGGCTTCACTGCGGTGACCTGTTCAACAATCAATGTCGTAGGCGGTTTCGTCATTACCGACCGTATGCTGAAGATGTTCAAGCGAAAACCCGCAATTTCACCTAAAGATAAAGCTGCCCAACTAAAATCCGCAGACTCCGCAGATTCGGATCATAACAAATGAATAGAAGTAAACAGGCTGTCACTGTAATTTTTACTCCTGAGAAATCTGCGAAATCTGCGGATTCGTAATCGTGCAAACTTACTTCATAGAACTCAGTTACCTGCTGGCCTCAATTCTCTTCATTCTCGGGTTGAAGGGCTTGAGTCATCCCGAGACCGCGAAGCGCGGCATGCACCTGGCAGAGTTTGGGATGCTGATGGCCATCATTGGCACTCTGATGCATCACGAAATAGTCAGCTACACGTGGATCATCACGGGACTGGCTATCGGATCTCTCATAGGTTTGGCAATGGGTGTTTGGGTTCCGATGACGGCCATGCCGCAACGGACTGCGCTCTCTCACGCGTTCGGCGCATTTGCGGCAGCCCTCGTGGGTATCTCGGAGTTTTACCGCAGCGGCGGGCATCTTGAAACCATCACGATGAGCGCGCTTGGATTTGAAGTCATGCTCGGATCCCTCACCACAACGGGCAGCCTGCTGGCGTTTGCAAAACTGCAGGGGTTGGTACGGGGTACGCCCCTGACTTATAGGGGCCAGAATATTTTTAACATGGCCCTTCTGGCCCTCACCATTGGCATATTCATTTACCTGGTCGTTGTTCCAGGTTCCATGCCACTTTTCTTTACTATGGTTGGTCTGGCATTCGTCTTCGGACTCTTGCTGGTACTGCCAATCGGTGCGGCCGACATGCCGGTTGTCATGTCCTTATTGAATTCCTACGCGGGTCTGGCTTCGGCAGCCACAGGTTTTGTGCTTTCTAATAATGTGTTGATTATCGCCGGCACACTCGATGGTTTCTCCGGATTTATTCTATCGATACTGATGTGCCGCGCGATGAACCGTTCGATCACCAACGTTCTGTTCGGCGCCTTCGGCAGCGCCGCCACCGCCACCGGTCGAGATGGACCGCAGGGCACGATGCGCGAAGTAAGTATGGAAGATATTGCGACGCAAATGGCCTACGCTAAACAGGTGGTATTTGTGCCGGGCTACGGCATGGCTACCGCTCAGGCGCAGCACACGGTCCGCGAACTTGCCCAGGTACTGGAAAAGCGCGGAGTGACCGTGAAGTATGGAATTCATCCTGTTGCCGGCCGCATGCCGGGCCATATGAATGTGTTACTTGCCGAAGCCAACGTCCCTTATTCTTCGTTATACGAGCTCGAACAGATAAATCCTGAGTTTCCTTCGACCGATGTTGCCGTGGTGATTGGCGCGAACGATGTTGTGAATCCCGACGCGCGCGATAACCCGTCCAGTCCGATCGCAGGCATGCCCATTCTGGAAGTAGATCGGGCAAAGTCAGTTGTTGTGCTAAAGCGCGGCCAGGGCAAGGGTTTCTCCGGACTCGAAAATCCCCTCTTCTTCAAACCCGTTACGGGTATGCTTTATGGCGATGCCAAAGATACCCTCTCTCGCCTGGTCCAGGCTGTTCAGGAAGCATAAGGTCTCCTCTTTTATTCTTCCGCAGACAAGATTCGAGATATCCCGAAAGGTATTTCAGCGAATTACGATATGCATAGACACTTATTACTTCTGATATTAGCAGCACTGCTCATCCTGCCATTCCCCGCAACTCGGGCCCAACGCAAGGCTGACAAGGTGAGGAAGCCGGCGGCAGTTTCGCTTGCCTCCCAGCGAGCGGTTGACGTAATCACGGCTGCGCAATTGCGGGATTATCTTTCGTTCATCGCGTCGGACGAAATGGAGGGCCGCGACACGCCCTCTCGCGGGTTGGATACGACTGCAAAGTTCATCGCTACAAATCTGTCGCGCTGGGGACTGAAGCCGGCGGGCGATGACGGGGGCTTTTTTCAAAGGATTGCCTTGCGACGAGATACAGTCGATTCGGCCCAAACGACCGTGCAATTCAACCGGCAAAATCTGAGCATTGGAAGCGATTATATTCCGTTGGCCCACCAGGCCGCGGTTAGTGGCCAACTTGTATTTGCCGGCAACGGGTGGCTACTCAAGTCAAAAAATATCGATTCGTATAAGGGGATCGATGCGAAGGGAAAAATCGCTGTAATTTTCTCGCCCCATGATGGATTGCCGCATGACGTGCGCGGCTCCGATCTCAGCGGCAGGCGCGGCGAAGATTGGCTTGATCCCATGGAATATGCGCGCAAGCAAGGCGTACTGGGTTTGGTAATAGTTCCCGACTTTCACTTTCTCGCAAACTGGGACCGCAATCGACAGCGCATAATGGAACGCGGCATTACCATAGTAGAAAAGTTTCAGCCCCGAGACGGTGAGCGAATTCCTGCAATCGTCGTATCCCCTACCGTGGCAAACATGATCTTTCAAGGAGAAAGGTTGAATGCTAGCTCCATATTCGAGTCTGTGTATGGCGATGGAGTTCCCGCTTCCTTCGAGCTCAATTCAGAAAAGCGACTAAGCATCACATCAAGGGGCAAGGACGACGACGTAGCAACTCAGAATGTTGTTGCCGTATTTGAGGGCAGTGATCCTGTGCTTAAAGGGGAGTACATCGCGCTCGGCGCCCACTATGACCATGTGGGTGTGGGAATTCCTGTCGATGGTGACGCGATCTACAACGGCGCCGACGACGATGGTTCGGGCACTACAACGCTGCTCGCGATTGCCGAAGCTCTTACGCGGAGCACCTCGCGGCCCAAGCGGTCAGTGCTCTTTGTTTGGCACGCCGGCGAAGAGAAAGGCCTGTGGGGGTCGCGCTATTTTACGGAGTATCCCACGGTACCTCTCGAAAAGGTTGTCGCCCAAATAAATATCGACATGATTGGGCGCAGCAAGAAGGACGGTGATACCAATCCACGAAATCGAGAGCTATCCGGTGTAAACGAGATCTATGTAATTGGTTCGAAGATGATGAGCAGCGAGCTGGGGGAGCTAGTTGAGTCGGTAAACAAGAATTATTTGAACCTCACCTACAACTATCGCTACGACGATCCGAAAGATCCGAACCGGTTCTTCTTTCGCAGTGATCATTACAATTATGCGCGCAAAGGTATACCAATCATCTTCTTCTTTGACGGTGAACACGAAGACTACCACCGGCCCGGCGATTCACCCGATAAGATCGACTACCAAAAGATGGAAAAGGTCGCACGAACTGTTTACATGACGCTATGGGAGATTGCGAACCGCCCCACCCGGCCAAAAGTTGATAAACAATTGCCTGCGGAGCTACTGGGAGCGAGAGGGCAAGCAGGTGGCGGGGCAAAGGGGTAAGAGGTAAGAGGTGAGAGGTAAGAGGGTAAGAGGTGAGAGGTGAGAGGTAAGCGGTAAGGGGAGAGGTAAGAGGCCCAGACCATTTATCATATCTCATTTGACACTTGGCATTTTTGACTCTCAAGTCCAATCATTGATGAGATTGCCTCGCCATAAATGAAATCTGGCGAATGCAATCAACAAATGCCAAATGTCAAATCAGATATGATAATTCCTCCTCTTGGCACCCTACCCCTTTTCCCCTACCCCTTTTCCCCTACCTCTTTGCCCTTTCCCCTGTAGCTCCTTACCTCTTCGCTTGTCGACCAGTTTCTGCTACCAGGCGACGATAGGCTTCATCTTTTGAAAGGCCCAACGCCCTGGCCGCCTTTTTTAGAGCCATACGGGAATCAAGTCCCTCAGCTTCAAACGAGGCTACGACCGCAGCAACTTTGTTTGTTTGCATAGCGGCCGCTCCTTTTCGATCTCTGTCAATCATTAAAACGATCTCGCCACGCGCCAAATCTTTAGTGCTTAATTGTTGCGCAAGTACACGGAGGGTACCGCGCAGGAACTGCTCATGCATTTTGGTCAATTCGCGAGCAACAACGGCTGCTCTGTCGCCAAGAATTTCTTCGGCATCTTTCAATGTCTGATGGATCCGATGCGGCGCCTCAAAGAAGACTAACGTCGCAGGAATCGAGCAGAGCTCCAGCAGCCGTGACCGACGGGTGCTCGCTCGCGCCGGTAAAAAGCCCGCAAAGAAAAACTGATCTGTTGGCAGGCCGGAACTGACAAGGGCAGAGATCACAGCGGAAGGTCCAGGCACTGATACAACATTGATATCGTTCGCAAGGGCCAGTTGGACCACGCGGAATCCAGGATCATTAATCCCGGGTGTTCCTGCGTCTGAAACCACGGCGACGTTTTTTCCGCCACGCACGAGTTCGATTAACTCAACCGCTCTCTGCTTTTCATTATGTTCGTGATAACTGATGGTGCGCTTGTTAATGGCGTAGTGATTCAGAAGCTTTCGCGTATGGCGAGTATCCTCACAGGCAATCAAATCCACTTCTCGCAAAACTCTAAGGGCGCGGAAGGTGATGTCCTCCAAGTTCCCGATTGGAGTTGCAACTATGTAGAGAGTGCCTGCCACTTCACCAATCTTGCATTAGCGACGGCAGAAAGTGAAAGCCTCGGCCACTCTGAAGAAGGGCCGAGGCTTTAGGTTAAGCAGGTTAATCGATGTTACTAGGGTAAGGGAATTCGCCGCCACCAGTCGTTGTTGCGATCGTTGCGACGGTAATCATCGTCGCGACGGTTGCGCCGGTTGTAATCGTCATCATTGTAGCCGTAGCTGCCATAAGCGTTGGAAATGACGTTCAACTCCTGACGTATCTGGGACCATTCGGATGCCAGGCGATTATCGAGCCAGCGGTTGCGTGAAATCCGTTCCACCTGCTGCGCCTCCTGCAAAACTCGGTTAGCCTCATTTCGGCTGCGGTTCAAATCCTGACCGTTTCCGAATCGAGACTTTAGATCGCCTACCGCATTTCGAAACTGGCGCACTTCACCATTGACGTTGTCCTCGCGCCGCGTGCCATCCCCGCGACTACGGTCAAGCGCGCGATCGACGTCTCTTTGAAAGTCTTTGGCGAGTCGATCGAGCCGGTGTATGGAGTCGCGCAAGTATCGCGCGTCGTAGCGGCCGTATTGACCATTACGACGGTAATCGGGATAGCCGTTTCTGCCCTGCGCAACCGCTATCACGGGCAAACCGAGGGCAAAGATAGCGGCGGCAAGAATTGAAAACCTTAGTGTGTGTCGGTTGATCATGGAATCCTCCTCCTCAAATCTACATTCGAGCTGACCAACTTCCCTAATTGAACTTGCGGTCCGCCCGTTTAGTGATGCCTTCTGGGGATGTTCTCTTTTGCGGCATCACGCCGGAGAGGGAGTCGCAAGCGGTGTGCCCAACGCGAGAATAATGGCCAATACGCCGTAACAGGCTGAAAAACCCATTACTCACTGCAGTTTGTTTGCGTTTGATTGTCTTCGGAAAACGAGAGCGGTTCGAAAACGTGCAGCTAGCGACTCAAATGGTGAGCAACCGATGGCGAACTATGGAACGTGTTGGAGCAACCTCAGATGCTCTCGAGCATTCGCTTCGTGCATCTCCTTGTGGCTTCCGACACCAGTAATTACCCAGCCCGGCACTCCTCTCGCGTCGCGGGTTAACATCAGTTCCTGATTTGCCGACTTGATGCCCATATGTCGGATATTGGCACATGCGAGCCCTCCGCCGCGAACGAATCCATCACTCGGCGCCCGCGGCCAGCCAGCCTCTATCGAGAGTGTTCTGACGCCGCTTTTCAGTGTCAGCAACCTGCCCACCATCGTGGCGTTGCGCAATTTAAAACGATGCTTATCGTCTTGTAACATTTGGATGCTGCCACCTGTTCGATTGGCTTCGCCCGCAAGTACAGTAAAAGTAGCCATCAGCCATTCAATCGCCGTCTGGCGCACGAGGTCATTGGAGGCGCGGAGCGCCAGATATTCGGCGACGTCTTTGCGACCTGCTATGCGAGCCCGCATTTCGGCCTCAGCGACAGCCAACTCCCATGCTTCATCCAGTTCGCCCACTGATAGTTCTTCCCATTCCACGCTAGACCGTTACTCGCGGCGGCGTGCTGGCCGATGTTATCATGACCGAGCGTATCGCCCCCAAAACCAAACCTTTTAGTCAAACTATCGCGTGAGATTAGCAAGATGAATCGATCAGCTCGTAAAAGTCTGAATCTGGGGCTACTCTTGATAGTTATCCCAGTCGCCGCTCTGCTTG
>Ga0214473_10003059_pt1 | contig 20414 bp, 13 predicted proteins | sample RVTome_7_FD_203509 | JGI IMG/M metagenome (GOLD analysis project Ga0214473, IMG submission 203509) | Soil microbial communities from uranium-contaminated site in the Upper Colorado River Basin, Wyoming, United States - RVT98D197 | ecosystem: Environmental > Terrestrial > Soil > Contaminated >... | reverse complement strand
CTTTAGCAATGGAAAGTGCATCGAGCCGGCGGCGCTGTTCGTCGGCGGCGCGTTCGAGACGGCGGATGGTGTGCGCGTGGATGGGGTGACTGCGTGGGACGGCGCCGCGTTTGCTCTGCTGGCCGACGGCGTGCGCGAAGGCAACCTGTATGCCTTCACGTCCTTTCGCGATTATCAGAGCAAGTGGCCCGCGCTGTACACCGGCGGCGCGTTCACGACCGCCGGCGGGAAACCGGCACTTTATATCGCCAAGTGGCTTTACTCAGGGCGCGGCGACTGCAACTGCGATTGCCGAGTCAACAACTTGGACATCGATGCCTTTATTCTGGCGCTGACCGACCCGCAGAAGTACGCGCAGAAGTACCCCAATTGCGACCGGATGAACGCCGACGTCAACGGCGACGGAATGATTAACACTTTCGATATCGACCCCTTTGTCAATCTGCTGGTCGCGACCACCGCCGATCCAGGATGCGGGCCGGGCAAGCCCCTGTCCCCCGGCGACCATGGACTGCGATTCTTCTTCTCCAAGACCGACCACACCGCCGGCACGCCCAAGGAATTGCTGGAACAACGCAACCTGACGCTCGATCCGGGCGCGGGCACGGCGCGTGCTTACCTCTGGTGTCAGCGGACCGGACCGATCATTCAGTCGTGGCAGGGCCTGGGCTTCAGCCTGCACACCACCGGCACAGCGGCGATTTCCGGTTTTGCCATGTACAACCCGAGCTGGGGTGTGCCGAAGAAGTTTCGCTGGGACAAGCTGTCCGGCGGCCCGCCGGCCGGCCGATACTTCAACCTCAACCTCGCCGCGCTGGCCGCGGCGGGCGTCGGCGGAGATGACCGGGACCCACTCACGGACCCGATGAGCAACAGCACGCTCTTGGGCTGGGTCGAATTGACGGGTCGCGGGGCCGCGTACGTCGGCGTCGGCGAGATGGCCATCGTCCGCCAGGCCGGCGACCCGGAACATGACGCCATCTACTTCGGTTTCCACGACGACCCGCTGCGCGGCGACGACATCGGCGGCTGCTCCACGCTGCCGGACCTGAACCTCGGCAAGCTCGGCGACCTGGATTGCAGCGGGGTGGTGAACAACTTTGACATCGACCCGTTCGTCCTCGCGCTGACCGACCCGGCCGGCTATGCGCAACGCTTTCCCGACTGCAACCGCATGCTGGCCGATTGCAACAGCGATGGCGTCGTCAACAACTTCGACATCGACCCATTCGTCAGGCTCCTGATGCCTTCTTAATCCGCGCCCGAGGCTGCCGGAGGTGTGTCCCAGCGACGCGTGAAAGTGGGTGTGCAATGGCTTTGGGAAGCTTCTCCTAAAGCGGTACAATAGGGCGCGCTTATGTTCCGCGCGAACGGCATGTCTTGGAGGTGAAGATGATTGGGCGTTGCGCGGCCGCGCGGTCGCGCTCCGCCAGAGTGGTTCCTGACGGAGGAAAATGCCATGTCAGCAGGTCAATCTCACATCAACCGCGTACCTTCTACCCGCTCACCCGCACGGTGGCGCGCCGCGCCGGCCATACTGCTGGTGATGTTGGCCTGGGCGCATGGGGGCGACCGCGCCTACGCGGCGCTGCCGTGCCAGGGCGTTATCGGCCTCGCCGGGCCGTCCGCCGCTACGCCGCAGCCGGCCACCGGAGGCGGACTTCAGAACCGGCCGTCGCCGCCGGGGCTGAAAGGCGATCTTAACTGTGACGGTCGGGTGAACAACCTGGACATCGATGCTTGGGCTCTGTTTTTGAACGATCGGAAAGCCTGGGAGAAGAAGTACCCTGGGTGCGACCCGATGAACGGCGACATCAATGGCGACGGGGCGATCGACAATTTCGATATCGACGCGTTCATCTACAAGCTGATCGCCTCCACCGCCGATCCGGGCTGCGGGCCGGGGAAACCGATGTCGTCCGGCGAGTACGGACTTCGCTTTTTCTTCTCGAAGACCGATCATACCGCCGGCACGCCCAAGGAGTTGCTGGAACAACGCAACCTCACGCTCGACCCGGGCGCCGGCACAGCCCGCGCCTACCTGTGGTGCCAGCCGGCCGGACCGACGAACCACTGGTGGCACGGCTTGGGCTTCAGCCTGCACACGACGGGCACCGCGGCGATCTCCAGCTTCACCATGTACAACCCGAGCTGGGGCGTCCCCCACAAGTTCCGCTGGGACATTGTCTCCGGCGGTCCGCCGGCGGGGCACTACTTCAACCTCAACCTCGTGGCAATGAGCAGCTTCGGCGTCGCGAAGCCCGTCACTCCACAGGACCCGTACACGGACCCGCGCAGCGACAGCACGCTCTTGGGCTGGGTCGAATTCACGGGCCGCGGAGCCGCGTACGTCGGCGTCGGCGAGATGGCCATCGTACGCCGCGCCGGCGACCCAGAACATGACGCCATCTACTTCGGCTTCCATGACGACCCGCTCCGGGGCGACGACATCGGCGGCTGCTCCGCGCTGCCGGACCTGAACCTCGGCAAGCTCGGCGACCTGGACTGCGACGGGGTCGTGAACAACTTCGACATTGACCCGTTTGTGCTGGCGCTCACCGACCCGGCCGGCTACGCGCGGAAGTTCCCCGACTGCGACCGCATGCTGGCCGACTGCAACAGCGACGGTGTCGTCGATAACTTCGACATCGACCCGTTCGTCAAGCTTCTGTCGCCGTAGGTACAAGGTGGGTCACGACCCACCCTACGCGTTCTGGCGCTACGCATGCCCGGATCTTCGGTCGGCACCGTCGGCTCGCTCAAACCGCAGTTTCCGATTGCGTTACCCCATATCGAGGCGTTAGATTAGCAGTGGCGGCAGCAGTCCGCTCAGGAGGTAGGTATGCGCAGCGATGTACGCTTTCGGTCGCGTGGTGTGATCGGTAAATGCCGTTGGCTCGTAACCTTGGGCGGCGCGCGGTGCCGCACCGTCGCAGCCTGGTCCATGGTGCTCGCGGCGGCGGTGCCCGCCTGGGGCCAGCTTTCACCCCAGGACATCGCCGCGCTCCGCCAGCGCGCGGTCGCCGAGGGTTGGACCTTCGAGGTCGGCGAAAACGACGCCACGCGTCTGCCCGTGGAGCAATTGTGCGGAGCCGTCGAGCCGCCCCACTGGCGCGACACCGCCGAGTTTGACTACCAGCTCGGCGAACTCGACTCGGGCCTGCCGATCGCGTTCGACTGGCGGCAATACAACGGCGTGACGCCCATCCGTAACCAGGGTCCGTGCGGAAGCTGCTGGGCCTTCGGGGCCATCGGTTCGATCGAAAGCGCGATCCTGATCTACGGCGGCAAGAGCGAGGACCTTTCCGAACAGTGGCTCGTGAGCTGCACCGCCGCCGGGGATTGTGGCGGCGGCTGGCACACCACCGCGTACGAGTACCTCAAGTGCGGCGGGCGGCCGGACCCGTGCGGCGGCACTGGGGCGGTGCTGGAGAACGATTTCCCCTACAAGGCCTATAACGCGCCGTGCGGTTGCCCGTACCCGCATCCGTATTGCATCACCGACTGGAAGGCGTTGCCCGGCGTGGGCGGCATGCCCACCGCGACCGCGATCAAACAGGCGATTTACAGCTACGGCCCGGTCTCCACAACGGTGTACGTCAACAGCGCGTTCCAGGCGTACCGCAACGGCGTGTTCAACGCCTGCGAGAACCAGCAGGTCAACCACGCCGTCGTGCTGGTCGGCTGGGACGATACCAAGGGCAAGAGCGGCGCGTGGATTCTGCGGAACTCGTGGGGTCCCGGCTGGGGCGACAGCGGCTACATGTGGATCGAGTATGAGTGCTCACTGGTCGGCAACGCGACCTGCTACGTGCGCTACGGCCAGCCCGCGGACTGCAACCGCAACGGCATCGCCGACATGCTCGACATCGCGCATGGGACGAGTCGGGACTGCAACGCCAACGGCGTGCCGGACGAGTGCGATATCGCGTATGGTCCGAGCACCGACTGCAACGTCAATTACGTGCCCGATGAGTGCGAGGCGGACCAGCGGCACGGGCTGGCGGCCAGCTACTACGACGGGCTGAACTTTGAGGCCACACGCCGCGGCCGCGTTGACCCCGCGATCCAGTTCGACTGGGGCCACGAGCCGCCCTGGCCCGGCTTCGGCACCGACACCTTCAGCGTCCGCTGGCTGGGCTACGTGCACACGACCGGCACGCCCGGGCCCTATACGTTCTCGACCCGCACCGATGATGGCGTGCGGTTATGGGTCGCGGGACGCCTCCTCATCGACCAGTGGCTTAATCAGGGCCTCAAGGAATGGTCGGCCCCGATAACGTTGCATGCCAACCGGGATTATTGGACCGTGATGGAGTACTACAACTTCGACGGACCGGGCGTCGCGGAGCTGTACTGGCAGCCGCCCGGCGAGGCCAAGGCCATCATTCCGACGGAGCGCTGGATCGCGGGCGGCGACTGCAACCACAACGGCCTGCTGGACCAGTGCGACATCGCCGCCGGCCGATCGCGCGACGTGAACCAAAACGGCACGCCCGACGAATGCGAAGGGATCTCGGCCCGCGGCGACATGAACTGCGACGGGCAGATCAACAACTTCGACATTGACCCGTTCGTGCTGGCGCTGACGAACCCGACCAAGTACGCCCAGCAGTACCCCAGTTGCGACTGGATGCTCGCGGACGTCAACGGCGACCGGAAAGTCAACAATTTCGACATCGACCCGTTCGTCGCGCTGCTGACGCCCTAGGTACGGTGGGCTATGCCCACCCTACGGCTGCGGTTGCTGTGGGACCGGTCTCCGACCGGTCGCGTAGCCGGGGGTCGGCCGCTACGTCGCGCGCCCGACGAGCGTGTATGCTAGCGCACATGGGGCCAGTAGGCGCTTCTGACCCGTCGAGTGTCGCGACGATACCCCGCAGCTCCGCCGCGCGGCGACTGCGCCGGCTGGGTTTGTGCGTTTTGGCATACGTGATCGCGCTGGGCGGGTTGCGCTGGTGGTGGGGCTGCGAGGCGGACCGACGGCTGACAGCCAAGATTGACGAGTATCGCCGGGCCGGGCAGCCCGTCTTGCCCGAGGACTTCCAGGTCGCACCCGTCCCCGACGAAGAGAACGCCGTGCTGCTGTACGGGCAGGCCATCTCGAAGCTTGCGTCGCCCGCCCGGGGCCAGCCGGACTTTTCTGATTTCCTCGGCGACCCGACGCTCATCGAGGAAAAACGGGACGCGCTGGTAGCGTTGCTCGAACAGAACGTCGAGCCACTGCGCCTGCTGCGCGAGGCGCGCGGCAAACCGGGCGTGGATTGGAAGACGCGCCCAGCATCGCCGCTGGTGTTCGTCCCCCTGCCACAACTGTCCGGCGCGCGCGGCTTGGCGAAGGCGGCGAGTGTCGCCGCCTGGCACGAGTACACCCGCGGCAACAACTCCGACAGCCTCGAGCGGGTGCGCGATACGTTGGCGCTGGGCGCGGCGACGGAGCGCGTCCACCCGTGCCTCATCACGCATCTCGTCCGGATCGCCATCGACGCGCTGGCGGGCAGTGTGGTCGAGAGAATCGCGCCAGCGCTGCGCACCTCAGACGCCGCCACGCCGACGCAACCCGCGGTGGCCCCCGCCCAACCGGCACAGGTCCGCGCCCTCATTGCCGAGCTGCTCGACGAGGAGTCGCTCCGCGCGGACTGGCGCCTGGCGCTGTATGGCGAGCGGTTGTTCATCCTGGACACGATGGAGTGCCTGGCGAACGGCCGCTTTACTCCGGCCGCAGTCTTTGGAACAGCCGGGGGCGTGCCAGGCGCTCCCTGGATGGCCCCAGTCTTCGGTCCGGCCTGGAAGCTGGACACAGCCCGGGCGCTGGAGCGGTTTACGGCGTATGTTGAAGCCGCCACGGCCGAGGACTGGCCGAGCGCCAGGCGTCTGCTGCCGGTGCCGGCCGAACCGATCGCATCGTCTGGCCTCTGGGCACTTGTGACGACCCTCAGTTCGATAGTGATGCCGTCCATGGAGCGGGCCGTCCAACTGCACTTTCGGGCGCTGGCGTTGCGGCGGATGGCGGCCACGGCGCTGGCGATCCGGCTGTACGAAGTGGACCACGGTCGCCGGCCCGCCACGCTCGCCGAACTGGTACCGGATTACCTGGCTGCTGTGCCGCGCGATCCGTACGCCGCCGACGGCCGCGCGCTTGGCTATCGGCCCGACGCGTCGCCGCCGGTGCTGTACAGCGTCGGCCCCGACGGGGTCGACAATGCCGGACAATACGCGCTGCGGGCAGGTGGCGAGATGAACTACGATGAGATGGACCAGCCGTTCTTCCTGGACGGGCGGCGCCCGCGGCCACGGTTGCGCTGGCTGGCGGACGGGACACCCAGGTCGGCGCCGGCGGAGAGCGCGCCTTCAACGCAGGCTGTCGACGATGACAAGCACATAAAAGAGGCCCAGGGGGATGCTCAGGGCCACGAGGGCGAGCACCAACCCGGCCGCGAAGAGTACCAGCCCGCGCCATAGGCGACGGGGGAGGCTCAGGCGGAGCAGGAACTTCGCCAGCACGTTGAGATTCGTCTGGTAAAGCAGTGCCACACTCAGCAGCACGCCGGCAGCCCCGCAGCCGCCGACCCCTGCCAGCACGAACGCCATGTCATTCCTGTTTGCTGCCGCGCCTGATACCAGCGCCAGCGTAAGAAACGGCAATGCCAGGTTGGTCAGCACGAACGGGCCGGAGGCATAGTAGCTGAGGTACATCGCACGCCGACGCTGCTCGTCGGACAAACCACGCACACCGAACAGCACGCTGGCGACATCGGGGATCGCCGAAAAGAGAAACAGGGCCACAAGCTGCACGCATACGAGCCACCACCACGACTGGGACCCCTTGGTCCAACCGAGCGTGCGATCGAAACCGCACCAAAGCACTGAGCCCAACAGAACGGGCAGATAGGCCAGGCACAGTGTCGTCCGCCGGAACGCCGCCGCATCGCGCTCGCTGACGGGCCGCACGATCTCAAGGCAGAAGCGCCGCGGGTGGCGGGCGACTAGCCAAACGGTCCGGCAGTAGGCTCGTCGGAAGCCCAGCTCCCGGCGGTGTGCCCACGGGATTTGCGGCGTCTGCGTGCGCACCGGCTCGAGATCGAACCCGCACTCCGGACACCGGTCGCTCGTCAGGCCGCGCAGGTCGTAGCCGCAGTCAGGGCAGTAGGTCCCCGCCGGCAGGGGCGAGGCCCGAGACGCTTCGGCGGGGTCGTTCGGTTCGCAAGCCATGGCGGTCGCGTGCGGCGGCGTCAGCGTGGCCGTACGACGGTCTGATCCTACGGAATGTCGGCGTCCGCCGCTACGTCGGGCATGCGGCCGCTCGGCGGACGACGCCACACCCGTTCCGCATGCCCTCGACGACCTGCCGGCGTGCGCTCGCCCCGCGAATTCGAGGTTCCACGCCACGCTTTACCGGTCGTGGCGCATAAAGATTCGCTTGCTGCGCGGCGGCGACGATGATACGCTGACAGGTGCCATGATCGAGACGTACACCCCAAGGGCTGCTACGTCACGGCTGGCCGCTGGGAACGAAGGAAGTCCCCGCTGCGACTGCTGAACCGCGTATTGCTTGCACTTGGAGGCGACCCATGAGGTTTGCGCTGTCGGCCATCGTCGCGCTCGGATCGTACGCCGCGCTGGCGACCGGACAAACGTTGACGCACGTGCAGATTAACGCCCAGAACGCACCGCAGCTCGCGCGGCAGTTCGAGGCCGCTGGCTTCGACGTGCTGGAAGGGAGTGTGACCGAGAACTCGCTCGACCTCATCGTCACGCCGCAGGAGCACCAGTTCCTGCTTGACGAGGGCTACTTTCCGATCACGCTCGCCGTCGGCCGGCCGCTGCGCGACATCCTCCGCGAGCGCGAGGAAATCGACGGCGTGCCGCCGGGCTATCTGAATCTGACGGAGATCGTGGCGGAGATGAACGCCCGCGCCGCGGCGTTTCCGGCGCTCTGCAAGGTGGTCGATCTGACGGCGACGTACAACCTCGCGCCGACCGTCGAGGGGCGGCACATGTTCGCGGCGAAGGTCTCGGACAACGTGAGCCAGGACGAGGAGGAGCCGGTTCTGCTGATCGTGGCTTGCCATCACGCCCGCGAGATCGTCACGCCGGTGATCGCCCTGGAAGCCCTCAACCGCCTCACGTCGCGGTACGGCAGCGATCCGACGGTCACGGCTTTGGTCAATAAATATGAGATTTGGATCGCGCCCGTGTGGAATCCGGACGGGTACGTCTACGTGTTCGACGTAAACAACCTCTGGCGGAAAAATCGGCGCGTGTTCCCGGGTGGCATCGGCTGCGATCTGAACCGCAACTACCCGCTGGGCTGGTCGGCGCCGTGCAGCGGCAGCACGAACCCTGCCTCCGACACGTACAAGGGTCCCAGCCCGGCCTCCGAGGCCGAAACGCAGACGTTGCTCACGTGGGGCGATGATCGCCACTTCACCAAGGTCATCGACTACCATTCATCCGGGCGCGAAGTTGTGCAGGGCTACGCGTGCCTCGTGCACCCGTTTGCGGCGTTCCTGCGGAGTGAGGGCGCGGCGCTCTCGACCGCATCGGGCTATGGCGGGGGCATTCGGGCCCCCAGCGCGGAAGGCGAAGAACAGCAGTCGCAGATGGCCTACCATGGCGCGCACGGGTTCCTGATCGAGACGGCCACCTCGTTCCAGCCCGACTACGCGACGGCGCAGGCCGAGGCGGCACTCGTCTGGCCGGGGATCATCTGGATGCTCCAACGCCCGATCCCACTGACCGGCCGCGTGCGCGACGCGTGGAACCAGGTGCCGGTCGTGGCGACGCTGACGTACCAGGGCGTCGTGTTCCAGAACGGCGAGGTGAACAAGAGCCACACCCGCTTCGGCCGCTATCATGCGTTCCTGCCGGCCGGGAATTACACCGTGCAGTTCGCCGCTGCCGGCTATAACACGCAGAACATCCCGGTGACGATCGAGAACAACGTGGAGAAGGTGCTCGACGTCAACCTGGTGCGCCAGTGGCCGCTAGGCGACTGCAACTGCGATGGCGTCACGAACAACTTCGACATCGACCCGTTCGTGCTGGCGCTGACCGATCCGGCGGGTTACAAGGCCCGGTTCCCCAACTGCATCGTTTACAACGCGGACTGCAACAACGACGGCGTCGTGGATAATTTCGATATTGATCCGTTCGTGCGGCTGCTGACGCCGTAGCGGGCGGCGGTCGGTGCTCGCCGGAGTGGGAAAGAGGCTGCCGGCGACAACCTGAACGACGTGGCGGGCCAGGTGGCGCGCCGCGAAATTGGGACCAAAATGCTCTTGAATGCGCCCGGGTTATCGGTATACTCGGGTGCGGGACGCGCGTGCGTCTCGACATGGCGGGCTGAACCCGCGGAGCGGGTGTTCGCAACAGGAGAGTCGCTGTGATGGAGAAACTCATGAGAAGTGCGCTAGGACTGTGTCTGCTCGCGGTACTGTGTACGGCCGCGTGGGCTGAGCAAGCGGCCCCCTTCGCCGGTTTCACGGCGGTACCGGGTGACCACGAATTCTCTGGCCGGCTGATCGCCCGACCGGTGCAGGTGGGCACGCCGGGGCTGAGCGAGGAGGAGGCTGTAGCGCGGGGCATCGCCGCGCGGACGTCGATGCTGGCCTATCAGCCGTTCGAGTACGTCTGGCAGACGGACGAGTACGTGTTTGACGTGCCCGCGGGGCAGACGGAGAACACGGTCGCGGGCGCGCTGCTGTCGACCGGGAACTTCCAGTACGTCCATCCGGACTGGATCGTCTACCCGATCGCCTGCTCGAACGACCCGCAGCTCGGCAGCCAGTGGCACCACAACGCCAACCGCATGAATTCCTGCGCCGGTTGGGGCATCCACACGGGCAACCCGACCATCGGCGTCGGCATCTGCGACACCGGCGTGTACACGGGGCACGAAGACCTGCAACTCCACCGCCGCGAGGGTTACAACGCGGTCGATCAGAAGTGGGAGAGCCAGGGCGGCGCGATCTTGGACATCAACGGGCACGGGACCCAGACCACCGGCTGCGCCGCGGCTAACGGCAATAACGCAAAGGGTGTTGTTGGCGTGGGCTGGGACCTCAGTCACCGCATGCTGCGCGTCAGCAACAGCTCCGGCGGCGGTTCGTCGCTATTTGTCCTCAATCACGCGGCCCGCACGGCGGTCGAGAACGGCGACAAGGTCGCCAGTGTTAGCTACACCGGCGTGGACAACCCGACCAACCTGGAGTCGGCGACGTACATCAAGTCCAAGGGCGGCCTGCTGTGCTGGGCGGCCGGCAACGACAACCGGAATCTTACGTATGGCAACCGCGACGCGGATGACATCATCGTCGTGGGTGGCACCGATTCGAACGACAACAAGGCCAGCTTCTCGGCCTACGGGCCCTTCGTGGATCTCGTCGGACCGGCCGTGAACGTCTACACCACGAACCGTTCGGGGTCCTACAGCACGAACTCGGGCACCAGCTTCGCCTGCCCGCTGGCGGCCGGACTTACGGCCCTGATCTTCTCGGCCAACCCGAAGCTCACGCCCAATCAGGTCGAGAAAACGCTCAAGACCGGCTGCGACGACCTGGGCACGCCGGGCGTCGATAATATCTTCGGCTACGGCCGGATCGAGGTGCTGGGGTCGCTCTCGCGCGTCCCCGGTGACATGAACTGTGACGGCAAGGTCGACAACTTCGACATCGACCCGTTCGTGTTGGCCTTGACGGATCCCAACGCCTACCAGATCAAGTATCCGAACTGTAATTACACGAACGCCGACATCAACGGTGACGGCAAGGTCGACAACTTCGACATTGACCCGTTCGTGCAGATGCTGACGTCGTAGGCGCCGATTATAAGCCTGTCGTCAAGTGACCGTGCCGCCCCCGGAGGCAGCGCGGTAGACACGGGCCGGAGCGGAACAGCGTCCCGCTCCGGCCCGTATTGTAGATCCCAAATACCCTTGCGCCGCTTGGCCGGGACTACTGGATTTGGCCCAGCAACTCCTCCGTCTGGTCCAGTAGGTTTTTGAAGTGGTTCATGGCATCCAGGATCGGCTCCGGCGTGGTCATGTCCACGCCGGTGTCCTTGAGCAGCTCGATGGCGTACTTGCTCGACCCGGACTTGAGGAACTTCAGGTACGCCTCCACCGCGCCCGGCTGGCCTTCCGTCATGCGCCGGCCGATGTTGGACGCCGCGCAGAAGCTGGTCGCGTATTTGTACACGTAGAAGTTGTAGTAAAAGTGGGGAATGCGGATCCAGTACTTGTCCACCAGATCATCATGCGCATAGTCCGGACCATAGTACCGTTTCATCAGCGCGCCGTACGCCGCCCCCAGCGCGTCCGCCGTCAGCGGCTCGCCCTTCTCAGCCAACTCGTGAATCCGCTGCTCGAACTCGCTGAACATCGTCTGGCGGAAGACGGTGCCGCGGAAGCCCTCCAGGAATTCGACGAGCAAGTACATCTTGGTTTGCGGGTCCTTCACCCGCGGCAGGATGTACTTCTGCAACAGGATCTCGTTGCACGTGGAAGCGACTTCGGCACAGAAGATGTCATAGTCGGCGTACACGTAGGGCTGGCTGGCGTGCGAGGAATACGAGTGCATCGAGTGCCCTAGCTCGTGCGCCAGCGTCGAGACGTCGTCGTACGCCCCATAGTAGTTCATGAGGATGTAGGGCTGCGTCAGGAACGTACCGCTGGAATAGGCCCCACTGCGCTTGCCCTTGCTCGGCTCGACATCCACCCAACGGGAGTCGATGCCTTTCCTAGCCACGCCCAGGTATTCGGGGCCGAGCGGGGCCAGCGCTTCCAGAATCAGGTTGACGCCGTCCTCGTAGTTATAGGTCAGCTTCTGCTTGCTAACGAACGGGGCGTACAGGTCGTAGTCGTGCACGCCGTCGGCGAGCTTGAGGGCGCGCTTCCGCAGTGTGGTATACCGGTGCAGCAGCGGGAGGTTCTCGTTGACCGTCTGGATCAGATTGTTGTAGACCTCCACCGGGATGTGGCCGGGATGCAGCGCCGCGGCCAGGCAGCTCGGATACCCGCGGGCCTTGACGTTGAAGACGTGGCTCTGCACGACGCCGTTGACCAGGGCGGCGGCGGTGTTGCGGAACTTGGCGTACGTGCCCGTGATGCCCTCGTAGCCGTCCTGCCGCACGCGCCGGTCCGGCGAGCGCATGAACTTGTAGAATACGGAATCGCTCAGCTCGACGGTATTGCCGTCCGCGTCCTTCACGCTGGGGAACTGGAGGTCCGCATTCGCGAAGCGGCTGTAGGTGTTTTGCGGCGTGGCAAGCACCTCGCCGGCCATCGCGATCAACTCCTCCTCGCGCGGCGAGAGGATGTACTTCTTCTGCCGAAAGAGGTTTTCAAAGGAGTGCCGGTAGACCGCCAGTTCCGAGTTCTGTTTCATCCAGTCTTCGAGCTGCGCGAACGGCAGTGCGGTCAGCTCGGGTTCGATCCACGCGGTGGCCTGACCGTAGTTGACGGCGAGCGAGCGGGCGCGGGCCTCCAGGGCCTGATTTTCGTTCACCCGCGTGTCCTGGTCGGAGAGCAGGTTGCCGTAGACGAAGACGCGCTCCAGACGGGCGGAGGTGTCGTCACGCAGCTTGAGGGCAGACAAAAGCTCGGCCGCGCCCTTCGACAGCGTACCCTTGCGCTGGGCAAGGCGGCCGACTTGTTTTTCGACCGCGGCGTACTCCTGCTGCCACGCGTCGAGGCTCTTGAACGTGGTCTCGAGGTTCCACTGGTACTGCGGCTCGATTTCGCTCCGCTCTTTGATCTTCTTGGTCTCGTCCGCTTCGCAGACGCCCCGGGGGGCGAACACCGTCGCGACCGCGATCATCCACCAAACTCCGTTCCGTCTGAAGTGCCGGCTCATGCTTCTGCCTCGCGGCGGGAAAACCTCGTTTTCGAGGCCGGGGGGGCGCTCCCGCCGATGCCCCGCCGGCCGGGCGGGACTCGGTAACGTACTGCGAAGGGTGGGCAACCGCAAGCAGCTTGTGGCGGTGTGCGTACCGAGGCAGGCGCCAGAACGGCTCGGTCCCCTTGATCCGTTTGTTGAACTGTTTGACGGCCGACTCGGCGGCGGACCCGTCACGCCATGCGCAGCACGTCAGCTTGCCCGCGCTGGCCGGGTTGCTAAGATGGCCCGCGCGCCTCACGTGACGGGAGTGCGCCGCCGCCGCTGGCGGGCTTGCGGGAAAGGGATCATGACGCGACAGATTCACGCGCTCATCGTCGACGATTCGGCCACCAGCCGGAAAATGATCATCAACGCGCTCGAGCAAACGGGCCTGGCCGAGTTCGTGTTCACGGAGGCGCAGGACGGGGTAGACGCGTTGGACAAGTTCCGCCCCGGCCAGACGCAGCTCCTGCTGGTCGACATGAACATGCCGCGCCTGTCCGGGCTCGAACTCGTCCGCGAGCTCCACAAACGCCACCGCCTCTGTCCGCCGGCCGTCATGATCACCGGCGAGACCAACATCGGGCGACTCCAGGAGGCCCTCCACGAAGCCGGCGTGGACGCCCTGCTGCTCAAGCCCGTCGATCGCGATCGGCTATGGGCCGGCCTGAAGACGCTCGTGGACAGCATCCCCACGAGCGCTGGGCCGTGCGTGGTCCCGCACGGCGAGTGTGTGCCCCTCGCGCTTCAAGAAGTCCTGGCCAAAACATGCGACCTGGTTATCACGCCCACGCCAGCGGACGAGGGCCTCCGGCACGGCGAGATCGTGCTCAGCCTGGTCTCCATCCACGGCGGCGTACACTGGTCGGTCGGTCTGGGCTTCGCCGGCGAGGCCGCCCACAACGTGGCCGCGCGTTTTGCCGGCAGCGCCATGCCCACCGCGAGCGTGGACATCGGTGACGCCATTGGCGAACTGACGAACATCGTCGCCGGCCGCATCAAGCGCTTGCTCAGCGCCCGCGACATCGCCGTGACACCTTCCGCTCCCAGTGTGCTGCGCGCTGCGGGGCTTGAGATTCTCACGCAGCGCCGGCGGAAGGCCACCATCGCCTATACGCACTTCGACAGTCCGGTCGGGAAGATGTGGTCCGCCGTGACCGTCAGCATTGCCAGCGACATCTTTCTGTAAGCGGGCTGATCCGCCGGGTCGCACGGTGCACGTGTTTCGGAAGGACGGGGCGGTCCGAATTCATAGGCCTGTTGTGGAAAACGGGCATCGAACGGACGGATGGACGCCCGCGCCGGCGGTCGGGGCGAGCCGGCCGCGGGATGTAACGAGTGCGTGCGCTGGCGCGCCGCTGCCGGACCCGCAACCGCGCAGGGTTGGGGTCGCGCCCGGGAATGTGGTATCATCTCGCTAGAGGCCTGAACTACGAGGTGCGTCCGTGCCGGTCGTCCGCTCGCCAGACCGCTATCCGCTGGCCCGCGAGGAACTCAAGCAGCTCGAGCCGCCGTTCCTGCTGCGGCACTATGACGCCACGCCGACGGACTACGAGAACCTGACGGACGAAGATCTCAAGTGCGAATACGTCGACGGGGAGCTGATCGTGCATTCACCTGCCACGTTTAAGCATGAGAATCTGACCGCGTTTGTGCTCGCCCTGCTCAGGGAGTATGTCGCTCGACATGCGCTGGGGTACGTGCTGGGCTCGAACGCGGTCATGCAGCTCGGCGAACGGCGGTTCAGCCCCGACGTATCCGTGCTGAAGAATGAGCATGCGGGCCGGGTGCGCGAGGGGCGCGTGTACGGGCCGATGGACCTGGTCGTCGAGGTCCTCTCGGTCAGCACGCGCGACTACGACCAGCGGACGAAGGTCCCCGCGTTTCGGGAGGGGCACGTGCCGGAAATCTGGCTGATCGATCCGGACCGGCGGCAGTTCGAGGTCCACGCGCTGCACGGCGAGAACTACATCGTGCAGACGCTCACGACGGGCCGCTGGGCTTCGCCCGCGCTCCCGGGCTTCTCACTCGACGTCGACTGGCTCTGGCGCGACCCGCTGCCGGCGGTGGCGGACTGCCGAGTTTCGTGAGCCGTTGGTGCGTGGCGCGGGTGGAGGCCCGTGAGGACTGGCCGGAATCGCCCACAGGGACGCGACGCCGCCGAACCCGCTGGCGCCGTAGGCTGGTGGACTTGGGTTACCGCTAGTATCATAAGTTATGCGGTCGCGCCCGCGCGATCGCGGCCGGAGGCCGGGTGAGCGGCATTCTTCGAGGCGACAAATGACCGCTGAAATCGCAGTCATGAACCGCCTGGCGGTTGCGCTGGCGGCGGATAGCGCCGTGACGATCGAGACCCAAGCCGGCCAGAAGGTCTACAACACCGTCAACAAACTCTTCGCCCTCTCCAAGTACGAACCGATCGGCATAATGATCTACGGAAGTGCGCAGTTCATGGGCTTACCGTGGGAAACGCTCATCAAAGGTTTTCGCAAGGGTCTGGGTGGCACGTCGTTTGCGCACGTGGACGATTACGCCGAGAGATTTCTCAAGTTCCTGACAGCTCGCGGCGCGTTTATCACGGAGGAAATGGAACGGGCATATGTGCGGACCATGGTGACCGGGTGCTTCTCCGCTCTGTGCGATGAGATCGACGCGGCCATCAAGCCGGAAATGGAACGAGGCCCAGTAACCGCCGAGCGCATCAGCGAGATAGTCAATGATCGCATCCGAAAAGAACCTGAAGAGTGGCGTGCCCTGAAAAACTTGCCAAACTTTGATGCCGCGTTTGACCAAGAGTTTGCAGTGGCATACAGCGAGACTGTTGCGGAGGCGATCGGGGCGGTTTTTGAAAAGTTGCCCCTGACCGCTGGATCGATGGCGCACCTCAACGATCTTGCCTGCTTCCTGTTCTGCAAGGATCGGCTGCACAGCAAGGCGCTTTCGGGCGTTGTCGTTGCTGGATTCGGCGTCGAGGATGTTGTTCCTCGCCTCCTGGCGTATGAGCTTGCAGGACTGGTGTGCGGCCGGCTGATATTCAAAGCGACGGACTGCGTGGATGTAGCCAAACAAGACGCAATAATCATCGCGTTCGCTCAGCGGGACGTAGCTTCAACGTTTATCGAGGGGATAGACCCGAACCTCAAAGCGGTGTTAAACAGTGCGTTCGCAGAGTTCCTGACCCGCCAGCTTCCACCCGTGCTGATGGGGCGTGATTGGGGCGCGGGGGAGGCGCGCACCGGCGAAGCGGGCAGGATCCAGGAATTCGCGAACGGCGTGCTGGCGGGGTTCAGACAGAGCCTTGACGCGTACATTCGGGTAAACCACGTCCAGCCAATCATCACTGCCGTCAGGGCGTTGCCGATAGATGAATTAGCCGCGATGGCGGAGTCGCTGGTGAGCTTGACGTCTTTCCGTCGCCGGATGTCCACCGACCCAGAGACGGTCGGAGGGCCAATTGATGTCGCGGTGATTTCGAAGGGCGACGGGTTCATCTGGATCAAGCGCAAGCACTACTTCAGACCGGAGCTTAACCCAGCCTTCGTGGCAAACTACTACCGAAAGGACCCACACTATGAGTGATTGCAAGATCAAGTCGGACCGCAATGAGCGGAAGGAGTACCGCAGCCTCGACGAGTACCGGCGCGAGTTCTTTCCAAACAAGGCGAGGGTGCGCCTACTTACTGCACCCAACCCGCGCGAGCTGGGGCAGAAGCTCGCCCGCGAGCTAGCCGCGGAAGTTCGGAAATCTCTTGGAATCAAGTGATCCCGCGTTCGGTCGAGGCCCAAATTTGCGACTGACCGGGCCCGATCGGAGACGCCTCATGCCGTCGGCACACGCGCAGTCTCGAGGGAGCGCGTGGTCCACCACCGGGGCGTTTACGACAACAGCGCGCGTCGCGGTCCCCGCCTCGTGGCTTACGGCGGGCAGGGCCGGACGGATATAATCGTTGACAGGTCAACGTGGTCGGTGCTCTTGGAGGCAGCTCACGGTGGACGACAACATTAGAGGGCCATCGGTCGGGGACGACGGGCCGGAGGGGGCGCGACTGGATCGCGCGTTGCGCGATGTGTTTAATGATGTCGTTCGAGAGCACCGCGAAGCGGGCGTGCCGCTTCTAATTTGGGAAAGCGGTCGGGTCGTGTCCGTCGCCCCCGACGAGCTTCCCCTCGAAGAGACGCCGTGCGAGGACGCTCCTGGTTCGACCCCGTCGAGCCTGGGCTGATCGCCGGCCCAACTTGCGGCTGCATCGAGGCGGCCCTCTTCAAGCCTGACGTGCCGGTGCAACGCAAGCGCGCGGTGGCAATCGAGTGGCTGCCTTTGGTGGCTAAGCGTCGACGGACCAATGAGACGAATCGCGCGCACATCACCGCGCCGCTGGCGCGCGGGGGCCCGGCTGTCGCAGGTCGCCGACGCGCCGCGTGATGCCGGCCGCGTCGAGCTGCTCGACGATCGGCACGACGTACTTGCGTGATGAGTTCAGCAGCGTGCGGATGTCGGCGACGGTCAGGCCGCCCCGCGCGCGAAGGGCTTCCGATACTCGGACGACCAGCTCGCGCCAGCGTTTTTCGTGCAGCCACAGCTCGGCGCCCAGACGCACCAGCGTACCCTGCGCGGCGGCCAGCTCCACCAATTCGCGGACGCGTTTTTCGTTTTTCGGCGTGCGGCACTGGAGCTCACTCAGCGCGGGCGGCTGGAAGGCCCCCGCGTCGAACTCGGCCAGGATCTGCGCTAGCAGCGCCGCGTCGGCGGGGGACATCGGCTGCCGCGCTCCGGCGGGCAGAATGCGGTCGTGTTCGGCGGCCACTTGCCCGCTTTCGAGGTACCACTCGGCCAGCACCGGCCGCAGGCGCGCCGGGCACGCGTTCGGCATCCACGTGGCCCACTGGACGTGCGGCAGACCGGGCAGGCGGGGGTTTTCCTGCACGAAGCGCGCGAGCCGACGATTCAAATCCTCGGCCAGCTCCGCGAGACGCGTGTTGTGCACGTACGCGCGGGTCGCGGCCGCCTCGAACCAGCGCACCTGGCCGGCGCTCATAACGCGTTGGCACGTCTGCCGCGCGACCGCCTCATCGCCGAGCCCGGCGCGGGCCGCCAGTTGCTTTTCATCGAGCGGTTCCCATTCGGCGGCCCGAATCACTTCTTCCAGTCGTGCCGCCGGCGCGCCCTCGCGCAGCGCTTCCAAACCGGCGCGGTGGGCCGGCCGCCTGGCGGTCCACGGGTGGCCCGCCGGCCGCAGAATGCGTCCGCCGCCGAGCGTGCGAGTGCCACTTTCATCACGCAGGATGAAACGTTCGCCCCACGTCGCGACGACCGGCGCCGCGGCCTTGAGCTGGCCGAACTGGCCTGCCACGCGCTCGGCCGCCGGCTTCTCGAGCAGGTGCAGTTCCGTCAGGACTTCACTCGTCGCAAAGTGCAGCCGCAGCCGGAGACGCTGCCGGGGCGTCTTACCCGGCATCCGCAGCCACGCGAGCCAAACGTCGAGGTAACGCGTCGGTCGGAGATAGCCCGGCGTCGCAAGCGTGCCGCCGCGGCCGACCTCTTCGACCGCAATACCGGCGAGATTGAGCGCCAGACGCGTCCGTCCCTCGACGCGGTCACGTTCGGCGTGATGCGTCTGGAGGTCGCGCACCCGCACGCGCCGGCCCGCCGGCCACAGCTCCAGCTCGTCGTCGCGCGCGACGGACCCGTGCGCCACGGAGCCTGTCACCACCGTCCCGCGTCCGGCGATCACGAACGACCGGTCAATCGGCAGGCGAAACCAGCGGTACAGAGTTGGCCGGCGGCTCTGCTCGCGCGCGAGCTGCGCCAGCAGTTGTCGCAGCTCGTCGAGGCCGCGCCCCGTCACGGCGGACGTACGCACGCAGCCGACGGGCGTGAGACCGAGCCCCGCCAGAAGCTCGCGTGCCTCCGCTTCGACCTGCGCGGCCCAGTCGTCATCCACGAGGTCCATCTTCGTCAGCACCAGCGCACAGCGCTCGATGCCCAGCAGGCTCAGCACCTCGGCGTGCTCGCGCGTCTGCGGCATGACCGAGTCGTCGCCGGCGACAACGAGCAGGGCCACGTCGATCCCCGTCGCACCGGCGAGCATGTTGCGGATGAAGCGCTCGTGTCCAGGCACGTCGACGAACGAGATATCGCAACCGTCGATCGTCGCGTGGGCGAAGCCGAGGTCGATGGTCATCCCGCGGGCCTGTTCTTCCGGCAGGCGATCGGGATCGGTGCCGGTCAAGGCCAGCACCAGCCGGCTCTTGCCGTGGTCGATGTGCCCGGCCGTGCCGACGACCAGTTTCGCAGGCGGCTCCATGCCGGGCATTCTAGCCCGACCGCCCGGCGCGGAAGAATGCGTTGTTTCGCGTCGCGTCGCGCGGTAGGATCATGAATGAACGTCGCCCAGCGGCTGGCGAGGCGGTTCGTGCGGGGCGTGTCATGTCCGGCCCGAAAGTGCAGTTCGGAGGTTGCGCCATGTGCAGTCCGTCACGACGGCATCGCTCACGCGCGTTGATCGGCGCGGCGTTCTCCCTCTTGTGGTCCACGCTCGGCTTCGCCGAAGCCCGGATCCTCTACGTGGATGACGACGCCCCGCTGGGCGGCAACGGAATGAGTTGGAACACCCCGTTCAGGTACTTGCAGGACGCCCTCTGGATCGCCGCCGCAGGCGACGAGATCCGCGTCGCCGGGGGCGTGTACAAGCCCGACCACGACGAAGCGGGTAAGGTCAAACCGGGGGATCGTGGGGCCAGCTTCCGACTGACCACGGAGCTCAAACTCGCCGGTGGCCATGCGGGCCTGGCCGATCCGGCGAACCCTGACCGGCGCGATCTCCAGCGGTATGAAAGCACGCTGAGCGGCGACCTGGAGGGCGACGACGAGCCGGGTTTCGTCAATAACGGCGACAACAGCGCGAACGTCGTCTACATCCCCGACGCGACGGAGAATCTGATACTCGACGGCTTCACCGTGCGCGGGGGCAACGGGGGCGGTTGGCTGGGCGGCGGCGGGATCCTGTTCGATGCCATGAACTACGGCACGGCGACCGTGAAGAACTGTCGGTTCCTGTGGAACTCCAGTGACGGCTTTGGCGGCGGCGCCATCTTGGCTTGGAGTGTATTCGGCTCCTCGCTGACTTTGGTCAATTGCCGCTTTTCGGAGAATCGAACGACCAACCTGGGCGGAGCGCTGGCGGTGCTTCGCAGCGCCCGGGCTACGGTCGCCGACTGCGAGTTTGCGGGCAACCTGGCGCGCCAGGGTGGCGCCATCGCGCTGAGCGGCAACCCGAGCACCCTAGCACGCTGCACGTTTCGTGACAATCGGGCGGGCAACGGCGGCGCTCTCCTTCTGGCCTCCTGGTCAACACTCCTGCGCTGCACATTCGAAGCCAACATCGCTGACGAGACCGGCGGTGCCATCCAGCTCAATTTCCTCGTCGTAACCTGTCTGAACGCACGCTTCCTGCGAAACCAGGCGGGCATCCGCGGCGGCGCGATCGCCGCCGCCGGCTACCGCTACGCCGGCGCGGAGGTCGTATTCGCGAACTG
>Ga0214473_10003058_pt1 | contig 20422 bp, 17 predicted proteins | sample RVTome_7_FD_203509 | JGI IMG/M metagenome (GOLD analysis project Ga0214473, IMG submission 203509) | Soil microbial communities from uranium-contaminated site in the Upper Colorado River Basin, Wyoming, United States - RVT98D197 | ecosystem: Environmental > Terrestrial > Soil > Contaminated >... | reverse complement strand
GCCGGCCCATGGTATTGATGAAGCCCTGGAAGAAATCTCGCAGAACAAAGGGATCCTTTATGACCCTGAAGTGGTGGATGTCTGCCTGAGATTTTTCAGGGAGAAGGGGTTCCGTTTCAATTGATCGGAGGCATTTCTGCTCTCCTGCCATCAGAATTGAGTCGCGGAATTCGGGGAGTTGCTTTCGCATATTTCCATTGGTAATCGACAATCTTTTAGCACTTTGATTTCGTGTAGTTGTAGGTGTAGCCCAAAGCACCGTTGCAATTGATTCCCCCAAAACTATCCATTCTTAAAATTAGTCATTTTGACTAAAAACTATCAAAATAAGCCGGGGACTGATTTTCATGGTCTAAATCAGAAAAGTCCCCGCTTTTCTAAAAAAATAATAATTTAACAATAAATTGACATTTTGCATAATCAATAATCGATAGTCTATAACCCGGCTTTTGGATCCCTGAAGGCCGGCGGGTAATCATAACGGTCACCATTCTCCAAATAGGCCTTATTGAAAAAGTTGATCAAAATGTCGGTCAAAAACCGTCAAAACAGGCTGTTGGGGCCTTCAACTCGCCTCAAGACCCCCTCAAATCGGCAGTTTGGTAACACCAGTCAAAAGTATAGGGGGGGCCGGGTCACCTCTCCCAAAAACAACTTATTTTGGTCCCTTTCCTCGAAATAACGGGTCAAAAAGGGGTTTGTCCCGGTCAAAGCAGGTTTTCTTAAAAAAAGGGGGGGAAAAGGTGACTGGGATCGGTAGAAACCGGCCTCTGGCCTGGTTTTTGATGGTCAAAGCCTCCCAGTCCGAAATTGAGGTTTTTTCTCAGCCGGAAGGATGTCCCCGGTAGCAGTTTATGAGAGTTTGACTAACCACCGGGCTCTTATTAGAATCCAATTTTCCATACCTAAAAGCCCTCCCCAAAACCCCTCGAAAACGGCCTCTAACCGTCACTTTAACCGATCTAGAGAAAAACCGTATATATCTCCTTGTGGTTTTATACAGGGATGCAAAATTGGCCTCAATCCTTGCCCTCTGGAGGCCGTTTCATGCCATCAACTAGGGGTCTAGATGCCTTATTTTTAGCAGCTTAAAATATTAGAGAGAAAATCATTTTTCTTTTTTTAAGCACAACTATCATTCTGCCTGGTTTTCCTTTTCCCGATAGTTTTCACTTTTTCAAAATTCCAGCCGGTCTATTTTTCCTATTCGATCAGCCCCAGAGAGAAAGGATATTATTTAAGGAGGGGGTGAAAAGTGTTAAGTTTTCACCCCCCTCTATATATAGAAGGGTTGAAAACATGAAATTATATGTAAATTCGATAAGTTAAGTGATGTCTCAAAAAATTGGATGAAATTAAAATTATTTAGTAAATTCAATTAGTTACAGTTAGTGTTTTCATGCATACGAAAATGATGAAATTCTCCCGGATACAAAAAATAGTCTTCCGAAACTTCTACTTTCAGGCTGGTTTTGGAGGATGGTCTAATTCCTCCTTAATTTCAGTCCCTTTGTGTTGACTTTAACTCTTTGTTATGGTTTATATTATTTATTCTATTTTTGGCTTTCATAAACACCGGCAACTCTAAACCGAAAGGCTGGTCCATGAAGCAGTTTGGTAAACCCCATTTCTTACAAAGGAGACGGGGTTTTTTTTAAGACAAATACCATAAAGGAGTTTTATGTCGAAAAGAAATTATTGGCTTGATTTGTTTACTCATGTGACCTGGAATGAATTTAAAGAAGCAGGGGCAAAGGTTTCTGGTTTCCGTGAATCCAGATGGAATACAGTTCAGAAGATAAAAAGTGGGGATTATCTTTTATGTTATTTAACTGGGATTTCACGGTTTATTGGAATCCTTGAGGTTACTAATAAACCGTATAAAGACAAAACCCCCATATGGAAAGATGAGGATTTCCCGTGTAGGTTTAAGGTCAAATTGGTTTCTGAACTGACACCGGAAACAGCAATCCCCGTTATCGATTTAAGAGAAAAACTTTCATTTTTTCAAAATCTCACCAACCCTCGTGCCTGGACTGGTCATTTTCGGGCTTCCCCCGTTAAATGGTCTATTAATGATGGGAAGGAGGTTGTTAATGCTATTTTAGAAGCAAAGGCAAATCCAGTAATCCGTCCGGTTGATGAAAAAAAACTCAAATATCATCCAAAGGCCCTTAAAGCAAAAATAGGTTCAGTAACTGTACCAGAAACTGAAGAGAATTATGAACAAGAGGCCGACGGGAAAAAACCACGAGAACATACAGAGATCCAATGGCATCTATTGAAACTTGGCTCTGATATGGGGTTTGATATTTGGGTAGCCAGAAATGATCGTGGAAAATCTTGGGAAGGGAAGAAATTTTCAGAAATGCCAAAATTAAAAACTGAACTGCCCCTTCAATTTGATGAGGCTACAAACAAGACAATTGAGTTAATTGATGTCTTATGGCTAAAAAGAAATGCTATAGTAGCAGCTTTTGAGGTTGAAAGTACTACAACAATTTATTCTGGCCTGCTCCGAATGGCAGATCTTGTCGTTATGCAACCCAATTTAAACATTCCTCTTTACTTGGTAGCCCCTGATGAACGTCGGGATAAAGTTATTACAGAAGTCAACCGTCCAACCTTTTCTCGTTCTAACCTTAAACTCCCATTAGCCGAAATATGCCGATTTATTTCTTTTAGCACTTTGAAAGAGCAAATTAAGCCCGTGAAAAATATTCTTAAATTCCTAAAGTCTGAGTTTTTAGAGGAAATTTCGGAGTCTTGCGAAATTGAAGAAATATAAATCCTTACAAGGCGGTGCAACCAATCGGCGATAGATCCGACTCTGGCTGACCCTTGTATTATATTGTAAAATAAAATTATAATTTTACTTTAAATAACCAGCCTGGGATAGAACCTGAAAAAAGAGAGTATAGATGAGGAATAATCAATCGCTTTTTGAGAGAGGACTAAAACCTTACTCGGATAAATTTGAGGAGGCGTTCCTATCATACTATGAACTGATTGAGGAAGCTATTCGCAAGAACAAACATCATGACGACCGTCGAGGTTTGCTCATTAACTTCCTTCGTCAAGGATTAGGCCTTGATCCAATTGAATTCGAATTGGAAAAGAAGATAAAGGTTCACACAGTGAGAGGTCGGATTGACGCCCTGTTTAAGCAATTAATTATTGAAATCAAAACTGACATAGAGCGGGAACGTCAGGATGCAGAAATAGAACTGAAAAAATATTTTGAGTCCCAGACACATCCTTACGATTATTTTGCACTTGTCACAGATGGCCTTCGCTTTGAGATTTATATCTATGAAAATCAAGTGGCACATAAGATCCGTGACTTTACTTTTGAAAAAGATTCTCCCCTTGCAGCATTTCGACACCTTGATCAACTGTTCTTTACTGGGAAATTGTTGGTCCCTACCTCCGAAGATATTGTAGATCGATTTGGTATATATAGTGCGACCTATAATTCTCTCCGCCGGTCTTTACTTGATGCCTTTGAAAAAGTAAAAACCGAAGCATCAGTTTATGTAAAATTTAAGGAGTGGAATACACTTTTATCTAAGGTTTATGGCAGTGAAATTGGCGACAAGATGTTGTTTATCTCCCATACATATTTAGCTATGCTTTCGAGGGCTATCGTGACGATGGCTCTTTTCCCAACGTCAAGACGGAATGCCAAAACCTGTCGTGGTATTATGAATGGAGATTTTTTCAAACAAAATCGTCTTGTGAACCTTGCCGAACCAGATTTTTTTTCATGGGCTCTTAATACATCAGTAGAACAAAGTTTTCTTGAAGATCTCAGACGACTTTTTGCCTGTCTTGACATCTATAACTATGAAAAAATCGATGGAGATATTCTAAAGGAACTTTATCAAGGATTAATAGATCCACAATCAAAGCATGACTTAGGGGAGTACTATACTCCAGACTGGTTGGCAGAATTGGTTTTGGAAGAAATCAACTATACTGGGGGAAGATTACTTGATCCATCTTGTGGTTCTGGAAGCTTCTTGTATGCTGCGGCTCGTCGTCTTCGTAAAGTATCAAAGTTATCAAAAGAGAAATTAGTTAAAGCGGTCACCCAGAATATTATTGGGATCGACATTCATCCGGTTGCCGTTCTTATGACGAAAACGAATCTCCTTTTGAGTCTTAAAGAAGAGCTTTCTACTTATCCAGAAGAAATTAATTTACAAGTTTACATGGCTGATACCTTAATGACCAGTGAGGATAGAATCAAAAATAGCCTCGTCATACCGGTTTCTGAAAATCAGGAAGAATTTCAGATTCCCTTTGAATCAATTGACAGAAGCGCCGGTGCGCTTGACATCTTAATTGATAGGCTTTGTGACTTCGCTCAAAGGGGGATTGAATCAGTGGAAAAAGAAGAACTAGCCTATAAAGGTTTTCAAACCAGTCTTCAAAAAGATGGATATTCAAATAATGAAATATTTTTTTGGCGACATAATTTTCTGCTACTTTTGAAACTAGAACGTGAAAAACGCAATTCGGTTTGGGCCTATATCTTAAAAAATTCCTATCGTCCATCCTATCTGCGCCAAGATAAAGTAGACTATCTTGTAGGAAATCCCCCCTGGCTGGCTTATGCTTTTATTCAAAATAAAGCATATAAACGGAAAGTGAAAGAACTTACCTTTGAACACGAACTATTAAAAAAGACAGACAGAAATCTTTTTACCCGAATGGATACATCCACGCTATTTTTCGCCCATTGTCAACGTGACTTCTTAAAACCCAACGGGAAAATAGCTTTTGTCATGCCGAAATCAGTGATGATTCCCGCTAAACAACACTTGCGTTTTCAGCGAATGGGTTTTACGCAAATTTTAGACTTAAGCGATGTAACCCCTCTTTTTAATGTTCCCAGTTGTGTTCTGATACGGGGAGATGATCAAAAAATTGAAAACATTCCCTGCACCATCTATCACGGTTTTTTTAATACAGAACGGAACCTTCCTCTTGCCAGGGCTGACAAATCCCTAAGTAAAGAACAATCAAAACATAGTCTAGCGTTGTCAGAAATGGAATATTCTCCTTACTATTCGAGATTCCTTCAAGGTGCGACATTAGTGCCAAGGTGCCTTTGGTTTGTAGACCCAGCAGATCCTACCAATGTCAATCCAGACAAGCCCTTTTTACACACATCAAAAGCAGCTCATATTAATGCAAAAAAGCCATGGACAATGGAAATTGAAGGTCAGATTGAGAAAGACTTTCTTTTTGGAACACTACTTGCAAAAGATCTTTTGCCCTTTGTTATACATCGATTGAGTCTTATTGTTCTACCGCTCTTCATCTCATCAAATACGATAAATATGATTAATCATGAAGATGCATTATCAGAAGGGTTTGTTCTTGCTCATGATTGGTTTCAAAAAGCTGAGACAATCTGGGAAGCTAACCGTAAAACAGAATCACATACCATTATTCAAAGGTTAAATTATGATAAAAACCTTACAAATCAACCGTTTAAAAAATCATTTCTTGTTCTGTATAACCAATCAGGCACAAATATTTCGGCTGCATTAATTTCCCCTCAAGATGCTAAGAAAATTGGATCTCTAAAAATTAAAGGGTTTATAGTAGACTCCAAATGTTATTGGTTTGGAACCGATTCTGAAGAGGAAGCATATTATCTTATTGGAATTCTTAATTCTGAAATTGTAAATGAGTCTATTAAGCCTTATCAGACTCGGGGCTTGCAAGGCGAACGTGATATTCACCGACGCCCATTTGAAATATGTAATATCCCAATATTTAACCCAACTGACATACACCACCAATCCATTGTTGAATTAGCTAAAGAATGCAGAAAAAGGCTTCTTCCACTTGTTCCTAAAATGGAGGGCATTGTTGGAAAGAAGCGAGCTGAAGCCCGTAGGATTGTTGCTGACAGATTAGACAAATTAAATAAAGAAGTTGAGATCCTTCTCAAAATTAATTCTCACGATAGAAGACCTAAGAGAAAAAGCGACTCAAAACAAAGTAAATTATGGGAATAAAGCTATCTTTTCGGGCTAATTTATTTGCTTCAGGTTAAACAATAAATCTTAATCGAGGATTCTATGGTTGGTATCTTTACTCATTGAAGGTAATGGTTTTTTTTAACAAGATAAGTGTAATCAGCTTGTAGAATATATTACAAATTCATAAGACAAATTTATTTCAAGAGGTTAATTTCTAACTTTATGGGAGGTTTCCATGCCTGCCTTTATAACACATCTACTTATTTCCCAAGACCTAACATTTCGTTCTTTAGATATAGAAGCCATATCAAAAAATCAAACCTATTTCTCTCTAGGATCGTTAGGACCAGATCTTCCTTATTATGGGAACGTTTTCGGAACCGCAATAGGGACTTTTTTTGAAGAGAAATTTTATTCCAAATTATCTGGGTTTTATAAAGGCTATGGGGATTATTTTCATTCCAAGACCCCAAATCTATTCCCGATGAAATTACTCGAAGTAATCAAAAAAGATAATGAGGGAGACCCAAATGGAAGACCAAAGCTTGCCTTTGCGTATGGTTATCTTACTCACATGGCGGCAGACTGGGTAATTCATCCTTACGTCAACAAACTTGCTGGATCTTATTATTTATCAGTTGATAATTCAAGAACACATCGCAACATTGAAGTTTGCCTGGATAATTTCATGTTTAATATCATTAAAAAGAAAAATCTATTTGATGAAGATATTACTAAGTGGATAGACGTTGCTCCTCCCAAAAAAGAAACCCCTCCAAGTCCAGATATGAATGATCCATCAAAAATTGAATGGAAAGAATACACCTTTGATTGGTTCAGATCTTTTGTTCAACGGGCCTTTTTGGAAACCTATTCGATTATTATTAATGAGGAAGATATAGAAAAATGGGTTTCTGGTTTTAATTCAGTACTACAATCGTATAACAGTATAGGCCCTTATCACGACATGATAGATAATAAAAAATCAGAATTCGCCAAATTATATAAAACTTATAACGTTAAATTTCAAAATGATAAAGTTCTTGATCTCTATGGGTCAGCGGTTGAACTCTCAAAAAAATTTATCCAAGCTGCCGATGCTTTCTTTAGATCTCCTCAGGTTTCCAATACAGAGCGAGATAAATTTCTTGGCTTGGTGCCTGAAGCTGATTTGACTGCACCTTTAATGGCTCCTCAGATTTAATGGAGGTCATCATGAAAAAACCCATCACCCCTTTCTTCCTTCTACCTGTCCTTCTTTTACTATTAATCCCATCCACGTCCCATCCTTTCAACCTAACCCTGACCAACGCCCCCACTCAAGTCTATTTCAGTCCACAAGGAGGTTGTACCGAGGCCATTATCCAACAAATCGGCAAGGCTAAGACTGAAATCCTGGTCAAAGCCTACTCCTTCACTTCCCAGCCGATAGCCAAAGCCCTGCTTGGAGCCCACAAGAGGGGAGTCAAAATTCAAGTTATTTTGGATAAAAGCCAAAAGTCTCAAAAGTACACTTCGGCGGCCTTCCTGGCTAACGTCGGGATCCCAACCTATATTGATTCTGCCCATGCCATTGCCCATAATAAGGTTATGGTAATCGACCGGGAGACGGTTATCACGGGGTCGTTTAACTTCACCAAAGCGGCGGAAGAGAAGAATGCTGAAAATGTGTTGATTATCAAATCCAAAGACCTGGCCAAACCTTATATTGAGAACTGGAACCAACATAAAGGTCATTCTGAGCCCTATCAGGCCAGGTACTAGATCTGGGTTTTTAAGGAAAATATTTATTTTCAAACTGAGGAATTTTCCTATGTCTCAATGGTATTCAGTCTATTGCTCGGATTGTGGGACGGAAATCCATGTCCACGAAGACTGGAGCAATCCCCCCAGTATTTGCAAAAATTGTAAAGAAAGTAGAGCAGCCCAATGGTACGAAAAGTCCTGCGAAGATTGCGGAGCAACTATGCGGATTCATCGGGATTGGGATAACCCTCCGAAGATATGCAAGGGTTGCAAAGAAAGTAGAGCGGCCCAATGGTACGAAAAGTCCTGCGAAGATTGTGGAACAACTATGCGGATTCATCGAGATTGGAATAACCCTCCGAAGATATGCAAGAGTTGCAAAGAACGACGTGCTGCCAAATGGTATGAAAAGTCTTGTGAGAACTGTGGCCGAAGTATGAAGATTCACCGTGATTGGGATAATCCTCCGAAGTTTTGTGAATCTTGTAAAAGAAAATATGCTCCAAAGGATATTAGCTGTGAACATTGCGGAAAAAATTTTACTATTGGGATTGGAATTCAGCTTAAATGCAAAGAAAATGGTTGGGATTTGCCCCGAAGATGTGAAGACTGTCGAGAGTTATTCAGCCATAAACCCTTCAAAACGGTTAAAGAGGAAACTATCTTTGGAAATGTTGTTTTTAGAACTTATAATAGTAGAGGACAATTGATTTCTGAGTCTCGTGACGAAAAAACTTTTTTTGGTAATGAAAGACGGCGACATACGAGTAAATCAGGTAAAACAACTGGGTTCACCACTCAGAAAGAAACATTTTTCGGCTCCCCTTATAGAGAAACGACAAGACCGGACGGGTCAGTTAAGTCACGCTCAACAGAAAGGGAAACAATCTTTGGAAACAAGTATACTGAAAGCATCGGGGGTTCGTCTCAGACAAAACATAAGACGACTTCAGAAGAAACTTGGACAGGCAAGAAATATAGGAAGACTGATTGAATTATTGATATTTGAAAGTACCGAAAATCCAATCCTTGTTCAGTTGTCCTCTACAAGCATGGGACAAAAATTAATGTAGATGGCTAAAAAACTCGACCCGAAAGAAGTGGTGGACCTCAAAGAACTCTTGTTGAGCAATGCCTTTGAACAGGAAGCTTTGGTTAACCTTTTGGAGAAGAAAGGAATTATTACCAAAACCGAACTCCTCGAAGAAATAAAGAAACTCCGACAAAACATTGCCAATGTCAAGAATGCCTAATTTATTAGGATCTGGTTTTGCTTACACCAAATACCCGTTTCGCTACATCAAAGAGTTCCGGACTTACGAAAAACAAGCCAGGGAGGCCCAGCAAGGACTATGGAACCAAGAAAAATAGAATTATCTAAATTGAGCATAGAAGCATTAAGGCGGGCCTTAATTGGGGTCAAAAGTCCAAGGGAAGAAGCTTTTGTCCTCCTGACTGCTATTCCTGAACCTTATCTTCCCGAGTTAGTCGAATACCTTCAAGTTCTCGTAGGCTTAAAAAATCATGACGGATGAAATGGATAAAATGTTTTCTAAAATTATCTCAGGTGGGCAGACCGGAGTTGACCGAGCGGCCTTAGACGTGGCCTTGGAATTGGGTATTCCTTGTGGGGGCTGGTGTCCCAAAGGCCGAAAGGCAGAGGATGGAATCATTGACCCAAAATATTCCTTAAGAGAAATGCCTTCTCCTAAGTATCCAGTGAGGACAGAAAAGAATGTTAGGGAGGCAGATGGAACTCTAATCCTGACCCAAGGGCCGGTTACTGGTGGGACTGCCTTGACCCTTAAGCTGGCTAAGAAGCATAAGAAACCTCTCTTTTTGGTGGACTTTTCAAGTGAGGAAGATCCTCAAGAGGTAATTAATTGGGGGAGGATTCATGACATCAGTATTCTTAACGTGGCCGGGCCAAGGGAAAGCAAGGTCCTGGGAATCCATGATCGGACGGTTGAATTTTTGAAAAGGGTATTTTTGATCAAATTTAATATCATGAAGAGCAATTGTCTTGTTAATTGATTTCTTTAATTAAGATAGGAGCCAAAATGTATTTTTTCAGTGACCGATTAGTTGAACATGCATTGACCCAATTCGATTTAATTAATCCTTCTGATAGTCAAAATTATTTTTTTGAAACCTTTGGGCCGGGGAATATTCAAAATACTAAAGATCGTCCATTCGAACGCTTTAGTGACTATGAAGATCTTCTCAGATTGCTAGAGGCGAGAAATAAAACAAAATATGACCATATTCATAAAGGTACTCCATTTTTTTTCTTATCATGGCTTGCCTTTGATCTTCATAACTTTGAAAAAGCACTTTACTATCTTGATGCAGCAATCTCCGAGGATGTAAAAAATGCTGGGACAGGGTGGAAAAATCTCCCTGGGGCAAAAATTCTCAAGCTCTCAACTGAGCCTTATCATGTTGCAAGCCGAGTCATACAGGAGATAAGAAAGCTTCTAAACAATCAACTAGACCGTTTTAATTGCATTTCAGGCTTTCCAGGCATAACATTTGATTCCTTTTTAGAGAAGTTTGTAGTCCATTTAATGGAAGATCCTGATACCCGAACAATATTATCAGCTTTATATGTATTTCTTCTTGAGGTCCCTGAACGATCGACAGAATTATATCTTAAAAGTACTCAAGGAAGTTCTTTGGGTCCTATAATTAAGCACTTATTTAGTGGAGGGCTGATTTTTGAATCTTTATTGAAGCATATTTATCCAACTAAAGATAACGGTGATCCAATCAAAACTCTCGGAAACGTTTTTCATACAAATACGTTCAGAGCTGATTTTGGATTAGAAATTCAAACAAGTGCTGACAGTCTTCAAAATATTCTGAGCAGTATTAATGACGATTCATTGTTTACTGCATTTTGTACAGCGTCCAAGCTTAGAAATACTACTGGTCATAATCTTATCTGGGATAATATTTTTCAGACGCCTTTAAATTATGAAAAACTTGTGAACCAAATCTTAAACGCACTATTTTATTTAATTAGGAAAAAGTTTATTGAATAAAATACTTTCCTTTGTAAAAAATCAACTAGTTAATGAAAGTTTCTTTCAGTAAATAATTAAAAGTCATGTTTAAAATACCCTTATTTAACGATGATTACCGGGAAGCCTTTCTCTACTTGATGGATGAAATTAATACTGTCATGTCCTGTTCAGATAAAAAGGAACCCTGGTATCCCAGAGATAAGGAACGGTTGGAATTGAATTTAAGGGTCTATAGGAGGTGGCATTCAGATCCAGATAAAAACACCATTCTTAATTTCCCGTGGCCAAGGCCTGGTCGTATTCCTAAAGTCCCGGCCGACTATTTAAAACCCACCGATGAAGAAAAAAAGAAAGTAAGAGATTTTATCGAAAAGAATGACGACCCTGAAATGGACCCTATGACTGAGGCGATTGTTCGGTTGGCAAAAGATTTAATTAAAGAAATTCATTAGGCTTGACGAATGGACTGCTTTTAAGTGAAAGAGGAAGGTGACAAGATCAATGGAACCTAAAAGGGAGCAGATAGTGTCTTTAGGGGAGGCTTTGATTGGAGTCAAAGATAAGAGGGAGGAGGCTTTCTTATTACTCAATTCAATACCGGAAATATACCTGCCTGATATAGTGGAGTATTTCCGAATCCTGACCGGGCTTAAAAAAATTGAAAGACGGCAATAATGGTCTTATTGAACTCATTAAGTATCACCTTGAAGGAGGAAGTATGCAATTTGATCAGGTAATCCAAACACGGAGAAGCATCAGGAATTTTAAGCCAGATCAAGTATCGGATAAGGCAATTTCCGATATATTGGAAGCTGCCCGCCTGGCCCCTTCCGGTTCCAATATTCAACCCTGGGGGTTTGTCATTATTAGGTCACAGGAAATAAAAGAGAAACTTAAAGCGACTACCCGATGGCGGTTTGCCCTGAAGGCCCCGGTCATCATCGCCTGCTGCACCGACCTTTCATCTCTGGACAGCAGACCGAACCGGATTGTAGAATTGACCCAGGCAGGGGTGTTTGACAATGTAGAAATGGAAGGAGAATATTCCCCACCGGAGAGGAACCAGGAACAGCTTTTGGCCTATTTAAACATGAATGTGGGAATAGCCATTACCCATATGATGCTTAAAGCAGTAGACTTAGGCTTGGGAACCTGCTGGATCGGTGGATTTGACCCGATGAAAACGAAAGAAATCCTTGGACTGGATGACAATCTTCATATTGTGGCCTTATTGCCCATAGGATATCCAGAACGAATCCCGGCACCCCGTCCCAGGTTCCCTTTGGAGAAGTTGATAGTCAAGAAGATTTAATGGGTACATTGTACGGAGGTGCAAGCTGGGAGTGTTTGACTTAATGAAAGGAGCGTCCTATGGCAAAAGGTTACTGGATTGGGAGGGTTGATGTCAATGACCCAGAGAAATACAAGGACTACATTGCGGAAAATGCCGAGCCCTTAAAAAAATTCGGTGCCCGCTTCTTGGTGCGAGCCGGTCGTTTTGAAAATCCGGAGGGATCTTGCCGATCTCGCAATATCGTGATCGATTTTCCTTCCTACCAAGCACTCGATTGTTATAAGTCGCCCGAATACCAAACAGCAATTCAACTTAGGCAGCCTGTATCAACCGGAGATATCATCATTATTGAAGGCTATGATGGTCCACAGCTTGAGTGACGCTACGCCTTTGTGAATTTTCCAAATCCAAATCATTCAAGATGAAGGACAAGATGGGACCAATAGATTAGTTGGGCCAGATCGAAGTGATCATTTCCAATTGTGACGAGAATGGCATCACCACATACATGAATCGGAAGAGTAGCGAGAATTTCGCCAGGTCTGGTGGCTATCAGCTCATCGGCAAGAGCATGTCGGATTGCCACCCCGAGGGGGATGTACGGGAGAAGTTTATCAATTTGCTGAAAAGTCAAAAATTCAATTGCTATACCATAGAGAGAAAAGGCAAAAAGATGCTGGTTTACCAAACTCCTTTATTCAAGGACGAAGTTTTCGTTGGGTATAACGAGATGATCCTTCCAATCCCTGAAACCATGCCGCATTTTGTGAGGGGATCCAGAAAAACTGAACTTACGGTTTGATGGAAACACGGAAAGGGATCGCAATCCTTGGTTAATACCTGAGCAGATTGAATGCCAGTGCCCAACTGAATGGACGATGGTATGAACATCAAAATGAAAGTATCATATAAAGCTGCACTTTTATCCTTATTCGTCTTTCCTGGCGTCGGTCATCTCTATCTAAAAAGGTACTGGAGAGGTCTGGTTATCATGGTTCTTTTTCTTTCCGGATTAGGCTATATGATCTGGTTCATCACGGTATCTGTACTAAAGCGTCTTGACGACACTATGGTTATGATGAAGGGAGATATTACGAAATTGCAACACCCACAGGATATTTTCGGATCAAAACTGTTAACCACAGGACCCTATCAAGAAGTTGTTTACTATATTATTATTGGCTTTTGGATATTTGCCGTCATAGATGCCTATAGAATCGGAAGGCAGAGAGAACTACAAGACAAAGGGACTTCCTAATTATAATTCCTTTTTATCCTAAGTAATAAATGACCTTAAATAATCTCACCGACCTCCAGGGCCAAATTGAACGGGTAACCTATACCAATGACGAAAACGGTTATACCGTTGCCAAGGTGAAAGTTTACGGCCGACGCGATCTGGTAACGATTATCGGCAATATCATCAACCCCACCCCTGGAGAAGTCATCAAAATGAAGGGGGAATGGGGGAATCACCCGAAATTCGGGGAACAATTTAAGATCGTCTTCTGTCAGACCACAACCCCCGCCACTGTATACGGCATTGAAAAATATCTCGGCTCAGGCCTGGTCAAGGGTATCGGCCCTGTCATGGCCAAGCGGATCGTCAAGATGTTCAAGGAAGAGACTCTGAATGTCATAGAAACCGAGATCGATAAACTGGCTGACGTTGAAGGTATAGGTAATAAACGAATTGGGATGATAAAACATGCCTGGGAAGAACAGAAAGAGATCCGGGCGGTAATGCTTTTTCTCCAATCCCATGGGGTCAGTTCCGGATATGCGGCCAAGATCTTCAAACAATATGGGAATGAAGCCATCAAGATCGTCCAGGAGAACCCCTATCGACTGGCCACTGATATCTTCGGGATAGGGTTTATCACCGCCGACAAGATAGCCGAGAAGCTTGGTTTTGCCAAAGGCTCAGACCTGCGTGCCGGAGCCGGAATCCTTTATGTACTCCAGGAAACGACCGATGAGGGTCATGTCTATTACCCTTATGAACCTCTGATTGTGAAGTGTAAAGAGGTTCTGGACATTGACCGGGAGGTTATTGTCAAGGCTCTGGGGACCCTGGTGGCAGACAAAGAGATCATCATAGAAGACCTAAACCAGGAGCTGGAGGCTTTCCAGGAGAACAACAAGGCGGTTTACCTGATTGGGTATCATATAGCCGAAACCAGCTTGGCCTCCCGCCTCCAGAGGCTCCTGACCACCCCCCAGGCGATCAGAGAAATAGACTCAGAAAAGGCCATCCAGTGGGTTCAGGACAAGCTCTCCATCACACTAGCCGATAGACAGGTCGAAGCCGTCCGATCTGCCGCTGGTAATAAAGTCATGATTATTACCGGGGGACCAGGAACCGGCAAGACGACCATTATTACCGCCATTCTCAAGATATTTTCGGCCCTGAAAACCAAAATTCTGCTGGCGGCCCCAACGGGAAGGGCGGCTAAACGGATGAGCGAAGCCACCGGCCAGGAAGCCAAAACTATTCACCGGCTCCTGGAATATGATATGAGGAAAAGGGCTTTTGATAAGAATGACGAAAAGCCCCTGGATTGTCAACTCCTGATTGTCGATGAAGCCTCAATGATTGATATCCTCCTCATGCATCATTTATTAAAGGCCATTCCTCTTACCACTACCTTTATCCTGGTCGGAGACGTCAATCAGTTGCCTTCCGTGGGGGCTGGGAATGTATTAAGGGACATTATTGATTCAAAGGTAGCCCCGGTGGTTGAGTTGAATGAGATCTTCCGCCAGGCCCAGGAAAGTTCAATAATTATCAATGCTCATAAAATCAATCAAGGCCTAATCCCGAATCTTAAGTCCAATTCGGATAAATTGGAGGATTTTTATTTTATTGAACAGGAAGATCCGGAAAAGGTCCTTGAACTGATCATCAACCTGGTCAAAGACCGGATACCGAAACGCTTTGAACATAAACACAGTAGTGAAATTCAGGTCCTCACCCCAATGCACCGGGGGATAGTCGGGGCCGGAAACCTGAATATAGAGCTTCAAAAGGCCCTCAACCCCCGAGAGGATGGGATCCTACGCGGGGGCAGAACCTTCAAGGTCAACGATAGGGTCATGCAGATTGTCAATAACTACGATAAAGAGGTCTATAATGGGGACATCGGGAGGATCAGTCTGATCGATCAAGAAGCCCAGGAAATCATGGTAATGATCGATGATCGGGAGATTATCTATGACTATAGCGATCTGGATGAATTGGTCCATGCCTACGCGGTATCCATTCATAAATCTCAAGGGTCAGAATATCCGGTAGTGGTTATACCCATTCTTATCCAGCACTATATCCTCCTTCAGAGAAACCTGCTCTATACCGGGGTAACCAGGGGGAAAAAGTTGGTAGTGCTGGTTGGGACGAAAAAGGCCTTGGCCATTGCGGTTAAAAATAATAAGACAGAAAAGAGATATACCCTGTTGCAGCAAAGATTGGCGATAAGGTAGGTTGAGGATCAGGGAATGTACCGGTTCAGGATCGAAAACAAAGAGCCAGGGATCCATGGCCGTGCGGCTTTCTTCCTGTATTCTTGTTTTTGAATTTTGGCCTGCCATGACAGGCTTCAAACGGTAATCAACGAAAATCTCGATATTTATTGGACTTAGAATCGGCAAAGGCACGATTTACCTATAGCTGGTATATTGGGAAAGGGAAGTTAACCGGAAATGGTGTATTTGTCCGACTTGTGATATTATACAGTTAGGATTTTAATCCGACTTTACCTTTTACCAGTATTTTTTTACATTAAAGTCGATTTTATGGTACATATCGGGAAAACTACTTAATAACTTGTTGGCGCCGCCTGCGGCGTCGCCAATGCGGCGTTGCCCCTATCGGGTCCATGTCCCGGCCGGCACCGCCGCAGGCGGTCGCCAACCAGGCCATTGGACCGCGATGTCCCTCACTTGCACGGCCTTCGGCCCCGCAAGCTTCGGGCCACATTAGCCAAGCCAGCCCACATCCGACTGGGGGTCGGACCAAGGGAAGCGGACACCTCTGGCTTGGGGTCGCCTTCTAATGGGCGACCCCTATAGACATAGAAGATAGAATAGACCCTATAGAATAGATATAGAAATAGAATCCATTAATAAAAATATTTTAGATGCATTCATTCACAATACTTGGGAACAATATTACTAAGGAGGATAGTTATGAGCCATATCTTAAGTATAGAAATAAAACAAGAGGATGCTATTGGACTCAAAAAAGAAATAGAAAATGCATTAAATACTGAAGTTGTGATTAAAAAAAGCTCTACAGCAAAATCTAAATATGACCATTCGCTAAAAGCAGAGCCCATCACGCTTGCTGTCCTATCAATTTTTTTCGCAAAAGTCATGCCTACTTTTATCACGGCGATCCGCGACATACTTATTGAGTATCTTCATCGACAAGGAATAATTGTCATTGAAAAGCCTGATGGCACTCGTGTGACATTGTATTCTCCAATTACTAACCTATCTGAGATGAAGAGGCTTGAAAATGCAATCTCTGAGCAAATTATACAAGAAAAATAACCGTGGATACTCCCTACTTGGGGCAGTGGGATCATTTAATAAAATTGCATTAACAATAGATGTTCCTTCTCCCAACAATTTCTCAGCAGTTGGTCATAAAAGAGTTATGACGGACCAAGATATGGCATATGCATACCTTTCAGGTTTATTATTTCATGAACGTGTACCTCCTCCAAACGATTCCTCAGTCGTTGATCTAATAAGGACTAACCAAGACGTGTCATATGCATACCTCTCAAGCTTATTATTGCATGAACGTGCACATTGGCTCCAGTCTATAGGAACCACAACTGGTATATTCCTTTCATTTCTTTCTGATATTCAAGAGGGGCTCATTTTGCGCGCTTATCATGATAGAATAACTAAACTCCAACCATCAGACTTTCCGCTAATAGACTTAGCCTATAAAGCAGATGAAGATTGGGTATCTTCTTGGCAGGCATTTGAATTATTATATAACATAGTAAATGGAGGATTACATGTTATAGACATTAAGGAGATGAGTGCACGCGCCAAACCCTTCGGCCCAGGAAATGCTTTAGTTTTGTTTTCAAATCTGTGTGGTTCTATTCTTCAAAGGGCATGTACCAAAAGATTAGCAAACAGTGATTTACTTTCAATGTGGCCTAATACTGATATTGCTTCTGAATTTGAAAAGGTTCCTATTGTACCCGATGACAATCTTATGGCATATGGAGCACTCCATCTTATGGAAGCCACATCCTTTTTAAACGAGAGCTACGAATTACTTAATTATATGGATAAATTTGAAGTACTGAACCCAAGAATTGAAAGCATTTATGGAAAAGCCAGGAAAATTTTCTATGAAAATATTCATCACTTAGGCCCAAGTGGTGTTTCTGAAGTTATGTTTGCAACTATTATTGATTACGCATTAAACCCACCGCTACCACCAGTGTGTCCATATCCTTTGAGTGAAGATTATAAGTTTAGTATGAACAAACTCCTTCCTTTTGTAAGATTTGTCACACTAGCCAAAGTAATGCGCGAATTTAAGTGGCATGGTGGAGACGTTAAGTTAAATGATCATATCGCAGTGCATAATCTTATTGAGGAAATTTATTCTTTTCTAGAAAAACGAGGTATGGGTGCAGGTATAATTGCCGTGTTTTCTTATATACAAAAAGCTCTTAAATCATACAATTTTGATGCTCAGACCGACTTGTATGAGTTAGATGAACTGGGTGTTCCTAGACCTAAAAATAAGATGGGACGATTTGAATTTCTTTTAAAAAGAACTTTAGACGCTGTTAAAATCAGGTGTGAGAAACCAGAACTTTTTATCCTCCCAGTTTCTATTTATTCATGTGACAAGAAAGAGTTTTATAAATTATATGACCCTATATCAGAGCCTCTATTGCGTGTCGGGCAATACCTGCAACCATATAGAAACAAAGACAGTAGTTGGTTTTACTACTTTTTTTTAAGTGCCGTAAATCATGACTTAGGACGATGGATAGTGTATTGCAGTTTTCATGAGATTGTCGATCACCTTAAAAATTATTGTCGTTTATTTGAGAATCAAGAAACAGGAATTAATCTTGTGTTAATAGCTGTTTATTCGTTTTTTCAAAATGAAATAATTGTTAAGCACATTGATAAATTGTTACGGGGTTGAAGCGGGGCATTTCTAGGGGGAAAGGGGGACAATCCTATAATCTCCTGTAAAGGGGGACGTTCTTCATTCTATTCAAAGATTTATGCAAAGATTTATGGCAAAGATTTATGGAAAGATTTATGGAGTCAATTGTCAATTGGGGTCGGACCGAACCAACATATTAATATTTTAAATGAAAGACTTAAAAAATAGGTTAAAAATGGCCTTAGAAGGCTTTTTTTACCCCTGAAAAGGTGGTTTTAAGAATTTAAGCGATGCCGCGAGCCAATCGATATTTTCTTCCCAATCAGATATGGCATATCACCCATCGGTGCCACAAGAGGGAATTTCTGTTCAAATTTGCCAAGGATCGCAAGCGTTGGATGGACTGGCTATTCGAATCAAAAAAGAGATTTGGCTTAACTATATTGAACTACATAATTACATCAAATCACATCCACCTATTGGTTGGGAGTGAAAAAGATCCGGAGGTTATTCCTAAATCAATCCAATTGATCGCAGGAAGGACCGCCCAGGAATATAACCAAAGGAAAGAGCGGAAAGGAGCTTTCTGGGAAGATCGGTACCATGCCACCGCTGTGGAAAAAGGAATCCATCTGATCCAATGTTTGGTTTATATTGATTTGAATATGGTCCGAACGGGAGTAGTCTCCCATCCTCAGGAGTGGCCTTATTCCGGATATCAAGAAATACAAGAGCCCCGAAAAAGATATAGTTTGATTGATCACGAAAGATTGACGGATCTGGTTGAGGTTAAGAATCAAGAGGCACTTAGGAAAATTCATCAGGAATGGATAGAGGAAAAGTTAAGCGATGGTAGACCTAGTAGAGAGGAACAATGGAAGGAGAGTATTGCAGTGGGAGGAGAAGAATTCGTTAAAGAAATACAAAGTGGTTTAGGGGCTAAAGCGGTTGGCCGGTCAATAGTTGTCGATGGAAGGCAACATCAACTACGGGAAGCCCAACAGTCTTATACGGTCAATTTTGACCCCCAGAAGATGTGTTTAAGGTCAAAAAATAGCCTTAAATGGAACGTTTATGATGACATTTAGATGGGTTAGCTCGGTCCGACCCCAATCACCACTACACTTCATCCCACATTTTTTTGACACTGTCCTCCAAATCAAATTCTTGTAAGGTGTGTGACCCCAAGATTATTGATCACCCTACTCTGGCAAGACAGGTTGACCGAGACAATCATAAGATTAAATTCCCTTTTCGATGTAAGCAAAAGGAGGAAAAATGAAAATGATCGATGTTAGATTTTTGAAATGGTTTCCTCCTAATGATGAATTTGCAGCAATGATGGCTCGCTTATGTATCTTAAGAGAAGACCTGATATTTGAACAGCAAAGTGCAATCGAGTCTAAACACACACCCGAAACAGATGAATACGGATACGAATGGAGGTTAATGTATTTTTTCCGTAAAATATCAATCACTTTGAGTGAAATTCTTAGTACCATTGATGGACTTTCAAAAGATAAAAACTTTAAGATATTTTTGGCTAAAAAATCCGCAAATTTCAAAAATGAATTTGATCAATTAAAAAAGAATCTGAATTCAGCAAAAGTAACGATAAGGGAAATTAGAGGCAATGTTGGAGGAGCACATATTCATCAAAAATCTGTCGAAGATGCGCTTCGGAATATGGCTCCTGAGCGATCCGGGGTCTTGCAAGTCTCTCCGCAAACCCCAACGAAAACTCATTATAAATTTACAAATGGCTTATTGTTGACCCTGATGGTTAGAGATGTATCCGGTGAACAGGAGGAAATCAAAATGAAGAAAATAATAAATCAAATTTTGGATGTGCTTAAAAAATTGCTTCCTCGGATTGATTTGCTTTTTTCCAAATATGCGAAGGATAGGGACTTGTTATAGTGTAGAAGTTTTTGTTCGCAGATCGCCCTGCCACATCTCTTGCATCGGTTTAGTTGTGAAAGTCAGGATTTGACAATACAGACATTGTCAAGTTTGATGGTGACTTCTTCCTGTACTCTTCAAAATTCCATTTTGAATAAAACGGAAGAGTTCAAACTGACCTTCCCCCGAAAAAGTGGACACGTGGTTAAGTTTCATTAAGGAGCTTTTCATATTGCTCCGGGCTTCTGTACCCTAAGGCCGAGTGGCTCCTCTGACGATTATAAAACGCTTCGACATACTC